>Ga0265299_10000411_pt1 | contig 54450 bp, 87 predicted proteins | sample AusTroGonzalo_MG_4_FD_193485 | JGI IMG/M metagenome (GOLD analysis project Ga0265299, IMG submission 193485) | Bovine rumen microbial communities from tropical cattle in Woodstock, Queensland, Australia - Gonzalo_02 | ecosystem: Host-associated > Mammals > Digestive system > Stomach > Rumen ...
CGCAGAGGACTCCGCGTTTACTTGTGATTGCTGTATTTCAAATCCGCCGTTCAACCTCAAATGGCAACATCCATTATTCGCTTTACAATTACCAAGATTCCAAATAGCGTTACCTCCAGAGCAAAATGCAAACTTTACATTCGTCTTAACAGCAATGTCTCACACGAAAAATATCGGAGTATTTATCCTGCCATGCTCTATTTGCAATTCTGAATACGAAAAAGACGTTAGAAAAAATCTTTTATTAAAAAATCTTATTGAAGCGGTCATTTCTGTTCCTGGCAGAATGTTTGAAAGTACGGATGTTCCGACAACCATTTTGCTTATTAACAAGAAGAAAACGACTAAAAAAGTATGTCTTATAAAAATAGATGATGCCTCTTGTAAAAAAGAAACGAGGCTTCAAAAAGGACAGATTGGTGGAACTTCGCACACTAATCGAACTTATGAAAAAATTGTAAATACAATACCAAGCGATCTGCAGGACAAAATTGTCAACGTTATCGATAAAATGACGGACGAGCCAGGCTTTTCAATTTGCGTAAATTGCGATGAACTTGCGAAAGGAATCGCAGATATAACACCTTGGATATATATAAATAAAAAGACAGTCAAAGAAGCACTGCCAGCAAGAAATCCAGAAGACATCATCAAAGAACTTTACAGCATCAATAAAGAGAAAGATCGGCTAAAAATAACAATTAACGCTAACGCCGCTAAATGTTTTGGAAATAAATTTTTTATGGCGTGTGCTCAAATACATCAATCAGCCGAAGCAACTCGAAAAATCAACGATGCCATGACCTCGCTTGGATTTGAATCAAAAATATGGATTCCCGATCCAATCGCAATATCAAAAGACAAAAACGTTATACGCATTGAGCAAAACTCAGACCTTAACGGCATATCATCAATACTTACGACAATGATTAATTGTTGGACTCAGCATATGTGTTACCTTAATCAGAACGAAAATATTTTACTAGCGGAGCTAAGAGACGTTTTGTTGCCAAAATTAATGAACGGAACATATAAAGGAAAATAACCATGTCCATAACGCTAGTCCAGAAGAACAAGTCCAAGGGAATAATGACGTGGTACGCCCGCGTACCGGATCCAAACAAAAAGAACTGCATCCACTTTTTCAGCCTCGGGACAAATTCAAAGAGCGAGGCAAAGCTGCTGATGCAGGAACGTATAAAGGAAGGCGCTTACGACCTGAAGGACGAAGCCGAGACAATGACGCTCGGCGATGCTGCCGTGAAGTTCGAGCAGTACGAGCGCGCAAAGGGGGTGAAGCCCGGAAGCATCGACGCTTTTATACGCGGACTTAGGTCTCTTGAAAGTTTGTTCGACAGGCCGATAGCGTCAATAACGGCGAAGGAGCTGAACGACGCATTCATGGGAAACACGTCCGGGAACTCGTCGCGCACGTACATGAACAAGAAGACAATCGTCTCTACGTTTTTCAATTATGTTGTCGATGTACTCGAGATTATACCGAAGAACCCGATCAAGAAGGCCATACCGAAAAGGAAGGTGAAGAAGGCCCACCGCGAGTTCTGGACTCAGGAACAAGTGGACAGGATTATTGCGAACGCGCCCGACCCGCAGACGAGACTGTACTGGTCGTTCATGGCGTTCGCCGGATTACGCGCAAGCGAAGCGAAGGCGATGCGCCCCGAGAAGATTTACGACGGAAAGATTCACGTCGTAGGCAAAGGCGACAAGCCGGCGACAATACCCGTATGTCCGAGACTTCAAAGAGAAATTGACAGATACGACGGCGAGTGGAACTTCAAGGCGTCACAGTACACTCTGGAGAAGACAGCAAGGAAAGCCCTGCCCGAAGGGTTCCAGGGAAAGGCACACCCGCACCGATTTCGGCACTCGTTCGGATCGAACCTCATACGCGCCGGGGTGAACGTGAAGATAGTCCAGACGCTGATGCGTCATGAGAACATCAGCCTTACATTGGACACTTACGGCCACATCCTAGACACTGACTCCGAAAAGGCGATTAGCGACGTTTACAAGTGACGGCTTGACAAACTCCGCCGATTGAACTATAATTTTTGCATGGCTAGCGGCCCGGAAGCGATTCCGGGTATTTTTTTTGCAAAAAGTGGATAAAAAAGTGCATACGCACTTTACAGCCGTTGAAATTGCTTTATTTCGCCAAAATAACACAATTTATGCACGAAAGTTTAAGAAAAATTTGTTTTATTGCATTTTTTGCCGTTTTTGTCGCCAATTTTCAGATTTTCCACGTTCGTTTACTTTCGTGTATTTTCATTCATTTTCACATAATTTTAACAAAATTCAAAAATATTCAAAATTAAAGTGCATAAATCCGTGCATACATCATTTTAGTGTTCAAATTTTCACCTATAATCCGCTCCGAAACCGTAATCGCAAAAGATTTTTCTTATTTATTTCTTACATTTATAAATAAACCAAAATAATTAGGTATATTTATAAACGTAACAAGAGAGGTTCAAGATGAAAACTAACGAAGAAATCAACGAAATGGTCAAGCAGATGGTCGTGGCGGTATGCCACGGCGGTTTCGGTAGGCTCCAGGCGATGCTCGGCGCCAAAGCCGACAAGATCACCGAAAACAGCTTCCAGTTCACCTTCAAGATGTTCCGCAAGGCCAACATCTTCAAGATCGAACTCGACGAAGCCCAGGACCTCTACAACTGCTATTTCATCAAGCAAAAGAAGTACACGACAAACGACTTCATCAAGGGTTTTCAAGTCACGGATAAGAAGTTCGAGCCGGTGATTGTGAAGGAAGCCGAGGGGCTTTTTGCCGACCAGGTGCAGGAATTTTTCGAATCGACAACAGGCCTCCGCACTTGCCTCTAAAACAAACCACGGCGAGCGGGCAACGCCACAAACCCGCGCAACTTTTATAAAGGAGGTCCAGCCATGGAAGATACACCCAGAGAAGAAGTCCTTCGCCATCACGGATTCAAGGAAATCGCGCTCAAGTTCCGCAAGAAATGGCTCGACGATAAAGCCGTCGACTGCATTAAATGGGTCATCATGCGTATTTCCGATGAAGTCAGGAAATTCGGGCATCAGTACGCGAAAGACCTTGAATACGGCGCCAACAAACAAAGGATCATGTTCGGGATCAAGGGAAAGATTACCTATACGTTTCTCGGCCCGGCACACGAATAAAGGAGATTTACAATGACTACGTTCGAAACCGGAAAGACCTACTACTACCGCTTTGCCTGCAATACGGATACAATCGTAAAATGTACAATCACGAAGCGCACCGCAAAGACTATCACGTTCAAGGAAGACGACGGAGAAGTCAAGACGCGCCGCATCTACATTTACGGGAACTGCGAGAATGTGAGCCTCGGGCGTTACTCTATGGCTCCTATTCTCAGCTCCGAAAGGGCCGCATAGGAGATCTATAAATGGCCGAAGAACAAAAACGGACAGTAAAGGGAGTTCTCCTCGACATAGAGAAGGACGATGCGAAGGTGGTGGAATTCGAACCGACGCTCCGCAGTTACTACGAACTGCTGCATTGCGACATGATAGAGTTTAATCCGCGACATATAGGATGCAGAATAAATCATAGGCGTTTAGACATCGTATCCGACGAGGAAGGGCTTTTCAAGGAAGGCAACAAGATTTCAGCTATAAACAATCTCGGAAAGCCTATGTTTGTCGGGAGCCTTTTGGTCGTGAACCGTTCAGAAGACGGAGAGACGGCATCGCTTACGGACGAGGAATGCAGATTTGTTCTCGGGAAGATCCAGAAGATGTACACCAGGAACCACCCCGAAGGCTACCTCATGCTTACGCAGTGCGAATACTAGGCTTGACTTTTATTTTTATAAAATCTATTTTCAAATATGGAGGTGCGTTATGCCTGCCGAATTTACACCAAGTCCGGAATTTTTAAAATTGTTGGCACTCGTCGACGAGTGGTCCTTGCATGATAAGCAATACATTTGGGAAAGCTCTCTCAAAGAGGGAGCTCCCAAATATGTACACGAAGCACTTGAAGAACTTGTCAAGATGCAGAAAGAACTTGACAAGGATGGATGCTGCATTTAGATTCCCAACGACATAGAACGCTCTTTCACGAGTTTATAAATCTGTTTTGACAGATTCTGCGCACGGCTTCTATTTACGAAAACGTCGGCGAAACTTTCAGCAATCGTTTCCGTATATTTATAGCTCATGTCGGCATATTCGCTGATAGTCTTTCTGATAGCCCTTAACTGAAAAGACGAAAAGTTTTTATAACCGGCCGCTACAGCGGCCTTTTCTACTATGTCACGAGCTATTGATTCATAATTCAAAATAGAGCTCTCTTTTTGTGCTATCCAGTAATTTACTATATGGCCCATTTCATGTATAGCAGAAGCCTTCGCAGACATTCCTTTTGGATGAAACGAGGTATCGGCAAATTTATACGTGTTATTCATATAATAACTAGAAAAACGCAAAAAGAACGGCTTGTTCATAACCCAGTTTGCAGACATGATATAGCCCATGGCATTCGAACTTTTCACGTCAGAAATTTTTGCATTCTTGAATATTTCCAGTACGCTATCAATACCAGAAAGGGCTCCTTTTATTTTTTCAAAATTACAGTTTTCCAAAGCCTTTTGCAGTTTTATAGAATGCTTTTTTTGGAAATAGCCAAACAAGTCCTTTGCATCATTGCTTTTTTCAATTTTAGGATCTACAACATACTTCGGAATCAGGCCAGCCCTTTCTTCTATACGGTTGGCCCGTTCGTATTGGATTTCCTGGATATATTCAGGCGTTCTGCTTGAATGCCTTTCGTTTGCTATTTGTAGTATTTCCCGACGGCGTTGCTCTGCGTTGAGCTTTATTTCCGCATTTTCAGCCCGCTTTTCGGCCTTAGCCGTTTCTTCCTTCGCAATTTCCAAAGGAGTCGTCGGCTCTTCTTTTTTCTCTTCGGGTTCTTCTACGGGCGCCTCCTTGACCTCGTACTTGCCGTCGATAACCGGGTCCCACATGACCATCGTGCAGCGGCACTGGAAGTCATCGCCGGGGTGGAGGTGCACCATCGTATCGTCGCGTTTGTGCTCTATCGGGTGCATCGGGTCGTCGGGGTTTTCCTCGTACCATACCGTCGGGTCGGTCGCGGAACATATCCGTCCGTTCATCATGGCGTGGTCGGGACGGACGCGTTCGTCGAGCGTAGCCATCCACATGTAGTACTGGCAGCCGATTTCCTTGTACGTTTCCAGCGTTACCGACGTGTTCAGCTTTGCCGATTCAGTCCTTGCTATCAGAGAGGCGCGGTTTGCGTACTTGTCCGGGAGTTCCTTCATCACCGCTTTTCCGAGCTGCTTTCCGTTCCAGCCCTCGTTCTTCGCCTGCGTCACGAGACGGGCGATGTCCTTCTTCGCGTCCGATTCTGCGGACACGCAAAGAACCTGGAAGTTGGACTCCCAGTCTTTCAGGAGGCTTTCCTTTGCCGCTTGCGGGTAGTAGGGCTTTCCGACAGTCATTTCCGTCATTTCGGCGATGCTGCTAGAAACTTTCCTCGCGATGGATTCCGCCGCGTAGGATATTTCGGCCTTGAAATCGTCCGAAAGACCCTCCGGCAGCAGCGCGAGCTCCTCCATCGAGTCAGTCTTGAAGGACTCGCCGAATACTGCGGCCCCGTAAGCCGCGCCTATGTAGTCCTCAAGTTCGTTCCTCAGCGCGTTCTGCAGACGTCTTTCGGCGGCGTATGGATAGAACTGGCTAGAACTGAAAACGGGGTGGCGGCCGCGCTTCTTGCCGGTCGCTAGTTCTACGCTTGTCGCGAATCTTACGAGGTCGTTCATTGTCTATTCCCCCTTGCCGTAGTCTGAAGGTTTCGGCAGCTTCCTTCCGTCCTTCACGCTGACTTCCCAACTGTGTCCGTTCTCGAATACTGAAGTCCTAACTTCGTCCGGTCCGAGGACGCCACGGTTCATGTAGCGTTCAAGTGTCTGCGACTGTAGGTCGAGAGCTTCGAGCGTCTGCTTCAGAGTCATCTCGTCGATTGCTCCCCAGCTGAACTCCGAGAAGCCCTTGCTGAAGTTACGGCTGCAGAAGTCGGAAATGAGCCTGCACGTCGGCACGTAGAGGTATTCCTGCCTCCAGGAACCTACGGAGCTGCACCACGACTTCAAGTCGCCCTCGTTCGTCTGCGCCAGCCCTGTAGCGCTCTGCCCGAAAAGTATGCTCATTGGTATGCGCGACTTTGCGGACGCGTCCATCTGCTTCTTAGTCCACAGTTCCGCAATTCCGGCGAAGTTGTGGTTGATCATGTCGTAGGAGTCCTTAGGCCCGGCGAACGTTGCGCGCATGGAGTTCATGCAGAGCTTCATCGCGGATATGATCTTGTGGATGTCCTCTATACCGTTGTCCGGCTTGGAAAGGAGCAGGCTCAGGTTATTGAGGCGCAAAAGCAGCGTTCCCGTCTCCTGTATCATGTTCACGACGGCACCAGAAATCGACGCGAGGTCCCTCAGGTCCTGTTCTACGAGGCACAGGTCAGACACGCCGAAGTACTGCTCCCTTATCGAGTTCTCGATTATGTCGGGCAGTTCCGAACCCTTGAACACCGTACAGCGTGACGGATGTACATCGACAGTGCCGCCACCGATGCGCTTCACGCGGAATACGCCGGGTTCCTCGCCGTTGTTGAAATCTTCTTTCTTCAGGTCAATTTTCCCTGCCGAGTACACCCTGTACCCATTAACCTTAGCAGACTTCGGTGGCGCGGAAGCGAGTACATCCGCGTTCCTGTCGCTGTCGTATTCCGTGACGACGACCGCACCGCCAGTAAGGCGGATGCAGGAACCAGCCTTCTTTACGGCCTTGAAAAGCCCAATCTTCGACGCTTCCCTGTACGCATCTCCGTCCTCGTCACCGATGATCTTCGGCTCGTTCATGAGTGCCGCCGTCGGGAAACCGTCAACGATGAACGCGGCTATGCCGTCCTTCACCTTCATCGTCGCAAGGCTCACAAGGTCCGCAGGTGTGTACGGGGCGACAACGGTGTTCGCGCCCTTGTCCATCCCCTTCTTGCCGAGGCCGGTCGCGGCGTTCTCGTAAGCGCCGTCCTCGACCTCGATACCGTCTTTTACAGTCAGTTCTGTATTTTCCATTATTCTATCTCCTGTTTTGTTTTATACAAAGTCGAGCACGCCTCCACCCTCATGGGTTACGAGCGTGTCCAATGCCTGTGTCGTGGAGTCCACCTGGTCGTCGTGTTCAGCGTTCGGGAACGCTAGAAGTTCGTCTATGTACCGCTTTACCCACGGGTGTTCCTCGTCCATCGGCGGTAGGAACACGTTTCCAGCCTCAAACAGCGGAGAGACGGAATATGCCCTCGCAGTCTTGCTCCCGCGAGGGTTGTAGGAAACGATACCGGGGATTCTTGAGCCGAGAGCCGATATGATTGCAGGGCCGTTCGCCTTGTCTTCGACCACTTTCTCCAAGGCTTCGGGCCACTTCGATGACATGCGCTGCATGGCGCGTACCTGCGATACGAAGTCCATGCGCGCGGTGTCGTTGTCGAGCAGGTAGAAGTTCGCACCGACCTGCCCCCACACCTGTCCTGAAACGTTGTCGCTGTGGTCCGTATCCTTGAATGTGAAGTCCCAGCTCTGTATCACGCGGTCGAACACCTTCGGCATCGTAGTCCAGTGCCTTATCCACTTGGCCTTGAAAACTCCTCCGCCGCGCGGTGTCGGGTGCTGCTGGTATAGCGAGCCCCAGTCGTACGACCCGATGTTGTGCTTTATGCGGAGTAGCATCTCGAGCGGGTAACGTCCAGGATGGAGCGCCTCGCCCTTCTTTCGGTGAGGTTCGTCTCGTTCAGCGATTGCCGGGTAGTTGATTATCTCCCACTGGTCGCCGCCTTCCTGCTTCATTGCGTCCACAAGGCGCCCTACAAGGTCGTCCTCGTGCCACCTCGTAACCGTTACGAGCACTCCGCCACCTGGCGAAAGACGCGTGTATGCGGTAGACGTATACCAGTCCCAAACAGACTCCCTGACCGTCGGAGAATCGGCGCTCTTTCTGTCCTTGAACGGGTCGTCGATGATGAGGATGTCGGCGCCCATGCCTGTGATGCCGCCTTCCACGCCCACGCTTCGGAGCGACCCTTCGAACCCAGGCACCTCGAAGAACTCCATCGTCTTGACGTAAGTCTTGCGACGCTTGACGAAACGAACCTTTTCGGACCGCTCCGTGAAGCTGGTGTTCGGGAAAATCTCGCGGTATATGTCGCTCTCGATTATGTTCTGGACGTTCTTGTTGAACCGCTTCGCAAGGCTCGCAGAATAGCTCGCGGCTATTATCGATGTATCGGGATCAACACCAAGTCCCCACGACGGGAAATGACGGCTTACAAGCTGGCTCTTGCCGTGCCGAGGCGGCATCGTGATAATCAGGCGCGGCGATTCATTCTTCTTGACCTTGACGAAGAATCTCATGAGCTGTCCGCATATCTCGCGGTGCACCCAGCCGATGTCGTATGACGGCATCGTCGCCTTAACGAACGCCATTAGGTTCGTCCTCGAAAGCTCCACCATTCCGCCGCTAACCGTCATATATCCCCAGCTTGCGGGCTTCCTCGTCGATTTCGTCGAGGTTGATAGGCGGCTTGACCTTCGCCAGCGCTTCCGCGTCCTCCGGGTTCGCCATGCGTTCCAGCAACTTTATCTTCGCCAGTCGTTCCTTCGCGCTCAGCGAGTATCCTGCAACGTCGAGCAGGAACTTCGCCGCCACGATGTCGCCGTCCAAAGCCTTCCCGGCGAAGACCGCCATTATTCCGTTCAGGACGGTCATCTTGTCGTTCGGGTCGATCCCTATCTGCTCTAGGAATTTCTTGAAGTCCTTGTTCCTTTTCGGCTCGAACTGTGTCTCAAGAATCACCCTCGCGTTCCGCTGGATGTTCCCGCGTTCACGTCGAGCGGCGACGGACTTCTTTCCGCCCGCCTTCCCTATCTTGGCGAAGTAGTTTTCGCCGTCCTTGTCCGTTACAGTAGCCGTACATCCTCGCTATGCCTTGGACTCTTTCCACCACTTGCAGAACTCGTGCCATTCAACGGTCCACCTTCCATGCGATGTCGCCTGCCTTACGGGCATGCCCCTCAGCCGCTTCCACGCGTAAACTGACTGTAGGTGAAAACCTATCTTGTCCGCAAGCTGCTTCGGAGTCAAGAAAATCTCGTCCCCGCTTAGCTTGACTATCCTGTCCTTGCCGAAGCACGAAGACGACTGTACAGGCATTGTTTTAGGCGCCTGCTTCGCCGTCTTGAAAAATCCGAACAGTTCCATCTGCACAGGCTACCCTCCCTTCCTGATTTCGAACGTTACCGAATTGACCATTAGACCCGTGTCTATGAGCGGCGTGCTGCTTCCCTTCGCCTTTACCGTCCTCGGCGAAAGCGGAGCGTAGTCGCCTTCCCTTATCGCCTTCTGCACGGCGTTCTTCGCCCGTTCTCCGAGCGTCTTTAAAACATCTCCTATCGACAGCTTGCCTCGCAGGAACGGAGGCATGAGACGGCCCAGAATCTTCGGGAACTCGCGCTCCCATATTTCGGCTGCGAACTTCATGAAGGGCCTAGCCGGGATTTCCGGGTACTTCCGCCCCTCGGCGGTCGTCCCTGCGAGCCTACCGTAGTTCAGCGTCCTCGCGATAAGAGCTATCGACGCTGGCTTCCCTAGCGCCTTCTGGTCCTTCCCGGTCTTCATCTTCTTCATGAGGTTGGCGTACGCCTTACGCGCCGTGCCGTTGCCGTCGATCCATCCGACGGCGATAACGGACGAACTCAACGCGTCGTCGAGTTCCTTGATTTTGCCCATGACGGGCATTTTTGACAAGTCCAAGCCGTTGTCCATATGCTATTTAACAATATATAACTTTTTTTAAGCATTATTAAACCAAACAAGATTTATTTACGCAATTTTTGCGTCAAATATATTTCTTATATTTTTCTTACTTTTGTAATTAAACCTAAATAATTTGGTATATTTACAATGTAAACGAGAAACAAGAGGTTTTACCATGCAGAACGAAGTCGAAAGAATCGAAAAGGCCGAAGAAATGAAGGAACTCTTCTGGAACCTTTGGAAAAGGAACAAGATCAACGGGCTTTCCCGTTTCGACATCGACCAGTTCGACGAGGTCGTCCGCTGGGCTTCCAACGACTTCGAAGCGTTCAAGGAAGTCTTCGGCAAGTACGCGTCCTTCGCCGCCAAGATCCTCACTCGCAGCGAAGTCAAGATGTGCCTCAAGGGCTACGCCTTCATCGCCACCATCCGCGACGTGGAATTCGCCCACCGCTGCTGCTCTAACGAAAACCTCTGGAACCTCGCCGCTTAAAAGGAGAACTGAAAATGGGAATGAACAACCTCTACAAACGCGTTTCTCTCGAAGTTAGCGCGATCCTGAACGAGTATTATTTCAAGCACGCAATCAAACAAGACCTCATGCAGAAGAATCTGGTCGTGAAATTCGACTCGCCGCTTTTCGGTGACGCTCGCTCTGTCGCAGACGCGGCTCTCGACTCTGCCGTCAGCTGCATCCAGACTTTGCTCGGTCTCAAGCACAGACCGTATTACACAATCATCGACCCAACAACAGCCGTCGTTCAAAAAGAATTTGCGGACAGCGATTTCGCAAGGGAGTAATTTCACGATGAAAACCAAATGCTACAGCGTTAGGCTGAAAAGCCTCGAACTCATCAGCGACAAGGCGTACAAGGCGGTCGCCTTCGACGGCTCAAGCGACATCATCCCGGCTAGCCAAGTCTTCGGCCCGGACCTCGAAGTAGGAAAGAGCGAGGCGTGGTGGATTTCCGCGTGGATCCTCGAAAAGAAGTCCATCCAGTACAGCACGAAGAAGTCCGCATGGTTTGAACAAGACGGCACACGTCTTGACACAAACAGCGTCACAGTCTCTCACCACAGGCCGGGCAAGATTGCCGCAAGGCCGGAACACGAAATCAAGGAACTTAAAAGGGGATAAAGAAAATGTCTTTAGACCGCGACTGCAAAAACTACCACTACCGCCTCGGACGGCTCGTCGCTGTCGTGGAAGCTATCGAAAAGCCCGATTTTTGCTTCAGCTCTAGGGTGTTCGACAACGCAGGGCAGAAGCTCCGCCCGACCCTCGACAACGCCATGAAAAAGAGCGGCCACGTCCTCTCCAAGGAGCTTTTCGAACTCGCCCCGGTCGGTCTCGACGAACGCAAGCTGCCGTTCGAGAGCCTCGGCAACACGAACCACGGCACGGCCTACTGGCTAGGCTACCATCACGAGAAGTCCTACATCGAGAAAAACTTCGCCGGGTGTCTCGGCATCGTCAAGACCGAAGTCGAACACCACGTCCCGGAACGCATCGAAGCCCCGGCCGTCGAACGTGCCGCAATCGAGGAACTCCGCCGATGAACGCAGCCGAATACACCGAGCACCAGCGTTCAGCAATCGAGCACCTCAAGGAGTGGAAAGTCGGTGCGCTGTTCATGGAGCCGGGAACTGGAAAGACACGCGTGGCCCTGTCGCTCGTCAACTCAACGCCGTGCTCGGAGGTGTTCTGGATCGGTCCGCTCCGCACGCTAAAGACCGTGCAGGACGAGGCCGCGAAGTGGGGCGGTTTCTCGAAACCGGCGACCTATTGCGGAGTCGAGAGCATCAGCGCGAGCGACAGGATTTGGCTCGAACTGCTCGAAAAGGTGGAGCAAGCGTCCACCCCTTTCGTCGTGGTGGACGAGTCGCTGAAAATCAAGAACGCGACCGCCAAGCGGACGCAGAGGCTGCTGGAGCTGGGCAAGAAAGTGGAATGGAAGCTCATACTCAACGGCACGCCCATCAGCCGCAACCTTCTCGACATGTGGCCGCAGATGGAGTTCCTTTCGCCCAAGATCCTCGGCATGAGCCTCAGGCGGTTCAAGTACACCTTCTGCACTTTCACGACGATTAAGAAGCGCGTTGGCTGGCAGAAGTGGACGAGGGAGTACATCACCGGCATGGAGAACGTCGATTACCTTCACTCGCTCATCCGCCATTACGTGTACGAGTGCGACCTGAACCTCAACGTCTCGCAGAAATGGCACACCTCGTACTACTGTATCAGCGACGAAAACAAGGAAAAGTACAGGGAAATCAAGGAAAAATACTTGAGCGACGAGACGCTCGAATTCTTGAGCAACAACATCTTTTTCGCCATGACCACCGAGATGCAGATGGCGTACGCCCAGGACGATGACAAGATACGCGCCGTAAAATCGATTTTCGAAGACCGGAACCCGGCTACAACTATTATATTTTGCCGATACGTCGAAAGCGTCAAGATTTGTAAAGAAAAGTTTCCCGATTGCGCTGTATTGTCGATGCAGAAAGAAAGCCTTGGACTGAACCTCCAGCAGTACGACACGACAATCTATTTCGACAAGGTCTGGGATTATGCCCTCTACATACAGAGTACTAGAAGGACGTTCCGCACCGGGCAGGAAAAGGACTGCCACTACTACGAGCTTACGGGCGACGTGGGCCTCGAAAGCATGATAGACCGCAACATCAGCAAGAAGGTATCCATGAGCGAATACCTCAAGAAGATAACCATCGAACAACTCAGGAAGGAACTATGAAGAGATTCCTGGACAAGAACGTTTACGAAGCAGCCGTGGAGCGGTTCGACTACATATACACGCACTTCGAGCGCGTGTGCGTGAGCTTCTCGAACGGCAAGGACAGCGGAGTATTGCTGAACCTCGCCATCGAGGCGGCAAGAAGGCACGGAAAGCTCCCCGTGAACGCCCTGTACATCGACTTCGAGGCGCAATATGCAAAGGCCATAGAGTTCACGCACAGGATGTTCTCAAGGCCGGAAGTGACGGGCTGGTGGGTGTGCCTCCCCATACACCTACGCAACGCCGTGAGCCAAATATTGCCCTACTGGGTGTGCTGGGACAAGGAAAAGCGCGACGCGTGGGTTCGCGAGTTCCCGGAAAACAAGCACGTAATCACGGACGAGAGCTTCTTCCCGTTCTTCAGGCACGGCATGGAGTTCGAGGAGTTCGTGCCTGAGTTCGCCCGTTGGTTTTCGCAAGGAAAGAAGACCGCATGCTGCGTGGGCATCCGCTCCGACGAGAGCCTGAACCGATTCCGCACCATCGCGAGCTCTTCGAAGGTGACGCTAGACGGACTGCAATGGACGACGAAGCTTTTCCCGAAGGACGATTCCGAAATCTACAACTGCTACCCTATCTACGACTGGAGAACCGAGGACATCTGGAGGGCCAACGGCAAGTTCGGCTGGGATTACAACAAGATCTACGACATCATGCACATGGCGGGCGTGAGCATCTACAAGCAGCGCCTGTGCCAGCCTTACGGCGACGACCAGCGGCAAGGGCTTTACCTGTTCAAGATTCTCGAACCCGAAACGTGGGCGAAGGTCGTGAACCGCGTCGAAGGCGCCAATTTCGGCAACCGCTACACGGAAACCGACAGGACAACGCTGGGGAACTTCAAGGTGAACCTTCCTCCTGGCCACACATACGAGAGCTACGCGAAGTTCCTGCTAGACACCATGCCGCCGTACCTCGCGGAACACTACAGACAAAAGATTGAAAAATTCTTGAGTTGGTGGGAAAACGAGGGTGTAGCGTCAATTCCGGACTACGCCGACATCAAGGAGGAGTCGAAAAAGAAAGTCCCGTCATGGAGAAGAATCTGCAAGGTATTGCTCAAGAACGACTACTGGTGCAAGGGCCTGTCTTTCTCGCAGACAAAGAAAGAGCTTGAAAAGCAAGTCGCAATGATAACAAGGTACAACGAGGAATTATGATAAAGGAAATTTTAAAAGACATCCCGTTCGACGATAAGGTGAAAGTTTTCAACGAGGTCACGCAGGAGCTTTACGAATGGCTCGGCGTGAATCACCCGTCGCTAAACGTGCAGCTCGTGCCAGCAGAAAAGGTGCAGGGCAACGACTACAACCCGAACAAGGTAGCTCCGCCGGAAATGAAGCTGCTCAAGCTGTCGATAAAGAAGGACGGCGTTACCATGCCCGTGGTCGTGTGCGACACGCCGGAAGACAAGAAGCACCCCTACACCGTCGTTGACGGATTCCACCGCACCACGGTAATCCAGACGGACAAGGAAGTCCGCGAGTCCCTGCACGGCTACGTACCAGTGAGCCGCCTGAACAAGAGCATAGAGGACCGCATCACGGCCACCGTGCGTCACAACATGGCGAGGGGCACGCACCAAGTCGAGCTGTCCGCGAAGCTCATCGTGCTCCTCAAGAAGCACAACTGGACGAACGCGAGGATAGGCATGGAACTCGGCATGGATGCCGACGAGGTTCTACGTCTCAAGCAGATAACGGGCCTTGCGGAGGCGTTCAAGGATCAGGAATTTTCAAAAAGCTGGGAACCCGAAAAATTCGACGAAGAAAAAGTTGAATTCGTGCCTTGATTTTATATATATTTAAATTGTTAGGTTTATTTATCGGTTGAAAATTTATGAAAATAACTTGTCCACACTGCGGCCACGAACTGACACGTGAAGAAGCGAAACACATCTCCCGTGTCTATGCCGGTTCGAGCGTCAGCGAAAAGAAGAAAACCGCCGTCATAGCGAACGGCAAGAAGGGAGGCCGCCCGAAGGGTGCCAAGAACAAGGCCCCGCGCTCAGACAAGGGTGTACCGAGAGGGCCGAGGAACATGGTAAAGGAACAATAAGATGATAGAAATTAAAGGCAAGTACAACACCGCATCCATCTACACGGATAGCATAGAAGACGAAGCCTACAAGCAGGTCCTTAACCTGATGAACCAAAAGTTCGCTGAAGGCTCAAAGTTCGCGATCATGCCGGACTGTCACGCTGGCGCCGGGTGCGTCATTGGCCTTACCATGAAAATCGTCGACAAGGTTGTCCCGAATTTGGTAGGCGTAGACATTGGGTGCCTTGATAAAGATACTGAATTTTTATCACCAACTGGATGGAAGAAAATCTCGGAATATGATAATGAAGAAATAATGATGTTCGATTCGGTAACTGGAAAGGCTTATTTTGGGTTACCGAATGCTTATATTAAGAATCCGTGTGATAAGTTTTATCATTTTCACAACTCTAAAAACTTAGATCAAATGTTTTCCGCAGAACATCATATGTTGGTGTATAAGGGGTGCAAATCGAAAGGGATTGAGTTAATTGACATAAATGCAGAAGACTTTGTAAAACAAGTTAACGGATTGAAAAAGCGTGACTATTATTTGGCTAAGACTACATTTGAAACGTCCGAACCCGGTTTGAGTTATACCAATGACCAAATTCGTGTGTTTGTGATTATCAGTGCTGATGGGCGAATTCGTAAACTTAAAAACGGGTCTACATACACCGAATTACACTTTCGTAAGCCGAGGAAGATTGCTCGGTCTAAGGAACTGTTGGATTTGGTTGGTGTCAAATATAATGAAAGCGTAATGGCAAATGGGTCTACGGTGGTGTCGTTTAGCAGTGCTATGTTTGATACAAAAGACTTGACTCAATTTTACCGTGCATCGATTGACCAGCTCAAGGTGTTGTGCGATGAAGTTCTGCGATGGGATGGGACAATTGATGAAAAACGAAACCATAAAATGTATAGTAGTTCGGTAAAAATAAATGCTGATTTGGTTCAGTTTGCGTTTTCGGCTATTGGGGTTCGTTCGACCATAAACTGTACGGAATATAAAAATGAAAATTGGAACCCGTGTTATTATGTGATACCTACAAAAAATGAGTTTGTGTCGTATAAGGATATTGATGAAGTCAAGAGTACAGACGGGTTTAAATATTGTTTTAATACGCCGACTGGTGCGTTTGTAATTCGTCGTAATGATAAGATTTCGGTCACTGGTAACTGCGGCATGCTAGTCGTCAAGATTGACAAGTCATTCGTTTTCGACATGCAGAAGGTCGACAGGATTTGGCACGAAGATATTCCATCGGGGATGAACCACCGTTCCACAAAGCATAGGTTCGCTGACCGAGCAAATATAGAAGACATACTGGCTCCTATCGGAGTTGACAAGCTGAAGCTCTCCATCGGGACTCTAGGCGGCGGCAACCACTTCGGCGAAATAGATGTTGATGATGAAGGCAACTACTACATAGTAATACATTCCGGATCACGCCACCTCGGAATCGAAGTCTGCAAGCACTACCAGCGTCTTGCGATAGAGTACCACAAGGACAAGAAGAAATCCGACCTAGCGGTTATAGAGCAACTGAAAAAGGAAGGCCGTCAGTCCGAAATTGAGGCGGTGCTGAAAGCGTCAAAGCAATCCCAGCCGTCCATTCCTGACGAGCTCGCATACCTTGAAGGGCAACATCTTGAAGACTACCTGCACGACATGAAAATAGCGCAGGAATACGCAATCTGGAACCGAGAAGCCATGATGGAAGTGCTTTTGGGCGGGCTTGGAATCGGCAAGGACAAAATCCTTGAAAAGTTCTGCACCATCCACAACTACATCGACGTGGAAAACCGCATACTCCGCAAGGGGTCTATATCGCTACAGAAGGACGAAACGGCTATCATCCCTATGAACATGCGTGACGGCTCTCTCATTGTCCGCGGCAAGGGGAATCCGGAATGGAACTTCTCTGGCCCTCATGGTGCTGGACGGCTCATGTCACGCTCAAAGGCCAAGGAGTCATTGAGCATTGACGAGTTCAAGCAGTCAATGGACGGAATCTACACTACCTGCGTGGACAAGGCTACCATTGACGAATCCCCAATGGCGTACAAGCCCATGGACGAGATTATCCGCAACATTGACGCAACAGCCGAAATCGTCAAGACAATCAAGCCCATCTACAACTTCAAGGCGGCAGAGTAACGGAGGAACGGAACGATGGATGACGAAAAGTTCATAGATCCACGCTACCTCGAAGAACTTCCTTCGCAAGTATTCGGCCAGCGGACACAAGGGCGACGATGACACACTTGGAATTTTCAGGCATTGGGACGACTAGGGAGGTTTAACATGCAGCAATTCATGATTGGTCCGATGTGCGTAACAAAGGAAGAGTTCGAACAACAACTCAATTCGTGCGGCTTGAAATTCGGGTATATCAAACGCCTGTACGAAAAATGGAAAGACGGCGACCTCACATATTTCCGTATCATTATCGAAGGCAGTCCGTTCGTGATTGTCACGGACGACGAGAACAGCTATCCTGAAATACAAGAAGAAACCGGGAAAAAGATAGAGCCGTATTCGCTCGAATGGCTTGAAAATTTAATTTACGATTCCAATATCATTGGGCCTTCTTTCTACGAATCGCTTCTGTGCCATCTACAAATGTACATCCGCGTAAAGAAAGCCGAGAAAATCGACGAGAAGATAAAACAGAATAAATGCCCGTACTGCCACGACTTCGACGGGCATGGGCCCAATTTATTTAAGTGCGACAGCGATTACGAGACCGCTTCAATTTACCTTGAAGACAACACAATAACATTCGACAACTCGGACGGTTCCCGTATGTCTGGATCTTTCAAAATCAAACTTTGCCCGATGTGCGGCAGGAAGCTGGAGGCGTGAAAGCATGATGGTCGAGATTTTGATAAGCGACAAACTGTTTCTTATAAATTCTGATGCGATTGACTACATTCGTTTAGGAGACGGGACGGTACCTTCATCCAAAGCACGAACCGTATTAGTCCACTTCAGGTCAGGCGAAACAAAAACTTTTCAATCCGACGATAACAAAGGTGCAAAAAAATTATACAACAGGTTTGTAAAATTTTTTAAGCCACTGAAAATTGACTAGGCGTGAGCATGAGCGACATCAACATTAGCGACGTTAAAATCTCATTTGGCGGAATTGAACTCACACCATTCTTCATAAGTCAATCCTTAAAAGATGCAAAAACAACGTTCAGCACATTACGTGAAAAACTTCTAAAAAGAATAAAAGGCCCAATTACCGTTACAACAGAAATCTTAGGCCATACAAGCGTACGTCTTGTTAATCCCATAGACCCAAGATACAATTTGGAAAAGGATTAAAATGACCACTATCGACAAGAAAGACTACTACAAGGTGGGCGCCGAATTACTAAACGCAAATATAGAATTCGTGCTTCCACACAGTCGGCACGAAGGATATTTCCTTTTTTTGCTTGAACAACTGGCACACGCCTGTTTTCAAAAATATGAAAAAGAATTTTCCAAAGAGTTTGCAAAACGTGTTGAACATTTAATTGAAGACAGACGCATAAACTTCGGGAAAATAAGTCTTACAATACCCCAAAAGGCTATTCAAGACATATCTTCAGCACAATACTTATTCTCTCTATGCGAATTGAAAGTATGGGATGGACTTTGTTGCAGCCCCCATGACATAAACACGAAAGTTTACTAACTTTGCAATACCTTTCGTTCTCCAGGACGAAAACAAAAGACGGCCGGAATTTCTTCCGGTCGCCTTTATTTTTTTGCCTTTACGGCTTCGCTACTTGGCCGCCGTTACGGTTGCGGTAGTCTGCTTTGCAGCTCCGTTCCCGTTCGACATAATCATGATTTCGTGGATGTTCCTGATGCTTTTTACGGCATCCTTCACGCCGTCGATAACCATGTGGTCCTTCACGTCGCCTCCGGCCCTTTCGATCTCTCCGTCAAGGACATCGAGATGCATACAGAGCGCCCTTTCGGTGCGTTCCAGAGTTTCCTTCGTCTTTTCGGTCATCATTCAACCTCCGTGACGGTAACGGTTGCAGCTTGCGCCTTGGACATCATTTTCTTGACGAGGTTGGCGGCTTCACCTTCGTTGATCCCGAAGCCTAGGTATGATACCTTCGGTTCGTTCGCGAAGATGTTGTCAAGCCCCGCCTTGAAAACGTCCACATCGACCATGTCGTCAGAAACGACTCCGGCCATCTCGAGCCAGGAACGGGCCTTGGACATCAAGCCTTCCGGATTTTTCCTGAGGGCACCGACGACGAAGAGACCGACGGAACGCTTCACAGGGTCATGGATGGTGTTCACCTGTTCGCCCATGAATTCGGAAAGCGCTTCCATCGCCTTTTCAAGCGTAATCTTCATACGCTACCTCCAGCAATTTTAGGCGGCCTGCGCCGTGGTCGTTGTTGTCGGGGTTGTGGTCGTACCGCCGTTCACAGTCGGTGCGACGACGGGCGGGAACGGAGGCGGCATCGGTGCAACGAATGCCGGACCATAGCCCGGAGCCAGCGCATAGTTCGGCACGAACGGGACGGCGATGCGGGAAAGCGTTGCCTGCAAGTTCAAGATGCTGTCGGACAGTATCTTGTCGCGGAGAGGCGCAGCCGTTTCGATTGCCACAACCTTGGTTTCAAGCGCAGCGACCTTTTCGGTCAGTGCGAAAACCTTGTTGTCGGAATACTGCTGTGCCTTGAGCAACGCGATCTCGTTGTCCTTTTGGGACAACTGGTAGACCGGGCTTGCAGCCGGATTCTGGTTACCGCCGCCGAAAATTCCGGCGAGACCATTGTTGAGGATTCCGGAACCGAGAACGGTGCCGATGATGCCGGTCGTGAGTCCGGCAGTGCCAACGCCCTTGGAGGCGTATTCCTTGTCGTTGTTTTCGTAAGCCATCTTATCATCTCCTTTCAGTTGGCTTGTTCAGTATGCCTATCGGGGACCTCCCGAGTCGGCTTTCTCAATTTCTACGGTGCAGCACGACACGCCCTTCTCGTATCGGTTGCTAACATAGTGGTCCGTGATGACAGTCCAGCAGTCGTCAGGCAATACGCCGACATCGACAAGCAAGTCGAAAATGCTGCTCGTTCCGTTGTCGGAGTCCTTGCGCCTCTTTGTCGCATGGACGAACGTAAGATGGATTTCGACGGGACCTTCAATTTTTTCAATCTTGTAGTGCGTGCGTAGCCACGTCACTGCGGCCTTGTGCCATTTTGTAAACGTCTTGTTGGGGAACGTCCTTCCGGTACGCCTGTCGGTGACACGCGAGTTCTTCTTTGACGGGGTATCGAATGGAAGCTGGAAAATCACTAATCCCCTCTCCTTGGATTAACCATATCAAGATACTTCCGCATGGACGCGATGCGGACGGAACACTCAAAGACGCGTACACACGCTTAAATACGGCATAACATGGACCGCATAAAAACAAAAACGGTGCGTCGAAAGCACCGCATTTGCGTTTAGAAATTGTTTTTATAAATGTCGGACAGAATCGCAGTTCTCTCCGTCAATCTCTCCGACATTATCATTTTCGTGGGGTCACGAAAATGGTCGCTACCCTTTCTCGCAGATTACGAGCCGGTCCACGTTGCGGCAGAGCATCGTGACCATGGTCTCCGCAAGCCTGCTTTCAGTTACCGAGGATTTCTCTGTACTTCGCCCCATGCCGACAAGGACGCAGCCCTGCGAGTCCTTGTAGGTGTTGCCACGGTGTATCCTTATACCGCGTGATTGCGGAACGTTCGAACTAAATAGCAATGGCAATTCGCGCTTGAATTTCGGGGACTTACTGTTCTGCACGGAGTACATTCCGCAAGGAATCGACTTTGCGGCGTTTTCCAGCGTGTAGCATATAAACGCGCCATTCAAGTAAAGAGAGCCTAGAATGGCCTCTTCTGTTCGAGTATAGCGGACTAGCGTAAGCATGTTGTCACCTCCATGCGGGCAAGCGGGGCGACGCAGTAGCTGTCGTTACCCCAGTGCGACTTGCCGCCGGCAAAAATGCCTACAGCCTTGTCCGCGCATCCGGCCTTGAATCGGGAAATCCAGGAACAGCGGAGTAGCCCACGGAAGATGTCGTCACACTCCTCTCGAATGAACATCCCAAAATTACCCTTCGTGGCATAAAGCCAATCGTGGAAAGCTCCGGCGACGTTGTAGATGCAGTTGCGCTCGTCCCACGAAGGAAGGAACCAGCGGAAAATTTTAGGCACGCTCAAGCCGTCACAGCGGAAGCCACGTCCGTCGGTGGACTCGCCACAGAAACGGACCGTTGCCGTGCAGTCGAATCCCTTGTGCGTAAAGTCGATACACAGCGTTGCCGTGCGCTTGAGAATGTGCGACCCGTCCTTTTCATCTGTACGCCAAAGGAACGGCGAGTAGTTGATTACCTTATTTACTGTTACCGACATAGGTTTCCTTCCCTCCATGTCTAGGTTTTACTTTTGGCGGACCCTTCCCGCCATCATCTCGCAGATGAAGGCCATGTTGCACGCCATGTGCTTGTAGTGCGGTATTCCCGACTCGGAATCCACCGACTCGGGATTGTCAACGAATTCGAGCGCATGGCGAAGCAGGGCGTCAACGTAACGGCGCATCTCGACTTCCTTCCAGTTATCGGACGATTTATATTTCATGTCGCCAAATCGTCTCACTTCCGCAATGTCACGGATAATCTGTGTGGGTACGAGCGAAATCGGGAGCTTACCCGCGTCCGCCTTTGCCGACTGCGACTTGTCCGTAATATTCTTTTTGTTTACCATGAGTGGGTCTCCTCCAAGACGAAGTAAATGAACGCGGCCAAGTTGATGACCGCGGCGACCCAGAACAGCCTAGTCATTGGGCGAGAACTCCGTTACAACAACGCCAACGGCCATGATGGCGAACATCATCCACACGCTACTTCCTCGACTCCAGTTTTCCACGGATGTAACTAACGTCCGAGCGTATGTCGCCAAGTAAGACTTTAAAATTGTCGATGTCGGCCCCGAAGCGGTCAGAGCGCTTGTCCGTCATGTCGGCCCGGAGCTCAAGCGCTACAAAACGGGCCTCCGTCTTTTCTTCGGAGTCACGTTGTGCGTAAGCCGTGTAAGCGGAAAGCGCGGCAATAGCCGCTGTCACCAACGGTTGCAGGAAATTGCGCCATTTTACATGTTCTGTAGCAGACATATATACTCCTTGTTATTAAGTTTTGGTCATTCCTTGACATCTGTTCCAAGGTGCTGGACGAAGGCAGAAAGAAAGCTGTTGAGGCTATACCGGACATCAGCGGGTTATGAGTCCGTGGCTATCGCTCACTACTTGAAATTACTGAAGTAGAAGAATTAGGCACACCGAAGAGGTGACAAGGCTGGTGATGACGGGATAGCTATCCAACATTCCACACCACCTGTATTACGTTGTACAGCATTTGCGCGAGAGTTTTATATCCAGTGGTATTAAGATGCACGCCGTCTGCTCTCAAGGTGCGAGGAATTTTACCGTCGGCAATGTCCTGGGCATCATCTTCCGTAGGGTCAGGCGAAGCGACGTAACCGCACTCGTAAGCGATACGGAGTCCATCGTTCATCAGGTTTTTGCGGACGTTGAAATACATATTGCCGAACTTACGAGCCATCTTTTCTTCGTAAGTGTCATTCGTATTAGATGTTGGGGTCAAAACAAGCATCTTGTCTCCAAGAATGTCACGACACATATCTAGATAAGTCACGTATCGTTCAAAGTTGGCATCGCTCCCGCACCAGCTGCCGGCATAGCGGTCGGCATCGTTGAGCCCACAACCTCCGTTCTGACCCATCCAAATAATTTTATAATGGGACTTGTCATTTGCAACAACTTCGTCCTGTTCTGTTGTCCCGTTCTTCTTGTAGTTTTTTACATATATCGAAGTTCCAGCCTTTATCGTTGCGGAGTTTCCCGCCTCACTGCGAGTAAAGTAATACGTCGCAGAAGCTGCGGAAGGGTCTGTCTGAGTTGTAGATAGAGTGCCCTCAATGCCACCGATCGAGACAAGGTGTGTATCGCCGGGCCAGTTGATGCACGGAAGAATAAAGCCACCGTTCTCGTTAGTCAGTTCAATCTGTGCTGGAGTGACAGTGGCGGGCACGTTAAAGTCCGTCTTCACAGTCCAAGGGAAAACATTGACTCTACCAAGAATAGTACCGACATTCTGCCCGCCCATTCCGAGGTTTCGCATGCTCCATCCGGAGCCGAGAAGCGTTTCAAGCTCGGCTTCCCACGTCCCGCTGTTCGTCAGTGAATCGCCAACGCAGTCTATTACTTTTTGGGTCGGCAGCATAGCGTCAACTTCGGGCTTGGTATAATACTCGTCCGGCGTATGGCCTCCGAGGCTTGTCGCCCAGACGATTATAGCGTTAACGCTGTAAAACCTATAAGTTATCTTGTTAGTGCCTGCCGTAGCAACGTCACAGCCCCAGACGAGATAGATAGACTCGCCCTCGCCGAGCATCTCATCTTTAAGTGTGAATTCATAACGGACTCGTCTTTGCTTCAATTCGCTCGGAGTCAGAGGCGATCGAATGACACTTCCGGCAGGCCAGCCGGCATTTCTCGAAAAGACGAGTTTATTCACAAAGGGAAGTCCGTCGACATAATCAGGGTTTTCGACTTCGAACCTGAAAACCCGAGACGTTCCGACATAAGCAGTCAGGTCAACCGAGAAAACGAGAAGTTTGTTCTGGACATCCTTGGTAAAAGTGCCTCCAAACTGGTTGTCATCGTAGACGGTGTTTGTGTTGTAGATTTTCGTTATGGAATACGCAGTCGCGCCTGCATTTTTGGCGATGTCAACAACTTTGTCGCTAAAGTCAATCGTATTAATGCAGTTTGCGACATATTGTTTAATCTGTTCGTTACTATAATTAACGTTGTAACAAGGTGGCGTATATAATCTATGAGTACAGACAACAATCTTTGATGCGTTCAAGCCTATCGTGTTGATTAAGTAGTTATAACGCAGTTTTCCGGCATCGCCACGTACAAGGGGTATAAAGTTATTGCTAGCGCCATAGACTCCTATGACGGCATACGCATTTACAACAGAATAGACAAGACGCGAGTCTATTTCATAGACGCCATCGCCACTCACGGTGTACTCGACGAGGCTAAAACTTCCATTTTCTTCAACAGCCCCGTTGGCTCTTATCAAAGCGCCGTCGGTACGCCCACTAGGAGCAAGTCTAGACTTTATCGCGCTATTGGATACGAGGTCTGTACGGGTTACGGCGTTTGAATTCCACGCACCCTTCGTCTTATCCGTCAAAAACCGATACTGCGCACCGCTGTAAATAACGAATTCACCTGCATGGTACGCATAGCCGTCGGGGCCATTCTCCTTGAGCGGGTCAAACGCTGGCGCGAGGTTGTTGAAGATTGTATTTATATCAAACTTACCCGTGCCGTTGCCGTCGTTGAGCGCAATATAGCCTTCGTTCTTGTCCGGCAAGTTTCGGATTTCGGAAGTGGAGCCGGATCTGGGCGCGAGCAAGGAGCCGGGCAATCGCTTTGTCTTTTGCGGACCGTCTAGCGGCAGAATATAGCCGTCAATGAGGTCGGCTTCTGTGGCCGGGTCACCTGGTAAGTCTTTTATTCTGATCTTTAAATCTGAATCTGCCATTTTTTAATACTCCATCCGGATCGTATTTTTAAAACTTTAATTGAATCGGTTCACCTTATGCCGAAGGTTCCTCGTAGGTAACTTCAGCATTGCCTAGCGGCATCCACCTAAATCCGACTCCTACGATTACGCCAGTGCAGATGAACGCCATGCAACACATCGGGGCGATTGTCACGTAGAAGTTCGGTTCGATGTAGACTTTCTGCGTTTCTGAAATAGCATGGGCGTTCTTGACGACTACGGTGTCGCCAGCAGCAGGAACGGGACCTGGGCTAAAACTGTGACTGTACAGATTTATAGAGCTGGAAGCGTACTGTTCCGATATGATTTCGCTAGCGTTGAAGTTGAAGCGCTCGATAGAGACGCGACCTGTAATGCCCAGACCCGTATCGGTGAACTGCATGTCGGTTACTGCGGCATTATTTTTCAGGTGCTTTATCTCGTTAGTGATGATGACTGGAAGAGTCGCGTTCTTTCCGTTGGCGACTTCCAGCCCGTCGGAAGCGTAAAGCAGGCCCTCAATGACAATTCCGCTTGGGTCGCTGATAACGATCTTGTCGGAACTGAGATTGATTACGATGGAGCACTTTACATTGTCATTTCCCGAGCCATGCTTGAACTTCAACCCGTCCGCATCCAATTCGGTTTCCCTAAGCTGTCCGCTTGCGGTCTTCTTGAATCTCAGGAATGCAGCTCTCAGTTCAGTAACAAACTTTTCGCTCAACGTGTTTCCATCAATCGCCACATTTTCAAGATCGAGTCCATCGCCATCTATGAACGTCAAGTTCTTGTACGTATCATGGTCTAGTTTGAAAATGACGTTTTCCAGTACACCGGCTTCAACATTGGACGCAATCCATTCCAACAGCTTACTGAGAGACAGCTTTCGGTCACGATCGCTTCCGAGACCCTGCATGAGGTACATCAGGTCTTCACCGTCGAGATCCCCTGCCGGCAACAGCTGATATAGCGTATTTACGCTCTCGGTGTTTTGTACTTCTTGTTCTTCGTCGTTCATTTTCTACAATCTCCATCGTTCTAGTCGGATATTTCGGCGTAGAGCATCTTTCCGGCGTCAGTAGAGAGGACCTTACCCGCATCCGTAACGAGCAGTGGTTTGAGATTTTTCCTGTAGTCCCTAGCTACGGTAAGCAGGAGCTTTCCGTTTGCGCATCCAAGCAGGTTTCCGTTTCCGAGCTTGATTGCGGCGCCAGGGAGCCCGAGGACACCGCATGGGGCGAGTTTCTTTACATCAGCCCTTTTCATCTGGTTACCGTTCGGAGTGTACACGATGAACGTGGCCGGGGCCTCGTCCATGTACTGCGGCTTAGGGTCGCCAGACATCGAGGCCGCCATCTGTATCGCATAATCGGGAGTCCCTGCTGAGTCCGACCACAGCGCGGCGAGAACGCGTTCCCTGAAATGGGCGTCGGATTCGCCGGCACCCCTTTCGAGGTTCTCGAGCTTCCCGATAAGGTCTAGCCTTGCGCCTGTCGCCGTATCGACATCGAGCAGATCCTGAAGTTCAACGCAGGCGTCGTCTAGAGGCTGGATGAGTTCGTCGATTGCGGCCTTCAATAGTCCCTGGAACCTGTTGTCAGCGCCTTCCGGAAGCGTGCAGCCTTCGGAGGAGACGACCGACTTCAAGTCGCCCTTGTACTGTTCAAGGAAGAGTTCCTTCAGTACCGGCCAAATGTCCCTGTTCGTTACCGACATCTCTCGCTACGGCCCCACAACTTCGATGTTTTCCTGCGGAAGTACGGCGTACTTGTCCGATGCGACCGCGATACGGTTCGTGGTCCATGTAGAGCCGTCTGTGGACACCTGCACATTGACAGTGTCTATGCCTTCGACCTTGTAGATTGCGCCGATTGCGCGTTGCGGGATGATGTCCTTTCCTCCGGTGTATTCCGTGAGCGCCCATTCGGCTACAGCCTTTATGATTTCGGCCTTGTAGTTGTCCGGGAGTTGTTCTTCCGTGTATTCGGTGACGGTGATCTTCATGTAGAACGGATTGGAAGCCGTTATCACGAAGAACTTGATGTCGTGCGACATTCCGGAAGAGTCCTTCGCAGTACCTTCCCTGTTGCCGTAAGCCCTGATGCCTGCGGGCTTGCACTCCCATATCTTCTGAGCGATGTAGCCGTCAGCGGACGCGATTTCGCCCTGAGTCTCCTTTTCTTCGAGTTCAGCGTAGACGTCCTCGGGGATGTATACGGCGAACGAGTGGCCCGGAATGTGGTCGGCATTCTCGGTTGGCTCCGGGTTTTCCGCCATCGTTACGCTGGAGTGGATGTTGTCGCGCAAATAGGTGAGCATGCCCTCGAAAGTGGCCAGGCCCTTGTTGTCCGCCTCGAGAAGCCTTGCCCTCAGTTCGTCGTCCGTTTCGTCGAGGTTCCTCGTGAGACCCATGAGCCGCGCGATGTTGTCGAGGAATACGCCCTCAGCGCTGGAGACGTCGAGGTTCGCGATTGCGCCCTGCAAAGCCCCCTTAACTTCGTCGTATGCGTATCCTATGAGGTCGAAAAGGTGGCCGTCGGGCGAGCTCGGGTCGGTCTGCAAGGACTGCCCGAATACGGCCTTCAGCTTCGTCATGAATGCTTCGCGCATCTCGCGGTAGGACTTGACGCTTATACCGTTTCCGTCAATGCTGATAATGTCGGCCATCAGAATTCTCCAGTCGTGACGCTCCCGTCACGCGCTTGCACCTTGAACTTTCCGCCCATGTTGCGGCGCCCGCCCTTCACTTCGAGGACAACCTGCACGACCTTCTTCACGGACGGCATCTGCGATAGCTTCTTGCGGATTATCGCGGTAGCGACGTCGAGGTGCTGCGCCGGTAGGCCGAGTATCTTATTGAACCACGGTACGCCATGCGTGTAGTCGACGAATGATTCGCCCTCCTCGCAACGGAGCATGCAGAGGCACTGCTGTTCGGACTCCTTGCGGAACGCGTCCTTGTCATCCTTGAGGATGCGCGAAATGCTGCCGCTTGCCGAAAGTTCCAGGTCGTGATTGTTGTTGAGGCGCAGTTCGTTCATATACAGACAAAAAAATAGGCCGCCCACTTATATAGTGGGCGGTATCTGTAGAACATTGTCAAATACGCTTAATTTCGTATCAAGTCGTAGAAGGCGTAAGCGGTATGGCCTGCGTAGGAGTACCGACGCTGCCAGCTGTGGCGTGGCCGTGTTGCAACAACGAGAGCGTCGGCGTCGCGAAGTCGCTCGCGTTCATCTTGCCGTCGCTCGACACGTTTCCAGTTGCCGAAATCTTGCCATTCACGGAGAGGTCACCGTCTACGCTCACCTTGTCCGCAGTGAGGCTTACGGAATCGGCCGTAAGCGAGACATTCCCGTCGTGGCCGATGTTCACCGTAACCGCCCTCTCACCGCTCCCGCGGCTCAACGGTATCGCCACGAGGTCGTTGAGGTCGTTTCCGGAAAACGACAGCGGGTCGTAAGGCCCCTTGTCCTCGCCGCCTTCCGCCCATGCGCGAAGGTCGCGGCTGGACGCAACGCAAAGCAGCGGGTCGCCCTCGGCAAGCTCGAACTTTACAACCGCCGCCGCCGTACCGGGCCACAAGACTTGTACTCCCTCAACCGGGAGAGGCTTTCCGTCCTTCCCGTCCGGCTCTATCTGCATGTTCTTGAGGACGTTGCGTATCGAAGGCGTCACGTCCACGGTCCCGTCGTCGTTCACCTTCTTGACGACGGCAGGAAAGGCCGTCTCGAACCCTTCCATGTAGGAGTCTATCAGCGTCCTCACGAGCCTTACGATTATCTTGTCGAGTCCGTTAGCCATCTATGCCCCCGTTCGGCTCCTGAGCCGTAAATTCTATCGTGAAGTCGCTCCCGGCGTTTCCGCCCTTGTACGTGCAGTCGGTGACGATGTAGCGTCCCTTGACCGCGAGCACGCTGTCGTACTCGCCGCCGTCCGAGCCGTCGATGTCCACGAAGCAGTTCGGGACTATGGCGGCGTTCATAAGGCAGCGCCCGCGCACCTTCTTGATGCGGTCTATCTCCTTGCTCGGCCTTTCAAGCGGCTTCACGTCTCCCTCCTTCTTAGACATGAAGAAGTAGTTTGGGTCGTCACCGAAGTTGACCTTGTTGAGACTCTCGTCGCGCTCCATGCGGCACTCGAGAAGCCCGGTCTCGTGAGTAAGCTCGACTTCTTCCAAGTCTATTGACTTGTCGCGACCCATGACGATCAGCTCGTTGTTGTCGAGGTAGAGGATCGTCTTTCCGGCGCCCTTGAGCGCGTATTCGTAGAAGTCCTGCACTACGTCCGTGAAAGTCCCGGAGCGCCTGTAGGGGTGTTCAAGCGGGTCGTCCACGAACGCGCCCTGACCGGCCCTCAATACGATGCCCGCGTAGTCGCAGAGTTCCTGCAGGCAGGCGCGTACCGTCTTCCCCTTAGAGAAGCACACGGAGCAGTTGAGGCGCGCAAGCTGGTAGAAGTTGCCACGGGCCTGCACGCAGTTTATTTCGAGAACCACGTCCTTGCCGTTCCTCTTCGGCACGGCGTAGGCTATCTGCCCCGCGAATATCGTCTTCGCGCCACCCTCGTCCTCGTAGCCCGCCTTCAGGATGACGGAGTTTCCTTCGTTCATGATCGAGTTCAGCGTGTACGGCTTCGGGTTGTATATGGTGATTTCCGCGCCGTTGTCGAACCACTCGACAGAGCGCGTCACCTCGAACTCGATGTCGAGCGCGGAGAGGTCGAGCGAAGTCTCTCCGCCCGTCTCGTTGCCCTTGCTGAACTTGCCCACGAGAAGCTGAACCACCCTTCCGAACGCCATGGGCTACGCCTCCCCCTTGAGAACGGACAGCAGGTATTCCTTTTCGTCTTCCTCGATGTAGTTTAGCGTGTAGTCGCTCCCGAGGTTGTCGAAGCCGAGAGGGTCCTTGCTGTCGAGCGTCTTTTTCAGCACGACCAAATCGCCGCCCTTCAGGCAGCGGTTCTTGTACGCCAAAAGTGGTGTGTTCGTGACGAGGCGTATTCCATTGTTCTTTCCGTCCACGGACTCGAAGTCGGCGAACCAGTGGCCGTCGCGGCTGTTCCACAGTAGGCGTATCGAGAGCGAAACGCCCGAAAGGTTCACGGACAGGGTGCGCCATGCACCTCCGTCCTTGTTTATCGGAATTTCCATCATGGCTGCATCACCTTCCCGGTTATTGATTCCTCAATCTTCGACGAGTTCCTTTCTACGGCCGTCGCCTTGCCTGCCTTGTTGTTCTCCGCCATCTTCTTTCCCGCGTCTGTTGCCTGCGTCTTCGGCGCGGGAGGGTTCCACACCCCGTCACGGCGCACGATTGAAACTTTCGCCGTTTTCACCTCGCTGAGCTTTGCCGTGAACTTGATGCTTTCGCCGTCCTCCGGGCCACGCGAGAACTGTATGCTCTCGATTATCATCTCCTCGTAGACTTCGAGGGATGTCACGAGGCGCACCGGCTTGCGTTCGCGTGCTATGGCCTTGAGTTCCGCAAGCATGAGGTCGAGAGATTCGTTACCCTTGCCCTGGACGCCATTGAGGTCCACGACATCGGATTCACGGTTCACAGTAACGGAGCCGTCCTCGGCTTCGGTGCCGTAATTGACATATCCGCTTTCCTTATCGCCTATAGGGTGGTTAGTGAAGAATCCTGTAACCTGCACGGAACGGAGGCGTTCCTGCACATGGTCGCTGATGGAGGAGCCGTTTTCGACGGCATGGTCCGCGATGTCGAAGTCGAGCGAATGCGACTCGTCGATGAGCAGGTCGAACGGGAGCTCAACAAGACCCGCGGACGAACGGCCTACGCCGAAGTCCTCGTCGCGGAAGAACAACGAGGACTGCATGACCTTCGGCGGCAAATCGCTTCGGGTAAACTTGTCTATAAGCCCCTGGTACGGAAAGGTAATCATAGCGCGAAAGCCTTTGCCGCTGCGGTGCGGCTTGTGAAGTTGAGCTGCGAGGTTGCGAAGAAGCGCAACTTTTCCTTGATGATCTTCGCGGTCATTTCGGAATCGGCCGTGATGCTGTTGTACACGGTGATGTTGTTGTTGTAGGTGTCGCCCTTCGTAAGCTTCGCATTTTCAGCCTTGAGTTTCTTTTCGAGTTCATCTTCTGTGCTGATGCCAGGCTTCGGCAACTGACCGACCTTGTTCATGGCGTTCATCGCAGCTTGCTGTTTTGTTTTCCAATGACGTTTCTCGAACTCGTACTTCATCCACGAAATCTGTTTTTCGTTAAGTCCGCTGAACAGCATCCCGACGGCTTGGCTCCTAACGTTCGTCAAGTCGATGTTCGGGTCGACTCCGTTCATCCTTGCCAATACTTCCGCCTTTTCGTTTTCGGAAAGTCCGAGCGCCTTCTGGTTCTCGATCTGGCTTCTGACGTGGCGCATGGCCTCGTTTGAATTTGCGTAATGATGTTCTCTGTCGAGTTCGCGCACCTTGTGCTGGAAGTACTCGATGCCGGCCTTAGCGGCGTCGTAAATCTGTTCTAGGCCCCAAATCGCCCCGGCGACAAGACCGCCCTTTCCGATGTTCTTGAGCGTCTTTCCCAAAAGGACAAAGCCCGTTCCCGAATCGAGAGCGGATACCCTAGCCGCCCTCATCGCAGGGCCGAGAAGCTTCATCGCGGCCACGAACCCCATTATTTCAACGGGGGCCTGCGAAAACAGCTTCAGCGCGTCGGAAAACGCGCTTGCGAACTCGCGGATTTCTCCCGTGTGCGCCTTAACCGCATCCATGAGAGACACGAGGACATCCTTGAACCCCTCGAAAACTTTCTTGAGCGTCGGGAGGTTTTCCTTCATGGACTTTGCGAGCTCGCCAACGACCGGCAACAGCTCGCGACCGATTTCCTCGCGCATGTCGCCGATGTCGTTCTTGAGCTGCTGAATCTTGCCTTCGTCCGTCTTGGCGATTTCCTGCGCCATCCCGCGGATAGGTGCAAGCACCTTTTCGAGCGCTTCGATTTCCATGTCCTCGGTGACGGTCCCGCCCTTGCGGCGTATCTCGTTCAGTCGCTCGATTGCGGAAATGTCGAGCCCCTGCGCCTTGAGCGTTATGGCACGGCCAGTAAGTGCCTGCATGAGCTGCTGCGAGAACCCGCGCATAGTGCCTGCATCGACGGTGCCGCCGCCCGTGCTCTTTGCTGCGTAATCGGCGATAAGCGCCATCATGCGCTTGGAATTTTCGACGCCGTGAATCTTGTTCTGCCATCCTGCCGCCGCCGTAAGCAAGGCTTCGTCGCCGTACATCGTGTTCTTCTGCAACAGCGATGCAAATTCCTTGAGCTCCCTCGAACGGCCCTGCGTTCCGTTCTGCCTCATTCCGAATTCGAGCATCCGTTCGGCGCGGTTCTGTATATTGAAAGCCTCGATGCTGCCCTTGCCGAAACCGACAAGAGCCGAAATTCCCTTGAAACCGGCGTAGGCCGCGACGAGACCCGTCACGGCGCCCTTCATTCGGTCAAAAGCGGAAGCGAGGCCGTTCGTTTCCTTCGTTGCGGCCTTCATCCCGGTGGCGATGTTCTTCGTCTGCTTGGCCGTATCGCTTGCGGCCTTGCTCGCCTTCTGCATGCCCTTCTCGAGACCCGCCGCGGGGTTCTTTCCGCCGATGCCTGCGACACCGCCGCCAAAGGCCTCGCGGAAACGCTTCACGGCAGCCACAAGTTCGCTGTCGTCAACCTTCAATTTTATGGTCTGTACAAATTCTTCTGCCATCTACAGGTTCTCCGCTTCGTTACTTGTCCTTGTTCTTCTGCGAGTACAGTTCAGTCCATGCGCTCTTGTAGTCCTGCTTCATACGCAAGTACGCCCCGAAATTCACCATCCGGTCGAAAGTCCACTCCGCCTCTATATCAGAAAGCGGAACATGCGCTTCCGCGACGATACGCCACACTAGCACATATTCCGCTGCTCCGCCGCCGAGCTTTCCAACATCTCCAAGGGCCTCGATGTCCTTGGAGTCGGTCCGCTCGAACGCGGCTACGATTGGGTTTGAGTGGTTGAGTCGCCACCCGTCGCCTTCGGGGCCTTCGCGAAAGGGGAAAGGCGTTCCTCCCTCCACACCTTGACGAGCAGGGCGTAGATTTCGTTGAAACGTCCCTCGAAATGCGCCGTAACTGTTTCCATTTCGGAAAGAGTCACGTTCTTCTTCCCCTGAGTTACCACGGTGACGTTCTTCAGCGTGGTTTCGACAAGCCAACGGAAGTCTTCTCGGCCCATGTCAGAGAACACCCCGGACATTGCCACAAAAGCGTCGCCCTCGTCGTCGAGGATGAAGCCCGTCTGAGCCATGCGCCCGATGACACCAAGCACCTTGCGGTCGAGGTCCACGGCCTCGAACCCGGTGTGCGGCAGGAGCTGGTATTCGTCCTCGCCCACCTTGAAGTTAATCGGCTTCATAGTCTACTATGCCCCCTCGAAGGCTGCTTCGGCCTTGACCTGCAATACGATGTTGCGCGGCTGCGCCTGTCTGCCCTTCACCGCGTCGCCCATGCTCTGAATCCACGCGACGCCCATGAGGACGTATGCGCCGTTGAGGTCCACGATTGCGAACGGGAACGGGCCGACGCCAGTCTTCTCGTCGGCGACGCGCGCCGTCTCGATTGCGTTGATCTGCGGGCTCGTCTGCATCATCGGGAGCGTCACCGTGTAGAGGTTACGCACCATGCGGGAGCGTTCCACTGCGCCGTTGGAGCCTTCCACGGTCTCGAAGTCCGGGCCTTCCTTTGAAATGGTCGGGTCGCCGTTGAAGTCGGTGAGCGCGATGCCGTTGAAGGAAATGTTTATCTTGGTGTGGTCGTAAGTCTTGAACATCGACATAATCTTTCACCTCCTTAAAGGGTAACGAGCAGCGAGACCTGCACGACGGTGTGTATTGCGTTCATCCTTGCGTAACGGCCGCTGATTAGCGGGAGGTTGCGCTTGCGTACGTCTTCCGGGTAGTTAGCCACGAGGTAGCTGTACGGCTTGTAATCGACCGTAGCGGAATCGGCCATGACGTACTGGTGGTCCGTATCCTGCGCCACTGTGAGGACGTTGAGCACGGAAGCGGCGACCGCCGCGATACCGGCGTCGTCGTAGTTGATTCCGTTGCCGTCGTTGCCTTCACCAAGCAGCTTGTAGATGCGGCTCTGCGTATTGAAACGGATCCAGTCGTCCTTAACAATCTGGTCGATGAAACTTTCGGCGTCGGCGGTCGTACCCATGAAAAGACGGGCCTCGCCCGATACCTTCGTGTAGATGTTGATGCCGCCGTCGATCCATGCGTTGTACTGGCCCACGGTGTAGGAATCCGGGGTGACGCCCTTGCACTTCTTGTGTGCGAACGTGCCGCGTGCGGAGTCGCTTGCACAGCGGAGCGCCACGATACCGACAGGGAGGAACTCGACGGAAACATCTACGGTCGTCGTTGTACCGCTTTCGGTCGTGGAAGTGTGGAGGTTGCCGTCGGTCCACCCTCCGGGGAGGCTCGACGGGTGCGTTACGGTAGTGGTCGTGCCGCTTGTCACCGTCTGCGTGATTTCCTTGATTTCGTCGTGCTTGTACACGGCGATGCGCTTGCCGCCGTGGTTCTTGAGGGATGTCGGGTCCTTCACCTGTACGTGGAGAACCTTCTTCACGTCGGCAAGCCATTCCTGCCAGCCGTTCGAGCCGGTAAGCAATGTCGCCGTAACCGCCTCGTCCCAAGTAGCCATGACGATGTGGTAGAAGTTGAAATTCTGTGCGGCGGCCTGTACGGCGGCAAGCGTCGCGGCGCCTGTATTGCCTGCCGGGATGCACACGACGCGGGACGGCTGGGAGTCCTGCGCGAAGAACGCCTTCACCATGGCGGCAAGTTCCGAGTTTGCGCCGTAAGCGGTGACTGCGTCGGACACGCTTGCAAATTCACCCGCGACTGGCGAGGATTCGGTTGCGAGCCCGACAAGGGCCACGGTGTTCACATCCACGGTCGTGACGCTCGAAATGGCGTCCTGGATGCTTATCTTGACAATCTGGTCGATGATTTCAGCCATTGTCCTATGCTCCTGTTAGTGTTAAAGGTTCGACGCTCTCGATCTTCGGAACGTCCTCTGTAATCTCGTCTGCGAAGTTGACGCGAATAGTGAACCGCCACTGCCTCACGATGAACTTCCCGTCGAACGTATCTACCGGGATGATGCTCCCGAAATCCCACACGCTGAACCCCGCCTCCGCACCCGCCCTGTCGCGGAAGTCCTTCCGCTGGATCAGGTTGCGGACCATGCGAAGCGCCTCGCCGTCGCCCTCGACCTCGGTAAACGAGACGGTGGCTACCTGCTGGAAGGCGAACTTCACGTTCGAACCCGGAGGCGGCTGCATCTCGGAACCGTACTGTTCCACGTCCTCGACACGGACGGCGACATACTTTCCGACGGGTGCCGGCAGGCTCGACGGTGCCTTCCTAAACGGACAATCAAGGAGGGCATGGCCGTTGAAGTACTCGACTATGCTCCCCTTGATACGTTCAACCAAGGATGACTCAAGTTCTTTCTGCTGCACTCCGTCAGGCATTGCCTACGCCCTCCTTCAGTGCTTCCGGGATCTGCGACGGCGGCACGAGGCAGCCGACATACTTGTAGTGGTCGATGAGGCCGTTCAGGTTCGGAAGCTCGTCGACAAGCTCGTAGAGGAATCCCCCGCAGCGCACGTAGCCGAGGCCGTTCCCGTCTTCCGAACGGAAGTCGAGCCTTTCGCTCGAATAGACCTTTACGGTGCCCGTATTGCGCGAAAGGGCGACAGCGGGTACGGTCTCCTTGCCGTTGAACGGCTGCACGGTCCCCCGCACGGTGAGCGTGGTCTTCTCGCCCGGCACGGCGTTGCCGCGCAGGTCGACGGTGGGCCTTCCGAGCCTCACGAACTCAAAGGAACGATTGAACAACGTCGCCACAGCCGAGCCCCATTCCGCAGCACGCGCCGCCCGTCACACCCGGACGGGGCGAATACTGCTCCAAAAGTTCAAGGTATTCCTGCCCGAAGACGGTGTTGGCGAGGTCGTTATTTTCGCCGGACGAGCCGCCCGAGGAGTAACCAACGGAGAGGTCACCCTCGCGCTTGCTCGTTACCGGGCCAGCGACGCCCTCTTTGGCCATGTCGAGGAGCGTGGCCTTGTGCATTACCATGAGGGATAGTGCATACACGTACGCCTTGCCGAAGTACTGCCTGCCTACGCGGAGTTCCGCGCCACGGATCATGGCATCGAGACGCGGGCTGTTAGCCACGGAATCCTCGAGGTAGCCTACAAGTTCGTTTCTTTCTTCGGGTGTCAGTGCCATCTTCAGTTCGCCTTCGTTAAGCTTCAACGTCGCCGTCTTCCTCGGCCTTCTTGGCGGCTTCGGTTGCGGCCTTCGCCTCGGCCTTCATCTTGCCGAGCTGCGCACGTCTCTTTTCTGCCGCGCCGGACACCTTCGCGTCGCCCTTGCCGAGCTTCTCGAGTTCGTCAACGACGCCTTCGGTGTTCGCGTCCTTCATCGCGGATGCGGGGTCGTCGGACACGACCACATCGTCCTCTTCGACGTAGTGCTTCAGGCCGGGAAACTTATCCGTGTCGATTTCCTCGGCAACGTTCGTTCCAGGGAGGAGCATTGTGTCGCCGAAGACGAGTGCGCGCTTCGTGCGGTTGTTGTAAATCTTCTTCATCGTTTTTCTCCAGAATTGATGCGACTTGAATGAGTGAAAAAAAAGGATTACCGCCCCTCCGGAGTGTCGCGGGGACTAGCCCCGCGCTCGCTCCTGGAGAAACGAGTAAACTGTGTCGTCACGGCGCGTTTACACGCCGTCGCAATACACGATGCCCTTGAGGTTCTTGATCACGGTGCCGCCGATTCGGGCGTAGCACGGGACCTTGTAGTGGAGGGCCTGTTCCTGCGGGTTCTTCTGGCGGAACGGTTCCGGGAGCACGTAGGAGAGCACGTTCTTTGCCTTGCGGTAGAACACTGCGCGGCCCGTGCCGTTTGCGCCTGCGTCTTCGAGCAGTTCGGAACGGTACCAGTTGACGATCTGCGGGAACTTGGCCTTGAGGGAGTCGAGGATGGATGTGTCGATGCTGTCGCTGACGTTGGTCGTTTCGAGGTAGCCGAAAGCGTCGTCCGGGAGGATGACGGAGTCAATCTTCGTTGCGACCTTCTTGTCCTTGAAGAGGTTCTTCTGTGCGGCGAACACGGCGCGGAACTGTGCGACGATTTCCTTGTAGGTCTTGTTTTCGAAGTCGGTCTGGCCGGAAGCGCCTGCGGAGGATTCGACGACCGTCACGTTTTCGTTGTTGAAGAGACCCGTGACGCCCTGGCCTTCGTCACCCATGAGGAGGACGTCGTCGACCTTTTCGTCGATCTTGCGGCGTGCCGTTTCGGCGTCGTCGCGGGAGAGGTCGACCTTGGTTGCGAGCCACTGCTGGAGTTCGAATTCGGAGTAGGCGTAGGAGTCGCCAATGGTCTTGATGCCGACGCTCTTCGGGGTGAGGAAGCGTGCGACCGGCGGGAGGTCGTCGGCGTAGTCGGCGATGAATGCGGCCATGCCGACTTCGGAGACTACCTTGTAGCCCCAAGCGGACTGCCACGGCTGAACGCCGTCCTGCATCGGGATGAAGGTGGTGGCGTTGAGCGCGACGCGGTCAAGGCCGTAGGTTTCGTTTGCGATTACGCCGAACATGGCGAGGATCGCGACTTTCTGGGCAGGGTTGAAGTTCATCTAGTTACCTCCCTTATGCGATTTCGAGCTGGGCGAGTCTGCCGTCTGCCGCGTTGCTCTTGAACACGCCGCCCGTGATGGCTGTAGCGCTGGAGCTGGAAGCGGTGATCTTGCCCGAGGAATTGTTGATGTATGCGGCCTGGCCTGCGAGCACTTCGCCGGAGACCTTGACCCACACGCGGCCCTTCTTGAGGACGTTGACCTGGTCGCCCTGGCCGTAGCCGAGGTGCATGCAGTCTGCGGTCGTGAAGGACGCGATGCCGAGGAACGTGCCGCCTGCGACTGCGTCGGCGCCTGCGGTCTTCTCGTTCTTCGTGATGGTTCCCGCCGTGGACGTCTTGTCCACGATGAACTGGTCGGCGTTGCGTGCGGCGCCTGCGACGGATGCCGTGACGGTCACCTTGCCGCTGGATGCGCTTGCGCCGTAGTTGGCGTTGGCGTCGATTGCGGTTGCGAGCTTGCCTGCGACGTCGGAAGCGGTGTCGTCGGAGTCTGCCGTGACTTCGTACTTCGTGCCTGCGATGGTCACGGAGTACTTGTCGTTTTCGGCGACGGTGCCGCCGACGGTGACTTCCACCACGCGGGCCACGGCTTCAGCGGATGCGGGCTTCGTAGCCCATACCTTGCCGGGCTGGCCTACGACAGCGTATACCGGGAAGCCGCCCATTTCGTCCTTGGAGTCCTGGAGGATGCCGGATTCGATGGAGTGCGGGACGAGCGGGAACAGGAGTCCCGGGAGCCCTTCCATGCCGTCAAATTCTTCTGCGTTCTGTACCATTGTGATACCTCCTTACTTGGCCTTGCCGGACATCTTGTCGAGCATGGCCTGGTGTGCCTTTTCGGCTTCGTCGTTCACGGCGTCGTCGGAGATGCCGGAGAAGTTCTTTGCGAGCGGAGAGCCTTCGCCGGAACCATTGAGGCCGTCGAGGTGGATGCAGGCGGCGTCAAATGCGGTCTGCACGTACACTTCGTTCTTGTCCTTGAGGTCCATCTTGTCGCCGAAGGCCTTGCCGACGATAGCCTTCTTGATGTCGAAGGCCGTGTCTTCGGCCTTGACTTCGCAGCCGTAGCCCTTGGCCTTCTCGACGAGGGAAATCTTCTCGTCCACCATCTTCTGGATGGCGGCTTCGTCGAGCTGCTTTTCCTTGAGGGTCTTGACCTCGGCCTGTGCCGAGTCGCGTTCAGCCGTAACCTTGTCGAGTTCGGCGACCTTTGCGTCCTTTTCGGCCGTCAACTTTTCGACTTCGGCCTTGTGCGCGACCGCGGAATCGGCGAGCTGCTTTTCGAGCCCGGAGACCTTGGCGGCGACGGCTTCGTCGCATTCGTAAACGGCACCGTCAATGACGATCTTCTTCATTGCGCTGTCCTTTGCCGGGTCGGCCTTTTTTCCGTCCCCGGTCTTGTTTTTGGTGTTAAAGAGTTCTTCGACGGAATCGCCCGCGTAGATTTCCACGGACTCGCCTGCGCGTCCGGCATAGACGAGGGCCACGTGGTTGTAGGTGATTCCGTGCTGCATCTTCGTGTACTCGGTGCCGCGCCAGTTGTTCAGCGGGTCTTCGTTCGTCTCGTAGAGGGCGATGTCGTACCCGCAGGATACGGCCTGGACTTCCTTGTTCTCGACGGCCTCGATGGCCTTCGGGTCAGTAATGGTGATTGTCACCCAGAGGTCGATGCCGTCGAAGTACGCGTCAGTGCCGGTAAACCCGACGGAGTACTTCTTGATGTTCTCGGCGGTGACGTTCTCCTTCGGGTGCCTGAGGGTTACCGGCTTGGAGTTGAGCGACATGACGGAGGCCGGGTCACCCACCTCGGACTCTGGGCGCAGAACGCGCTCGATGGTCTTGCCGTCCTCGCCGAGATAGCGGAACACCCCCGCGCACGATACGCGGATGTACGCCGTGAGGTACCCCTCCGGTGTACGCTGGAGCCTCTGCGGCTCGAAAAGAAACCTGTCCTTGAAGTTCATACGCTCCAAAGGTAGGGAGCGCGACCGTAAAAAAGGGCGTTTCTATAGCATAGGCTAGAACACGCTTAAAGACGCTTAAAAACGGGGGTAGCGAAAAGCCGCTTTAAAGCCGCTTGCAAGGCGTTTTTATGGGCGACCCGTAAAACCTTACGGCCGGACGAAAAAACGGGCTGAAAACCGCCTAAAAACAAAAATGCGCTGGCAAAGTCCGGCGTAGACCGATTGACCGGGACAAAAATGCCGAAATTAAGCAATGCTAAACGGAAGTTTAGCCACGTTGAACCGGCACGGAACGGAAAAGGGCCACCCGGAAGGCGGCCCTCTGAAACGGGAAAACGGTTCTTTTTAGGAAAAACGATACAAAATGTTCAGTTTTCCGTAAAAATTTTACGGAATCGCGCTACATTCAGCCGTCCTTCTCGACGAGTTCCTTGGAAATCAGCATCGGGTCCTTCGACAGCTTGCCCTCCATCCTGTCTGCGACCTCGGCCATAGACTCAAGCGTTCTTTCAAGCACCTTGGAACGGTCAAGCCCGTCCTCTATCGCCCGCCTGGCAACCTTGATGTGGTCCCGGAGCCAGTCGGCGAAGCACGTCATCGCCTCGCGCTTGCCCTTGCAGTACGAAATTTCGAATTCTTCCGATGTCATTTGATTCTCCCCTTCTGCGGTTAAAGTTTGTCGATCTTCTCGAACAGCTTGTTCATGAAGAAATTCGCCTTCCGGTCGAAGTCGTCCTTCGCCTGGTTCGCGCTGGACTGGTACGGCTTCCCGAACAGTTCCTCGACGGTCATTCCCATTTCGAGAAGCTGCACGCACACCTTGAACGTAGGTGTACGGGTCCCGTTCGCCCACATGGATACCGTGACGTTCGTCACCTTGAGGCGTTCCGCGAGTTCTTCCTGGGATTTTATCCCGGCGCGGTCAATGAAGCTCTTGATGTCAAGTCCTTTCATGAGCTTAAATATACAATAATTTTAAACAAGAAGTAAAAAATTTAAACAAAAAATTTAAATTCCTAGTAAAAAAGTATTATATTTGAAAACGACTGGAGAAAGAAAGGGAGCAAGAGAAATGGAGACGATAGGCTACATCTACGCGATCGTTGTCGAGGTGCTGAAGGGGAACCTGACAGCCGAGGAGGCGCTCGAGAAGATACGGAAGTCCGTTGCGGCTTCCGAGTGAAAATGGATTTGACGGCGAAAGTGCCGCAAGAAGGCATAAGCCCGGGACGGGGACGAAAGGAGATGACTTTCGGAGGGGAGAAAGCAGCCCCGCCACCGGGCGTTGAATTTTAGCCACCTACAAATATAACCAAAAAATTCAAAAATATCTACAGACGCCTCGCGCGCACGCGCACGCGCGTTATATCCCGCTCTTGATAAATGGTTATTTAGGGATATATCCTTAAATTAGAAGAATATGTTATTGTTACTTATTCTTATTCTATTGCTGAAAGAAGGCTAGGTTTTTTTAGGTTAATCTAGGTTACATTAGGTTTTTATAGGTTTTAATTTTTGTAAAAAGAAGCCTTCACGGATTCCAGTAAATTTCGCTGTTCGACAGAAACTTCGTGCAGTAGTTCCCTGGTTCCAACGTGTAATTTTTCTTTCTTATCAACTTACCTTTCTTATTGTATTTATGCGTTTCAACATAAACAGAAAAAACGCAATACATCGAGAACGGTTCTTCGTAATTAGAACCAAAACCTTCGTCGAATTTTTCAAATTCAATTTCGTTTCCAACCATTATTTCTGAAAACATCGAATCTTTTACGATGGAACATCGCTCTTGCGTCGCTTTGATGTCAGATTCCGTTACAACCGAATCTTGTATGCGAAGTTCAGAAAAGAAACACCAATTCATGTTGTAATCCTTGTAAGTACGGACATGGACAGCCTGAACTTCATCATCATCACTTATCGTAAAAAGTTTCATTATCCAAGAGCCGTCTTTTTTCAGGTGGTACACGGACATCCGCTTTGGAACATATTCCGATCTGCATAATACGCAGTTCTTACCGATTACCCGACAATTGTATTCAGCGTTTGCGAGACAAAAAAGTAAAAGAATTATCGCGATCGAAAAATTTTTCATGGTTCCCTCCTAATAAAATTTATATAAAAAATTCGATTACCTAATACGGTCCGCCACAAACTCAGCGATTTTTTCGCAGTCAGCATCTGAAATTGTGGCGGTCGTTTTTTCACCGAACATTTCTGCTGGAGTCATTCCGATACAGTGGAACTTCATGAGTGTGGAATAAGAAGGTGTAGTTGTTCCGTTGTTCAGCAGCGTCATCATTGACTTGCTCACCCCTGCCTTCTTCGCAACGTCCGAAAGAGTGTACCCGGTCCGTTTCAGAAAAGAATCGAAATCTATGGCGTTTTTCTTCATAATACGTCCTTTATAACGCCCATCTTTTTAAGTTCTTCTATAGCCTTCGCAACTCCACGCTTGAACTCCGGTGAATTATACGCTTTTTCGTCAATATCATCATTTGTCTTGCTTTCCATCCTGTTGTACTCTACTCCGAAAAGAGACTCTACGGAGGCCCCACTTTTAAGCATCTGTACAATAGCGTTATAAGACGGTCGAGTGCCGTGGTTTTCCTTGTCCTTATCCCAATTATATGCGTTCTTAGGATTGCTCAATTTGACAAAAGAACCTATATCTTCAACGTTTTTCATCCCTAGTTCTTTCTTCAAGTTGAAAAAATCCACCTTACCTAAAAATTCTTCCTTAGGCTTTTTTTTAGGCGTATCTTTATCTTTTCCGTTATCCAAAGTGTCGTCCATATCACAAAAATAGCCATTTAAGCGTTGATTTAAAATTTTTATCAAAAAAAAATACTTTTTTCATTAAAAAAGTATTGACATTACCGAAATTTAAGACTATATTCTTAAAAGAAAATACCAAAAGTATTAAAATTTAATACTTAAAAATAATAAGGAAGAAACAAATGGCTGAATCCGAAACCGAACAGGAAAAGAAACTGGTTGAAATTCAGGTGAAGTTACCTCCTGAAATTTCTCCTCTGTTTGACGACCTGAAGGTCGTGCGAGCAAAGAACATCGAACCTCTCACAAATACATCGATCGTTGTAGACGCAATCAAGGCGTACCACAAGGCTCGCGTACTCAAGCAGGCTTAAACGGAAGTAACGAATGGTCGTATCTAATGACAGATTTTGGGCGAAAGTGCTTTTTCGCGAATACATTAGGCACTACCGCAAAATGACAGACGAGCAAATCGTCAATGACGTGCGACAGTCTATGGACGACCTCGAAGAACTTGTAGAAGACTCGCCCACTTTCGGCTCAAAGATGGTTAAATGGTCTATGCAAAGACAGCAGGAACCGCCTGCAATCGCATCGAGAGAGAATGGAAGGCAAGGCGGTAGACCACGCAAGAATTCAAAATGCACCGCTACAGGTAACGACCAAGTACCAGCAGACGCCGCCACCCGCGAGGGAGCGGAGGTTACAAATAGCGCCGGAAACGGCGTCATTCCTGAGCCCGCCAACGTCTGCAAAAACGCGGAGGAAGGCGGCACCCGCAAGGACCCGCTGAACATGACCACCGTTCGCAAGAACGGCGCGCTGGAATCTGGTACTTCCTCCGCAAACCTTCAAGGCTCGGCAAGGCCAAAAAAAACGGGCGCGGGTGCGTCTATCGCTCCCCTCCTGATTTCTCCGTTAGAGAATCGCGCACCCTCGCCCACTATTGCCAACAGGTCTGATAAGAAGCAACCCGTAAACATCGGCGCCGCGGCTCCCGTGCCTCCTTTGGGTTCTCTTGATTGTCATAATCGGGAACCGCTGGCGCCGTCACCGGGAGCTTCGCACATATCGGGCGACGTGATGAGCCTCGCGTACTCCGGCGAGTTCGGGAACGTCCGACTCACGCAGGAGCAGTACGCCCAGCTCGGAATCAAGTTCGGCAACCAGCAGAAATTGAACCGAGCAATAGACTCGCTCTCGTGCCAGATAGAGAACGGCGAGAAGAACCCCGCCAACCATTACGCGGAGCTGGTCAAGTGGGCAAACTACCGCGACGACATGGAGGAGAAGGAAGAACTCAAGGCTTCGACCGCACAGCACTACGAGACCGTGAGCGAACACAACGCGCGTATCGTCAGGGAGTCCGACGCATGGATTCACGAATACTGCCAACAGCAACAGAAAAAAAGGAAGGCCGCAAATGGATAACGAAACGACAATCGCCAGGATACGTGACGAACTCGCCATCTGCTACGAGCATATTGGACGAAAGGCGCCGGAATCGCTCCCGATAATCGCGGCATCGTTGCAGGAAGCAATAGGATTCAACAGCCCGGAACACGTCCACGAGGTTTTCAAGCGCGCAAAGGACATCGAGTCCATCCCGACACAGAAGACCCTCAAGGAATGCTACAGGAACTATTCCGAGGAAGTCCTCAAGTATAGAAGTGTCGGAAACGCGCTAGCTATCGAGTACCACGACCCCTTCGAGGCATGGCTCCCGAAGAGCGACGTCATCAAGCGCATCAACCTCAACACGGCCATAGCGAACTACTGCATCGCCTGTGGCGGGATTTCATACGCCAACCTGTGCAGCGCAAGGGCGAGAGGGAAAGAAGCCTACGAAGCATTTACGCGCGGAATAAAGGATACTTTGCGGAGCCTGTACACCAAGTACTGGAGGAAGTGCCCGATAGCGAACGGATACCACTTCAACGCAAAGCTAAACCTCGGACTTATCCCGCCTTCGGTGGAGGATTTCCGCAACATGTTCTCGATGGAGAACGCAGGCCATGTGTAGTACTGACAACCTCGGATTCATACGCGCCGCCGCGTACGACGGCATCCACGGCGAGGATGAAATCGCCACGAACGAACTTCAACAGCTAACGGAGATTTGTCCCATGAGAAACTTTGTCAAGAGACGCGTGAAGCTCGCATTCGCGCTCGCAAAAAGGGACCCCGCGAGGGTGGCCGAGTTCGTCACCGACGTGCTGCTACTCACCGGTCTTGTAACGCTCGTACTTATAGCGTGCGATTCCTGCAGGGGGTGCGTCTGATGGCCTACGAGGATAACCGCATAAGAAGCAAGGACGGCACGTTGGCCATAGTCGTGTCGGAGGACGGCACGGGAGCCCACTTCAAGTCAACGGGAAGCGTGCCGAAGAAGGTCGCCGAGGCGGTTCTCCAGAAGGAGAACGACGGCATGAAGAAGACCGCGACCGAACTCAGGTTTTACGCCCGCATGCTTGTCTGCGGGGCATAAAGGAAAAGGAGATGGCGTATATGGAGAAACTTTTTATAGTCACCGCGGGAGAGGACATCGTTGGAGTCATGACCTTCCGCGACGCAATCGCATGGGGCTTCGGAGTGCCTGGCGGCGTTTCCATCGCCCTCGAACCTATCAACTGACAAACTAAAAAAACGGAGAAACCAAAATGGATCGGAAAGAACAGAAAACGGAATTGCAGCTCACGCTCGCAGGAATCCACAAGCTCTACATCGACGGCAAGATCACGCTCGAAAAGCACAACATCTGGTGTCAACAGGCATGCGCCGGGGCTACGAGCTTCGAGTTTTAAAACCTAACGGAGAATACGGAATATGGCAAACGAAATTGTTGCAACAAACGAAGAAAACAAGGTGACGCAGGACTTGCTCCTCGACTACCTCAAGACGATGAACAAGGGCTTGAACGAACAGCAGACGAAGCAGTTTTTGGCCGTCGCCGGAACGTTCGGACTCAACCCGTGGAAGCGCGAAGTGTACGCCGTGACCTTCAAGAACAAGGACGGCAGCACAGACATGTCCATCGTCACCGGCTACGAGACCTACATCAAGAGGGCCGAACTCAACCCGAACTATGACGGCTTTGAAATCGAGTTCAAGGGAAGTTTCAAGCGCGGAAAGGTCACGAAGTCCGGCAAGAACGGCTCTTGGCAGGTTGACGCTCTCGTTCCTGACGGAGACGTTAGTTGTGTCTGCACCGTGTACCGCAAGGATCGCGCCCACCCTACTCGCGAGGAAGTATTCTTCGACGAGTATAACAAGGGCAACGACATGTGGATTAGCAAGCCGCGCACAATGCTCAAGAAGGTGGCAATCGTGTCCGCGTTCCGCAAGGCATTCCCGTTCGACTTTGGCGGTATGCCGTACACGAACGACGAACTCCCCGACCACATGACTGGAGCCGACAAGCTCGAACAGCAGGGCTTCACGGAAGTTCCGCAGGATGCACAGCCGCAAATTCCAGCAACGCCGAAGTCCGCAAAGAAGGAAATCGACGAAGACACAAAGCAGTTCATGGACGGGATGAAGGGTCTATGGACGCAGGCGCCCGAAATCTACAAGTCCACGATGGACGAATTCGGCTTCAAGTCAGCGAACAACGTACCGCCGGAACGCAGAACGGAAGTATTCTGCACCATCCAGGCGAACATCACGAAGGCAGCGCAGCAGCAGCCAAAGAGCGCACCTACAGCGCAGGAACAAACTAACAACGACCTTTTCAACGGAGAAGAAAACAATGGCTAAGGAAGTAATGGCAATCACGGAAGAAGACATCAAGTCCAAGCTCACCCTTTCCACTTCGGCAATCGACACGCTCAAGTTCCTCGCGGCTCATGCCGGGATCGAGATGGACGAAGGCACAATGCAGGAGTTCGTCGCGCAGAGAAACGTCCGCATGGGCGAAATCTCGCAAATCTGGGAACTCAAGGCGTGGTGCGAAAAGACGGTCGATTTCATCAAGACTGTCTGCAAGCACGCCTTCAACGTCGGCTCCGACGAGGACCTCCCCAAGAACGTGAGCTGGAGCAAGCAGAGCTACACGCAGGCTTTCGCTGACGGCGCTGGCGCCGTCGTGTGCGACACGCTCATCAAGAAGCACCTCGTCAACAAGGAGGACATCCTTGGAGCGGTAACATTCCCCGCCCTAGTCAAGGCTTCCGGCATCACCGCTGACAAGCTCAAGGAGATGTTCCCGGACACCGTCATAGAAACACCGAAGGAACGCACCCTCAAGATCAAGTGATATGATGCGCAAGGTTAAGTACCCGTCAACCAAAATCGCCCGCGAGCGCTTCGGAACGCAAAGCCCGGAATACAGGCGAATCAAGGCTCTCGAAAAATGGGCGATAGACCACGGCTACGACGGGTACGCCCCAATCCAGCGCAGGACGAAAACGGACAAGCAACAGCAGACAAGCATGGCATTTTTCAAGGATTGAAGATGGACGGACAACTAGACCTTTTCCCGGACTTGAAAGAACGAAGGACGAAAGCGTCCAAGGAATACGGCGCTTTTACGGACAAGTTCAAAGTCAAGCTCACGACCGACGACTGCTACACTCCCGAACCAGTCTATAACGCTGTCAAGGACTGGACCGTCAAGAAGTACGGTCTGCAAGGACGCCAGATTGTCCGTCCGTTCTTTCCCGGTGGCGACTTTGAAACCTACGACTACCCCGAAAACTGCGTAGTCATAGACAACCCGCCATTCAGCATATACGACAAGATTTTGAACGTTTACACTAACGAACTAAAGGTTGATTTTATGCTTTTTGGTCCGTCGCTTACGCTCTTCAAAAAGTACGACGCCTGCTACATCGTCTGCAACGAGGACGTGAGATATGCGAACGGAGCGGTCGTTAAAACGTCTTTCGTTACGAGCTTGGACAAGGAAAACCGCGTAATTTGTGACACGACGTTAAACCGAGCTGTAAGAGAGGCGAACGCCTTCGGAAAACCGAAAAAGGCAGACCTTCCGTTGATAGAATACCCGTCATGCTTTATCACTTCGGCAATCCTCGGAAAGACTGCGCGGACGGATTTCGCCTTCAAGCGTAAGGACACGGCGTGGGTTACGAAGCTTAACGGCGAGAGAATCTTTGGTTCGGGCTTCCTGCTATCGGACAGGGCGGCAGCGGACAGGGCGGCAGCGAGATTGAAGATTGTGCGCAAGCTGGATGACGAAGCGCTTGAAAAGATTAAAAAACTTAACGAACAAGGATAAAACACTATGGCTTATCTTAACAAATGTATGCTCATCGGCAATCTCGGCAAGGACCCGGAAATCCGCGTGAACCAAATCACCGGCAAGAAGGTCGTGAAGTTCAGCCTCGCCACCTCCAAGCGTTACCGAGACAACAACGGCGAACAGAAGGAACTCACCGAATGGCATACGGTCGTGGGCTTCGGCAAGCTTGCGGAAATCGTCGAACAGCTCGGCGTCCGCAAGGGCATGAGCCTCTACGTAGAAGGCGAACTTGCCACGCGCTCGTGGACCGACCAGGCAAGCGGCCAGAAGCGCTACGCAACGGAAATCAACATGAGTACGTTCCAACTCCTCACGCCACGCGATAACAGCTTGCAGGGCAACGGATACGGAGCACCGCAACAGCGCAGCACGTACCAGCAGCCGCAAGCACCGGGCGATGACGAGGATATTGACCTCCCGTTTTGATAACAAATTAACACCAACCAACAAGGAATACAGACATGGCAAACGAAAACCCGATTAAAGAACTTTTGAAGACGCTCCACAGCGAAGCCGAAAACAGAGTCAAGACCCCTAGCGAAAGAATCATGATGCTTTCGATGGAACGCGACAAGATTTTCGACAAAATCAAATGCACGGAAAAGGAACTCGAAACTGTGGAAAAGGACGCACCGGACTACTCGCTAATCGTAGACCAGCTCAATTACATGGTTTGCTACAAGAACACGCTCGGCAAGCGCATCAAGGCGCTCGTTGACAAAACCTAAAGCACAAAATTTTCGCCGTGCGAGCCCAACTTTAGCCCACGGCGAAGCCGAAGGCGTGACGAGTAACCAAAATCAAAGGAAACAATCACCATATAACACGGATGATCGTTGTTCCTGCGACGTAGGAAACTCTCCTTTGTTGATGCCACGCCCGAAGCACCCACGCGCGAGTGAAAAGAATTATCACAATTCCCGTAATTTGCCGCTTGCACGTGGTCAATGGTTCCTTAGCTCAGTTGGTGGAGCGTCCAAAGCATCCCTATGACGGATGGATAGCAGATAGCATACGTTCTGTATCACGCGGGTTCGAGTCCCGCAGGAACCACTAAAAATCCCGATGGCGGCACCATTGGTAAAATGACCTTTTACCGCAACACTCAAACACACGTGATAAGTACCGCCGCCGGAGGGAAAAGTTTGCACGGCAACCAAGGTTCAACGGCGAACGAACAAGCCGTGCAGAGCTGGTTTGTCCGTTCCAGCGATAAAGACGGACAAAGTTTAAACCGCGACAAGGTAACGACCAAACGCTCTGTAATACTGGTAACGTCAAGCCCATGGCGTGAGCGAAAACGGGCAAATTTTAATGGAGAAATCACGATGGAACAGTCTACGAACTGGGAAAGCCTCATAGCGCAACGTATGCGCCCATGCGTGGCGCTAAAGATTGAGGACGCGTCCAAGCGCAACACTAGACGTCAGCAGCTCAAGTGGAAACACGAGCACAGAGAGCAAGAGAACGAACGTCAACGCAAGTGGATGGCGAAGAATCCCGAAAAGGTCAAGGAATACCAGCAACGCGCAAAGCCGGCAATCAAGAAGTGGAACGAAGAACACCACGAGCGTAAACTTGAGCTGAACCGAAAAAGCGACCGCAAGCGTGCGACAGACCCGAAGCGCATAGCGTGGAAGGCTGAATACAATCAACGCCCCGAAGTCATAGAGCGGAGGCGTGAGCGTGACCGTGAGCGCAACAAGGACCCGAAGCGCAAGGAATGGTTCAGGCAAAGAGACGCTCGCAGACGCGAGGCAAAGAGACTCGCAAAGCTTGCAAAGGACGTTGCGTAATGCAGAACTGGGAATCGCTGATTGCTGCAAGGAGCAGACCCGCAGAAAGGATGGCGGAATCCATCGCAAAGGAAGCGGACCTCGAACGCAGAAGGAAGTACGACAAAAGCCCGAAGCGCAAGGCTTCGCACAAGGCGTGGGCGCAATCCGAAGCCGGAAAGAAAAGCGAACATGAAAGAGGAAAGCGGTACAGGGCAACGGAAAAAGGAAGGAAAAACAAACGCAAGAACCAAAAAGCGTACTACGACAGACACAAGAACGACCCCGAATGGATGGCACACAAGAAGGAGCTACAGAGGAAATGGAACACAGCGAACAGAGAACACCGCCTAGAGTACGAGAGAGAACGCAGGGCGCGTAAACGTGCAGAAAAGAAGGCCAAGGAGGCAGCATAATGCAGACAACGCAAAAAGGAGAACAAAGCAGCATGAACAACGAGAAACACTACCCAACCCACCCCGGAGCGGAACACCCGCCCACGATGTGCATGGAAATCCCCGTGGAGGAATACGAGGCGATAAAGCGAGAAAACAAGGCTCTACGCCGATCGAAACACAGCGCGGATGCCGTGTTGCGTTCGCTCAAGGAGCACGGCGTGATTGATGTCGTAACATTTGACGGCACGTACACCGTCAAGCTTGGACAAACTATCATCCACGGGGTCGCTTGATGAATTGCTGGTGGTGCAGACGAAAAAAGCCCTGCAAGTATTACCGCATGCGCTGGATGCGGGGTTTCGTCCCGCTCTGCGATACATGCGCGGATGGATTAAGAGAAAAAATTACGGAGGTGAAATAAAATGGAACTTGACATGATAAAGCGCGGATTACGCGCGGAGATAAAGAAGCGCGAAAAAGAGACTTATGCAACATGTCAGACAAACGTTAGAGACATGTGTACGGATGTCTTGTCCAAGCTCGAAGAGCAGGAGAAAGAAATCGCGGAACTGAAAGCGCAACTCCGCAAGACGCAACGTGCGCTGTGGATGGCGAGAGCTAGAACTGCTCACCTCGAAGTAAAATGCTTCATACACGATATGTATGACGAAGACGCTACCGCCGAACAATCCGCAAAAGATGAAATTATGGCAGATAAGTGGCAAAAAGTAAAAAAGTTGTGCAAAAAGAAAGCGGAGGAGTACAAATGAAGACGCTCACGCTACCGCTTAAAAAGAAATGGTTTGACCTCATCAAATCCGGAATCAAGAAAGAAGAATATAGGGAACGAAAAGATTACTGGTTCGACAGGTTTTACCACGCAATGAATCCTGACGGCACGAGCTGCAAGTACGACCGTCTCATCTTTACCCTCGGCTACCCGAAGGCGGACGACACCGAGCGCAGGCTAACGTTCAAGAACCCGAAAATCCGCATCGGCACGGGTCGCCCTGAATGGGGAGCGGAGCCGGGAAAGATGTACTTTGTAATCACTTGGGAGGCTGAATAATGGCTGACCCGACAAGAAAGAAAAGCGTTCACGTAGCAATGATTATAACAGAGCATCGGAACGCATGCAAGAAGCACCCAGAGCCGTTCGACATCCTCTGCGAAAATGGCGGCTGGGATATGGTAGCGAAGCACTACAAGCAAGCCAACGATTCGAGCAAGACGATAAACGGCCACATGGTATTGATGGAAGAAGTGTCCGAGGCTCTAGAAGCCTACGAAAAGGGAGAGCTTGAAAACTGCTTGACGGAACTCGCCCAGTGCGGAGCGATGATCTTGAGAATGATGCAATTTGTGCGCGACGAAATCAAAGGAGAAAAGAAATGAAACACAAGACTATCCAACAATTAAGAGATTCCTTGAACAAGGTCTTAAAACGCGGAAGACCTAAACAGCTCAACAAGTTAAGAAAGGCCTATCATGGAAAAAGGCTTAAAAAATGGTGGTCGTCCTACGCTAGCTGGGAATGCTGTACGATTGCGGAACTCAAGGATGATGAACATGTCGGCCACCGCATGAAAGGCGGCCACACGCACAACCACATCAGGAACTGTGAACTGCGGTTGATGCTAACGAAAAAGGAAATCAGGTCACTGCGGAAGATTATGAAAAGGGAGAAGAAGAATAAATGATGTTCTATCTAGGATTTTTCGTAGGCTGGGTTATCGGCATTTTATCGGCGCTCCTGTTTCTTTACCTTATCAGAAGGGAATCGGAGCAAGTCGCCGACGGAGAAAGGGTGTGCATTAAGAAAGAAAATTCCGTAAGATGGGCCGACACGTTCTACGTCGAGGTCGCTACGGGCAAATACCACTTTGCGAGCGACCTCATAAAAGAATACGGACGGCAAACGCTAGGTAAGCTCGTTGCCGAAGGGAAGTTTGTCAACGAGGGCCATTGGGAAAAAATGCAGGAGGGCAAGAAATGAACTACCGCGATGTGGCTTGCCCGAATTGCGAGACTGTTTACGGCGTGGGCTACAGCGACGTGCCACACAGCGTCGAGAAAATCCACCGCATCTGCGACACCTGCATGATGCCGATCGAAGTCAAGAACCCCTGGAACGATAAGGATACGAAAAATGAACAATAACGACAAAAACTACTACCGTCTCAAAGACGACATAGATTGGGAAGGTGAAAAAAATACAACCGCATCATCTACAGAACGTGGTGGATGCTAGCCGTGAACTTGTTGCTGAAGATTTTACAGCCGTTCACAAAAGACCCGTTTTTGATAAGAGTCGAATCAGAAATGGATGAAAAAGGAAATCCGCACTTTATCCGCTATGATTTCGGGAAGACTCATTTTGATGATGGTTACTTTGAACGAATCAAGAGTTCGTTTCTATCCGGACGATATATAGAGAGGTACTACAAATGAGCCAATGGTACAAGTGCAAATGTTGCGTATGCGGTCACGAAGTCTTTCAAAATAGATGCGAAATTTTGCAGCCTGAAATCTTCGTATGCTGGAATTGCATGGAGGATGCAAGACAGATGCTCGCCATTAAGAAATTCGCAAAGGATGTTAGCGTGAAGGTTGACTTCGGAGTGATGAATGAAAATGACATTCACAAAATCAAGGCTTCGTTTGATCTTATGGAGGAAATCCAAAATGGATAAACGAACGTTCAAGATTTGCGAGGCCGTGCACCTCGGACTCGACTACTACTACATGGGGTCGAAGGACCGCCGGACACTCACAAAGGAAGATTACGAGCTGGCGAAACGCATTCTGCCTACACTCCCCGACGGGTGGTATCGCGAGAAATACGACTGGATGGCGCAGAAGTTTTAACAAACTAAGGAGAAAAGAAAATGGAAGAAACGGCTACAGAAATCAAGGACGAGAAGCTCACGTTCATCATGGACGACGAGGAGTTCCTCACGCGCAAGGGCGCGATGAAGGAAATGAAGATCGGGGCGACTACGCTCGCGAAGGAAATACGCCTCGGCAACATCACGCCTTACGACCTCCCCCACGGCTACGGGTTCTCGAAGGCGTCCGTGCGCGAATGGATGAACAACCGCAAGAAAAAGTTCCTTGCGAAACTGAGGGCGAAGAAATGAAGAACTACGGAAGGATGCACCGTGCCGAAACGATGTACGCTATCATCTACCCGTTCCGTGACGCGCTGAAGCAGGACTGCCCGAAGAAAGTGCAGCTCATCCTAATGGTGAATCGCTGGATAAACCCGTGGCACGCGCTCCAGGAACTTGCAAAGGAAATACCGTTCAATCGCAGAAAGAAGCTGGAGTCGTAGCAACATGGCATCGAAAGCGAAGGAAATTATCGGGATGCGTTCGAACACGTCCGACGCCATAGCGAAAAAGCTCCTGTCGATACGCGACCGCGACTATTACACGGTTCTCGGAGAATTTTTCGAGGCTTCAGCGATTTCCGTAAAGAACGCCGTCGATTGCAACGACCGCGACGTTTACGAGAAGCGCTACGGCGACATAGCCCGTTCTTACGGCAAGGCCGGGATGGACGTTTTCGCGGAATGCCTCGGCCTGTTCATGGCCGAAATACACGCCGCGATTGAAGGTTCCGCCATGTTCCGCGACTTCGCCGGGGAGCTTTACATGGCTTCCGGGACGAACTCGAAAGGTCTGGGCCAGTTCTTCACGCCGTACCACGTATCGCACCTGATGGCGGAAATAAACGTAGAAAAGGAACGTTTCCTGAAAGAAATCGAGGAAGACCCCGACCGCGTTATAACGTTCTACGAGCCTACGTGCGGAGCGGGCAGCCTCATGGTAGCCGCCATAGACTGCATGAGGTCCGCAGGGATAAACTACGCGCACAACATGTTCATCGACTGCGGCGACATAGACCCCCGATGCTTCCACATGAGCTACCTCACGCTTTCGCTGTTGGGCGCTCCTGCGGTCGTGAGGCTCGGCGACGCTTTGACGATGAAGTATTGCAGGGCGTGGTTCACGCCAGCGTACATCTTCAACTGGACGCATTTCAAGAAACAGCTACGCGGCGGGAAATACCCATACACGCCAACGGTGCATGGAAAGGGCGAAATTCCGGAAAAGAAAACCGAAGTACGGGCAAAGGAAAGCAGTCCCGCGGCCGTAATTCCGAAAACGGCTCCCTCGATTATTCCGGAACCCGTCGCGGACAGGTACGGACAGCTTTCACTTTTCTAGGAGCGGACAAATGGCACTTGCAAAAATAAAGACTGAAGAGGAACGGATGCGGCTCGACATCATCTTCGCAGAAATCGAGGCCGATCGCGTTATCGACGAGGCGAAGAAGGCGGCAAACGACAGCGCCGTACACGAAGAAGTCGTCACCGCGTCCGAACGGAGGCTTGAACAGCAGACGGCGGCCTGCATCGCAGGCAATGCTAGGATAATGCTGAAGGACGGAGCTTTCAAGACGAAGTGGGAACGCGTACTTGCCAAGACGCTGATAAGGCTGATGGACGAGAACGAGTTCATAGAACGCAAGGAACTCTCCGCGAAGAACGCCGAACTGAACTTGCTCAGGAACTTTGCCAACGCCGTAGAGCAGAGGCTGGAAAAGGCCGAACGCTCCGCGCGTGAGCAGGATAACCACCACTACTACAAGATATTTGCCGAAGGCGTGAAGGAACTGCTGGAAGCGCTATAGAGGACAAGACAAAATGACACCGACAAACGACACGCCAAGAATAGCGGAAGGCGGGACCAACGTGCAGGGCATGGGCTACACGCTCACGTCCGCACAGAAGGATCGCAAGAAGAAGGGAAAGACCATCTACCAGCGCGACAGGAAGGTAGACGAATACAGGTTCAGCAAGGGAAGGTTCGTATGAATGACCAAATAGAAATGTTGGCAACGCCAACAGAAATCCAAAAAACACCAAAGAACGCTGAATTAACCGAAATTCTTGAAGTTCTTAAAAGTCAATTTGAATGCAACGATATATCAAATTTTTTTGACAAAATAGTTACTGCATACACTCAGAACGATTCTGATTTTTACAAAAAGTTGTCTCAAATTATATGTGGATACGAAAACGACTGTATCCGAATGATATACCAATACTGGTGCGCCGATAGAGAGAACTTCAAACAAGACTTTACTCCTGAAACACTTTCTCAATTAGTTGCCAAGCTCGCTGTTCGCGAT
>Ga0265299_10000414_pt1 | contig 54096 bp, 40 predicted proteins | sample AusTroGonzalo_MG_4_FD_193485 | JGI IMG/M metagenome (GOLD analysis project Ga0265299, IMG submission 193485) | Bovine rumen microbial communities from tropical cattle in Woodstock, Queensland, Australia - Gonzalo_02 | ecosystem: Host-associated > Mammals > Digestive system > Stomach > Rumen ...
ACCGCATACTGCTTTTTTGACAACAAGCCTGAGGCTCTTAATGTATCATTCGAAGATTCTTGTCAGTTGGCTCTTTTTTAAATTGCTTATCCCGAACTCTCGTACGTATTGACATGAAATCACAAATTGTGATTTCAAAATTAGAGTGTCCTAATATCAACTTGCTATTTCGGAATACTACGATAGTTTAATTGTGCAGTTGACAACTGCACAATTAACCATATTTTGGCAGTGTAATTTTTCACTGGCAAATGGAGAGGAAGAAAGCAAAAGACTCCGAATAGAATCAAGATAGCAAAAACTGAGTATTTAACGACTACAGAAGCATTGAAAATCTTTTCTATAAGTCGTAATACTATATTAATTCCTTGTTATCGTCTCTATTATTTCGTTTATCCTTGCTTTTAGTTTCTCCTCGGTTGCTTCGTACTGGCTCGGACTTTCGAGCTTGCCCTTTACACCAATGTAGAACTTAATCTTTGGTTCGGTGCCAGAAGGACGAACTGTAATCTTGCTGCCATCGGCGAGGTCGTACTGCAGTACATTCGACTTGGGCAGGGTAATGTCGTAGCAGAGGTCGCTGATTTTGTCGTACGACTTGCGAGCCTGGAAATCGTGAACCATCACAACCTGCACCCCACATATCGACTCAGGCGGCGTACTTCTGAACTTGTCCATCATGGCTTCTATTTCCTGCATTCCGCTTTGTCCGGGCTTGGTGAGCGACTTCAGCCCTTCGAGATAGAAGCCGTACTTTGTGTAGATGCCCAACAGTAAGTCCATCAGGGTTTTGCCTTGTGACTTCATTCTTGCAGCAGCTTCGCAAACCAGCATAGATGCGATTACTGCGTCCTTGTCGCGAACACAGTCGCCAGCAAGGAATCCGTAGCTTTCCTCGCCACCGCCAATGAACTGCATCTTGCCGTAGTTCTTTTCGATTTCCTCGGCAATATACTTGAAGCCTGTGAGAACATCAAGGCACTTTACACCGTAATCCTTGGCAATCTGCGGAATAAGTTCGGTTGTAACTATGGTCTTAACGATGAATTCCTTTCCTTTCAGGCGACCTTCTGCCTTGAAGCTGTCGAGAAGATAATGTACGAGTATCGAAGCGGTCTGGTTGCCGTTGAGGATTACAAACTTGCCATTGTGGTTTACCACTACGCCAAGACGGTCGCTGTCGGGGTCGGTACCGAATACGATGTCGGCTCCTATTTGCTCGGCCTTGCGAATTGCAAGAGTGAGAGCCTCGCGCTCCTCGGGATTCGGTGACTTTACAGTCGGGAAATTGCCATCTGGAACAGCTTGCTCTTCAACAATGTTGACATCGTTGAAGCCAATGCTCTTCAAAGCCTGCGGCAGTACGCTTATGCTAGAACCGTGAATTGGCGTATATACGATTTTCAAGTTTGCGTTTGCATTGTCCTTTACATTGTGGCACAACAACTTGAGAGTTTCAATGTAGGCATTGTCGACATCTGCACCAATTTCCACCACATTCTTCAAGGCATCGTCGAACTTGATGTCCTCGACTGTGACTTTTCTTACATCCTCGATTATGCCCTTGTCGTGCGGAGGAATTACCTGACCGCCATCGCTCCAGTAAACCTTGTATCCGTTGTATTCCTTCGGGTTGTGCGATGCGGTGATGACGATTCCCGAGTTGCAGTGAAGGTGACGGATTGCAAACGACAGTTCGGGTGTCGGACGCAACTTGTCGAACAGATACACCTTAATTCCGTTTGCCGACAGCACCGATGCGGTGATTTTTGCAAATTCGCGGCTGTTGTTGCGGCTATCGTGAGCAATTGCGCAGCTAATTCCCTTAGTCTTGTCGCAGTGTGCAAGAAGATAGTTTGCCAAGCCCTGCGTTGCCATTCCCACGGTGTAACGGTTCATGCGGTTTGTTCCTGCACCCATGATTCCGCGCAGACCGCCAGTTCCGAACTCAAGGTCCTTGTAGAAACTTTCGTTCAACTGTTCGGGGTTGTTCTCAATCATTTCGGCTACAGCCTTGCGGGTCTGCTCGTCGAAAACTTCACTTGTCCAGTATTTTGCTTTCTGTAATACGCTGTTATCCATTTTATACTTTATTTTTGAAGAGTCAAAGGTAATAAATTATTGAATACGAAGGTGAAATTGTTAAAAAAAGTTTCAATGGCTGCGCCGTTTCTATGTTTTGAATTTACAGGCTCGAAGGCTCACAGGCATAAAGCCATTTTTGACTTTTAGCCTTCTCTTCTTCAAGCCTTTTAGCTTATTTCAACATAAATATATCCCTCACAAAGTTCTTGGTTTCAGTCAAACCTTTGGTTTCGACGGTTGTCTTTTCCAACTTGTAACCTTGTGCCTTGTAATATATTATGTAGTTGTTTTCGGGTTTCAGTTCCAGTTCGTACTTGCCGTTTTCGTCGGTGGTCTGAGTGTCCATCAGCACATATTCGTCGTTCATTATCTGGATGTCAACATTGGGAACTGGCTTGTTTAACTCCTTGTCCCATATTGTGCCAGTTACAGTGAATGAAAGTTCGGGCAAGATAAAATGATAAAGGTCAGTTTTTCCGACTCCGCCCTTGCGTCGCGACGACAAAAAGCCTTCCTCGCGCATACCGGTGAACACAATTCCGAAATCATCGAGCGAGGTGTTGATAGGGAAGCCCATATTAATAATAATGTATTCGGAATTTTTGACGTGCTTTGCCAGATAGATGTCGAATCCTCCCATTCCGGGATGTCCGTCCGATGCAAAGTATAGGTCGCCGTTGCTACGGATGTAGGGGTGAACTTCGTCTTCTTCGGTATTTATGTAACTTCCAAGGTTTTGCGGAGGGTTGAACGGCTGGTTCTTGCGCTGCCGTGTGACGCAGTAAATGTCCTTCCCCCCAAGTCCGCCAAGTAGCGAGTCGGCGACAAAATAAAGCGTCAGTTCGTCGTCGCTTATGGCAGGATGACCGATGGAAACGCTGTCGGGAATGCCCTTGATTGGTACTTCCTGCGCGTTCATCCAGTTGTTGCCGACTTTTTTCGCCATATAGATGCGGCAGCCCTTGTCGTTGTTCTTGTCGTAGGTGCAGCGCGTGAAATACAGGTTGTTCGACTTGCGGTTGAGGCAGGCGGCTCCCTCTTCTGCAGTTGTGTTTATGTTGCCGGGAGCAATCTTGGCTTCGCTCCATCTGCCTTCGCGGTCCTGCTCGGCATAGAAGATGTTTGAGCAGTATTCGCCTGATTCGGGACTGATAGTAACGTGTGTAGGTGCGTTACGCGTGGAGGTAAAATAAACTTTCTTGTGTGTGCGTGCTTCGTAGAACGGGCAATAGTCTTCACCGCCAGAATTGATGATTGGTTTGAGTGTCACTTCGTAGCGCGATGGATTTGCAAGCATCTGGCGTGTGAGTTCTATGCTCTTCATGCCTTTCTGTGCTAGTCTGCTTTTGGGCGAAAGTTCTCCGAATTTCTGGAACTGTACCAATGCCGAATCGTAAAGTTGCAGCATCTGCAGTGCTTCTCCGAAATATAGGTATGCCAGCGAGTCTTCGCAGCCGTTTTCGATTGCGAGTTTGAAATTCGGTGCGGCTTCTTCTGGAATCGACAGTTTTTTGTAACAATAGCCAATCTTGTAGTACAGTTCCGAGACAAGTTTTTTGTTGTGGTTGTGCTTCTCGGCTAGTGGCTTGTAGAGCGAAATGGCTTCCGAAAACTGCTCACGCTTCAGTGCCGCATCTGCAAGTTTGAGGGCTTTCTGTGCAGTGAGCGTTGCGCAGAAGAACAATGCAAGTAATATGGCAGCAAGCCGTTTCATTTCAAAAATCAATGCAAGGTGCAAATTTATATTAAATCAAATTTGGGGCAAAAAATAATTGTTGTTAATCTTTAGCCGTCATTCCGCAAGTCAGAACATACGCGCGATACGGAACGGAGAGCGTTGTAATGTTCGACTATGCGGAATCTCCTTCGAGTACTCATCTGGTATAAATAGTGGATTCCGCAGAAAATGACTTTTCTAAAAGTCAAAATAGTTTAAAAATGACTTTTAGAAACGACAAATTCTACAGCAAATTGACTTTTATAAACGACAATTTTAATAAAAACTATAGTTGCGAGATTCTTAATTTGTTGATTATCATGTAAAAAAAATAGGGACGACATTCGCCCCTATTTTTCTTCTGTTCAGTTTTCTAATTACTTGTTGCATTCCTTCTTGCAGTCGAAAATCTTGTAGCAAAATGCTGCAAGTGCACCACCTACGAATGGACCAACGATGAAAATCCACAGGTTGCTGAGTGCTGTCCCGCCTTGGAATACTGCGGGAGCAATCGAACGTGCGGGGTTGACCGAAGTGCCTGTGTAGCGGATGCATACGAGGTGTACGAGTACAAGGGTAAGACCTATTGCAAGTCCTGCTGCATTGCCAGCACCATTCTTTTCGTGTGTAGCTGCAAGAACTACGAAAACGAATACGAAGGTAAAGAAGATTTCGGCAAGCAGACCGCCAAGTACGCTTACGCCCGACTGCAAGTCGTTTGCGCCAGTGCCTTCCATTCCAACTTCCTTTGTCATCCAGAACAGGATTGCCGAACCGATAAATGCACCGATAACCTGGAAAATCATGTACATGATGGCATCTTTCCAGCTCATTCTGCCGCTCAATGCAACACCGAGGGTGATTGCCGGATTGATATGGCATCCCGAAATCTTGCCGATTGCGTAAGCCATGCCTATTACAGCAAGACCAAACGCCAAGGCAGTACCAACAACCGATGCAGTGTCAACGCCGCAGCTAAGGCTTACAGCTGTTCCGCATCCCATAAGAACCAATACCATGGTTCCAATCATTTCAGCTAAATACTTTTTCATTTTTCTAAAACTATTTAAAAATCAATATAATATCCAATTCAATATAAATTAGAGTAACAAATTAGTTAAATCCCAATTTGCTTTTTTTATTGCCATATAGCAGGACGCAAAAGTAATGTTTTTTTGGATATAACAATCTTTGTCCCCTATTATTTAAAATTATTAGACACAACTCTTTCATTTGACAGCCCTCTTTCGTTCCCTGAGTGTCAGCGGATTTGGTCAAACTTTAACAGTTTGTATCATAATCAATAACATTGTCCATAAAAAAGAACCGTGTGGTGATAATGATTGTCGCCCCATCTTCTTTTTATCTGCTTAAAAATATGCTTACAATTTAGTGTAGAAACAAAGTGTTGTTTTGTCTTATCCTCAAATCTTACGTTTGTTTAATCAAAAAGTCGAACAATGTCTTCTGTTTTCGTTAAATTTTTTCTTCCGCAGCCTCATAACTCTCTATATTTCTTTCCTTTGACGAGAACTTAATTGCGAGTTTCACCACTCTTTTCCCCGAATCAAGATGCGCCTTGGCGTAACCGCGTTGTTCAATCTGCCTCTTTGCAGAATCGAGCGACCTATCATACTTCAACTCAATGACATAAATAGTTTTTGGCATATTCAATACCAAGTCAGCTTTGCCAAGTGCCGTTTCCAGATTGGCGGCAATATCGGCTCCGAATGAAGCCAGCACTGTATAAAGTATTGAATGATAGTGCAACTCATTTGCTTTTTCGTTATTCATCGAGAAGGGGAAGCCATAAAAGAAAACTTTCAGGTGTTCGATAAACTTGTCCAAGTCATCATCCTTTTTGAAGTCGATGAACGCCTTTTTCAGGGGAATGTTCTCGTGGGTATTGTAGGTATATTTGTAGAGGACATTTGCTAACGACGATTTCACTTCCTCGTTGGGATAGCCTAAAATATATGTGCCGTATTCGCGATTATAGTCCTTGATGGTCAAGTAACCGGATTGAAACAGGAAAGGAACTAAATCCGTAACCTTTTCTACTGGCTGGTTAAACCTGCTTGAATCGCACTCAACAGATTCATAGTCAAACACTTCAATGTCAAATTTACGGATGAGTTTTATTAGTGCCGTTGGTGTTGCAGAGCCAAACCAATAATCGTTTAACATCTTGTCGTTCAGTGCTCTGATTACAGAAAACGGATTAAAAATATCCTGTTTTTTAGCAGAAAAGTGATAGCCGTCGTATTTCCTTGTAAACCGTTCTGTAGCTTGTTCTACCGTCAAATCATTTTCGTTGGCAAAATTTTGAATGCCATCCCTCAGCTGCGTAAAAAGTTCATCCTTTGAAATTCCACAAATTGCTTCATAGTCGGGAAGAAGCGAAATATCCTGCAAGTTGTTCAGTGCAGAGAAAATCGACATCTGAGAGAACTTTGTTATGCCGGTGATGAAAACGAAGCGGAGATGCGGGTCAAGGTCTTTCAGTGGAGAAAATAAATTGTTCTGTATGGTGCGAATTTTATTTTGATAAACATCATTGTCAATGGCGTTAAGCATCGGAGCATCGTATTCGTCAATGATTATCGCAACCTTTTGCCCCGTCTGCTTGTGCATCTGTTCCACAATATTTATAAGGCGGATGTTGAAACCATTTCCCTTGGCTGAAATGCCGTATTTTTCTTCGTATTCGCTAAGCATAAATCCGACAGTCTCGTTAAATATTGCCAAGTCATCGGTCTTTGCCTTTGCAAACGAAAGATGTATTACCGGATACTTTACCCAGTCCTTTTCCAATTCCGCCATTTTCAGACCAACGAACATTTCCCTGTTGCCTTCGAAGTATTCCTTTAGCGTACTGCACAGCAACGACTTTCCGAAACGCCTTGGACGAGAAAGGAATACATAGCGATATTCCTTTACCATCTTGTAAACCAAGGCCGTCTTATCAACATAAATGTAGTTCCCCTCAACAATATTACTGAAGGTCTGTGTATCAACCGGGTACCTGCGCCTTTCCATAAACAGAATTTTATGGCAAAAATAAAACTTATTTATGATTTTTAAATTTACGATTCGTTTTTTTTGATTCTATGCAACAAAAAACGGCAGCAGAACCATTCCTACTGCCGATTTCTCGTAAATCAACCCATTTTTTATACCATCTTTTCAATCTCTCTTGCTCTTTCTTCGCTTATTCCCGACATCTTACGGATTCTCTCAAGCGACTTGCGGTCTCTTTCTGTTATTTCACCATATTCGGCAATAATTTCCTTTATGCTGTCATAGTATTCTTGTTCGTCAGCAGTTAATGATGGTTTGGTAAGAAAATCTTCCAATTCCTTTGCTCTCTCTTCGCTAATTCCTGACATCTTACGGATTCTTTCAAGCGACTTGCGGTCTCTGTCAGTTATTTCACCATATTCGGCAATGATTTCCTTTAAAGTTTCAATGTATTCCTGTTCATTAGTGGAAAGTGCTGTGGCTGATGATGTGTTGCCTTGCAATTGTGCATTTTTGTTCATTTCTCTTATTGAGCGGAAAGTTACGCTTACTTTCCATTCTGTTTCAACAGATTCCTTAAAACTATTGCTAGTACTTTTTTCGACATTAACATTTGCCTTTGCCCACAAATATCCTGCCGACGCCTTGATTTTTTCTTCCTCCGTAGAGTTGACCATACGTGTTTGTACTGTAGATAGATACTCTGAATATTCAAGCATATTGCCGTTAATGCGATTTTGCACAAGGCGTTGCCATTCGGTGGATTCCGGATACCATACAAGACCTTTGGGGACGTATGGCTTATGCATTGGGTCGAATGTAAAATGCATAGCACGCCTTGAATTATTCGTTTCGATCTTGTTCCTGTGGCTACTGTGGCCGTATGAACCACCACCAGAAAATTCCTTTACACCTACTTCGACATCTACCGAAAGGTTATCGTTATATAATTCATTTACACTCCTACCCTTCACCGACTCTATTGCAATGTCTGTTGCACCCAAACATTGTAATAAATCACATAGTTCGTGTACCTTATCCACAAAGAATGTTTCCTCATACATTTCGTATGGCACATACAAATCCTGTTTGAACGGATGTCCTATATAAAGTTGACCAGATACAGGATGCCCTATGGGGAACTTTATGCGACTGGGTATATTGGACATTCTAAACACATCAATACCTTCTGCCACGCAACCCGCAATATGGTCATCATCTATTGGCATTATGAGTTTGCGGTCATTGTATTCCCTATTTAAATAATTGTCCCATTCTTCTTTTGAATTTTCTTCCAATTCAAATAACAAAGTCTTTATTTTTGCCACTCCATTTTCTTCTGATATTTTATATTCATACCATTCTTCTTCTGGTCTATACCCATAATTAAATATACCAGACTTTACTTTTGTTACACCCCCTTCTTCTGATAATTCTTCCATTGCAGTCAAATAATAGTCTCTAGCCACCCACATTTCTCCTCTGTTTTTATAGAGTTCTGCGAGAAGAATCATACAATTTCTTATTATATAATTGTTTGGAATAATAATAAAACCAGGTACATCCCCAGCGAAGTGTTGTTTAAGGATAGAATACTTTTCCTTTGCTAATGATATAGTTTTTCTTAATACTGGTTCAGAATCATTTTTAGACAAATGGAATAGGCATACGGCTTTGTCATAGTGCAGAATTTCACCAACATCATATTTTACAAGTAAATTGTCTTTTATACCACGAACACCAAGAACGGATTTGTCATATTTTACAAGTAGAGAGTCTATTATACCAAGAGCGGATTTATATTCTCCTTTTTTAAACAAATCTCTATATTTTTGTACTTGATAAGTATCTTCTCCCCATTCATATTTATATGAATGCAATTTTCCAACAATATCATCTAATATTCCCATAACTTTTATTCGTTTTTATAATATATTAAATCTTCAAAAATCCGAGCGTGTTCCAACAATCCTTCATTTCGGTTAGATAGGCTCTGGGAAAACCTTAATCGCAAAAAGAAGAAAGCAGTCCACGCCAATAATATAGGACGCGTACGGTTTTCGAACTACCTGCGCGATTTATCGTAAAAAGTTTCCAGACTTCTTCCAATCGGCAAAGCACAACGGAACTTACTCGTAACGTTGCCACAAAGATAAAGGATTATTTACGATTTGCGAAGTACGAATTACGATTTTTTTAGAGGTTTTGATAAGTATTAGAAATTTTGTTGCGACACCAACTTTAATGTTTATCTTTGTTGCCTAAAATGTGAAACTAAGGAAATGAAGATGAAGTATAAATGGCTTATATGCCTATCGATTGTGTCGCTCTGCCTATTTGCAGTAAGTTGTAGCAACAAGAAGAAGGAAGTTGCAGCAGAAGGCAATGCCGTGTACTACTGGCGCACAACTTTCAGGATGAACGACTACGAGCGTAATTTCATAAAGGAACACAACATTACGAAGATGTATGTCAGGTTCTTTGATGTGGTAGAAAACTGGGACGGCAGGATTATGCCTGTAGGAACTATGATTTTCATCGATAAGGTTCCGCAGGACATCGAGATTGTGCCTACGGTTTATATTTCGTCGGAAGCGATTGCCAGGTACGAGGAAATCAAGGACAAGTTGCTTGCACGTATCGAAGATATGGCTTCGGCAAATGGCGTCAAGTACGGCGAAATACAAATCGACTGCGACTGGACGGAAAGCAGTGCCGAGAAATATTTTGCCTTCATGAAGGATTTCAAAACAATGCTCGAACCCAAGGGCATAGGGCTTTCGACCACGGTTCGTATGTTCCAGCTCGACTACGAGGTTCCTGTGGCCGACTATGGTGTACTAATGTGCTACAATACCGGCGACATCAAAAAATGGGAAACTGACAATTCTATACTCGACATCAATGATGTGAAGCCGTACGCTAAAAAGTTGGGTGGCTACGATTTGCCTTTGTCGGTTGCTTTGCCCTGCTTCTCGTGGGACGTAACTTTCGGCGTTGAAAAGAATTTGCTAGGCATCGAGTACGATAGTTACGATTTTTCAGATACAAAACGTTTCAGCAAAATTTCGGAAAACAAGTACGAAATAGACAAGGACCGTGAGCGCGACTCGTACTACGACTACTGGGCACCATGCTTTGTCCGTCACGAGGAAGTTTCGCTGAAGGACATTCTTGAAGCCAAGGATATGATTGTGTCGAAAATGTCGAATGCTCCATTGCAAATAGTTTTGTATCAGTTGGATTCTGTTAACCTTTCAAAATTTTCAAGCGATGATGTGGAAAAGATATATCGTTAGTGCACTGTTCGTTGCATCTGTTTATTCGTGTCTGGCTTGCGGATATTGCGAACCCGATGCGTCCGGCACCTATATGTTCAAGGCTTACGACATAAGTTCGTACCTGCAGTATAAGGAAGATGCAAATTTTTACAACGTTGGATTCTGGTATGAGTATGCAAACAAGGAAGTGTCGCGGTCGGAAGTGTGGGCTGCGCTAAATAAATGCCATGCTATTGATATTGAAAACGGCAATAATGCCTTTTTCGCATATCTGAAGAAAAAGCACGATTCCGATGCGTTGACATACTGGGAAACAGTACTAAGTTTTCAAGACCTTACCACTGACGAGTGGGGGTATGCCGAGAGTGTTGACAGCGCTGCTATGCGTGAGATGGCAAAGACACTCGAAACCACAGGAAGAAAATGCAAGGATGCCAGTCTGAAGGAACGCTTCGCTTACCAGTATATGCGCATTATGTTTACGCTGAACGAATACAAGCAATGCCGTCAGACATGGGAGTCGGGAGGCGAGCAGTGGCAGGACACAATTCTTAGGAAGATGGGAAAGCAGTATTATGCTGGTGCCTTGTTCTATACTGGCGAACTTTGCAAAGCCGCCGATATTTACGGCGAGTGTAGCGATTGGAATAGTTTGCGCTATTTCAAGAATAAGGTCGATTTCATGCTGGAACTTTACAAATACAATCCCAATTCGAAGGCATTATTGTTCTTTGTGCAGAATTACGAAAACTCATATCAGGAAGGCAAGAACGTTGATGTTAAGAAGTTTACTGAGTTTTGCCAGCAAGTTTTGAAGGAAAAGAAAACCGACAATCCCGCATTGTGGCAGGCAGCGCTTGCACATATCGCCTTCATTGACGGCGATTATGCCAAGGCAAACGAATTGATTGAAAAAGCCAACAATATGGACGGTGACCCGATTGTCAAGGAGAATGCACGTTATCTTAGGCTTGTATATCACGCCGCCGACACAAAGGCATCCAACTACGACGACCTTCTGTATGCCGATTTGACGTGGTTGCTTAATAAAGTGAACGAAACGAATGAATACTATTCAAAGAACGGGAACGGTTACGCACATTTCATCAATATTTTGCGTCGCGTAGTCTTTGTTTATGCATTTCCGCATTATGTCGATGTTGGCAACTACAATATGGCCGCCGCATTGCTCAACGTTTACGACGAAGTTTTCTGCTACGATAAGCAGCGTAGGGCAGAGTTGCGTAAAAGTCCAAACGAGACGGGAAGTTGGGAGTATTCTACTTTTTACTTTAACTATCTTGACACCACTTCTGTGGAAAATGTGAAGGATTTTCTCTCGTTTGTAAAGTCGAGAGGCAAGACGAATCTGGAAAAATCGCTTATTTCGATGGGTTACGTAAACGAAAGTATGATGAACGAACTTATTGGCACCAAGTATATGCGTTTGCACGACTATGTCAATGCAATCGAATACCTTCAGAATGTTAATCCGTCATTCCTGAAAAAGCAGAATATTACAGATTATCTGAAACGCAACCCGTTTATGGAAGATTGGATTACTGCAAATAACGAAAAGGGAAGCATATACAACTCTTTTATGCCTACAACAATGTATGCGACATCTTCTACCAAATTGCAGTTCTGCATAATAATGAAGATGTTGGACGACAAGATTCATAGTCTTGCCGATAAGGAGGAGTGTTCGTTGCTAAGTTATGCATACGCAGTTGGTCTTGTGCAGGCAGAAAGATGGTGCTGGGCGTTGACGCAATATGCCCAGAGCAGCGACGATTGGAATGGCGGATTGTTCCAGAGCATCAGGAATTTGCAAACTGATGACAATGGCTGGGACTATTTGTCGTCGCGGTCGTATATGCTACAGGACCAATACAATAAGGTATATTCCTATCTTGACAATGCCGAACAAAATACGACAAACCGTGAACTTATAGCCCGTTGCCAGTATATGCGCGGAGTAGTCGAATTAGACGATTCGCACAAGTGGCAGTATTATCGTAATCTTGTAGGTGAATACTCAAGTACTAAGTTTGTCATCACCGAAAGACGCCATTGCGACTGGCTTTGCGACCACAGGTAGAAGTGCTACCTGCCTAATAATTTAGGCAAATTAGCTTCAATGGTTTCATACTGTATATTTTTTATTCTAAACAAAGAAAAAAACATTAATTTTGCGCAATGATGAAAAAGTATTTGACCATATTGCTTGTCGCGATGGCTTTTTCGGTATCGGCAGTGGCGCAGATTAAGGACGAGTGCATAAATGTCTGGCAATGCGAGATAAACTATGCATACCAGTTTTCGCTTACCGATATGAAAGCCACCTACGGCAAGAATCCTTCAACAATGGGATTAGGGTTGTCGTTCAAAACCAAGCACAACTGGATTTTCGGATTCGAGGGCAGTTACCTCTGGGGCGGATATACCGATAATGGAGTTCCTATCCTTCGCAACATTATGACGCAGTCGGGAAATATCATAAACTCTTACGGTGAGTACGGCACAGTGCTGTTGACTCAGTCGGGATTCTATGCTGGCGTCAAGTTCGGACGAGTTTTTGCATTTAACAAGCCAAATCCCAATTCGGGAATAGTCTTAAATATTGGTGCAGGCATACTCGAACACCATATCCGCATCGAAAACCGCTCCAACAACACTCCGCCTGTGCTTGGCGACTACAAAAAAGGCTACGATGGACTGCGAAACGGCATTGCTCTGCGCGGATTTATTGGCTACCAATTCCTTAGTAATAAAAAGCTGCTAAATTTCTATGGTGGCGTGGAATATACTTTTGCGTGGACAAAGTCAATCCGCAACTACGATTTCAACCTACGTGGCAAGGATAACACCCAATACCACGATTCGATGATTGGAATACGCGTAGGCTGGATATTACCAGTTTACCGCCATGCTCCCGAGGAATATTACTACTACTAACGATGAATTTCTTCTATTCCCTTTGCATTCGCGTTTATTTTCTTGCTGTAAGGTTGGCAGCTCCGTTCAACCGCAAGGCAAAACTGATGGTGGCTGGACGCAAGGATTGGGAGAAAAATCTTCGTGCAAAAATTGAACCCGGACAGAAATATGTGTGGTTTCACGCGGCTTCGCTTGGCGAATTCGAGCAAGGTCGTCCGTTGATAGAACGTTACAAGCGCGAAGGGAAGAAGATTGTGCTTACCTTCTTCAGCCCAAGCGGCTACGAGGTGCGCAAGAACTACGACAAGGCCGACATTGTATGTTATCTTCCGTTCGACAGCAAGCGCAATGCACGGAAATTCATCGAAATAATAAATCCCGAGTTCGCTGTTTTTGTAAAATACGAGTTCTGGTACTGCATGATACGCGAACTTGCTCAGCGAAAAATAAAAGTCTATCTCATTTCGGGCATTTTCCGCAACGGACAGACTTTCTTCCGCCCGTGGGGAAAATTCTACCGCAAGGTGCTTACCGATTTTGCATGGATGTTTGTGCAGGACGATAATTCCAAGAATCTCCTCGAATCGGCAGGCGTGAAGAACATTTCGGTTTGCGGTGATACTCGCATCGACCGCGTGTATCAGATTTCGCATGAGGAGTACGAAAATGTATTTCTCCGTGAATTTTCGCAGTCGGGAAATGTTATTGTGTGCGGTAGCACATGGCCACCCGACGAGAAGATTATTTCGCAGTACATAAACACTCACGACAATTTGAAGGCTGTGATTGTTCCGCATGAGATACACGAGGAACACCTTTGCGCAATAGAAAAAATGCTGGCTAAACCTTGTGTGCGCCTCTCGAAGTGCGAAACTGCCAAGGCTTCGGAACTTTCGTACATAATTGTCGATTCGATGGGAATGCTGTCGAAGATGTACCGCTACGGACGACTGTCGTATGTTGGCGGCGGCTTCGGCGTTGGAATCCACAATACTCTTGAGTCTGTGGTTTATGGTATTCCTGTGATTTTTGGACCTAACTACCGCAAGTTCAAGGAAGCGTTTGATTTAATAGGTTGCGGAACAGGCTTTTCGGTTTCGTCGTACGACGAGTTTTCGTCAGTAGTCGAAAAACTGCTTACCGACGATGCAAAATATTCCGAATCGTGTGCTCAGGCAAGGGCATACGTAGAAAAGTCCGTGGGTGTTTCCGATTTCATTTACAACAAGATAAACGAATTGCAATGAAAAAACTCAATGTTGCCATCCGATTTGCATTTTGCCTGCTTTCTGCATTGTTGCTGAGCGCAGGTTGGTTCAATCTGCATTTGCCTTGGCTGGTGCTTATTGGCTTTGTTCCTATGCTTATTCTTATGCAGAATATCATTGATGAGAACGGCAAGCACGGTGGAGGAAAGTTTTTCGGCTATTCTTATCTGATATTTGTGCTTTGGAATCTTATCACAACTTGGTGGGTTTACTTTGCAAGTCCTGCTGGCGTATTTATGGCTGTACTTGCATCGTCGCTGCTGATGGCATTGGTGATGAGGGTTGTATATACTCTTTGGAAACATGGCGGCGAAAAGGTCGGACTTATTGCATTCGTGAGTTGCTATGTGGCATTCGAATACCTGTTTATGAACAGCGAGATTGCATGGCCGTGGCTGGTGCTCGGCAACTCGTTCGCCAACGATGTGATGTTTGTGCAGTGGTACGAATTCACTGGACACCTTGGCGGTTCTGCTTGGATTATGATAATCAATGTATTGTTGTACAAGATGCTGACTGTCAAGTTGAAAAAGGAAAGGATGAAATTGCCACTTGTACTTTCGACAACCTTGCTGATTTTCGTGCCGATAATTTTCTCGGTTATACGCTACTACACCTACACCGAAAAGGAAAATCCGCAGAATGTTGTTGTAATTCAACCGAATATCGACCCGTGGGGCGAAAAGTTTGATGAGAACACTTTCGGTTCGCAAATTGAAAATATACTCGACATAGCCACTACCTACGGCAATGCCGAGACCGACTACTTTGTCGCTCCCGAAACGGCTCTGAACGGTACTATTCAGGAAGATTTCATGCAAGGGAATTCGTCGCTTGTGACGGTGCGCAAGTTTATGCAAAACTATCCGAAAGCCAAATTCATAGTTGGTGCTACCTCTTTCAAGGTATATTACCATGAGAATGGCGACAAGGCCTACGACGGCACTTCCATTACCGAAACTGCACGCGAAATCGGCGAAAACGACCACTACGACATCTATAATGTCTCAATGCAGGTCGATTCTGGACCGAATGTGCAGATTTACCGCAAGAGCAAGCTAGTTCCTGGAGCAGAGATTCTTCCATACATCAAGGTTTTTGGCTTCCTTAGCGACCTTATGTCCGACCTTGGCGGAATGACCGGTAGTCACGGATGTCAGGAACATCCGACAGCGTTTACTAATGATGTAAGCGGTGTAAAGGTTGGTGTACCGGTGTGCTACGAATCGGCATTTGGCGAACATTGCGGAGGCTTTGTCGAGGATGGCGCACAGATGATTTTTGTCATCACCAACGATGGTTGGTGGCGCGACACACCTGGCTATCGCCAGCATTGCAGTTTCTCGCGTCTGCGTGCCGTCGAAACTCGCCGTAGCATAGCACGAAGCGCCAACACGGGTATAAGTTGCATTATAAATCAGCGTGGCGATGTAGTTGAATCTCTCGGCTGGTGGCAGCGCGGTGGCATTGCAGCAACTATAAACGCCAACGACAAGGTAACGTTCTTCTCCAAATACGGCGACTACATTGCGCATATGTGTTGCGTAGTGGCGGCGATACTTATTCTTATGCAGATAGTGGCGGGAATAAGGAGAAGGGTGAAGAAGGAATAAGGCAGTTGTTAGCAGAACATACTTGTTTCTGGGAAATCCTATTTGATAAAAAGCACAAATTTTTAATTGGTGATGCTTCACAGAAGATATTACAAGCACTCGGGTTAAACAATTTTTATAATAAATTGAACCTATTCCTCACAACCATAGCACTTCAAAATAGCATCTATATACTCAATATTCTTTTTCCCTAATGCCTTCCATATCTTTGTCTTGAAACTTTCTATCGTCCTGCTTGACATTAAGGCACTTACTAGCTGTTCGTGGTATTTCTTTGGCACATCTGTAGCCGAAACTAACTTCAGATACTTTTCCCTGCGGGCTTCTTTAGATTCCGGTAGCACCGATTGCCAGTCAACCTTGGCAGGTTCCAGTTTTTTGTTGGCAATATTCACATACGAGTCCACCACAACATTTTTGTTCAGCTTGGTCGCATAAACCAAAGCCGACTTATACCCGTTGTCCTTGGATACGATATGGATTTCCCTTTTGCTTCTGGCACGGCATTCATATCCCGCACGAACCGAAACCATAAAATCGAGCGCGTTTTTCCCAACAAACGAAAGACATTCGTAACTTATTTTGACGCCCCTGTCCTTGTATGCACTTAAAATCTCCTTTACCACCGTAATGTCACCCGAATAAAAAATAACCAGCTCGTCATCGCTTCCCAACTTGGATATGCCAGTAAGACCAGGCAAACCTACATTTTCGTAATCAATCAAAAATATCTGCTTCATACCTATTTTACTTTCCGCACAAAGATATTGGTTTAATCGCAAATGGCGGTGCATAAAAGATAGATGCAACAGGTCAATTTGACACGGAAAACCATACACAAAAAAAAAGCCACCTCATCGGTGGCTAATTGTCTATTATAAATGAAATGTCTTACTTATTTATGCTAGCATTCAGTGCGTTGATAGCATCACCAACTTCCTTGGTACAAGCACCACCAATGTTAATGTCTCTTAAAAGCTTTATGCCATCGTCGGGTCTTTTATCTGTCCAGCTATTTATTATGGCTACAGCATCGTCACATTTCCCTTCATCAATGAATTTATTCACCTTATCAATGTCTGCTCTTTTAATAAGCAAATTTTTCTCTTGTGATTGAGTTTTTGGTGCTTCTACATTTTGACTAGCATCCGTACTCTTAGTTTCGTTTACCGTTTCTGTCGTAGCGTTAGAATTTTCACCATTTCCCTTGTTTTCACCACAGTCACAATCGCAGCAAGAAACACCCATAAGTGTTAAAAATAAAGCACTTGCAATAATTAATAATGTCTTTTTCATTTGATTAAAATAATTAAAGTTTACTTTTGCAAAGATATTGTTTTTTTTAATGATTCTATTGATGGCAGATAAAAAAAGTACTCTTTTATTTTAATTTTTGGACGTTACAACTTTTGAAATTATAAATATTGAAATTATTGCAAAAGCGTAATCTTGAATTGGAGTGAAAAAAAAATACACCGTCAGATATTCGACAGTGTATTTAATTGTATCTTTATCCCGTAAAAAACCTATAAAGGTTATTTAAGAATAGTCGGTTGTCCAAAAAAGCAACCGCAACAAATTACTTATTTCAAGATTTTGAACTTACCGAACAATGGCATTGGCTTGGTGCTTCCCTGAGCTGCGTTTACAATACCGATTATTGCAAATACCAAGAAGCCAATCCATACGAGCCAGCTTATAAGGCCCCATAATGTCAATAAACCTAATGAAAATGTGCGAATAAGCAAAGATGTTACTATGGAGCTAATAATACCCCAAGCAACTTCGCAAATAAATATTACAAGACCCTGATTTGCATGGAAACGAGCAAATTTCGATTCTTTAGCTGCAAATATTGGAACCAAAACCAAAATTCCAATGTATGCAAGAATTGCAAATACCTTGTTGTTCTGTACATCTTCAGGTGTAACCTCTGTCTGTGCGTTGTTTTCTACAGGCTTGTTTTCGAGTTCTTCTGCCATAATTATATCTCCTCTATATTTTAGTTATGAATTAAATTTTTTGCAAAGAAAATGAATATTCTGTTATGATGCAATATTTTTTTGATTCTTGTTCAAGGTTCAAGGTTCAAAGGGCTACGCCTATCAACTTTCAACTTTTAACTCTTAACTTTTAACTACTCGATAGAGTACAATTCCCTGTTGAGCGTCATCTTGCCTTTCTTGTTGTACGATTCGTATTTCACGGCACCTACGCCAAGTTTCCACCACTGCTTCGAGCTTACGTTTACCTTTACAAAAAGTATCTGTGCGCTGTCTTCCGAATCTACGCGGATGCAGTCGAATGTGCCAGCGTTGGTTGTAACACTTTCGCCAGTTGTAACGGCAATATTTGTATTGTTAATGGCTATGCCAGGACCTGTGATGTGGCAGTCGTCGAGCTTTTCGCCGTTCGACGGATGTTCGGGAAGAATAACGGTGTGACCCTTTATCGAGTCGATATTCACCATCGAAGCCAGCGAACCAAGAGCGTATCGTACATCGGTGTGGAAATAGCCGTCGGCACTCCAAACCTTGCCCTTATACACTTCGCCAGTCTCCTTGAAGTTGTCCTTCAGCCAAACAATGTCGAAAAGTATTGTGGTCTTGCCATCGTCCTTCTGCACGTCGGTTATTTCGTACCTGAAGGCCTGTATTATCTTGCCTTTTGCGTCCTTGTCAACGTATGTGATTTTTGTACCAACCTTTTCGGGCATGTATGTCTGTGCGAACCCTGCATTGGCGAATACTAATGCCAATAGAACAAGTATCAGCGTTAAACCATTCTTTTTCATAATCATCTTATTGGGTTAATCTATTGATTTTTGCTTCATTGTTACAGTCTCACCCTTAAAAGTAAACTTCATCTCCTTGTCACCGACTGTAAATGTAGCCTTGTCAACAACATTTCCATTTTCGCCAAGAGGAATACTGCCTTCGCCGTTATTATATGTGACATCACCAAACAAATTGCCACTATCCAGCAGATTGCCATCTTCGTCATACTTCGTGAAGAAAAGATTTGCATTATCTTCGACGCTGATAGTCAGACGATATGTACTATTTTCTGATTCATAAAACCATTTTGTCCTAGAAACAGATTCTGGAGCAGAACTTTTTGCTGGTTCAACAGATTCGGTAGCGGATTCGCTGGTTTTGTCTGTGCTTTGTTCATTGTTGTTGTTACCGCAAGCTGTCATTATGACTAAACTTGCAATGCACATAAGTGCTAAAAATGTCCTTTTCATATTATTAAGATTTATTTGTTTTCTTGTTGTTGGTCTCACAGGCTCGCAGTCTAACAGGCTGTCAGCCCGTTGGACTGTTAGACTGTTATCCATTTATTTCTTCACAAATTCAACCCTTCTGTTCTTGGCCTTGCCTTCGTCGGTGCTGTTGTCGGCAATAGGTGAAGTCTGTCCCTTTCCAACCGAGCTGAGTCTGCTGGCACTGATGCCCAATTCGACAAGCTTATCGACGATTGCCTTTGCGCGTGCTTCGCTCAAAGTCTGGTTCGATGCGGCATTGCCGGTATTATCGGTGTGACCTTGAACTTCGAACTTAAGTTCGGGATTGTCCTGCATAAGCTTTACGATACGGTTGATTTCACCCATCGATTCTGGCTTAATTACCGACTTGCCAACATCGAAGGTAATGCCGTAGGTAATGAACTTGCCATCGGTCATCATACGGTCGTAGAGGGGAACTGCTCCCTTGGCGATACGGACATTGCGGATGTATGCCGGATATTCTTTTCCTGCACTGTTATATCCTATACCCAACCAACCGTCTTCTCTTTTGTAATTAGGAATGTTGACAACTCGTTTTTCGTCAACGTAAATTTTTACAGCACGCCTGTTTACCGACATTGACACATGATGCCATTTATTGTAGCCAAAATTCTCAACATTCTGCTCTGTTGAAGCTCTATCGCCATCGATTTTGCCCCAACTGCAACCAAATTCACGATTTTGGTTATCGTGTGTATATGCCCATTCTGTCACATAAATATAAAAACCAAAATCTAGAATATCGCTTCCAATCCATTTTTCGCCACTTTTGCATAATCTTACCTGCAAATATCCATAATCCTGACCTTCTGTCTCATAAAAATCGTAATAGTCAAACTCTATTGTAAAAGTCTCGCCTAAATAATTATCAACTTCCATCAGTGGTTTAATCCAACAGTTCTGGTACATAGCAATCACATTTTCACCATTGACTTTAGCTATTTCGCACTCTCCTTCAACCAAATCCCACATTGACGGGAACTCTCCTAACTGCTCACCAACGAGTTGGTCGTAGTAGAAGCACTCATCACCAGGCACAAAGTCGAATTTGTTCCACTCAGATGAAGCTTTCATATTGGCATTTGCACCATCGGCGCGTTTTGCTCCACATTCATCGCAGAATTTACCCTTATTGCCCTTGTGTCCACATTGTGGACAAGTCCAAGAATCATCGGCTGCAGTTGCGTCAGGTTTCTTTGCACCACACTCATTGCAGAATTTACCTTGGTTGCCAGTATGTCCGCAAGCAGGGCAAGTCCAACCACTTTCCGAGGCAGTGTTGGTTTCAGTTGCCGAAGAAGCACCTGGCTTCTTTGCTGCACATTCCTTGCAGAAGTTGCCATGATTGCCAGTGGCACCACATGCCGGGCAAGTCCATCCGCCATTGTCGTGCGGATCGTCATGAATTGTACTTGAATTATCGTTTTTCTCCTTCTCGATGGCTTTCTTGGTGTTGTCGAAAGTCTTGTCGATGGCATTGTCCACAGCCTTGTCAACGGCTTTGTTTATCTCTTCTTCGGCCTTCTGGTTGAGCTTGTTCTTTATTAAGTTTCCAATCTGTGCGTTTGCTGCAAATGCAAAGCATAATGCCAATGCTAATACTATAAGTTTTCTCATAAAACTATGATTTTTACATTAATATTTTCAGCAAAGTTATTTCATTTTTTTTGAATGGCAATATTTTTATAAAAAAAATAGAAGATAACAAACTGGAGTTCTTAACTTCGATTTTTGCCTGTTAATGCACTCAATGAATATCACTTCTCTTTTCAATATGAAATATTTCAACAAAAAAACATTGTGTATATTCTATACTTTTTTATTATCTTTGCTATTTATTTCTCATTTTTGTTGAATGGCAAAAAGTATTTTCATACTACTAATAATGTTTGCTGTGGGAATATTCCGCAGTTATGCCCAGTTTGACAACGATTTCTGCAACGACATTGATGACAAGAAATTGATAAAGAGCTTTCAGAAAGGCGTACAACTGCTCAACGACGGAAAGATGAACGAAGCCGAAGTAATCTTCGCCAAAATTATAGACGAGGAACCAGAATTTACCGAAGCATGGGTGGCAAGTTCTGAAATTAACTACTCGAAATACAAGAGTGCAAAAGATCCCAAAACCCAGAACAACTATTATTCACGCTATGTGAAATGCCTCGAAAGCGTTGCAAAGAATTGCCCGTCATACCAGAACTACGAGGTATGTTACACGCTAGGAAAGATATTTTTCAGTCATGACAAATACGATGTCGCAAAAAAATATCTAGCCACCTACATTGAAAACAGCAAAAAAGGTACTAAATACTACAACGATGCCGAAAGCACATACCATTATATCGAACAATACCTCAATCTGATTGAAAATCCAGTGCCTTTCGAACCTGTTATTGTCGAAGGTGTTTCGAGTGCATACGATGACTATCTGCCTCTGATTTCCCCTGATGGTTCGCTAGCCTTATTCACAAAGGCCTATATGAAAAAGGAAGTGCAATCGATATATGGTGATAAATTTGTGGAAGAATTTACTGTATCAAAAGCCGCCGATGACAAGGGTCTCGTATTTTCGCCAGGAGAACCGCTCCCCTACCCTTTCAACACTGGCAAGAACCAAGGAGCAGCCTCAATATCAATTGATAACAAAACGCTTTTCATAACAATATGCGAGTTCGTCAGCCGCGATTATGACAATTGTGACATATATATGTCAACCCGCGTAGGCGACGGCTGGTCGGAACTGAAATCGTTAGGACCTAACATCAACGGTGTAAAAACTTGGGAAAGCCAGCCTTCTATTTCCGCCGACGGCAAAACCTTGTATTTCGCCAGCATTCGCGAAAGTAATATCGGATTCAATCCCGATAACCCCACCTCTGACATATACTACTCAACAAAAGATGAAAAAGGCAACTGGGGAAAAGCAAAAAACCTCGGTCCAAAAATCAATACTCCCGGTAACGAGAAGTCGCCTTTCATACATTCCGACAGCCAGACATTGTATTTCTCGTCCGACGGTCATCTCGGAATCGGCGGATACGACATCTTCTTCTCTAAGTTCAGGGATGGGGACTGGATGACACCTATTAATATAGGCTACCCGATAAATACCAAGAACAACGACCTTGGCTTTGTAGTAAACACCCAGGGAACGAAGGCATACTTTGCTTCAAACAAACTTAACGGCAAAGGTGGTTGGGACATCTATGCAATCGATCTATACAAGGAAGCCCGTCCAGAAAAGGTATTCCTCGTGAAAGGTCAGTTAATCGACGATGACGGGAATGCGCTTGCCGATGCAAAGCTTGAAGTAAAAAACACCCGCACCGAAGAAGTGTCGGAAGGTGTCGTTGACTCAGAAACAGGTCACTACGCAGTAGCCGTAACAGCCAAGGACGAAGACGACGATTTCCTTATGGTGGTAAAAAAAGAGGATTATAGTTTCTCGTCAACACTAATTGAACCAACAGAAGAAACCTTTGAAAAGCCGATTGAAGTCAATTTCGAAGTGAAACCTATTGCAGCAGGAAAGTCTGTACAAATTAACGACATATACTACGCAACAGCATCGTATGAGATAAATTCCAAAAGCTACGCCGTACTTAACGAATTTGCCGATTTCCTAAAGACAAACCCGACAGTTAAAGTTGAGATTCGCGGTCACACCGATAACATTGGTAGCGCACAAACAAACATAACATTATCAAATCAACGTGCAAAAGCTGTTTATGATTACCTTCTGTCGAAAGGTGTGCCAAAGAACAACATCAGCTACAAGGGCTTTGGTCCTAACATGCCTATTGCCGACAACCGCACCGAGGCAGGTAGAGCAAAGAACAGAAGAACGGAATTTTATATCTTGTCAAAGTAAAAGCAATACTTATATTGTATGTTCCAACCTCACAATATCGGATACGGATGTTGCACAATTCCAAGAATGAGAAATAAAATTTTTTCATTTATTTTTACGACAAACTAAAAGATATGACAAGACTTCACGAATTGTTCTGTACATTCTTCAAGATAGGCACATTCACCATTGGAGGAGGCTATGCCATGATTCCTCTTATGGAGCGGGAAATTGTCGAAAAACGCAAATGGATCGGCAAAGAGGAATTTATAGATGTGATATCACTTGCACAATCAATGCCTGGTGTTTTTGCCGTAAACATGGCAACCAATGTAGGCTATAAGACACGGGGAACAATCGGAGCAATCATTGCTGTTATTGGCAACATACTGATGCCAGTATTACTTATACTTTTGTTTGCTATCTTTTTCAGACAATTCAGCGACAATTACATTGTAGAAAGCATATTTAAGGGAATACGTCCTGCAGTTGTAGCTCTCATAGCTGCCCCTGTTTTCAACATGGCAAAAACAGCAAAAATCTCATGGAGAAACTTCTGGATCCCATTGTTGGCTACATTGCTAATATGGCTTTTAGGTGTTTCGCCTGTAATAATAATACTTGCAGCGGGGATATGTGGATTCATATACGGCAAGACAAAAGATAGAAAGGAGGCTAAGAAATGATTTTCTGGCAACTTTTCTACACGTTCTTGAAAATAGGCATTTTCACTTTTGGAGGTGGATATGCAATGGTCGCTTTAATACAGAACGAAGTTGTAATTGAAAACCAATGGATGACCTCGCAGGAGTTTACCGACATCCTTGCAATAAGCCAGACCACACCTGGTCCAATCGGCATCAACACTGCCACATATACGGGCTACACAGCAGTAGTAAATGCAGGCTACCCGGAATATATGGGCATACTAGGGGCTTTCCTAGCATCATTTTCTGTGATACTGCTCCCATTGGTACTAATGCTCATTGTTACCAAGTTGCTTATGAAACATAAAGAGAATAAGACAATAGATACCATTTTCTCCTTATTGCGAAAAACAACCGTCGGATTAATAGCAGCATCGGCACTAATTTTGATTTCAACAGAAAACTTCGGCTCGCCAACAGAATCGATATTCAGGTTCGTAATAAGCATAATCATATTTGCCGGCGTATTCATAGCCTCGTACAAATTCAAAAAAAGCCCAATATTACTTATAATCGTCAGTGGACTTATCGGATTCTTGGCTTATGGACTGCCTAATATATGTTAATAATGATTATCCGCAACCTTTAGCTCAACGAAGTTTATTTTCACCAATGTAGGATTGCTTACGCGAGCCAATCTTTTTTAGAATCATTGTTTTGTGCTGATTGCGGATAATCATTCAGTTAATTGTCCATTACAATTGTCTTGTAAATCTTTTATTCTTTTACAAATCTAAGTTGCTTTTGCGGACATATCTTGCCATCGGCATAGTATATTCTTACAAAATATACACCTTGAACAAAATTCTCTACGTTGCATACTACACTATCACTGTCAGCATCAATATCCAAAACAATTTGCCCCGTCATTGTAAATATTTCTACATGAGACATCTGTCTAAATGATTTTATGTATAATATGTCGCTTGTCGGGTTGGGATATACCGAAGGTTCTTCGTATATATCAATAAGACTGTTATCCGATGTGATTTCAATAAATGTAGCGATATATACGGCATTACCTTCTACAACAAATTGCCGTGGATTTTCGGTATTGTTGTCGTTCCATTGATGAAATTCAAAACCAGAATTCGGTATCGCCGTAATTGTTATTATAGTCCCTTCTGCAAAAATTCCACCGCCTGTTACTGTGCCGTATGTCTCGTTGGCAGAAAGAACCGTTATAGTATAGGTTGTAACCGATGAAATCTCTGTAAAATTTGCAATATATGTCGCATCCCCTGTAATAGTAATCGTACGTGGATTTTCGGTATTGCCATCGTCCCAGGATGTGAAAACATATCCTTCAAAAGGTATTGCCTCTATAATTACATTTGTCCCCTCATAAAAAGTTCCTCCTCCAGTAACTGAACCATATCGACTATTACTTGACAACACTGTTATAGTATATAATGGTATTGCCTCAAACTGTGCTATATATGTTGCATCGGCTGTTACCGTTATCGCACGTGGGTTCTCGGTATTGCCATCGTCCCAGGATGTGAAAACACATCCTTCAAAAGGCATTGCCTCTATAATTACATTTGTTCCTTCATAAAAAGACCCTCCTCCAGTAACAGAACCATATCGACTATTATTTGACAACACTGTTATAGTATATAATGGTATTGCCTCAAATTCTGCTATATATGTTGCATCGGTTGTTACCGTTATCGCACGTGGATTTTCGATACTTCCATCTCTCCATGAAACGAACCTGTAGCCATCGTTTGGAATTGCTCCAATGTAAGCCACAGATCCCTGTTGATACATACCACTGCCATACGTACTTCCCATTGATTCATCTGAAGACTCCACTGTAATATTATATTCAGCAACGCCCTCATCAAAGTATGCAATATATATGTCATTCCGATTTATATATATTGTCCTAGGATTTTCAGTGTTACCATCATTCCACCTTACAAATCTATAGTTATAAGCGGGAATCGCTCTTATTTCCGCATACGTTCCATAATCATAGCAACCACTACCCTCTGTTGTCCCCATACTTATGTCGTTTGATAAAACTTCAACCTCATATCCGTAGCATATCGAATTGAACACCGCCCTTACCGTATAGTTCTGGCTTGCATTGGATATCGTCCATGAATAGGATATTCCAGAACCGTTTTCGTAGGAGCTTAGGCTGTTTATCATATCGACGCTGTTGACATACAGGTGGCTAAGACGGCTTCCTGAACCCGGTATAAACGCGTATGTCGCATAGTAGCCTTCCTGGACATTGTCGCTTTCGCCGCAAAGATTATAATAATAGTAGTACGAGTCATCACGTCTGATCTGGCCTGTGCCCGTTCCAGCGCACAGGAAATCAACGGTGTAGATTTGCGCCTGGTCGAAAACTGCTCTTACCGTATAGTTCTGACTTGCATTGGATATCGTCCATGAATAGGATATTCCAGAACCGTTTTCGTAGGAGCTTAGGCTGTTTATCATATCGACGCTGTTGACATACAAGTGGCTAAGACGGCTTCCTGAACCCGGGATGAACTCGTATGTCGCGTAGTAGCCTTCCTGGACATTGTCGCTTTCGCCGCAAAGATTATAATAATAATAGTAGTACGAGTCATCACGTCTGATCTGGCCTGTGCCCGTTCCGGCGCACAGGAAATCGACGGTGTAGATTTGCGCCTGGTCGAAAACTGCCCTCACTGTATAGTTCTGGCTTGCATTGGATAACGTCCATGAATAGGATATTCCAGAACCGTTTTCGTAGGAGCTTAAGTTGTTTATCATATCGACGCTGTTGACAAACAGGTGACTAAGACGGCTCCCTGAACCCGGTATGAACTCGTATGTCGCGTAGTAGCCTTCCTGGATATTGTCACTTTCGCCGCAAAGATTATAATTATAGAAAAACGAGCCCTGACGTCTGATCTGGCCTGTACCAGTTCCGGCACACTGGAAATCAACGGAGTAATAGCTCTTTGTAGCAAAATCCAGAGTTCCGTTGTCCTCTTGTTCTATTGCATAAAAATTGCTTGAGTCTTCTGTCGATTCTACTTGTTGACTATATGATGCCAACATTGCCAATAGAATAAGTGTTAGTAATGATAAAAAATGTTTCATTCCTCTACTATTTGATTGTTATTAATTTGTTGTTTCTTTATTGCGTATATTCTGGATAACATTTTTTGCCTTACGGCTTCTTCAGCAGGGACAAGTTCGTTTATGTAATAATACGTATCCTTCTCGTCAACATACTGCCATATCATTTTATCTATCTTATGTTGCTTCTGTTCAAGGTTTAGGCTTTCGAGTATTCCAATTGCTTCATCGTAGCGTTGTTCCTTTATCATAATTTCGGCAAGATTAAAATATGGATAAGAATAACTTGGACTAATGCCAATAGACTTCCTAAGGTACTTTTCTGCACTATTAGCATCATTATATACTACATATTCAAGTCGTCCCAAGTCACACAAAACCTGCTTGCTGTTTGGACTATCATGAGCCGCTGCACGGAAACAGTCAATGGATTGCTTTTTTTGGTATTCACATGCCATTCCCTCATAGTACTTGTACGGAATGCCCATCGGTGAAATATTGCAGAATATAGTATGGGCTTTTTTACTATTCTCCTCCACTTTGCTCCATTTACTATTATGTATGTCGTTGGTTATATCAACAAAAAGCGATTCACTATGCCACCTGCTAAATCCAATAATGCTAGCAAAAAGCATTATTGATGCAGCTCCGTACCAGAAAATTTTGTTTTTGCCTACACTCTTGCTACTTATACACACTGATGCAGTACAACCTACAAGCAACGAAGTCCACAATATCAGTTCTATTCTATCGAAAGGGAAATCGAATAGCGAGAATGCCAACACGCTAGCAACAAATGACATACCTATTCTTGACATTAAACCATATCTGCCTTTATTAATTCTGGCTGAGCCTAAAAAAATTGAAGAAACAGCTAAAATAAGCAAGAATAATGCTATGTACCCTGTTTCAGAAAGAACTCGCAGATATTCATTATGCGGTCTAATAAATGTCCGATCTAATATGTCCACCGAAAATATTCCAACAATTGACGGCTCTGTGTAACAAATTTTCCAATTCCCTGCGCCACAGCCTAAAAACGGTGACTTATCTGCCAAATAAAAGCTATTTTGCCATAGTGCCTGACGTTCAATTATTGTTGTATTGGAAAGCATGTCAGACAAATTATTCGGTTCGATGGGCGTACTCATCGAAAACCATCTGCAGCCGCCAACCAATATTATGCAAATAATGGCAGACATGATTATTTTAGATGGTATTATAATCTTGTTGGTTGCTTTTCCCAACTTTAATATACGCAATATCACCAGACAAAGTAGCATGGCCGCCAACGCAACTATAATTGCTCTTGACTGCAGTAGCAAAAGCATAAGAAATATTCCGAATATGAGCAATATATAAAGAATTCTGCTTCGCTTTATTCTAAGTCGCAATCGCATTATAGGAAACGGCAACATAAGCAGCAGCATCATAGAATAGGTGCCTTTGTGTGTGAATAGGGAAACTATTCCATATCGATCGCTCCACGACAATGTATTCAAGTCGGCTATTTGCTTGAATGCAACCAGTGATGATATGACAAAGGCTATAGCAGATACCACCGACAGCATATATATTGTATGAACTGGTTTCCACTTGAAAAGATTGTATGATATTAATATGGTGAGAAGTATCATAACCCATTTGGATACATCAAACAAAGCCTCTGCAAAATTTGTTGCCCATATCATCGATAACCCTTGAAACAGAACAAATATTCCAAAAGAAATTGTTCCAAGAGTTATAGGAATACTTGTGAGCTTTTTTTTCAACGCAATTAGCATGCTGCCTACAAAAAGCGAAATAGTCATAGATATATATCTGACAATGTTCGACGCATCAATTAAATACATCGAATAGACAAATGTATTCAACAATATTATGCATCCAAGCAGATACCATATTGCCACGCTGCTATGACGTTCGTTCTTGTTGCGAGTACGTTTGCCCATTTAACACTATATCATATTTGTCGGACGAAATTACATTTTTTTCTTTTGTCTTATCACTAGCGTCTCTTAAAGAAATGTTAACAACAATAACCTAGTTCTAATTATCCATCGTACTCAACTTCACCTTCGTTTGTTGTTTGAATAATTGCAATGAGCTCTCCAAAAATGCGCATTACGTCAAACATTCTAACAGTCTGACAACAAACAAACTAAATAAAATTGTAATAGATACTAGTGTCATTTAATATAAGATGACGGATAAATAACTTCTCCCCTACTCCAGATACAAATCTATCAGTCCTTCGGGAGCATCAATATAAACTTCCTGCTTGTCGTCATTAATATCAACGACAATTTCCTCTGTGTATGGAATTATTATTATCTTGCCGTTGAAGTCGGTTTCGAAGACGGGATTTCCTGGAATCAGGTTAAAATCGGCAATCTCACCGACAAATCCGCGATGCGCATCGAAAACCTTGTAGCCCACCAGTTCAAGTTCTTCGTCGTATTCCTCATCGTCCTGCACATCGTCGGCAAACACCAGCACCTTGCAGCCTACATATTTTTCAGCAGCTTCGGCACTATCGATGTATTTGAATTTTGTGGCGACATATCCGCCAGAATTTTTGTAGTCCTCTACAAAAAAAGGAACCGGTAAACCTTCGATAAGAAGGAATACCGGTATTTCTTCGTCAAGCAAGTCGTCGGAGAAACTGTTGTCGAACTTTAGGCTGAGATGTCCATTGAGTCCGTAGGTCTTGGCAACCTGAGCAATTTCGACCAACTCCTTGTTGTCAAACAGCATGCGGTGGAAACTAAAAATTCAACGTTTTACTTTTCCTTTTTTCCAACAACGATGTTTTTTCTAAAAACTTTTCGGTGATTTTTGTTTTCTTTCGGAATTTTACTGCTTGTCAGTCAGTCACAATGCCCGCATTGTTCCTTTCCTCCGCACAGCAAACTCCTCGAAACAAATTCAAAAATCTCTCGAAATCAATTTTTATTATTCCACCTTGCTTATTCTGCTGGAGTTTCAGCTGGAGCTTCTGCAGTTTCGTCTGCATTTGCTTCAGCAGCTGCTGCCTTTGCTTCTGCTTCGAGAGCTGCCATAGCCTCTGCACGCTTCTTAGCGATAGCTTCAGCACGCTGTTCCTTGACCTTGGTTTCAGCTTCAAGTCTAGCCTTTTCGTCAGCCTTCTTAGCTGCTGCGAGTTCGCTCTTCTTGTTGCTAACCTTGATGTTCTTTTCGTCCAACCATGCATTGAAACGTCTTTCTGCTTCTGCCTCGTTGAAAGCACCCTTCTTTACGCCTTCGAGAAGGTGTTTCTTCATCAGAACGCCCTTGTACGACAAGATGCGTCTAACGGTTTCGGTTGGCTGAGCACCCTTCTGGAGCCATGCCAATGCAGAATCGAAGTTAAGATCGATTGTTGCAGGGTTTGTCATCGGATTGTAAGTTCCGAGTTTTTCAATAAATCTACCATCACGTGGTGATCTGCTGTCGGCAACGACGATGTGGTAGAAAGCTCTTGCCTTACGTCCGTGCCTTGAAAGTCTTAATTTTACTGACATAAAATAAATTTTAAAAAATTAAATAACTTAAACTCGCAGTTACCCGAACTGCGGGCGCAAAAGTACAACATTTTTTTGAAACACAGATATTTTTGAAGAAAACTTTTTAGGAATGAAAAAAGATAGAGACAAGGAGCATACAAACAACAAAAAGACACCCAATCGGATGTCTTTTTTTGTTGAGGTACCTTGCAGAATCGAACTGCAGTACCCAGTTTTGCAGACTGGTGCCTCACCACTCGGCCAAGGTACCTAAGCGGGTGCAAAGGTAGTGCATTTTATTTACCCTGCAAAATTTTTTCCTTGTTTTTTAAAATTTTGGTCATACAGTCTTCGCAAAGACAGTCGAAGTATTTGTCTTTCAAATAGTTTGCTACATCTTCTGGAATTGTGATGCGTGTACACCAGCAGTTTTCGCTTTGCGAACATTCAAATGTTTTGTTACATTCTGGACAAGTCTTTTGCATAATTCTAAATTTTATCCGCCCGCTGAGCGTAGTCGAAGCGAAGGTTTTCGAAAAATTGAATTAACATAAATTCTATTTCTCGGCTACCCTTCGACAGGCTCAGGGTGCTAAACATTATTAATTAAAAACAAAAATAGGTTGCCATTACGGCAACCTATCAATCTCTTTTCAGACTGCTATTATTCCTCTGAAATTGCACCAACTGGGCATGCACCTGCGCAAGTACCGCAAGATACACATTCGTTAGCATTGATTACATAAGGAGTTCCTTCGCTGATAGCGCCTGTTGGGCATTCGCCAGCGCATGTACCGCAAGATACGCAGTCGTTACTGATTTTATAAGCCATTTCTTTAAAATTTAAATATTAATTAATACTGAAAATTTCGCTGGCAAAGGTAGTTATTTTTTTTCAACAGCAACAAAACATTTTCGCATATTATTCGTTATGGTTTTTGTATTCGCTTTTATGTTGTATTTTTGCGCGCTATTACAAGGATGAAGAGAAATTTTGTAATAAACCTGTGTTTCCTTCTCTTCCTCAATATCTTGGTAAAGCCATTCTGGATATTCGGGGTTGAGCGTTCGGTGCAGAATATTGTCGGCGCCGAGGAGTTCGGCATATATTTTTCGCTACTCAACTTTTCGCTGCTGCTCAATATCATCCTCGACATGGGCATCACCAACTTCAATAACCGCAATATCGCCCAGAACCGCAACCTGCTTGACAAAAGCCTTTCCAACCTGTTGGCACTCAGACTTGTATTGGCGGTAGTTTACATTGCAATATCAATGATTGTCGCGCTGTGCCTCGGCTACGAGTTGCGCCAAATGAAGATTCTTGGCATCTTGGTAGTCAACCAGTTCCTGCAGTCGATGACGCTCTATCTGCGCTCCAATGTAAGCGGTATGCAGATGTTCAAGACCGACAGTATGCTCTCAGTACTCGACCGTCTGCTGATGATAATTTTCTGCAGCATACTCGTCTGGGGACACGTGACCGATACACCTATAAAGATAGAATGGTTCGTTCTTACTCAGACGGCTGCATATTTCATTACCGCTCTTGTAGCATTCCTTATCGTCTTCAGCAAGACAAAACATTTCCGCCTCAACTTCCAGATGAAATATTTCATCGCCTTCATCAAGCAGAGTTTCCCCTATGCATTGCTCATCCTTCTTATGGCGTTCTACAACCGCATCGACTCGGTAATGCTCGAAAGGATGCTTCCTGATGGCAAGGAACAGGCTGGAATCTATGCACAGGCATTCAGAATACTTGAGGCAGCATCTATGTTTGCTTACTTGTTCTCGGTGCTGTTGCTACCGATGTTTGCCCGTATGATAAAGCAAAAGCAAAATGTTGAAGGTCTGTGCAAGACGGCTTTCGTTCTTATTTTTGTACCGGCAATCGCCCTTATGAGCGTCTGTCTTTTCTTCAACCGCGAAATAATGGGACTTATGTACTTCGAGCATATCGAGACAAGTTCCATCGTGCTGGCAATACTTATGGTTGGCTTCGTCGGAATCTGCATAACCTACATTTTCGGCACATTGCTCACTTCCAATGGAAGCCTTAAATACCTTAATATAATGGCTGCCTGCGGAATGGTACTCAACATTATACTCAATTTCATTCTCATACCGCATTACGGTGTAATAGGAGCTGCAATTTCGAGTATGATTACCCAGCTAGCGACTGGCCTTTGCCAGTACATCATAGCATTCCGCCTGTTCAAGTTCAATTTCAACCTGAAGTTTACTATTGTAACTGTGATTTTTGTCGCAGTTTCGGTTGTTGGTGCTTATTTTGCCACGATGATAAATTGCAACTGGTGGGTAATTGTATGCTTGGTTCTTGTGTTCTGCGTAGTGGTGGCCGTTTTGCTCCGCGTATTGGACTTGCGGTCGGCGTTAGTCATGATAAAGGACAGCATCTCCAAAAGGAAAGAGCAACAATAAGATAATTTACTATTGAATTCCTTTTTTCTTCACATAATCATCGTAATCTTCATCTGATTTTATTTCATCGTAATTACTTTTAACTTTCCCAACTGTAAGGTCTTCCTTTATGTCAGAAATAAAAGTTTTAAAATCAGGGGAATCTTCTGCTAAGCGATCCAATGTGTCCCAATCAATAAAATCACGACTTTGAGCTGTGCAAATAATTTCAGATTCATAAATGTTTGCAGAGTTTAGTTTTATTATGCCTATTCCAAAAGAATTTGAAAGCCTTTGTATTTCATTTCTAAAACTAGGATCTTCATCTATTTTAAGACTTACCAAAAATCCTTCATTTGCCCATGAAGAATTTGAAACGGCTTGGAAAAAACATTCTCGTAAATTGGAGTAATTCAATTCTTTTTTCATTTCAAACGAAAAAAGTCTTATTGAATTAACATTTAGTGCCTTCTGTAAATCTGTTGTTTCTTTGTTATAATCACCAAAAGGGAAATATACACCGACTAAATCTGGATGTAACCATTCATTTACGCCTTTAGATTTTTTGTGCGATTTTTCGTGAAATATAGTTTTTACATAACACTTAAAATGCTGATTTGCATATACATATTTTGCTAATAAAGGATGTAAGTCGCGCTCATTAAATTTGGTATAATTTTCCTCTTCACATTTCTGCTTATTTTCAATTGCAGATTTTATTTCTCTATTTTCAATGTTTGAATTTCGTAAAACAAACCGTGCTGGGCGTTTTGTTACTTGCAAGAACATACTATCCTCGCCATTTACTTTTATATCTGTATAAAGTCTCGCACCAATAGTTGCAAATGGTGTTTTCCCTGTTGTTCCTATTTTTTTATCTAATCCTGTTTCAACGGCTTTTTGCCATATTTCATCTGGTGACATTGGAGTGTTATACTTTGATAATACTTCAATGCATAGGTCTATAAATGTGTATTTTTTGTTCATAACAGTTTATTATTAGTCATATTACGTTATTAGAAAAATCAAACATTAGATGGTATAGGACTATCTCTTTACCAGAAGCATGAGTATGAGTTGATATGTATGAATATGGATAATCGTTTGCAAAGTTAAAATGTTGTATGGATTTCTTTGCTTTTGCATTGACTGTCACCCCTTGTTGATTTATATAATCATAGGACAGTAGTCCATTGATATTTTCAGTGTTTTTATCAATATCAATTTGCTCAACCACAAACCCAAACATTGCATTTTTGTCAAAATATGTAGAATAATAATCTATCACATACCTACATATACCATTCTTTATGTATTCTGCATTTAAATGTGATTTCCCATCAAGTCGCTTACACTCAATGCAGTAATATGCTTTTGTACTTATATATGGATTTATTGATTTTGCTCTTATGTCCAGATACCCCGTTTTTTCTTTGCTTTCGGCAGTGAAATCAAAACGGTTTAATATATCGTGGGAGTATCGATAGTCATCGTTGTTCAAATAATCATCATAAAACAAATCACGTATTTTTTCTTCTTGATTTTCTACTTGCTTATTTTTTGCTACAATGTCTTTATAAATTTCCACACAACATTCCAACAATGACGCTAAAGATTCATCTCTAAACTGTTGTGTTGGAAAAAATGTATTTGCATTCATTTGACAATCATTCATTTGTTTACCCTCCCCGCTCTTAACATTGCATCATCAAACTCATTCACATCCAAATGGGCGATAGCCTTGTGCCACAAGCGCTTTTCATTCGGCTTGAAGATATAGAAGAACTCTTTTTCAAAACCACGAATGTCTTTTTGAACAAACAGCTGGTCTGTGATTCGTTGAGACGACAGTTTGGTTGCCAAAGCTAACAAATTGTCGTCAGTTTGGGAAACAAGTATTTCTTTGGTAAAATCTTTTTCATCAATTACTCTGAAAAACATACCAATTATTTGCTCAGAATAATGAATATCTACCATAAAACGCTTTCCGTTTCTGTTGAAACTTTTGGAATATCGGTTGATATAAACCTGAGCGTAATTTGTCAACAGAGCATCGTCTTTTTTTATCGGTTGAAATGCTCTTTCATATCCTTTTGCCTTTATTGCAATCGGAATGGAAACATTTGTAGCGTAGTCGATCAAATCTAATTCAAGTTGCGAACAATCAAATTCTTTGCAAATTAATTCATCAATTTTTTGTTTTTGTTCTTGGATGCTTTGCTCTAAAGAAGATGTAATTAAAGTTGAAATGTGTTCTTCCTTTGTCAGACTTTCTATTTCTTTTACCAAATCGGCAAGATTATGGCAATATGGTAATGAAAGTTTTTCTTTATCGTTGGCAAATTCTCGTTCTATTCCTGAAGAACTAAAAGTCAATAGATTTTGATACGCAGAAATGCTTGAATTCAATGTGCCCACAATATTACGTAAAAAGATTTCATTATGAATGCCGCTAATTGCTGTTATGGAGTCATTATAAACAGCATTCGTATAACATATTGCTGAAACAATTTTCAAATCATCCGATTGGATGCCGTTTTTTATCACTACATACGGAGCAATGTAAATACTGGTGTCAACATCGCTGCCATTCCTATAAATATAACCAACATACGATTTATCCCATTTAAGTAATTCGCCAGAACAATAAAAAGGTTTAATTGTTTTGTTTTGTAACAAACCCCACTCCATCAAAACACTTGTGTCAATTCGCTTGTCACCATCTTTGCTTTTATAGCCTTGCTTTATGATTCCTTGATCCTTAATGGTTTCTATGATGGTCTTGTAGTTTTTCAATCGTTTAATAAAAATAAAGTCCAAATATGACCCGTAAACCAACACCTTCCACAGATAATCGTATTTCTTTAATCTGTCCTGCTGGATTTCTTGAATGTCGTTGCGAGTCAAACAGAAGACTTTAAACATCGTGAAAAACCGACTTGGCTTTAATGCAATGTGATTTATGACATTGCAGTCAGTTGATTCACCATTAGCATTTTTGTAAAATAATACACAAGCAGGGGCAACAGCAGGGTCATTAGATTTGATGAAAACTTCTTTCCGGACTGGTGCCAACTCGAAAACCCGATTGATATACAACTGATTCAGAATGTATTCGCGAAAGTTTTTACTGTCAAGATTATATAGAATCTTGCTAACAAGCACTAAAGCACATTGGGTATTTGATGATGTAAAATCCATACTTCGCAAGACAAAAGCTTGTGCCAACTCCCTGTTTCCTATGTTATTTAACAGACCACGTTGTTTCAAATAATTTTCGCAGCATGTACCTCTTTTAACACCACCTCTTTTCCAGGGCGGATTCCCAATAATATAATCAAACTGCAATTTCTTTTTTTCCAGTTCCTTTAATTCCAAATTGTTGACATCAAAAGTGTCGCTACAAATCAAATTCTTACCATACAAATTGGGGAATTTAAATTTTTCAATATCCGCTGGTTCTTGATAATCGAGCAAAGTCAGGTATATAGAGAATATCGCAACCTGAATGGCATCATAGTCTTTGTCTATGCCAAAAATATTATCATACACCAATTTTTTGATGCCATCTCTGAACGAATTGGTATTGGTATTCTTTATGTTTTTGACTTTTATATATTTTTCGATGATTCTACGCAAAGACTCAACCAGAAAAATACCCGAGCCACAAGATGGGTCCAGAATTCGACAATTGTAGTTTTTATCATCGGCTTTCAAATGTTTCTCAACAGTTTCTGCCACGATATAGTCCACCAAGAATGTTGGGGTATAATATGCGCTCTCTTTATCTTGTTTGTCAACTCCGATAAACTTTTCATACATATTACTTATAAACTCTATCGGAAGAATGGAGAAATCATATATGTCAAACAAAGAACGTTGACCAGTTGCAAGATCTTCACTCTCTAATAACCTAATAAGCACATTTAGGATATCTTGGCTAATCAGTTGATAATCTTTGGGATTGATTCTGAACATATCGCCATTAAAACCAGTATCCTTATTCTCCAAATGACGGACAAAGGCTAAAAAACTATCTTTGTTAGCCAAACATTCACACAAGTCTCTATTATTCCATCTCTCTTTGCCCAGATAGTTTAGTCTTACTTTGCGGTCTATTAAATAGCGATAGAAGATAATCTTTCCGATTAGCGCATTAACCAAAGTTTGTGACAACCCTTGTTTTATCATCAAACCTTGTGCAGTCTCGATATTTCCAAGTAATTTATAATCAACTCTATTTTTATGGCTTAATTCATTCTGATACTTCTCCCAAGTCTTTCCTGTAACAAGCTCAAAATAGGTAAAATCATTCAGCTTGTCGGCTGTACCTAAAGATTTAAGTAGTTTTGTGTTTTCATCAATTGAAAAACCATTGAAAATCTCAACAGCATTGTTTTCGACAATGATGGCTATGGGGGATTCGTTGAAATTCCAGATGGCTTTATGAAGCTCTTTTTTCTTGTTTCTATCTTTAAGATTGAAAAAAAGGATAAGCGGTTTGTTGTCGAAACAGAAGAAAGCATCCAAAGTCCTGAGCAAATCGTTCTTTTCCAACAAACGATAAATGCGGCTTGGAAGCGATACCTTGCTTCGCCAATTTGTATCGGACATTTTTAAAAGACAATCGTCCGTTAGTTGTAATTTCTTATATATATCTTGTAAGTTCATAACTCATTTTACACCGTCCTAATATTTCATTCCAGAGTATTGCATTTGCAATATTTTCAGTTCATCTTATATTGTGATATATACTTTCATTCAAAGAATCCATTTAAGTTGATGCAAATATACTATATATAATATCTTTCCATAAAAGATTTAACTGAAATTTATTAACACTGCAATAAGGAAAAGATATTCAAATAGCAATAAATATCAAGCTTCTATCTGAAAACCTCCCTCGAAGTTTTTTTCTTCCCTAAGAAATGCTTGAAAACGATACTTCCGCAGTACATTCCAACTATTTTTGTCGCCGTTTCGGTTGTTGGTGCCTATTTTGCCACGATGATAAATTGCAACTGGTGGGTAATTGTATGCTTGGTTCTTGTGTTTTGTGTCGTGGCGGCTGTTTTGCTACGCGTATTGGATTTGCGTTCGGCGATTGCTGTGATAAAGGAAAGTTTGGAGAAAAAGAGGGAAAAGGAATGATATTCATCCAAAAATCGTCAAAAACTTTATTACTCTCAAAAGCATACAATTCCTAAAAAAATAGTCGCCGTCATATTGTTCAATAGACAATACCGCTTTTCAAATTATCTTTCATTTCCCATTAATAGCATTCTCAAACTATATAGTAACCACACAATTACATACATCCAATTTCTCAAATGTTTCATAAAGGATCTTTGTAATTTCATTTTTTTAGATTAATTTTAAAAAAATGCTTTGTTTTCAAAAAAATGTAGTACTTTTGCAGTCCCAAAAGGCATACCGAATGCCCGGGTGGCGGAATCGGTAGACGCGCTGGTCTCAAACACCAGTTCCTTCACTGGAGTGCCGGTTCGACCCCGGCCCCGGGTACAACAAAAGAGATTGCAGAAGCAGTCTCTTTTTTGTTTTTCGCCACTTCCCTATTTTTATGTAATTTTGCGCCCAAAACATAACAAGAAGAACCGTATGTCACAGAAGAACAAACTTTTCAAATTTGCACAGAACGAAACATTCCCGCATCTGTTCCAGCCTAAACTTATGTACGGCAGTCCCGACGATTTTGAACTGAAAGGTCGCTGGAAATCAGAATTTTTCCACAACGAAAACCCTATAACCGTGGAGCTTGGCTGCGGCAAGGGCGAATATTCGGTGGCTATGGCAAACGAAATCCCTACAGGAAATTTCATCGGAGTGGATATTAAAGGAGCAAGAATGTGGCGCGGTGCTTCCGATTCGCTCGAAATGGGAATGAAAAACATCGCTTTCCTGCGTACACGCGTCGAATTTACACCAAAATGTTTTGGCAAGGACGAAGTTTCTGAAATATGGATTACCTTCCCCGACCCGCACCTCGGCGCAAAAAGCACCCACAAGAAACGCCTTACCTCATCGCGTTTCCTGACATACTACCAGAACTTCTTGGCAAACAACGGCATAGTAAACCTCAAGACCGACGACGATACACTATATGAATACACCAAGCAAGTAATCGCTCGCAATAACTTGCCTCTGCTAATTGATGCCAGCAACCTCTACGAATCGGAACACTACACTGGATTCCTTACTCTAAAGACACATTATGAGAAAATGTGGAATAAAGAAAATAGAACCATAAAATATCTAAGATTCAGATTGCCCCATGATATAATTCTTGAAGAACCGGATTATGAAGACAAATAGCAAAAGCATACTTTGTTTTGAATATTAACTATCCTAATTACATTGCTCTTCCTGACTTCGACACTTTGGCGAAGTCAGGAGAAACATCTGCACTCATGGACACGTACAAAGCGGAAAATCACACCACTGACCAACTTCCACGCCAAAAGTATGATTGTACAGGAACCATACGGAATTGTGCTAATAATGTCACCATGGAACTACCCTGTACTATTAACTCTCGAACCATTGATAGGCGCAATAGCAGCTGGAAATTGCGCAGTTGTTAAGCCTTCTGCATACTCTCCAGAAACCTCGGCTGTAATACAAAAACTTATATCCGAAACGTTTAACCCAGAATATGTTGCAGTTGTAACTGGCGGTCGTAACGAAAATGCCAAGCTTTTAGAACAAAAGTTCGACTACATATTCTTCACAGGGAGTGTATCCGTTGGTAAATTAGTAATGGAAAAAGCTTCTAAGCACCTCACACCAGTAACTCTAGAACTAGGAGGAAAATCACCATGCATAATAGAACACACAGCAAATCTACGTATTGCTGCACGAAGAATAGCATTTGGGAAATTTCTTAACTGCGGACAAACCTGCATAGCTCCAGATTATGTTCTAGTTGAGAAGTCGGTACACGACGAATTTGTACAACTGCTGAAAGAAGAAACAACAAAGATGTACGGAGAAGAAATCTTTACCAATAGCAACTATGGTAAGATAGTGAACCAAAAACATTTCAATCGTGTTTCAGAACTTATTGCAAAAGAAAAAGTCGTTTATGGTGGGCATCTAAAAAAAGAAACTCTGCAGATTGAACCAACTATACTCGATAATGTTACACCAGAAGATGCAGTAATGCAAGAAGAAATTTTCGGTCCTGTACTACCTATAATCATAGTAGAAAACACATGTGAAGCCGTTAAATTCATCAAAAGCAGGCCAAAACCATTAGCATTGTACCTCTTTACAAACGATAAAAAAATCGAAAAGCTATTTTTGCGAGAAGTCCCTTTCGGTGGTGGCTGCGTAAACGACACCATAATTCACATTGCCACAACCAATCTGCCTTTTGGCGGAGTCGGTAATAGCGGAATGGGTAGCTACCACGGCAAAAAAACTTTCGAAACATTTAGCCATGCAAAGTCTGTGGTAAAAAAGTACACTTGGCTCGACATTGCTCTGCGCTACCAACCATACGCGAACTGGAAGAACAAACTGATCAGGATGTTTTTAAAATAATCTTCCTTAAAACAAAAAAACTTCATACATCTATCAATGCATTGACTTTTGCGCTCTCTACTTAACACCCTTATTCACAACCTCGTACAGACCATTGACAAACTCCTTGTTGAACCCAAGATTGTAGCGGTAGTGTGTCTTCTCATAAAACTCGTCGTACTGTTCGTATGGAACGAGTGTGAACTTTTTCATATCGTAGTTTAGGTGGTTGACAATTAGATGGTTGGTAATGTCTGAAAAATCCACCTTGCCGTTGTCAAGTTTGACCTTGAACTGCGACAGAAGTCCAACCTGATAAGCATTGTCGAATGTTTCCTGTCCTTTGGGAGTGCGGGCAATGTCGTCATCCTGCGAAGCAAAGTTGCCTAGTGAATAATAGACAAGTGTCTTGTGGTCGCTACCTATAATTTCAACTGGTTGCACTGAATGGGAATGACTGCCGTAAACGATGTCAGCACTATTTTCGTTGAGGAATTTTGCCATTTCCTTTTGCTCGCTGTTCGGCTCAAAAGTAAATTCCGTTCCCCAGTGCATCATCACGACAAGCACATCGACCTGCGGTCTTAGTGCCGACATTTCGTTGGCAACCAATGTTTTGTATTCATCGGTAACTTTACGCGTTTCTGGGTTTCGGTACAATCCGACGAGATTTCTGTATTGTTGTGGTACAAGTTGGTTTGTGCTTAGCGTGTAAGCCAGAAATCCGAACTTTATGCCGTTCTTTTCAACGATTCTTGGGGTTTCACGGTCTTGCTGGCTCCGATAAGTTCCAACGGTAACAATGTCGGTGCTATCGAAGAAGTCAAGTGTGGAATTTATGCCTTCTATACCTCGGTCAAATGTGTGGTTGTTGGCGGTTGACAACACTTGCATATCAAGAGATGCGACCAGTTCGCCTATGTATCGTGGTGCGCAGAAATTGTAGTTGTCGCCACTGATTTTCATCTGGTCGTTGCCGATTACGACTTCCATATTGCCGACGGAAAGGTCGTCATCCTCAAAATATTTCTTTACTAGTGAAAAATAGGAGTTCCAGTCGTAGCCGTCATCGACTGCTGTGAAAAACGGTGCTTCGAACAGGAAGTCGCCGACAAAGGTCAGTTTTGCTTCGCGTATTTGAGGTGCGACAATAGTATCGTTTTTGTCGGGTGTAGCAACATCGGTAGTCTGCCCGTTGGAACTACAACCACACTGAAGCGCAAACAGTGCAATCGCGATATGAAACACAAATCTTGCCCGCATTCTGTCTAATGTTTCCCTGCAATCCGATTTAGACCATCAATGGCTGGCTCGTAGTTGGTTTCAAGTTTCAGAGCCTTGCGGTAGTCGGCTTCGGCAAGTTGGTACTGCTTGTTTTGTGCGTAAGCATTACCGCGCTTGGTTATTGTTTCAAAAGCCGTTGTGTCGCAAGCAATGGCATTCGAATAGTAATTAATTGCCGTGCTGTAGCGGTCTGGTTCAAGACTTATGTTGCTATACATGTCGCCAAGGTCGGTGTATGCAAGGAATGTCCAGTACGATACGCTGTCCATTTGTGCGGTTTCAATGTAGGTGTCCTTTGCTTCCTCGTAGTGTCCGAAGTTACGTAACGACCAGCCGTTCCAGTACTTAATTTCCTGATTGTCGGGAAATTTTGAAGTTGCCGTCTTGAAATATTCCAAAGCAATGGAATCGCCAAGTTCGGTGAGAGTTACGCCGATAAGATTGTATGCTTCCCAGTTTTCGTTGTCATACTCAACAGCTTTCTTGAAGGCTGCCAGTGCATCTTGTCTCCACTTGCGAGTGTTGGCTGTGTCCGATTCCGTTTCGGAAGCCTTGCGGAGAATCATACCACGCACAAAATATGAATCGCCATTTTGCAGGTTGTTGAGTTCAAGGAATTGGATTTCCTGCATAGCATCCTGAAACATTCCGACATAAAGGAAAATCTTTGCAAGGTCAATATGCGCCTGCGGATACGACGGATAGCGGTTTATGCATTTGTTGAGCACTTCCTTCGCCTTTTCCGAGCCGTTTGCCTTAAGCATGTATAGGCTTGCCAACTTGCTGTAATACGGTGGTTTCGTAGAATCAACCTTCATTGCAATTTCCATGTCGTTTATTGCTTCGTCAAGGTTGCCGTTGATAAATTGCAAGTCGGAACGCTGTACGAACAATGCCGCATCGTGGGGATTTTGCCGAATTTGGTCCGACAGCATCTGTATGCTGTCGTCCAAAGTCTTCGGTTCTGTAATTTCTCCGCCATCGCCATTTCCACTTTCATTGCACGAATATGCAAGCAGTGCAAATGCAAGTAGCAGAATTAAATACAAATAATGTTTCATTATTTTGCTGAAATCTTTTCCCTAATCTTATTTTCGATTTCCTCTCTCATTTCAGGGTTGTCCTCAATGAGTTGCTTTACTGTGTCGCGACCCTGTCCGAGCTTGGTTTCTCCGTAACTGAACCACGAACCGCTCTTCTTTATGATTTCAAGTTCGACTGCCATATCGATGATTTCACCCGTCTTAGAAATACCTTCGCCGTAGAGGATGTCGAATTCGGCCTGCTTGAATGGCGGAGCAACCTTGTTCTTTACAACTTTTACCTTGGTGCGGTTTCCGATAACGGTGTCGCCATCCTTTAACTGTCCTGTACGGCGAATGTCAAGACGGATGGACGCGTAAAATTTCAGTGCGTTACCACCGGTTGTCGTTTCGGGATTGCCGAACATAACGCCTATTTTTTCACGCAACTGGTTGATGAAAATGCAGCAAGTCTGTGTTTTGTTGATAGTTGCTGTGAGTTTACGCAATGCCTGCGACATCAGTCGTGCCTGAAGACCCATCTTCGAATCGCCCATTTCGCCTTCGATTTCGGCCTTTGGTGTAAGTGCAGCCACCGAGTCGATTACAATAATGTCGATTGCACCCGAGCGTATAAGGTTGTCGGCAATTTCGAGTGCCTGCTCGCCGTTGTCGGGCTGAGAGATGATAAGGTTGTCGATGTCAACTCCAAGTTTTTCTGCATAAAAGCGATCGAATGCGTGTTCGGCATCAATTATTGCTGCGATACCACCGTTTTTCTGAGCCTCGGCGATTGCGTGAATTGCCAAGGTCGTCTTACCTGACGATTCTGGACCGTAAATCTCAATAACTCGTCCGCGTGGGTAGCCACCAACGCCAAGAGCAGCGTCAAGAGCAATCGAACCTGACTTTATTACTGGCACATTTTCAACTACTTGTGCGCCAAGCATCATTATAGAACCTTTACCGTAGTCCTTTTCTATTTTCCCCATTGCAAGCTGAACTGCTTTCAGCTTTTCTTTTCTGATTTCTTCTGGTGTTTCTGCCATATCTGTAATTTTTTTGTTATTCTAATACTTTGATTATCTGTGCTGTGTGATTCTTTGTATCAACTTTTGTAAACACTTCGTCAATGATTCCATTCTCGTTGACAATGAATGTTGTACGCAAAATGCCGTAGTATTCTCGACCAGCCATTTTCTTCTTGTCCCATACTCCAAATGCATTTACAATCACCTTGTCGCTGTCGCTGATAAGGTCGAAAGGAAGCGAATTCTTCTCGATGAACTTCTTGTGGCTTGCTACCGAGTCGGTACTTACGCCGATTATTGTATAGCCGCGTTTCATCCAGAAGTTGTAGTTGTCGCGCAGGTCGCAGGCTTCGGCTGTGCAGCCGGGAGTGCTATCCTTTGGGTAAAAGTAGAGGATGTATTTCTTTCCAGCAAGCATTTCGCTGCCTATCAGTTCGTCGTTCTGGTTCTTTCCGCTGAACGATGGTGCTTTGTCGCCTTTTTTTAAAGTTATCATTGTCGTGTGTGTTAAAACTACAAAGTTAATTTCAATTTTTTGTCTTTGTGCTTGTTGTTGCAAAAACTTGTTAACAACTTTGCAAAGGGCAGGAACCGCCTATTACAGTTCCGCCCATTTTGCGACAAAGCTTAAGCTGCATCGCTCTTATCCTGCTTATTCAGGCAGTAAGCTTCGTTTGCAACCACCTCTGTGACATACCGTTTAATCTTGTTCTGGTCTTCGTAACTATGGCTCGTAAGTTTTCCTTCAACTAGGATTTCGTCTCCCTTGTGGAAATTACGCTCCACTTTTTCGGCAAGCCTATTCCAAACCACGATGTTGTGCCACTGGGTATTGTTTTTCACTTGTCCGTTTTCGGAATACTGCTCGTTTGTTGCGATTGAAAACCTTGCAACTTTTCCGTTCTTTGTCTCTCTTACCATGGGGTCGCTACCTAGGCGGCCAACCAATTGTACATGATTTCTAAATTCCATAATTTTAATTTTTAAAATGTTAATATTTCTTGTTTTTAAATTTTTCTGTTATTTTTGCAATCAAGTATGCCATCGGGGGTGTGTCATGTGGATAAGCCTGGATCAAATTTTACCCGATGGTTTTTTTATGGCTCCCTCTTTCAAGAAAAGCGACAAAACGTGCCAGCTCGGTGCCATTTTCCTGGTCGTATAGCCTGATTTTGTCTTGCAATATTTCGTTTAAATTTGTCATTGTCAAAATTCGTTAATACTTTTTTTGTTTAAAATTTTATTATCTTTGCCTCGTCAATGGAACTAGTGTCAGTGAAAGCGAATTGTGCGCTACTTTCTGGTTCTGTTGAAAAAACTATTGAGGATATATCGGCGAATTGGGCGCAGACGAAAATTCCTCGATAGTTTTTTATGTTTCTGGATATAACAACTTTTCAAATTCTCCCTGTCCAGCTTTTTCCATATCACGCCAAAACACAGTACTTATATTTGTAACTTCTATGTTTTTGCCCAAAGAGTGAACATCTGTTCCAACACAGGCTGCACTACCATTTATCCTCGCTGAGACATATATGCGGTACGACATTTTACGTTTTGTGTACTTCGATATTGCTATTGGGTGGTTGATATTTCTGGCTATGCTAATCCAGTCCTCAATAGAAAGGTCATGCCCGTCCTTTGAGTGCCTTTCGTTAAAGGGCGAACTGCCAATGGTTATATCTCCTTTCATGCCATACTTCTGTAATAGTTCTCCTGTTTTTCCAATACGAAAGAACCTTGATTCGTTTCCTTCGTAAACCTTTCCTCTTTCGAGAAAAGCGACAAAGCGTGCCAGCTCGGTGCCGTTTTCTTGGTCGTATAGCCTGATTTTGTCATTTAATATGTTTTTGTTTGCGCTTACATAATTTTGTAGTACCTTTGCAATCTCTCCTTGAGGATGTGGAGACGTAGTTTCACTACCATGGACCGAGTTAGATGCAGCATCTTCAAAGAGATTTTCTCCTTGGGGTTGCCGTGAAGTAATTATATTGTTATCATGGACGGGGCTAGTCGCAACAATCTCCTGGAGATTTTTTATTAAAAATGCTTCATGTAGATATAGCCTTTGCTTGTTTGTATTTGCTATTACTTCAACGACACAAACATAGCGTTCGTCACTTATCTTTATTGGAGCGGCTATCATACCTGTCATTTGCTTCTTGTTGTTAGTATGATAATAGTCTAACTGTAGGATAATGATTCCACATTCAAGCACATCCTTAACTGCAGCAAACGAAGCTCTTTTAATCAAACTCATTCCGTGATGGAAATCATTTCGTATTCCCTTTTTATCAAGTATTACATCTCCAAATGCCGAATGAGCAACCCCACCTTGCTTTTGAAAGAACTCTTCAACTTGCTGGATAAACGTTTTCCCTTCGACAGGCAAGAATTCATCACCACTAAGTTCTATAACCGGTTCGCCATTAAGTACGTCCATAGATATGCTATTGTTTTTCACTTTATGTTTTCCAAATTTTCACTTGCACATTGGAATAAAATTGGTATTTTTGCATCCGAAGAGTTTACGACAGAGTACGTTCCGGACGTAGAGAGTAGGGATATTATGTCCATAACTCGCTGATCGGCACTCTTTTTTGTTTTATACATTGTTTTTAATGTAAGGTTTCCATTCCTACTTGCATATATCTCATCAATGTTATAAGTACCATTTCCATTGTTTTTCAATAGATAAAAAGATTTTCTGCCATATTTGTCTTTGAAATATATTACAATATCAGGTGCCATTAGGATGTATATCAAATTACGTATATCCTTTATTTCTAATGGAATATTATTCCCTTCATCTTTTTCTTTGCCAAAATGATCACCGTTTATATGGCACAAGTCCGATGGATTTAAAACAAACGAAACCTTATTCCGTAATTTTAGTCCTGACAATTTTTCAAGAAAAATCTTCCCTGATTCTGTGAGAAGTCCTATTTCTTTAGGTTTGCCGTAAAAAGTTCCTCTAATTGCTGCATTGTATAGGCTTATTACATAATACTCACACCTCTTTTTCTTAACAAAATCCTTTCGCTTTTGCAAATCAAGAGTTAATGCTTTTGGTGATAAATTTACTTTATGTGCTGATTTACGAATAATAATTGATATTCTTTTCTTTACCATATTTTTTATTGTTTTTGCCATTGTAATTAACTTTTACCTTATTATGCCACCTCATAACTTCTTGCACAGCCGTCTTTTGCCATTGATACATCTTCGGCAATAATCTCATACCTATAATTATCATTGCCGAGTACATCGCGGTTTTCATCAATTACCCACTTGCCACTGATGATTATATTATCGCATATACGCAAGCCAGATTCTAATATCATTTCGGCAGTGTCGCCAAGTGCGTTTACCGTGTACCAGTGTGTTTGCTGCGAATACCTATTATTATTTATGCGCTTGTCAACAACAGCAATTATAAACCTTACGAGCTTATGCCCGCACATTTCATTTACCAATTCGGGAACCGAACCGATTCTTGCTTCAAATTCTACTTGTCCGCCTAATCTCATCGTGTAAAAATTTTTGTTAAACATTTTTCGTCTGGACTTCGTTTTGAAATCCGATGCAAAGGTCGGGCAACCAGAAAACACGAGTCGGTTTTTAAGCATTTACTTTCGTTTATTAGTCGTTTCTTGTCGTTTATACACGGATACAATAATAACAATAAAGATATTATACCTGCACAAATCCCCCATGAATAAGATTCTGAATGCGCCGAAAACCTTGCATCTCGTACATTAATCCATTCAAATCATCAAATCCTTCAAATTTTCAAATCTTTCAAATCTTTCAAATCTTTCAAATCCATTCAAATCCTTCAAATTTTCAAATTAAAAATCGTAAATCGTCCTTCGTAAATCGTAAATTTTCTTTACCTTTGCCTGGTTGTTTATACCTATAAAATGATTGTTCGTTCAATGAAATTAGCAAATGCAAATAAGTATCCGCAAAATGCTTGTGGTATATTTGTTAATGCCCAATATCTGTACAATCTTATAATTAAATCCCTAAAATTTAATGTCTTATTTTGTAAACAATTAAAAAAGTATATATCATGAAAAAACTAATTTTATCATTTATTCTCGCCACCTTCTGTGGAATTTCCGCATTTGCATCCAGTTTTTCGGCAGTATGCGAAAGTGGGCAAACATTGTACTACAATATTACATCATCTACTTCGCCATATAAGGTATCAGTTGTAAATCCATCTTCTGCATCATATTACAGTGCTTATGCGACAGGCGACCTTACAATTCCATCGTCTGTTACCTATAGTGGTATAACTTATTCTGTAACAAGCATAGCCGATAGAGCATTTAATAGTTGTAGCGGACTGACATCTGTAACAATACCGAATTCTGTTACGAGCATTGGAGAGGGAGCATTTGGTGGTTGCAGCGGACTGCTAACCGTCAATTTCAATGCAACCAACTGTACACACATGGGAAGTTCTGTCAGTCCTGTATTCGGCGTCTGTACATCGCTGGCAACAGTAAATATTGGCGATAATGTTACAAATATTCCCACGTATGCGTTTTATAATTGTAGTGGACTGACATCAGTAACAATCGGCAGTGGAGTTACTAACATTGGGCAGAATGCTTTCTATGGTTGTAGCGGACTGACTAGGACAATTTATACAGGTAACATAGCTCAGTGGTGCGGTATAACATTTGGCGATTATGCTGCACAGCCGTTAAATTACGCTCATAACCTGTATGTCAATAGTAGTCTTGTGACCGATTTGGTTATTCCTAATACAGTGGAAGCGTTAAAAGCGTATGCCTTCTACGGAGCAAGATGTTTGGAATCCGTTACAATTCACGAATCCGTTACAAGTATTGGTAAATCGGCGTTTGGATACTGCATAAGACTGACAACTGTGAATTTCAATGCAACCAACTGTACAGATATGGGGAGGGCTAGTAATCCAGTGTTCTGTGGTTGCACATCGCTGTCGACATTAAACATTGGAGAAAATGTTACAAATATTCCCACGTATGCATTTTATGGTTGCAGCGGTTTGACATCAATAACTATTCCTAATTCCGTTACAAGCATTGGCAGTGCTGCGTTTGGCGGATGTAAAAGTCTAACAGAAATGTCAATTCCATTTGTCGGCGGCAGTGCTACGGCAACAATTGCTTCAGATACAACTCTTTTGGGATATATATTTGGAACTAGTAGTTATATAGGAGGAACTTCTACAAAACAATATTATTCATCGAACAATTATGCAACCTATTATATACCAAGCACACTGCGACACATTACTGTAACTGGCGACAATCTGTTGTACGGAGCTTTTTATATGTGTTCCATGCTTACAGACATTACTATTCCTAATTCTATTACAAGTATTGGCGATTTTGCGTTTGGTGGTTGTAGTGGACTTACATCGGTTGTAATTCCGAACTCAGTAGAAAGCATTGGTTCCGCCGCATTTAATGGTTGTAGCGGACTTGTAGAAATGACAATTCCATTTGTCGGCGGCAGTGCTACGGCAACGAATGAATCTTTCGGATATATATTCGGAACGTATAGTTATACTGGCGGAACTGCGGTATCACAAAATGATTACTATAACTATAACACAATAACCTATTATATACCTGCTAGCCTGAGAAATGTGACATTAACTGGTGAGAATATATTTTCTGGAGCATTTTTAAATTGCTCCATGCTTACTTCAATTACAATCCCCAGTTCTGTCACAAGCATTGGTTCGGAAGCATTTTATGGTTGTAGCGGTTTGCCCTCCATTACCATACCTAGTTCTATTACAGAAATAGGCGCTGGAGCATTTTATGGTTGCAGCGGACTGACGGCTGTATATTATAACGGCAGTTTAGAACAGTGGTGCCGAATATTGTTTTATAGTGGTGATGGAAATCCATTAAAAAATGGACACAATTTGTATATAGACGGAGAACTTGTTACAAACTTGACAATACCTAATTCCATAAGTACAATAAATTTTGCATCATTTTATGGCGCAACATGTCTTAATTCCGTAACAATTGGGGATAATGTCACTAGCATTGGTAAAAGTGCATTTGCTTATTGCAGCGGGTTAACATCTTTTTCTATAGCCAATTCTGTTACAAGCATTGGTATGTACGCATTTTATGAATGTAGTGGATTGACAGGCGAACTAACAATTCCAGACTTTGTTACATACATAGGGGATTACGCATTCTATAATTGCAGTAGCTTGACAGGTAATCTAAATATCCCCAGTACTGTTACACGTATATACAATTATACGTATTATGGCTGTAACGGACTGACAGGAGTTTTGTCCATTCCAAATTCTGTCAGAAGCATTGACGAGTATGCGTTTTATGGTTGTAGTGGTTTGACGGGAGAATTAAATATTCCAAGTTCAATTACTGCCATAAGTAATAATACATTTCAAGGATGCACCGGTATAGAGTCTGTTACAATACCCAGTTCAGTTACAAGTATTGGCGAGTATGCGTTTTCCGGTTGCACAAGTATGACAGAAGTCACAATCCCAGAATCTGTTACAAGTATTAGTCGTTTTGCATTTCATAATTGTAGCGGACTTACAACTGTAAATTTCAATGCAACAAATTGCACAATGGGAGCGTACAATGGTACAGTATTTTCTGGAAGCAATGCAAGTGCAATTATAAACATAGGTAACGGCGTAACACGTATTGCTAATTATGCTTTCAACGGATTGATAGGAAATGACACATTAATAATTCCAAATTCCGTCACAAGCATTGGCAATTCTGCATTTTCTGGTTGTAGCGGACTGACATCTGTTGCAATCGGAAACTCCGTTACAAATATTGGTGATAACGCATTTTTAAATTGCACAGGACTGACCGGAGCATTGACAATCCCCAATTCTGTTACGAGCATTGGCAGTCAAGCATTTTATAATTGCAGCGGACTGACATCGGTTACAATTGGCAACTCGGTTACAAGTATTGGAAATTATGCTTTTAATGGTTGCACTGGACTTACAACCCTCAATTTCAATGCAGCCAACTGTACTACTATGGGAAATTATGAGTTTATAAACTGCAATGCATTGACAACATTGAACATAGGCGAAGCAGTAACGACTATTCCTACAAATGCATTTAAAAATTGTACTGCCTTGACAAATGTTAACTTTAATGCTGAGAACTGCGAGGCAGCTGGCACAGAAGCCGACCCAATTTTCCCATCTTCGGCAATAAGCAAGATAACTTTCGGCGAGAGCGTAAGGCGTGTGCCTGACTATGCGTTCTATTCGAGCCTGCTTGTGGATACAATAGTTTCGTATGCTGTAAATCCGCCAGCAATATATGCACACACCTTCAATTTCAGCGAGTTCCCGCTTAGCATACCTGTAATAGTACCCTGCGGCACAGTGGAGCTTTACAACGATGCCAACTACTGGTACAACTTCCGCCGCATACAGCAGAGGGCGGGCTGTGGCGCTACATTCACCATCACGGTGCAATCGAACAACAGCAACTACGGAACCGTTTCTGGCGGAGGAATCTACGAGGCCAACGCAGTGGCAATACTTACCGCCACACCGAGCAATGGTTACCATTTCCGCAACTGGAGCGACGGCAGCAGGGAGAATCCGCACCGCGTAACAGTAACCGAAGATGCAACCTACATCGCAACCTTCCTCGAAGGCGAGCCTGAGCCGGACATCACGCACTCGTTCTCCGCATCGGCTTGCGGCAGCTACACTTGGAACGACCATACCTACACTCAAAGCGGCACCTATACACAGACTTTCACGGCAGCAAACTATGCCGACAGTGTTGTAACGCTCACGCTAACAATCTACGACAATCCCGTTCCGCAGATTTCGCAATCGGGCGAGCTCGATGCTTGCAACCCGTCAAGCGTAACACTTTCTGCAGGTAATTATAGCACTTACAACTGGTCAACTGGAGCAACTACTGCCACAATCAGCATCAGCGAGCCTGGCTACTATTATGTGGAGGTAACCGATGCTCATGGTTGCACTGGCGTTTCCGAGCAGACGAATGTCGGCTTGAGCAATGCCTTGACCGAAGCGCCGCAGATTTCGGTTGTAGGAATGAACAGCGAAAACCACAATGTAGTCGCTTGGTCGGCACTCGACAACGAGAATGTGAACGCATACAAGGTCTATCGCGAAAACAATGTTGCCGACCACTACGAGCTGATGGCAACGGTTGAAATTTCGCAGACAACTTGGACGGACGAAACCGCCGACCCGTCGTCACGCGCATACCGCTACAAACTTACCGCAGTTGACGAGTGCGGTGGAGAATCGCCAATGAGCGACTACCACAAGACCATGCACCTTACAATAAATCAGGGCATCGGCAACACTTGGAACCTTATCTGGTCGCACTACGAAGGATTCGACTTCGGTACCTACAGGATTTACCGTGGTACTATGCCGAGCAATATGACAATGATTGGCGAAGTGCCGTCAAACCTTAATTCCTACACCGACAACACAGCAACCGACAATACTGGTTTCTACTATCAGGTAGAGGTCGTAAGGAACAGCCGCTCGCGCGATGCCGAGATTTCTTCGCGTTCCAACATAGTTGACAACGGCTATCTGCCAGAGTTTACGATTACGGCAATGTCGTCAACTCCAAGCCGTGGTACGGTAACTGGTGGCGGAACATATACCGCAGGTACGGTAGTTACGCTCACAGCCATTGCCAACGAGGGCTACGAATTCTCAATGTGGAGCGACGAGAATACCGACAATCCGCGCACGATCACTGTAACAGAAAACGCAACGTACATTGCAATATTTGACCCGGCATCATCCGTTCAGACATATACCATCACAGCAATTTCGTCGGCACCTAACCGTGGTACGGTAACTGGCGGTGGCACATATCCCGAAGGCACCGTTGTTACGCTTACAGCTATTGCCAACGAGGGCTACGAATTCTCTATGTGGAGCGACGAAAACACCGACAATCCGCGTCAAATCACTGTATCTGGCGATGCTACCTATATGGCAATCTTTGATCCGGCAACCGAAATCGAGGAAAGAATTGCAACCGAAATCGTCCTCTTCCCCAACCCCGCCAACGACATTCTCAACATCACATCATCGGAAACAATTTCAGAAATAGAGATTGTGAATGTGATGGGGCAGGTGGTGAAGCGCATTGAGGTAAATGGCGACAATGTGGTTTGCGATGTGGAAGAATTGAAGGCAGGGGTGTATGTGGTAAGAATCCACGCGGCTTCGGCTACGCTCAGCCAGCGGAAATTCGTAAAGGAATAGGATGTTTCACCACAAAAACATACAAAAAAAGGACGGTTCAACGCCGTCCTTTTTAATTTTATAAGATACCTCTCTTTTTACAATCCTAACTTTGCCGAAACATCCAACATCCTCTTTATCGGGCGGTAGGCTTTTTCGCGGATGTCCTCAGAAATGTTGATTTCGGGCATTTCGTATTTCAGGCAGTTGTAAAGCTTTTCCAATGTGTTAAGTTTCATAAAGTTGCAATCGTTGCATCCGCAGGTTGAATCCAAAGCCGGAGCAGGAATGTAGGTCTTTTCTGGGACAGCCTTCTGCATCTGATGCAAGATTCCCGATTCGGTAACGACAATGAATTCCTTAGCCTCGTTTGTCTTGACATACTTCAGAAGTCCTGCCGTACTTGCAACAAAATCGGCAACAATCACAACTGGCTTTTCACATTCGGGATGAGCAATAATCTTTGCTTCGGGGTGTTCTTCCCTGAGTTTCAAGATTGCTTCAAGGTCGAAACGACGATGTACGTGGCAAGCACCATTCCACAGCACCATATTCCTGCCAGTCTGCGCATTGATGTAACCGCCAAGATTCTTGTCGGGACCGAAGATTATCTTCTCGTCGGCAGGCAGACTATCGACAATCTGCTTTGCATTTGACGAGGTAACAGTAATGTCGGTCATCGACTTTATTGCAGCCGTTGTGTTTATGTACGAAACGACAGTATGTCCCGGATGTTCTGCAATGAACTTTGCAAACTCATCGGCAGGGCACGAATCGGCAAGCGAGCAACCAGCATTGAGGTCGGGAATAATCACCTTCTTGTCGGGACAGATGATTTTTGCGGTTTCACCCATAAAGTTAACGCCAAGGAACACAATTATTTCGGCATCTGTCTTAGCTGCCATCTGAGCAAGTTGGAGGCTGTCGCCAACATAGTCGCTGATGTCCTGCAATTCGGGATTTATGTAGAAATGCCCAAGAATAACGGCATTCTTTTCCTTTTTCATACGGAGAATCTCCGCCTTCAAGTCGATATTGCTGTCGATTGGCTGATTCACGAAGCCATACTTCATTACATCTTCCTGTGCTGTCATCTTAAAATTGATTTATTTGTAATTCATTGTTTTCGAATGCGTTGCCAACGACAATTATGTCGGCTCC
>Ga0265299_10000417_pt1 | contig 53930 bp, 40 predicted proteins | sample AusTroGonzalo_MG_4_FD_193485 | JGI IMG/M metagenome (GOLD analysis project Ga0265299, IMG submission 193485) | Bovine rumen microbial communities from tropical cattle in Woodstock, Queensland, Australia - Gonzalo_02 | ecosystem: Host-associated > Mammals > Digestive system > Stomach > Rumen ...
CATCCCCGGCGAGTCGAAGATCATGGACGCGGCGCTTTTCGCCAAGGCGAAGGAGAACAGTGTCCGCGTGATGACGATCTACGGCCATCAGAACGGGCCTAAGACGAAGGCGCTGCGCGAGGCGTGGGGCGAGCTCTACCTTGGCAACAACATCGGCGAGTACGCGGGCTTCCTCTACCAGGACGAGAAGAGCTACTTCAAGAGCTGGCCGAAGTGCCGCGACCTCAAGGAAGCGCACGACTGGCTCGTCGGGTCGATGCTCGCTGGTCCGAAGAAGGCGCAGCTTTCGCGCCCGGAGGACGAGCGGGAGCCGTGCGTCTTTTCCACAAGCGGCTCTCCCCTCGCGTGCTACGAGCTCGAAGGCGGAATCGACACGATCTGCAACGAGATGTATGCAGTCGGATGCGGAGACATCGCTTTTGCCACTGCCGAGGCGCGCGGTGCTGCGCGCAGGCACGGACGCGACAAGTGGACGGCATGGCTAGCGCACGAGTGGCAGACGTGCTGGCCGCGCGTTCCCTACGGCGTCGCGCAGAAGCAGGATTCCCTCGAGATCGGCCTCAAGGAGATGTGGGTCATGGGAACCTCTATGATGGTTCTCGAGTCCGGCTCCCAGACGACGCAGGCCCATCCCTACACGCCGCCGGACGGAACGATGGTGGAGTTCAAGTCAGAGAAGCAGGAATATGACGGAGAAGTGCCGCGCGCCTACCGAAAGACAATGCGCGACTTCTACCGCTGGACGAAGGAGCATCCTCGTGCCGAGGGCGAGCCCGTAGTAGATGCTGCGCTTCTCATCGGCAACTTCGATTGCTACGTTGGCATGACGTTCGACACGTTCGCGATCTTCGGGCAGCACCACATCGCCGCGACGAACGCGAACTGGAGATGCGGCGCGCCGGAGTTCACGTGGGAGGCCGTCATGGAGGAGTTCTTCCCGCGGCCGGTGGACGCCCTGAAGCCGTTTGCAAACGGCTGGCTTGGCGGGACGCCCCACGGACAGCTGGACGTGATGAATATCGACGACGACACGACCGTCGAGCAGCTCTCTCGTTACAAAGTCGTCGCCTTTGGCGGCTGGAACACGATGACGCCGAAGATCGCGGCTGTGCTCCAAGACTATGTTTCGGCGGGCGGCGAGGTCGTGCTCTGCGTCCCGCAGCTTTCCTCACGCGTAGATCGCGAGTTCTCGAACTATACTGCCGACGATGTCGTGCAGGCCGTTCCCGGCGTGACCGTAAAGGCGCCTTATCTTTCAGAGGACATCCTGATTGTCGCGGCAAATGCGCCGCAGTTCCTGAAGGACGCGTATCCCGCGCATCTCTCCGCAAAGTTGCGCGTAGCCGACGTAGAGCTTGGGGAGAACGCCGTCGCCGTCGCTACAATGGGGAAGAAGCCGTATCTTGTGCGCGCAGCGCACGGGAAGGGCGCGTTCTGGCTGTGCCTTGCGTGGGACTATCCGGCGGCGCGGCGCGAGCGCGAGGAGTTCCCGTCGTTCAGGGGCTTTCGTCTCGATTTCTGGAAGACGCTTATCGCCGGGGTTGTCGACTCCCTGCCTCGCCAGCATCGCGTCACTGGCAAGGACTGCGACTACATCAATTGGGCGATCTATCCAGACGGCACTCTCTATTTGCTCAACACCGACTGCGTCGGCTCTCGTTCCGTTCGCGTGAATGGAAGCGAGATGACGCTTTCACCAAAGGAAATGAAGGAGGTTAGACCATGACGGCTATACTTGCGACATGTGCGATATTGGCGGCGGCGTCCGTCAGCGACAGGGGCGACAAGTTCACCGACGAAGAGCCGATTGCGCTCGAGCTCGGCGGAGCGACGCGACATGTGGAGTCGTGGGGGCAGAGCAAGTGGAACGGACAGGCGCTTTCCGTTACGAACGGAACGCTCGTGTTCACCAAGTCAGTGCATGTCCACGGCGGCAAGATAAACGTCGGACCTGATACCACGCTCAAGTTTGCGCGAGGCTGCTCGCTCGGGACCGGGCTTGGTGACGCTGGAACGCGAATCTTTGACATCGCGCCTGGTTCCCGCCTTGACATGGACGGCATCCGCTGGAACATGGACCACACGCGCGTCGTTCTGCCCAAGGGCGCGGAGTGGAACGCCGACCTTGAGCACTTCGAGCTTGCGGGAGGGATGAAGGACAATCTCTGGGACATCGGCGGACGTGCCTCCTTCCCGCGCGGTATACGCCCCGCCAAGGCCGACTGGGGTCCTGCTCTCAAGGTGGTGCTGCATGAAGGCGGCGAACTTCTTCTCGGCGGGCCCGTCTCGACGAACAGCACAAAGAAGTGCCGCTTCGAGGTCGTTCTCGAGGGCGGCGTGGTTACGCTTTTCTGGAACGCGCAGATAGCCCCCGGCCTCGTTCGGCTCGCTCCCGGCGCGAAGGTCGAGGTCCGCGTTGCCAAGGGCGTGGAATTCGACGAGTCTGCGATTGCCGTTCCTGACGACGCGACGCTTACGGTGACGCGCGACGTTCCAGTGCCGGAGGGGCTGCCCTTGCGCTATTCGCTGACGGTAAAATACGACAGGACTGGACGCAGCTGGTGGCTCTACGCCGATGCCCATAAGGACGAAATAGCCGAATGGCACGTGACTTACCCGAATCCCGACATCGAGGCAGAAGCAGAGACCGAGACCGCAAAACCGACCGACACTGTCTTCCGCCGCCGCTTCCCGAAGGGCGCGGGCCCGTGGAAGGTGAAGGTTGAGATAACGAACAAGAAGGGCGAGAAGGATGTCCAGACCGTCACCGTGGCGCGGCCGGAGAAGGTCGTCGTGCAGCCAGCTCCGAACGAGCTCGTCATGGTAGGGCAATGCGGCTACGGCGTTGCCACCAACCTCGTGCGCGACATCTTCAAGGAAGACCTCTGCAACCTCTACGTCGGCTGGAATGGCGCCGCGAAGACGCTGCCGCGGAAAGCCCCCGAGGACATCCAGGAGGCCTGGGCGCAGGCTATCAAGGACCGCAAGATGTGGTCGATGAGCATTTACGCCGGGGATGACGAGAAGCTGCAGAAGGAGATCAGCGAAGCTTACGAGGGACGCTACCTTGGCAACAACTGCGGCGAATACGCAAGCTTCATGTATCAGGGACGCAAGGAATGCTGCATCCCCATGAATCTCGACCTCGCGTCGGCGAGGGACCGTTTCGTAAACCGCTACTGCGGCAAGGCCAGCTTTGGATGGCTTGCGAAGTTCCCGTGGGTGTTCTCAACGTGCGGCGCGGCGCTTTCGTGCTACGAGCTCGCGGGCGGAATAGACTTCATCTGCAACGAGCAGTGGGCCATTGGCGCGATGAACATCGCCCATACGTCTGCTGAGGCCCGCGGCGCGGCCCGCAAGTGGGGCCCCGAGTACTGGTGTGCATGGAACGCCCACGAGTGGCAGACGTGCGGACTTCCCTATCGCAGCGAGCAGAAGTACGACTCATGTCTCGTTGGATTTCTGCAGGAATACGTCTTCGGCACGTCGATGATCGTGCTGGAGTCGGGTGCGCAGGGCAAGCAGGCGTGGCAGTACACCTCGGACGTGCGCGGCCAGCCGAAAGAAGAGCGCGCGAAGGAGGGGTATGACGGCTATGTCGCGCAGCACTACCGCGACGTGACGAAGAAATTCTACGAATGGGTGAAGGCGAATCCGCGCGACAAGGGCACGCCCGAGTCGAAAATCGCGATGGCGCTTGGCAATCTCGACGCCTATCTCGGGCAGAACGGTGGCTTCACCGTATGGAGCCAGCACGACAACGCCAAGACGAATTCGGCGCTTTGGAAGTACGGCGCGCCTGAGAAGACACAGGCACTGATCGAGGACATTTTCTTCCCGCGTCCAAAGGACCTCGTCGAGCCGTTCGGCAACTGCTGGCTTGCCGGCACGCCCTACGGCCAGACCGACGTGATGCAGATCGATGACGATTCCTCGATTGCAGACCTGAAACGCTACGATCTGCTTGTGTTTGGCGGGTGGAATACGATGACGCCGCACGTGAAGGACCTGCTCGAGCGCTATGTCAATGCAGGCGGCACTCTCGTCCTGTCGCGCCCCGAGCTTACGACGCGTCTAGACCGCGACTTCATCGGCTATACAGATGCTGACCTCATGGCGCTGTTTGGATTCCTGCCGCCAGAGGGGAAGGACGACGAGTTCATCGAGAAGCAGTTTGGCAAGGGCCGCTATTTCCTGTTCACGGGACGCAAGTTTCCCGCTGCGACGAAGGAGGGGCGTGCCGCGTATGAAGCGCTCGTGAGGCGTCTCGCGTCCGAAGTGAAGCAGACGGTGCGTCTTCTCGGCGAGGGCGATCTGCCGCCGCCGGACTGCATCACCTACGCCGTCTACCAGAACAAGATGTACTTCCTCAACATGGACACCCGCCGCGAGCGGAAGTTCGCGTACGAAATCGACGGCAAGCGTTCCGAGATGACGCTTGCTCCCTGCGAGATCAAGGTCCTTGACCGCAGGAAATAGCAGATTGCGCAGTTGAGGCATGACAATGAATTCAGCTAAACTCTACACGCTCGCCAACGGCCTCAGGCTCGTGCTTGTGCCGTGCGAGGCCGAGAGCGCCGCAGTCGGGGTGTTTGTGGCGAGTGGTTCGCGCCACGAGACTGCGAAGACCGCCGGAATATCGCACTTTATTGAGCACATGCTCTTCAAGGGAACGCCGACGAGAAAGCCCATCGACATCACTCGCGCGATAGAGGGGCGCGGCGGCAACTTCAACGCGATGACTGGCGAGGAGGCGACGTGCTACTTCGCGCATCTTCCCGACGACTATCTAGGCGAGGCGGTCGACATACTCTCCGACATGTATCTTCGCGCGACGATTCCAGCCGACGAGTTCGCCCGCGAGAAGCAGGTCGTGATCGAGGAGATCAAGATGTACGCCGACGAGCCCGATGCCGTCGCGATGGAGAACTTGCAGAGAAACCTCTTTCCGAAGTCGATGCTTGGCTCGCCCGTCGCCGGGAGCGAAAAGTCGCTCGGGCCGATGACGCCTGGCGACCTGAAGAGTTACATAAAGTCGCACTACCGCGCGGACAACACGGTTGTCGTAATCGCGGGGAGCTTCGACGCGCAAAAGGCGCTCGCGCTTGTAGAGAAGTCTTTCAAGCCGCTAAAAGCGCGGCAAATGCGCCGCGCCGCAACTGGCAAGGATACGCTTGGCTCGGTTGTGCCGTCTGTGACGGCGAAGAAGGACATCCACCAGACGCAGCTCGCGCTTGGCTACCGCACGTTCGGCATTCGCGACCGCCGCAAATACGCGGCAACAGTGCTTGACGCGATTCTCGGGCGCGGCATGTCCTCTCGGCTCTTCCAGGAAGTGCGAGAGAAGAGGGGGCTTAGCTACGACATCGCCTCGCGGATGCAGTTCTTCAAGGACGCGGGCATGTTCACCGTGACGGCGGGGCTTGACGCTTCCAAGGCGAAGCTTGCGCTTTCGACAATCGAGCGCGAGCTCAAGCGGGTGTGCGAGAAGAAGATTCCCGCCGCCGAACTTGCCCGCGCGAAGGAATTTCTCGTCGGCAACTTCCGGCTGTCGCACGAAAGGGTGACGTCTAAGCTTTTCTTCTACGGGCAGACAATGTTGTCTTTCGGACGCCTTATGTCGCCGGACGAGCAGGTTGCGGAGATAAAGGCCGTCACCGCTGCTGATGTGCAAGCAGTCGCAAAGGCCATCTTCAAACCATGCAACAGGAGCATCAGCTGGGTTGTCCCTGGCGGTAGGGAATCTTCGAAATAAGATTTCCGCGGTTTTTTGTGGCGTCTACTGGTAGCGCATATCTATAAGTTGCGTCTATAAGTCGCGTCGCTGTCGCTTAGGCGTCTTGCGCCGATTCCTGCCGTTGCCATTCTTGAGAATCATCTGCGGAAAATTCTTGAGTGTTCTCGGCTCGTCGAGCAACACCGTCTCCGGGGAGAGGATGTGGTCGAGCTTCTTGAACACGCGGTCGAAGATTGGCTTGGGTCCCGAAAGTATTTCCTCCACCACAGTGTGCCGCGGCGTCTCCTCGAGAAGTGCGGCGGTGGGAGTAGGGTCTTTTGTGCAAGTCGCTTGGCGGAGGCGTATCGCCATCGCTTTGTAGCGCATGAGCGTCTTGTACTTGGGCGAGAGTTCCGGCAGGTTCTCCTTGAGCCATCCGCGGATTCCGCCGTTGCGCCCGACGACGTCGCCAGACTCGTCGAACCTCAGGCAGTTGTCGACATAGCACTCGAGGTCGTGTAGCATCCCGCCGAGGCGGATCATCGCCTCGCGCGAGTCCTTGCGCTTGCTCCACGCGGCGAGAAGGGCGTCGGGGGTGGGCATTGGCGCGGTTGTGGTGCGGCGCGAGAGTTTGCGCCTTGCGGCCGCGAGTTCGCGACGGCGGGCCTTCTCGCGGGCGTAGTAGAAGGGGCGACGGACTATTCGCAGGTCGCGCATGAGCTCGCGCTTCATGCGGTCGCGCTCCCTCGGGTTTGCGAACTTCTTCACCTCGTCGCGCATGAGGACCCCGATGTCCATCGCGATGCAGACGCCGAGGAGAAGGGGGTTGAAGGTCGAGTCTAGGTATGTGCTGGCGTTTTGCCGCTCGAACCAGGCGTCGCCGTATGACTCGCCTTCGGCGACCTCCCTCATGCGAGGGCGGTATGAGTGGATGTCGAGGTATTTGCCTGTGTAGGTTTTCGCCTCGCTGTATGTCCAACCGTAGTGGTAGGCGTACCAGTACGCTGAATGCTCGTATGTCTTGCGGGTCATGTCGAATGTCTTTGCCCCTTTCCCAGGCGGCAGAAGGTATTATACCACAAAATGAGAATTCTATGCGGAAAAATCTTAAGGGGGGTGTGTCATGGATGTGGCAGTCTGCGGGTGTGGAGATTTGGTATAATATCTCTCAGAAAGTTTAGTTGGGGTGTAAAAACATTGAAATGTGAGAATGGGGATAATGAATGAATCTAGCAAAACTTCATTTGTCGAAAAGTCATTTGCAGGAGGAATGGTGAACGGTACAATATTCAACGGGGCGACATTTGACTCGCGCAATTTGAAGCCTGGAATGCTCTTTGTCGCGCTCAAAGGCGACAAGGCGGATGGTCACGACTACATTCCGCAGGCGCTTGAGAAGGGTGCGGCTGGGATCATCGACGGCTATGATGAGCTCGACCGCGTGGCGAGGGAATATCGCCGCTCTCTTAAGGCCAAGGTCGTCGCCATCACGGGCTCCGCCGGCAAGACCACCACAAAAGAACTTGTCAAAGCGTTCCTTTCGACCGTCGGCAAGGTTCACGCGACTGATGGGAACTTCAACAACCACATCGGGCTTCCAATCACCATCCTCAACTGCCCGAAAGACGCCGATTTCCTCGTACTCGAAATGGGCACGAACCACCCTGGTGAAATAGCCCACCTCTGCGACATCGCAGAGCCCGACTGCTCGCTCATTACAAACATCGGCACCGCGCATATCGAGTTCTTCGGCGACCAAGATGGAATTGCGCGCGAGAAGGGCGTCGTCCTAGAACGCGCGAAGGAATTCGGAGTCGTATCCAAGGAGAACGTGCGCCTCGGCATCCTGCGCGAAATGTGCCGCGGCGAGTTCATTGAGGCAGATCCCCGCCAGGCGTGGCTAGCGAAAGCTCTTGAAGGTGTTCTCCCCGGCGACCACAACCTCTCCAATGCCTGCCTCGCGTTCGCGCTCGCAGAACGTTTTGGTGCCACGCGCGAAGGCTGCGCGGTTGCACTCGCCGGATTCTCGCTCCCCGGTGCGCGGTGGCGTATTTCAGAGAAGTGGGGCGTAACTTTTATCGACGACTCCTATAACGCGAATCCGGATTCGATGATCGCCGCGCTTGATACGCTCGTGAAGACTCCCTGCGACGGCAAGCGAGTTGCCGTCCTTGGTGACATGTTTGAGCTTGGCCCTCGCTCGCTCGAGCTCCACAAAAAAGTCTTTGACCATGCGATGGCGCTGAAGATCCCACTTGTGATCGGCGTCGGCGAGATGTCGTCGCAGTGTCTCTGCCACCTCGTCTACAAGGAGCTAAAGACGCTAAAGAAGAAGTTTCGCGTCGATGTCTCTGCCGGCGATCTCGTGCTTCTAAAGGGATCGCACGGCATGCACCTCAGCGAGCTTATCGAAGACTAAGGTTTGACCGGTGGACGGCAAGGCGTTTTTCGTGTCCGGAATCGATACCGGAATCGGCAAGACAATGGCGACTGGGCTTATGGCGCGTTCGCTTGCCGCCGCCGGTCGCGATGTCATAACCGTCAAGCTCGTCCAGACTGGCAACAATGGCTTTTCAGAAGACATTGACGCTCATCGCGTGATATGCGGCGGCGCTCGCTTCCCTGAAGACGACGAAGGGCTGACAGCTCCGCAGATCTTCAAGTTCCCGTCGTCTCCGCTTCTCGCCGCTGCGCTAGAAGGGCGCGCAGTCGATGTCGAGGCGATATCGCGTGCCGTTCGGGAATGTGCCGCACGTCACGAAATAGTCCTCGTTGAATCCGCAGGCGGCCTCGACGTGCCGCTCACGGACGAGCTCCTCTCAGTCGATCTTGCCGCTCGCGAAGGGTGGCCGCTTGTGCTCGTCTCGTGTGGACGGCTTGGCTCGATCAACCATACGCTTCTTTCGCTCGAAGCGGCAAAGGCGCGCGGGATGTCTGTTGCCGGCGTTGTGTGGAACTGGTGCGAGGGTGCAGATTCACGAATCGACGACGACTCTTGCGAGACGATTCGCCGTTACCTTTCTCGTTGGGGCTTCCCGCCTGTTGTTGTCCGCATCCCGCGCTTCGACGTTGGTGGGCCATATCCAGAGATTTCGTTGTCGGAGCTTTTTGACGCAGCTCGTGGCTTTGAGGCACTTGATTTCCACGCTAGACTTTGATAAATTTTACACAAAACCAGGAAAGGGGCAAAACCATGAACATCATTGGGAAGGCAATGTCATTTGCGGTTTCACTCGCTGTCGCATCTGCCGCGCTCGGCGCAGAGCTGTCGAAAAGCGTCCCGAAGGGATGGGACGAAGACTTCGAGGCCGGAAAGGCGACGGCGGAGAAAAGCGGCAAGCTGATCCTGCTGGCGTTCTCTGGCTCGGACTGGTGCGGCTGGTGCGTCAAGATGGAAAAGGAAATCTACTCCGACAAGAAGTTCATCTCGGAGGCCAAGAAGAAATTTGTTCTTCTCATGATAGACAACCCGCAGAACAAGTCGATACTTTCACCGCTTGCCGCGAAGCAGAACAGTGAATTGACTCGCAAATACAATGTCCGCGGATTCCCGTCCACGGTCATAGTTCGTCCTTCCGGCGAGGAAGTCAGGCGCTTCGGCGGATACCAGAGAAGTGGCGTGGACGGCTTCCTAAAGGCGCTCGACGAGGTGGCGGATGCCGCCGGCGTTAAGGGTGTGGTCGAGATTTCCGACGATGAGGCGAAAAAGGACGACCGCTTTTTCTTCGCTCCCGCCGAAAAGGGCAAGATCGCGTCGCGCGAGTCCAAGAAGCGCAAGGCGAATGCTCAGAATGACTTTGAGCTCGACGAGTTTGCGGGCATAAAGTTTGGCAGGGCCAAGGCCGATGGTGCGCCGAAACTTGAAAAGCCCTATCGCCTTCTCACGGCTGTGGCGAAGACTTCGTACGCCGCCAACAAGCTTACGGGCTTCACGCTTGTCGCAGATGCAGGCGCCGTCAAGGCAATGACGGACGAGGACCTTCAATTGGAGACCTGCAAGCTAGTGCGAGCGCTTGAAGGCGAGCTTGGCGTAGAGTTTGCGGTTACGTCGTCGAAGATCGACTTCACAGGCAAGAAGACCTCGGTTGTGGTGCATTCCAACAAGGCGTCCGGTGTGCTGTCGGTTCAGTTCTCGCGGAAATGACGTTATTCGAATACGACCGCGCGAGAATCTGGCATCCCTACGCCTCGCTGAAAAATCCGCCGCCAGTTTTTCACGCAAAAGCGGCGTCTGGCGTGGAGATAGAAACCGCTGACGGCTTGAAACTCGTCGATGCCGTCTCGAGCTGGTGGTGTGTCGCGCATGGCCACAACCATCCTGCAATCGTCGAGGCGATACGCCGTCAGTCGGAGAAGATGTGTCATGTTATGTTCGGCGGTTTCACCCACGATCCCGCCGTTGAGCTTGCAGAGAAACTTGCGGCGATTGCGCCGCCCGGTCTTGATCGCGTGTTCTTCGCGGACTCTGGCTCAATCTCCGTAGAGGTCGCAGCGAAGATGGCCGTTCAGTACCAGAACGCGCTTGGGCACCCAGAGCGCAACCGACTTCTTGCGCTGAAGGGCGGCTACCACGGCGATACCTCGCTTGCAATGGCGCTCTCCGATCCCGACGGAATGCACACGCTCTTCAAGGGGATAATGACGAAGCATTTCTTCGCGGAGAAGCCGTCCATCCCGACATGGGGCGAGTGGAATGACGCGGACGCTGAGTCTCTTCGCCGAGTGGTCGACGAACACGCCGGCGAAATTGCCGCGATCATCTGCGAGCCGGTCTTCCAGGCGGCGAACGCGATGAACTTCTACCACCCGTATTACTTGCGCGAGATGCGTCGCCTCTGCGACGAGCGCGGGATGCTGCTCATCTTCGACGAGATTGCGGCGGGGTTTTACAGAACAGGCCCTCTGTGGGCTCATTCGCGCGCAAACATTGTGCCTGACATCATGACCGTCGGCAAGGCGCTGACTGGCGGACACATGACGCTTGCGGCGACGCTTGCGAGCGGGAAAGTCGCGGACACGATTTCCAACGGCCGCCCGTCGGCGTTCATGCACGGGCCCACCTATATGGCCAATCCGCTTGCATGCGCAGCGGCATGTGCATCGCTCGATCTTTTTGTGAAGGCGGACTACGCGGCAAATGTGACGCGGATCGAGAGCCAGTTCCGCGAAGGACTGGAACTCCTGCGCGGACGGCCGAACGTTCGAGACGTGCGCGTTCTTGGCGCGGCAGGCGTAGTGGAAGTGGAGCGGCTTCCGGTACAGGCGGAAATCTCGCGCGTCATCCGCGAGCATGGCGTTTGGCTCCGTCCGTTTGCGAACTTCATATACTCGATGCCACCGCTCGTCTCAGACGAGGCGACGGTAGAGCGCATTGTCGGCGCACTTGTAGACCTTGCTTCCGCGCCGCCCGGTCCGCCGCCGGAGGATGGTGATTTCCATGAGTGAGATCTACTCCGTAAAGATGCGCGCGTCGAGCGACGGGCATCATGTTTCCGGCGCGGAGAAGATTGTCCCCGTATCGTCGGTTTCTAAGGTTGCGTCACGACTTGTCGAACGCGCATTGTCGCACGAGCGCGGCACTCCTGATTTCATCAATGTCAAGATCGAGTCGCTTCCCGTAGACATTCTTCGTCTCAAGTCGCTTCCTGTCAAGACGCATGTCGTTTCGACGCCCGCCGAAGGCCGCGCACTTGCCGCACGGCTCTTGGCCGAATCTGGAATTGCCAATGCCGACGAAATCATGGCGCGGTTTTCCGAGACACATTCGCTTCGTGGCGCGATGCTGCTCGATGCCGACACGCTTGAACGGCTTGAGCCAGATCAGTCGCGCGGCGTGCGTGCGACATACATGGACGACGCCGCGGCGCTTGCAAAGGGAACGGCGGGCGTAAAGAACCACTACGCCGAAGCAATCGTCCTTGCGACAAAGGTCCAGAACGCGCCTAACATAATCGCCGAAATCTGCGTGTCGGACGATCCTGATTATGTGACTGGCTATGTCGCGACTCGCGAGCTCGGCTATCGGCGAATCACCGTTCTCAAGGAGAAGGGCGACCCGAACGGCGGACGCATCTTTCTCTATCGCGGCCCGCGCGACGAAGTCGCAAAGACGATTGAGTTTCTTGAAAAGACACCTGTCCTCGTCGATGACGTCCCGACGCTTTCGTGCGCGGCAAATGCGCCGCGCAGATTCGACGCTCTTGCGGATGTGCTCGACGCACGTCTGGCGGCCGGTCTCTCGCGCAAGTGTCGGACGTTGGAAGGACCGACAGGTCCGACGGCTGTTGTCGACGGTCGCGAGCTCGTCGTTTTTGCGTCGAACGATTATCTCGACCTCGCACGCGATCCCCGTGTCCTCAAGGCGGCAGCGGATGCAGCGAACGAGTTTGGCGCTGGGTCGGGCGGTGCGCGTCTTACGACTGGCACGCAGCCGCCGCATGTGCGGCTTGAAAACGCGCTTGCCAAGTTTAAGGGCTCGGAAGCTGCGCTCCTTTATGGAACTGGCTACATGGCGAACGTGGGCGCGATCTCCGCGCTCGTCGGGAAGGGGGACGCAGTACTTTCCGACGAATTGAACCATGCCTCGATTATAGATGGTTGCCGTCTTTCGGGTGCTGATGTGCTTGTCTACCGCCATGGTGATATGGAGGACTTGGATCGAAAACTTTGCGCCTGCCGCGAACATCGCCGTCGCCTTGCAGTTTCCGATGGCGTATTTTCGATGGACGGCGATATTCTCGATTTGCCACGCTTTTTAGAGGTGACGCGTCGCCACGATGCGTTCTCCATGGTGGACGAGGCACATGCGACTGGCGTTGTCGGCCGCACGGGTCGAGGCCTTGCGGAGCACTTTGGCTGCGAGCTTCCCGATGTCCTGATGGGAACTCTCTCCAAGGCGCTTGGATCGGAGGGTGGTTTCGTCTGCGGGTCGAAACTTCTTGTAGAGTATCTTCGCAACATGTCGCGGCCTTTCATCTTCTCGACGGCGCCAGGTGCGCCCGCAATGGCGGCTGCGCTTGCCGCGCTTGATGTTCTTGTCGCCGAGCCAGAGCGCGTGGCAAAGTTGCGGGAGAATGTCGCGCTTTTCGTCTCGGAACTTGCGTGCCACGGCGTTGCGGTTCGCGGCGAGACGGCAATCATCCCCATCGTCGTAGGCGACGAAAAAAGAGCGCTTGCGGCGAGCGCGGCGCTCGAAGAACTCGGCTTTCTCGTGCCTGCAATCCGCTACCCGACGGTCGCCCGCGGCGCGGCGCGTCTTCGCGTCGCACTCATGAGCGCCCACACGCAAGAACAGCTTCGCGCCGCCGCCGCGTCTCTCGCCGAGATACTGAAATCTTGACTTGGCAAGTTTCGTGTTAGGGTTGGGGCGCATTGGCAAAGCGAATATGGTATAATATTCATTCAAAAGGCAACGGAAGACAAGATGGACAAGAACTACGATGCGAAGGCCGCGGAGGCCAAGTGGTACCCAATCTGGGAGAAGAACGGATATTTTCACCAGGAGCCCGACGGGCGCGAGCCATATTCAGTCGTAATCCCGCCGCCAAACGTCACCGGCATCCTGCACATGGGCCATGCGCTCAACCAGACGATCCAGGACATCCTGGTGCGCTGGCGTCGTATGCAGGGCAAGAATACGCTGTGGCTCCCCGGCACCGACCATGCGGGTATCGCGACGCAGAACGTCGTAGAGAAGGCGCTCAAGAAGGAAGGAAAGCGCCGCCAGGATCTCGGGCGCGAGGCGTTTCTCGAGCGCGTCTGGGAGTGGAAGAAGCAGTATGGCGGGACGATTGTCCACCAGCAGCGCATGCTCGGCAACTCGACCGACTGGCTCAGGGAGCGCTTCACTTTCGACGAGGGTTGCTCCAAGGCCGTTGCAAAGGTCTTCACGCAGCTCTACGACGAGGGTCTTGTCTACAAGGGCAACTACATCGTCAACTGGTGCCCGCGGTGCGGCACGGCGCTTGCGAACGACGAGGTTGAGCACGAGCCCAACCACGGCCACTTCTGGTATGTTCGCTATCCCGTCGTCGGCAGCGCGAAAGGCGTGAAGGGCGAGCCCTACAAGGACTACGTGATGGTCGCGACGACGCGTCCCGAGACTCTTCCCGGCGATACAGCGGTGGCGGTGAACCCGAAGGACGACCGCTACGCGCACCTCGTCGGCAAGACGGTCGTATTGCCGCTCACGGGGCGCGAGATCCCCGTCATCAGCGACGACTATGTCGACCGCGAGTTCGGCACCGGCATCGTGAAGATCACGCCGGCGCACGATCCAAACGACTTCCTCGTCGGCAAGCGCCACGGTCTCGAAGAGATCAACATCATGACCGACGACGCTCACATGAACGAGCTCGCTGGCGCTAAGTACTGCGGCATGGATCGCTTCGAGTGCCGCAAGGCGATTGTCGCCGACCTCGATGAGGGCGGTTTCCTCGACCATATCGAAGATCTCGACAACCAGGTCGGCCACTGCTACCGCTGCCACGAGACGGTCGAGTCTCGCCTTTCGAAGCAGTGGTTCGTCAAGATGAAGCCGCTTGCGGAGCCAGCGATAGCGGCCGTCAAGTCGGGCGAGGTAAAGTTCGTGCCCGACCGTTGGTCGAAGATTTACTTCAACTGGATGGAGAACATCCAGGACTGGTGCATTTCGCGCCAGCTCTGGTGGGGCCATCGAATCCCCGCCTACTATTTTGGGGAACGGGGAACTGGGAACGGGGAACGGGTTGTTGTTGCGGAGACTGCCGAGCTTGCGCTTGAAAAGGCGAAGGCGATCGATCCGTCGGTGACGGCGGCCGATCTCCAGCAGGATGAGGACGTTCTCGACACTTGGTTCAGCTCGTGGCTTTGGCCGTTCTCGACTTTGGGCTGGCCGGAGAAAACGAAGGACCTCGACTACTACTATCCGACGACAGATCTCGTGACGGCGCAGGACATCATCTTCTTCTGGGTCGCTCGCATGATGATGGCGGGCATCCACTTCATGAAGAAGCCGCCGTTCAAGAACATCGTCATTCACGGCATCGTTCGCGCGGCGGACGGCTCGAAGATGTCGAAGTCGAAGGGCAATTCCCTCGACCCGCTCGAGTTGATAGACCAGTATTCCGCCGACGCGCTTCGCTTCTCGATCGCGCTTATCACTTCGCTCGAATGCGACTCTAAGGTGAGCAAGGAGAAGTTCGAGATCGGCCGTAACTTTACGACGAAGATCTGGAATGCGGCGAAGTTCTTGGAGCTACAAGAAACTTCCCTTCCGCAGGATGGGTGCGGGAACGCCGGAGTTCCCGTCCTTTCCAATCTCTCTGCCGACGATAGGCACATACTGTTTGCCGCCGATCTTGCATGCCGCAAGGTCAACGAGATCCTCGAGTCCTATCGCATCCAGGACGGTGCTCTCGCCGTCTACGACTTCTTCTGGACGCAGATCTGCGACGGCTACGTCGAGTACGTCAAGGATTCGCCCAACAAGGCGGTGTCGGTTGCGATACTCCGCGATGTATTCTGGAAGGCGCTGCGTCTTCTCCATCCCTACATGCCGTTCGTCACCGAAGAAGTCGCGCACCAGCTCGGCTTCCTCAAGGACGACGAGACGATTATGCTTCAGAAGTTCCCCGAAGGGTACTCCGACGCCGAGAAGTCGGCATGGGGCGTGACCGAGGAGAACTACCAGTTCGTGAACGCGAAGCGCGAGGCAATCACTGCGATTCGTGCGCTGCGGGCCGAGTACAAGGTCCCCCCCGCAACGTTCGTGAAGGTGACGGTCGCGACGGACGTTCCTGGCGCTGCCGCCGAGGTGGAGTCGCTGAAGAAGTCGATGAGGGCTGAGTCGGTCGAGTTTGTTCCGGCTGGCAGCGATCTTGCGATGCCGTCGAAGATCACGAAGTTCGGCACGGTCTACCTTTCGCTCGAAGGCCTTGTGGACAAGGCGGCCGAGGCGAAGCGCATTGCGGGTGAGCTCGCGAAGATCGGCGGGTTCATCAAGTCCGCCGAGGCGAAGCTCGCGAACGAGAACTTCGTAGCGCACGCGCCAGAGGCGGTCGTCGCCGAGGCGAGGCGCAAGCTCGCTGAGAACAAGGAGAAGGTCGCGCAGCTCGAAAAGCTCGCGAAATTGTTCGCATGATAGCGTATGTCAGAGGCACGTTGGCCGAGAAAGGCCCCGACCGAGTCGTTATAGAGGCGGGAGGAATCGGCTACGAGCTTCTGATACCTATCTCCACGTTTGACCGTCTTCCCAAGGAGGGCGGAGAGGCGAAGCTTCTTGCGTGGCATTGCGTCCGCGAAGACGACGAGGCGCTTTTCGGGTTCGCGACGAAGGAAGAGCGCGAGATGTTTTTGAAGCTCACCCAGGTGAGCGGCGTCGGGCCAAAGATCGCGCTCGCGATTCTCTCCGGCTCGTCGATAGGCGAGCTTTCGCTCGCGATTGCATCGGGCAATGCCAAGAGGATATCTTCGATCAAAGGCGTTGGCAAGAAGACCGCCGAGAAGATTTGCGTCGAGCTGAAGGACAAGGTCAACGCAATCGAGGCACTTGCCGCTACGTCGCGCCGCGGCGGAAATGACGCGAAGACGCCGATCCTCCATGACGCGATTCTTGCGTTGACGGCGCTTGGCTTCAGCGATGAGGCGGCGAATAAGATGGTCACGAAGGTGCTGGCCGACAATCCGTCCGTCAAGGACGTCGAGACGCTTGTACGGCTTGCTCTTGCAAGTAGATAACCGCATGCCATATAAGTTGAAAAGTTGAAAGGTTGAAGGGTTGAAAAGTTCCACGGCACTTATTTACCGTGTTAAGAGTGGGCGGCAGACTACACGGTTTCAATATCTTAAAAGAAAGGATACGAATATGATAAAGAAGACAATGTTGCTTGGCGCGTTTTGCGCGGCGGCGCTCGTTGCGCTCGCGGAGCGCGAGAAGGTCTGGCCCGAAGGCAAGATGCCAGACGTACAAGGACACCAGATTGCCGCGATGACTAACGAGAAGGAGAAGGGAAAGGATCCCTATCTCGACTGGTGCCCTGCACCTGCGAAGCCGAACGGCTGCTGCATGATACTCATTTCCGGTGGCGGCTACAGCAGCTGCTGCGACGTTGGGCTCGTGCAGACGTGGGCGAAGAAGTTCACGGAGCAGGGCTTCCAGTGCGTCAACTTCGTCTACAGGACGCCGCGTCCGAACAATCTCCCGATTCACCAGAGCGCCTGGGAGGACGGCCAGCGCGCCGTCAGGGTCGTCCGCTCTCAGGCCGCGAAGCGCGGGTATGATCCTGAAAAGATAGGCACGATCTCGATGTCGGCGGGCTCCCATCTCGCTACGCTTCTCGCGACGAGCGCTCGGACGCCCGCCTACGAGAAGGTCGATGAGCTTGACGAAGTTCCCTGCCACATCAACTGGGCCATCACGGGAGCAATCGCTTACGCGGTGACGGATGGCATCGGTACGCCTAACACGCGCAACGGGCAGGCAATTGACGCTAAGCTCGATTCGATTTTCAAGTTTGACGAGAAGACGGCGCCTATGTGCATGTTCCATGGAAGCGTCGACCTTTATTCGCCGATGGCGTCGACGCTCGTCTATCGCGAGTTGAGGAAGAGGAAGGTCCCTGCCGAACTTCACCTTTTTGCCGACCGCAACCACGGTTTCTGGGGCTCTGACGGGAAGGGCGACAAGGCTGCCGCTTACGACAACTGGTTCGACCGCGCGATGGAGTTCCTTGCCCAGATGGGCTTCCTCGGCACGCTCAAGCCAGAGGAAGATCTAATGGCACGGTTCGCAAAGGACTTCCACGACCCTGCGCTCTACGCGAAGGAGGAGCTGTGGCCCAAAGGCAAGACTCCTGACTTTCAGGAGAAGCAGAACGTTCCTTATCTTGAGTGGTACATCCCCTCGAACCTAACAACGAAGGCGATACAGATCATTTACTCCGGCGGAGGATACAATGGCAACGGCCCCGACGGTTTCGAGGTTGCTCCGGCGCGTCGCTTCCTCAACGAGAAGGGCATGGCCGTCGTCACGATGAAGTATAGGACTCCTCGTCCGGCGGCGCCGCTTGCGAAGCACACGACCGCGTGGCAGGACCTCCAGCGCTGCATCAGGATCGTCCGCTCCAAGGCTGCGGAAAAGGGGCTTGATCCGAACCGCATCGGCATCATGGGTTCGTCGGCCGGCGGCCACCTTACGCTTATGGGCGTGACGAGTTCGCGTAGCCGCTCGTACTGGAACATCGACGACATAGACAAGATTCCTTGCAATGTCCAGTGGGGCGTTGGCATCTACCCTGCGTATGCGCTCACGGACGGCGACGACATGCACAACAAGAGCGGCGGCAACGACGATTCCGCGCGGCTCGTCCCGGAGTTCGCGTTTGATCCCGACACTTGCCCGATGGTGTTCATCCACGGCGATGCCGACGGCTGGGCGGCGATGAACTCGGTGAAGACTTGGGAGCAGATGCGTCGCATGGGAATTGCAAGCGACCTGCATACTCTATGCAAGCGGCCGCACTGCTTCCAGCGCAAGGCGTCACCCGGCACCGGCAGTTACACGTGGCTCGGTCGCATCTGGGAGTTTATGAACCACAAGGGGTTCAATAGGTAGAGCGACAATGAGCATGCCGAGACTTTTCGCCGCGTTTTTCCTGGTTTCGCCTTTCGCGTTCGCGGCGACGGCGGACCGCATCGACGAAATCGCGGCGTGCTTGCCGGAAAAGCCGACAGCGGACGGCGCTCCCGCTTCCGACAGGGTGAAATGGGAGGCGCTTGCCGCCACCAAGGAGGGACGCAGCGCGATTGACGCTGCCGGGAAACTTCTTGGCGAGCCGGTTCCAGCCGTCACAGACGAAGGGTATCTCGAATACTCCCGCAACGGCAACCGTACGCGCTTTCAGGCGGAAAGAGGGAGGCTTACAGGGGGCTTCGAGCGGCTCTATCAGGCCGAATGCCTTGAGGGGAAGGGACGGTTCCTTTCGAAGATCGTAGACTACGGCAACGCCATCTGCGAGATGAAGAGCTGGACTCTCCCCGCGCACGACGGTTCGCTGACATGCTTTAGGGGAAATCCCCATGTCGATCTTGTAAGCGCCGAGCTTTCGATGAAATTCGCCTATTGCCTCTCTTGGCTTGGCGACGCGCTGCCGGAGGAATTCCGCAAGAGGGTGTATGCGGAAATCGACCGCCGGACGTTTCGACCCTACCTTGCCCATGCGCGCGGCAAAATGAAGATTAACGGCCACTGGTGGTTCCATGGCGGCAACAACTGGAACAGCGTGTGCAACTGCTGCGTCGTCAGGGCTGCTCTCGCTATCGTCGAGGATCGGCGTCTGCGGGCGGAATTCGTGATGCATGCCGAGGGAAGCGTCCCCTACGCTCTTGCCGGCTATACGTCAGACGGCTATTGCTCGGAGGGCATTGGCTACTGGAACTACGGCTACGGTCACCATCTGGCGATGGGCCTTTCCCTTCGCGCGGCTACCGGCGGCAAGGTCGATCTCTTCGCAGACCCGAAGACGAAGGCCGTAATGAAGTATGCCTATGGCTTCCAGCTCCAGAACGGGCGGTCGCCGTACTTCGCCGACGGCGGAGGAAGTCCATCGCCGGTGCTGTTCGCCCTTGGACGGCAGGTGTGGCCAGACCTTGTTTCTACAGAGGCCCTGAACGCTCCTCTTCTGTCTGGCGGCGTGGTGTATTTTCCTCTGCGGGCTTTTGGACAGGAGCCGCCGCCGTGCGAACCGACGATGGACGTTCTTCCACCGCGCACATGGTTCCCCGATGCACAGGTTCTTGTTGCGAGAGGAGAATGGCCGGAGAAGACAAGGCGACTGGGCCTCGCCGTAAAGGGCGGGCACAACGCCGAACTCCACAACCACAACGACGTAGGTTCTTACGTGATCATGCTCGATGGCGAAGAGATGAGCGGCGATCCTGGTGGAGAGGTCTACACGAGGCGCACTTTCTCCAAGGACCGCTATGTCTCGAAAGTCCTCAACTCCTACGGGCACCCCGTGCCTGTAGTGGCGGGGAAGCTCCAGCGCGAAGGACGCGCAGCAGCAGCGAAAGTCCTCAAGACGGAATTCACTGATGGCTGCGACACGCTTGTCCTCGACTTGACTGCGGCCTACGACGCGCCGACGCTCAGGTCGCTTGTCCGCACGGTGACGTTTGACCGCAAGACGGGCGTCATAACGATGTCGGATGCGGTGTCGTTCTCCGAGCCGTCCTCGTTTGAGGTGCCTGTCGTCACGTATCGCGAATACGAGAAGGACGAGGCCTCAGGGCATTTTGAGTTCAAGAAGTCGAGCAGGAATCTTCGCCGTAGGATGAAGTTGGACGTATCCGCGTCTGCGCCGCTGGAATTCAAGGACGAGAAGATCGAGAACCCAAGTAAGCCCGACGTAACGCGGCTCTCCTTCTCGTTGCGCGAGCCGGTCGCGGACGCGACGGTTACGATGCGGTTTTCGGCAGGCGACTAAAGCCGCTGGGAAATGCGGTAGAGGTGCTCGACGAGGTTTGCGTCGAGCGCCTTTTCCATAAAGGGGATCACTTCGTGGCGCACCTTGTTGCGCTCTATCGAGACGTCGTCGTTCGATGCGTCCTCGCGCCATTCCTCGCCGAACTTGCGAAGATAGTTCTTTAGCTCGTCGTCACGGCAGCCGAGAAGCGGGCGCACAAACTTGATTCCGGCGACCTCGCTTGTCGCGCGAATGCCCGAGAGCGATGCGCGGCGCAGCTTCATGAGGAACGTTTCCGCGACGTCGTCCATATGGTGGCCTGTTGCGACGGCGTCGAGCTTAAGCGACTTCATGCACTTCGAGAAGAACGCGAGCCGCACGCGCCGTGCCGCCATCTCAAGCGATTCGCCGCGCCTCTTGACGACCTTTGCGTGAATTCCCTTGAAGGGGATTCCAAGGCGCTTGGCGAGGGATCGCACGAACCTGTATTCCTCCTTCGACTCCTTTCGTAGCCCATGGTCGACATGGAGGACGACAAAGCGCTTCGAGGCGTTCTTCTTTTTGCCTCCTTTCGTGAGGAGGAACGCGAGGGCGACCGAATCGGAACCACCGCTGACGGCGAGCCCGATTTTTCCAGGAGGAAGGATGGATCTGTCTATTTTCACCCTTGCGCATTATACCAAAAAAATGGTATACTTTGCGCCGTTCGTTTGCAAAGCGGGCGTAGCTCAATGGCAGAGCTCCAGCCTTCCAAGCTGGCTACGAGGGTTCGATTCCCTTCGCCCGCTCCAGACTGGGCAAGGCCAGGGTGGCGTAATGGCAGCCGCGGCAGACTCAAAATCTGCTATACGTGAGTATGTGCGGGTTCGAGTCCCGCTCCTGGCACCAATTTGCGAACGGATGGAACAACGACTGGAGGGGTGTCCGAGTGGTCGATGGTGCAACCTTGGAAAGGTTGTGTGGGGGCAACTCCACCGGGGGTTCGAATCCCCCCCCCTCCGCCAATACGATGGCGGCAAAGAAAAAAGATCCGCGTCCGAGCTGGGACGAGTACTTTATGGAGATCGCGGAAGTCGTCTCCAAGCGCAGCAATTGCCTGCGCCGTTCGGTTGGTGCCGTCATCATGAAGGACAACCACATTCTTTCCACCGGCTACAACGGCACTCCGCGCGGCGTCAAGAACTGCTTTGCCGGCGGCTGCCCGAGGTGCGCCGGGACGACAAAGAGCGGCACGCACCTCGAAGAGTGCCTTTGCACCCACGCCGAGCAGAACGCAATCTGCCAGGCGGCCTATTACGGCAACTCCATCGCGGGCGGCACGATTTACATCACGATTTCCCCTTGCCTCACTTGCGCGAAGCTGATCATCAACTCCGGCATTAAGGAGGTCGTCTACGGTGGTGACTACGCTTTCATCGACAAGGTGAAGGAGATGTTCAAGTCGTCTGGGGTGAAGCATAGGAAGTTCAAAGTTCAAAGTGCAAAGTTCAAAGTTCAAAGTTCAAAGTGCGAAGTTCAAAGTTTAAAGTTCAGAGTGAAAAGTTGAAAGTCTTTAAAACAGGAGTAACAGATACAATGAGAAAGAAAATCATAGCTGGTAACTGGAAGATGAACATCAAGCCGTCCGAGACCGCCGCCCTCGTCAAGGGCGTCGTCGAGGCGACGAAGGATTTCACGAACGTCGAGGTCGTGTGCTGCACGCCTGCGATCGACGTGCCTGCCGCAGTCGCGGCAGCCGCCGGAACGCATGTCGGCGTTGGCGCTGAGAACTGCCACTGGAAGGAGTCCGGCGCGTACACCGGCGAGATTTCGACTGGGATGCTGCTCGACGCGGGCGCGAAGTACGTCATCATCGGCCACAGCGAGCGCCGCCAGTACTTCGGCGAGACGGACGAGACGGTCAACCTGCGCGCCAGGGCCGCTATCGCGGCTGGCCTCACGGCCATCGTCTGCGTCGGCGAGACGCTCGAGGAGCGCGACGCTGGCAAGCTCGAGGAAGTCATTGTCCGTCAGATGAACGTCGGCCTCAAGGACGTCACGGCAGCCGACTGCGCGAAGCTCGTCATCGCTTATGAGCCCGTGTGGGCCATCGGCACCGGCCGCACCGCTACGCCCGACCAGGCGCAGGAAGTCCATGCGCTTATCCGCGCTACGCTCGCGAAGCTCGTCGGCGCCGAGACTGCCGAGACCGTCCGCATCCAGTACGGCGGCTCGATGAAGCCCGGCAACGCGGCGGAACTCCTCGCGAAGAAGGACATCGACGGGGGCCTCATCGGCGGCGCGGCGCTCAAGGCGGCCGACTTCGCCGGCATCGTCGCCGCTGCTAATGCTTAAAGATTGTGTTCAGCCGTGTAGAACATGCAGATCGTGCAGAACCTCTACATGTTTCTACATGTTCTACATGGTTTGTAAAAATTCGTCGGCAAATGTCCATGCGTCTTGAATTGTTCACAGTTGTTGCGCTTCTCGCGTTCGCGGGTTGTTTCGACGAGCCGGAGCCGGCGTACAAGTCGGTTCCGGAAGGTGCGCGTGTCTATCTCAAGGACCAGAGGCTCGCAGACCTTAAGGGGCAGTCTTTCGACGCCTCGAAGGTCGACTACCTCAACCTCGACCGTAACGCGCTCACTAACGTGGACGAGGTGGCGTCGCTCACGGGGCTCAAGTGGCTTCGACTCAACTCGAACCAGCTTTCGTCGCTTCCGTCGCTCGACGCCCTCAAGTCGCTTCGCCGCATTTACCTCAGGGACAACAAGTTTGAAGAAGTGCCCGAGGCGCTGAAGGGCCTTCCTTCGCTGACCGACATCGATCTTTCGGGTAACCCCGTTTCGGAAATTCCCGAGTGGCTTGCCAAGAAGGAGGGGCTTGAATTCCTTTCCTTCTCGCGCACTAAGATAACAAAGCTGCCTGACGACCTCTCGTCCTGGCGACGCCTGAAGGCGCTCCAGCTCGGAGATCTCCAGATGACGCCGGACGAAATGGCGCGGATACGAAAGTCGCTTCCAGATGTCGCTATCGTATTCTGAGGTTAAAGAGTTGGCGTCCGGTAAAATCGGACGCCTTCTTTTCAGGTATTCGTGGCCCGCGCTGGTCGCGATGACCTTGAATGCGCTCTACGCCGTGATTGACCGCGCGTTCATAGGCCATGGATGCGGTGTGGACGCGATGGCCGGCATCCAGCTCGCGATGCCGGCGATGATGCTGCTTACATCGTTTGGCCCGCTCATTGGCGTTGGACACGCGGCGGTCCTCTCGATCAAGCTTGGCGAAGGCGACCGCGTGACGTGCGAGAAGCTCGTTGGCGAGACAATCGCGCTCAAGATCCTCCTATACGCCGTTCTCATTCCTCTTCTCTATATTTTTCTCGATCAGGTGCTTTCGCTTTGTGGCGCGGACAAAGTGACGCCTGGTGCGGCGGCCGCGGCGAAGTCGTATTTGCAAATCGTCCTCTTCTCCCATCTTTTCTCCCATCTTGCCTTCGGCCTTTCCGCCTTGCATCGCGCCGAGGGCGGCGCAATTCGCGCGATGATGTGTATGATTGTCGGCTTCGGCGCGAACGTGATCCTCGACCCGATACTCATCTTCGGCTTCGGCCTTGGCGTCGTCGGCGCTGCGTGGGCGACGAACGTCGCGATGCTGCTTTCTTGCATCTGGGCGTTTTCCTACTATCTTCGCGGAGCGAGCGTCGTGCGTCTTCGGCTGCGCCGCATCTGGATATATCCGACTCTATTCTGCCGCACTTTCGCAATAGGGCTTGCGCCGTTCCTCCAGCACTTCATGAGCGCGGTAATAATCGCCTCGCTCCAGATCGCGTTTGCGAAGTGGATGCCAGACGAGGCGTCGCGCACTGCCGAGATGGCTTCGCTCGGAGTCTTCAACAGCGCGCTTATACTTGTCATAATGCCTGTGCTTGGCTGCCAGCAGGGGCTTCAGCCGATCTTCGGCTACAACTGGGGTGCGCGGAACTTCCGCCGCGTGCTCGAGGCGCTCAAGAAGGGCTTTCTTGTCACGACGGCGCTTACCGTCTTCGCCTTCGTCATTCAGGTGGTGCCGCCGTTCCCGACGCTTATCGCACGGCTGTTCGTCTCAAGCGACAGCCCCGATGTCATTCGTCTTGCGGCCAGCGATTTGCAGCTTGCGAACTGCATGATATGGACGATCTCGATCAATGTCGTCGCAACAACATACTTCCAGTCGATTGGAAAGCCAGCAGTCGCAATAGGGCTCTCGCTTCTTCGTCAGGGTGTCGTCCTTCTGCCGATCATCTGGTTTCTTCCGTATTTTATCGACGACAAGGCGTTTGCTATCTGGCTTTCGATGCCGATTTCCGACGTCCTCTGTCAGCTTGCGACGATACCGCCTGTGCTGCTTCACGCCCGTTTTCTATCTCGAGTTAGGCCACGAGGAAAAATTCTTACAAAAAAATCAATTCCGTAACAATTGGATACGAATGTGGCTGTCAGGTAGTGATATAATCTGCGGCAAATGAACAAGATTCCTTCCAGCAACTTTTGGTGGTGGCGCTGCGTCTGCAAGGCGTGGTGATCAGGGATTTTTGTTCAATCCCCCCTGAGGGCGGCCTTGCTTCTTTGTAAGTAAGGTCGCCTTCTTATTTTTAAAACTGAAATTCAATTCATCAAGGAGAAATTCAAATGCTCAAGAACCTGACAAAAGAGGAATTCGAAAGGAGGACTGCGGGCGGAAGACGCACGCCGGTGTTCCGCGAATATCTAGCAGACCGCGAAACCCCCGTGTCGGTGCTTACGCGTATCATCGACGAGCCGAAAGACCTCTTTCTTCTCGAAAGCGTCTACAACGGCGAGCGCAAGGGACGCTACTCGTATCTCGGCCTCGATCCAGTCGAGAAGCCGGACGAAAGACCGTTTACTGCTGCTCCGGAGCTGCCGTCCTTCCAGGGCGGTCGCGTCGGATACTTTGCCTACGAGTCCGTATCGGACTTCGAGCCACGCGTCCCCCGCCGCCATGAGGAGGGAACGCCGTCGGAGGCATTCATGACAGTCGACTCGTTCGTTGTGTTTGATTCCGTCCGTGACACGGCGATTGTCGCAAAGGTTGCGGCGAACGACGCGCACGACGCCTACGAGAGGACGATGCGCGAGATCGAGGAACTGCGCAACCGACTCCTTTCCGCCGAGTCCATCGCGCACTACGTCGAAGGGCACACGCCCACCGCCGCATCGCGCGAGCCGTTGCTTTCCGAGTTTGTGCCAGAGATGACCGAGGACGAGTTCTGCGCCATCGTCGGTCGCTGCAAGGAGGCGATTCGCGCTGGAGAGGTGATCCAGATCGTTCCGTCGCAGAAGTTTACCGCAAAGACTGACATCCCGCCGCTCGCGCTCTATCGCGCCCTGCGGCTTGTGAATCCGTCGCCATACAATTTCTTCCTCCGCGTCGGACCGAAGACGCTGATTGGTTCTTCGCCCGAGGAACTTGTGCGTCTTGAAAAGGGGATTGGCTCGATCGCTCCGATTGCCGGCACGCGTCCGCGCGGTGCGACGCCCGAGATGGACCGTGCGCTTGAGGCGGAGCTTCTCGCAGACCCCAAGGAACGCGCGGAGCACATGATGCTTGTCGATCTTGCTCGCAACGACCTCGGCCGCGTCGCTAAGACTGGCACTGTCGCGGTGCGAGACCTCGCGCACATCGAGCGCTATTCGCACGTGATGCACATCGTCTCGAACGTCTACGGCGAACTTGATTCCGACAAGGCCGATGCGCAGGGGCTTTTCAAGGCGGCGTTTCCGGCTGGCACGCTCACCGGTGCGCCGAAGATCCGCGCTATGGAGCTTCTCGCCGAGTTTGAGAAGTCGCCGCGCGGCGTCTACGGTGGTGCGGCGGGGTACTTCAGCTACACTGGCGACATGGACTTCGCCATCGTCATACGCACGATGGTCCTCGAGAACGGCACGCTCACGATGCGCGCCGGAGCCGGCATCGTCGCGGACTCCGACCCTGCGAAGGAGTATCAGGAGACGATAAACAAGTCAAAGGCAATCTTCCAGGCGGCGCAGTTCGCAAAGGAGCTCGCATGACTATTCTAATAGACAACTACGATTCGTTCACCTACAACCTCGTCCAGGCGATAGCCGGACTTGGCATCGACGTCAAGGTGTTCAGGAACGACAAGATCGACGTCGAGGGAATCGCGGCGCTTAAGCCAGACTCCCTCGTCATATCCCCCGGCCCCGGGAATCCCGATTCTGCCGGAATCTCGCTCGCTGCTGTAAAGGCGTTCGCGGGGAAGATTCCGATTCTCGGCGTTTGCCTCGGTCACCAGACGATTGCGCAGGCGTTCGGCGGGCGCATCGTCCACGCGAAGTCGCTTATGCACGGCAAGACGAGCCGCATACGCCATGACGGGAAGGGCATCTTCGAGGGGCTACCGCAGGGCTTCGAGGCGATGCGCTACCATTCGCTCGCCGTGGAACGCGCGACTCTCCCCGACTGCTTCGAGATTTCCGCCGAGGCGGACGACGGCGAGATAATGGCGCTTCGCCACAAGACGATGCCGATAGAGTCGGTGCAGTATCATCCCGAGTCGATCGGCACTCCCGAGGGAATCGGCCAGCTCCGCAATTTCTTCGGCATCGAGGCGCGGCGTGAATCGTCCGAGGAGACGGTCGCCTACCACGAGTTCCGCGGCATCCTTCGCGGCGACTACTCCGAGCGCGAACTCGCGGCGCTTCTTACGGATAGTCGTGAAAAGCCGGTCACGACGGCGCGGCTCGTCGGCGCGGCGCGTGCGATGAGGGAGGCGATGGGGAAAATCGACCTCGGCTGCGACGATGCGGTCGATCTCGTCGGAACTGGCGGCGATGGACGCCATACTATCAACATCTCAACCACTGCGGCGTTTGTCGCGGCAGGTGCAGGCGTCAAGATCGCGAAGCACGGCAATGTCGCCGCGACTTCAAAGTGCGGTGCCGCTGACGTTCTTAGGGAACTTGGCGTCGACTTGACGCTCAAGCCAGACGGCGTGCGTGCGTGCTTCGACGAGACCGGCATCGCGTTTCTCTTCGCGCAGCGCTACCACCCCGGAATGCGCTTCGCGGCGAATGTGCGCCGCCAGCTCGGCTTCAAGACTCTCTTCAACCTGCTCGGGCCCATCACCAACCCGGCTGGCGTGACGCGCCAGGCGATTGGCGTCTATGACCCGAAGCTCGTGCCGACGGTTGCTGAGGCGCTCAAGGAGCTTGGCAGCGTCCATGCGCTTGTGTTCTCCGGAACTGAGGGCATGGACGAAATCGCACCTACGGGATTCACGATTTTGTCGGAGTTAAACGACGGAAAGATATCGACTGGGCTTTTCAGTGCCGATTCGGTGCTTCCCAAGGCCGAGCGCGACCTGTCGGGGCTTGCCGGTGGAGATGCCGCGGAGAATGCCGCAATCCTTCGCGGGATTCTCTCCGGTGAAATCGGCGGCGTCAGGCGCGATGCTGTTCTCGTCAACGCGGCGGCGGCAATCGTCGCAGGCGGCAAGGCGGCGACGATGGAAGAAGGTTACAAGCTTGCCTGCGAGTCGATTGACTCGGGGCGTGCGTCAGAAAAGCTAAAGGAGTTCGTGAAATGCACTTCAAAGATGCACTGAGTAGGGAAGGCGTCAACATCATCGCCGAATTCAAGCGCGCGTCGCCGTCGCTTGGAGATATTGACGTCGCGGCCGATCCGGTCGCAAAGGCGAAGATATACGAGCAAGGAGGGGCGGCCGCAATGTCGGTTCTCTGCGACGCCGCGCGATTCAAGGGCAGCGTCGAGGACTTGCGGCGTGTTGCCGCGTCTGGCGCGAAGATTCCGCTTCTTGCGAAAGACTTCATCTCGGAGAAGGAGCGACTTCACGAGGTGAAGGATGCGGGCGCGAGCGCGGCCTTGCTGATCGTCCGCTACCTCGACGACGAGAAGCTTTCCGAGCTTCTTGCCGAGGCGCGTGGTCTCGGGCTTGACGCGCTCGTCGAGACGCACAGCGAGGAGGAGATAAAGAGGGCAGTCGCAGTTGGCGCTGACATCATCGGCGTCAACTGCCGCGATCTTTCCAACTTCACAGTGGACGTCTCGATATCCGAAAGGCTTCTCAAGGCGATCCCAGACGGCATCGTCAAGGTCGCGGAGAGCGGCATCAAGACGAGCGCGGACATCGCGCGGCTTCGTGCCGCAGGCGCAAACGCGTTCCTTATAGGAACTGCGCTTATGAAGTCTCAAGATCCTGAAGGGGCGCTACGGAGCCTTCTTGAGTCAGCAACCCTATAGTATCTCAACCCTTCAACTTTTCAACTTTTTCATCATGAACACGACAAAACATTACGGACCATACGGCGGACAGTACGTCGCCGAAACGCTGATGGGACCACTCAACGAACTTGCGGCGGCATATCTCGAAGCGAAGAAAGACCCTGAGTTCCAGCGCGAATTCGCGGCTCTCCTCAAGGACTATGTCGGGCGCGAGTCGCCAATCACAGTCTGCAATCGTCTCTCCGAGAAGCTCGGCGGTGCGACGATAGTCCTAAAGCGCGAGGACCTAAACCACACTGGTGCCCACAAGGTCAACAACACGATCGGCCAGGCGCTCCTCGCGAAACGCATGGGCAAGAAGCGCCTGATCGCAGAGACGGGCGCGGGGATGCACGGCGTCGCGACAGCGACAGTCGCCGCGCTTCTTGGGATGCCATGCGAGGTCTACATGGGCGCAATCGACGTGAAGCGCCAGGCGCCCAATGTCGAGCGCATGAAGATGCTCGGCGCTACAGTCCATTCGATAGAGGAGGGCAGCGCAACCTTGAAGGACGCGATGAACGAAGCTCTTCGCGACTGGGTCACGAACTGCGACGACACTTTCTATGTGATCGGAACGGCGGCCGGCCCCTATCCGTATCCCGAGATGGTGAAGGACTTCCAGTCTGTCATCGGCAAGGAGGCGCGTCGCCAGTGCCTTGAGAAGTTCGGTCGGCTTCCCGACCAGGCGATTGCGTGCGTCGGCGGCGGTTCCAATGCCATCGGGCTCTTTGCAGGGTTTATGGACGATGCGGGCGTCCAGCTCGTCGGCGTCGAGGCGGCTGGCAAGGGAATCGCGACTGGCGAGCACGCGGCGTCGATCAACGGCGGGCGTCTCGGCGTTCTCCACGGCGCCAAGACGATGCTTCTCCAGACGGCGGACGGCAACGTAATCGACACGTATTCCGTATCGGCCGGACTTGACTATCCTGGCGTCGGGCCGGAGCACTGCCATCTCCATGACACGGGTCGCGCCGAATATTCGTCGATTACGGACGATGAGGCGATAGCCGCGTTCGACGACTTGTGCCGCTACGAGGGCATCATCCCCGCGCTTGAGTCGAGCCACGCGCTCGCAGAGGCGATAAAGCGCGCGCCGTCGCTTCCCAAGGGGACGATCCTTCTCGTGTGCCTTTCGGGGCGCGGTGACAAGGACCTTGAAAATATACTCGCATATAAAAGGTTGAAAAGTTGAAAAGTTGAAAGGTTAAAAAGTTAAAAAGTTGAAAGGCGAAAAGTTGGAACATACAGGACGAAAAATCATGAAACAGAGAATTACAGACTGCTTTGCAAAGGCCAAGTCCGAGGGGCGCGGCGCATTTGTCGCGTACATGACGATTGGCTATCCAACGCTTGAAAAGAGCGAGGCCGCCGTCGAGACGCTGATCTCCGAGGGCGCAGACATAATCGAGCTCGGCGTGCCGTTCTCCGACCCGTTTGCCGACGGTGCGGTGATACGCGCCGCCGCCTACGAGGCGCTGCGCCAGGGGGTGACGCTCCACGACGTCATCGCGCTTGCGAAGCGCGTCCGTTCGCGCCATCCCGAGACGGGGCTCGTCCTCTTTTCGTACTACAATCTTCTTTTCGCCAACGGGCTTGAGAAGTTTGCGGATGAAGCGGCCGACGCCGGGATCGACGCAGTCCTCGCAGTGGATCTGCCGCTTGAGGAGCGCGACGAACTTCTGGCGGTCCTCAAGCCGCGCGGGATGTCTTACGTTCCGCTGATCGCTCCCAACACGCCGATCGAGCGCGTCAAGGCGAGCGCGGAAGGGCTTGAGAACACCTTCCTCTATGTCATCACAGTGAAGGGCATCACGGGCGCAAGGAAGGATCTCCCGAAGGAGCTTTCCTCGCGGCTCGAGGCAGTTCGCGCTGCGGTGAAGCTTCCGATTGCTGCGGGCTTCGGCATTTCCTCGAAGGAGCAGGCCGACGAGATATGCCGCCACGCGGACGGCTACATCATCGGTTCTGCTCTCGTCAAGCGGTTTGGAGCGAAAGAGTAGCCGTGTAGAACGTGCAGAACATGTAGAGACTCTACACGATCTACATGTTCTACATGGTTAAATAACAAACTCTGTTCACTATGAAAATTAAAGTATGCGGAACGAACGACGCCGTGTTCGCGGCGGAGGCGGTGCGTCTTGGGGTCGACTACCTCGGCTTCATCTTCGAGCCGTCGTCGCCGCGCTATGTGACGGTCGAGAAAGTGACTGAGATCGTCTCGTCGCTTGACGCGTCGCTTAGGCGGCGTGTCCGTCTCGTAGGCGTGTTCGTCCGCGAGACACCTGCCAAAATCACCGAGACGATGCGCCGTGCGGGGCTTGATGTCGTTCAGTTGCATCGTCGTGCAGCCGAAGAGGATGTTGCCGCTCTCAAGGCCGCTGGCTACGAGGTGTGGACGCTTGCCGGTGGCGCTGAGGGCGACGGTGTTCTCTTTGATTCGTCGCACGGCGACGGAGATACGGCGTTCAGGAAAGGCAATTTCAAATCTATAATTGCCGGGCGCATCGGCGTCGAAAACGTCGCAGATGCGCTTGCACACAAGCCGGACATCATAGACGTGAACAGCTCGCTTGAAACCGCGCCGGGAGTCAAGAGCACAATTCTCCTCTCCGCATTTCTGTCGGAAGTCTGGTAGTGAAATTATTTACGCAAACGGCCGACGGGCCATGATATAATACTACGCAAATGAAAAACCTCGAACAGACCAGAAGGGAAATAGACAGAATAGACGAAGGGCTCGTGAAGCTCTTCCTTGAGCGCCTTGCCGTGTCGCGCGATGTCGCGATGGCAAAGCTCGAGACCGGGGGCCCGGTGTCGGACCCTGCGCGCGAACGCGAAATACTTACACGCGTCTCAGAGGCCGCAGGCCCCGAGAACGAAAACGCGGCGCGTCTTTTCTTCTCAACGCTTTTCTCGATTTCCAAGGCGCGGCAGCGCGGCATACTTAAAGGCGACTCCCCGCTTGTCCGCGAGATCAAGGGCACGATTGCCGCGCACGCGAATCCTTTCCCGTCGCGCGCGTTCGTCGCGTGCTGCGGCACCGAGGGCTCCTACGCACAGCAGGCGGCGACGCGTCTCGTGAAGGTGCCGACGATCATGTACTTCAACTCGTTCGAGAAGGTCTTCGAGGCGGTGGAGAAGGGGCTTTGCGCATACGGCGTCCTTCCTGTCGAGAATTCGGCGGCGGGCTCTGTCACGGCTGTCTACGACCTGATGCAGAAGCACAGCTTTCACATCGTGCGCGCCGTGCGGCTAAGGGTCGACCATGTTCTCTTGGCGCCGCCTGGAGTTAAGCTTTCGGACGTCCGCGAAGTCGCGAGCCATCCTCACGCGCTTGCGCAGTGCACGGCGTTCTTTAAGGCGCATCCCGAGATCAAGGCTGTTCCCGCCGCAAACACGGCGGTAGCGGCGAAGGAAATCGCATCTTCCGGCCGGCGCGATGTCGCGGTGATCGCCTCTCGGCTCTGCGCCGAGCTGTACGGGCTTCAGGTCGTGGCGGAGAAGATACAGGACACCGTGAGCAACTACACGCGGTTCATCTGTATTTCGAAGGGGCTCGAGATATACCCAGACGCGAGCAAGATCTCTATAATGCTCTCGCTTCCGCATAGGCCCGGCTCGCTTGCAGAGATAATCTCGAAGTTCGCCGCGATAGACGTGAACCTGACAAAGCTCGAGTCGCGGCCTGTTCCCGGCGTAGATTTCGAGTTTCGCTTCATCTTCGACTTCGAGGCGTCGCCGTCCGACGGTTCGGTGCTCTCGCTCCTTTCCGAGCTTTCCCTTGACCCGGAGATAGAGCACTTCGCCTTCCTCGGCGCCTACGGCGAGAGATAGGGTGGCAAATCGTGCAAATGGCAAATAGCGCTTTGCCATTTGCACGATTTGTGGTGTTTTTGTATAATGCGTTACCAAAGAAGCGGGGGCCCGCGTATTGGAAAGGAAAACTATGAAAACACTTAAGATAGCATTGATCGCATTCGCCGTGCTCGGCGTCGCGCATGTCTTTTCCGCAGTCCCTCTTCCCGAGCATCCGCGCCCAGACTGGGAGCGCACGGAGTGGGTGAATCTGAACGGCGAATGGGACTTCGCCTTTGAGCCGAAGGGCACGCCAGTCGACGCGCCGAAGCGTCCGGCGGCGTTTGACCAGAAGATCGTCGTTCCGTTTGGATGGGCCGCGCCGCTTTCGGGAGTAAAGGGCGAAGGAGACAGCGCGTGGTACCGGCGCGAGGTGGAGATTCCGGCGGACTGGAAGTCGCGGCGCTTCTTTCTCGTCGTCGGCGCCTCAGACTGGCAGACGGATGCCTATGTCAACGGTAAGTTTGTCGACCGCCACCAGGGCGGATACGTCCCGTTCGAAATCGAGCTGACGCCCTACGCGAAGAAGGGCGAAAAGGCGATGGTAGAGTTGCGCGTGTGGGACTCACCGATGTCAAAGGACTGGCGGCTCTACGGCAAGCAGGGCTATGGCAACGCGCGCGGCATCTGGCAGACGGTCTATCTCGAAGGCCGTGGCGACAACTACCTCGAGTCCGTACGCTTTACGCCTTATTTCGCAACGAGCATCTGTGAAGACCATGTTCTTGTCAATGTCAAATTGGGCGCGCCTGCGAAAGCTCCCCTAAAGGTAACTATCGCCTTCAAGCCGGAGGACGGGGGCGCGAAAGTCAGCGAAACTTTCGGTGTCGGGGAAATGGAGAGAGACATCAGCATATCGATGAAAGACGTTAAGGTCTGGGATCTTGACAACCCATATCTCTACATGGTGAAGGTGACGGCTGGCAACGACGAAGTGTCCACGTATTTCGGATTTCGCGAGGTCGGCGTGGGTACGAATCCCAACGGACACCCATATGTCACGCTCAATGGCAAGCCCATCTACCTCCAGCTCACGCTCGACCAGAGTTACCATCCAGAGGGATTCTACACCTTCCCTACGGACGAGTTCATGAAGAACGAGATACTGATTTCAAAGAATCTCGGACTAAGCGGCAACCGTGTTCACATCAAGGCGGAGATTCCTCGCAAGCTATACTGGGCCGACAAGCTCGGACTTCTCATCATGGCCGACGTTCCGAACTGGTGGGGTCATGCAAGCGAGGCGGCGTTCCGCGAGCACTGGGCGACCTTCGAGGGGATGCTTAAGCGCGACTTCAACCACCCGTCAGTATTCGCGTGGGTGCTTTTCAACGAGACCTGGGGGCTTTTCTCCGATGGCGACGGCTACTCGGACGCGACGAAGCGCCGTGTGGCGGACGTCTGGCGCAGGGCGAAAGATGCAGATCCGACGCGCATAATAGAGGATAATTCGCCGTGCAACTACGACCATGTCGTCACCGACATCAACACATGGCATTCCTATCTGCCGGGATGGAAATGGGAGAAGCGGCTCGACGAATTCTGCGCGAAGACATTCCCCGGATCGAAATGGAACTACATCGGAGGACACGTTCAGCGCGATGAACCGATGCTCAACTCCGAGTGCGGCAACGTGTGGGGCTATCACGGCTCGACTGGAGACTGCGACCTAACGTGGGACTACCACATGATGATGAACGCGTTCCGCCGCCACATGAAGTGCGCGGGATGGCTCTACACCGAACACCACGACGTCATCAACGAATGGAACGGCTACGTCCGTTTCGATCGCACCGAGAAGGAATTTGGCATCGAGGAGCTCTTTCCGGGAATGACCTTCCGCGATTTCCACGCGGATGCGTACATCCCGCTCGACAAGGAGCTCTGCCGCGAGTTCAAGGCCGGCGACATCTACTGCGTTCCGATCGACGTCTCGCTGACGACCGATCGCTACGCAGGCAAGGAGCTTTCGATAGGATATTCTCTCAGATACATCGACGGAGAGGGCAGAGTCGTCCAAGACGATGGCGCTCCGGGCCGACGAGGGCGCAGCGACACGCCGGCCTTGGCGTGGCAGGAGGGAAATCTTTTCGTAAACGTTGCGATTCGCCTTCCCGAATGCGATGCATGCGGAACTGTGAACTTCACGCTCTACGCGGACAACGAGCCGATTGCCCGCAACTTCACCTGCTTTGTGACGCGGAAGGGCGAAGTGGCTGACGTGCGCCCGGTGCGCGGCGAATGGTCGCTCAAGCAGTGGGATGTCATGGACGGCAAGAAGTTCTGCGGCGCTGGGACGGGCTACTTTGAATATGAGTTCGATGCGCCGAAGGGCGAGTGCATGTTTCGTGCGGAGGTGTCGTCCAAGCGGCTCAATGCAAAGGATTTCAAGAAGGACGCATCCTCAAGCTCTGATATCGACTACATGCTCGGCGGGCTTGCGAGCCGTTCGCAGAACCCGAACAGCTATCCGCAGACGAGCGCTGTGCACAAGTTTCCCGGGACGGTCAAGGTCTACGCGAACGGTACGCTCGTCGCGACGGTTGATCTCCCAGACGACCCAGCCGACCATCGCGGAATCCTCTCATGGTTTGCTCAGGAGCGAGCTGCCGACGGAAAGGACAAGCTTAACGAAGCGGGCAGCTATGGATATCTCGTGGAGGCGAAGATTCCCGCCGAAGTCGCCGCGGCGTCCAAGGACGGGAAGATGACGATCCGCCTCGCCGCCGAAAAGACAGGGCTTGCAGTGTACGGCCCGCGTTTCGGCCGCATGCCTTTTGCGCCTCATCTCAGATTCTGACAAGCTGCTTGCGCACGGCCGTTGCGACGGCCTCGGTTCGGTTTGCCGCACCGAGCTTGGCAAGGATGGAGATTACGTGTTCGTTTACGCCGTCGGTCCTTATGCTGAACATCTTCGCGATGTCCTTGTTTGTGAGCCCACGCGACATCGCCTGCAGGATTTCGAGCTGACGCGATGTCAACTTCGGCGCGGGCGGGTCTGCCGCAAGCAGTTTCCTGACGGCCGGGGATATCGCTCGTGCGCCAGTGGCGACGGACCGTATCGTCGACACAAGTTCGCGGTCGTCGGCAGATTTCATAAGAGCGCCGGTGGCCCCTGCGTCGATCGCGCGTGCAATCTTGTCTGAAGTTCCGAACGAAGTGAGTATGACGATTTTCGAGTCAGGGACGGCTGCGTGTATCGCCGCCGTCGCCTCTACGCCGTCTTTGCGCGGCATTACGATGTCCATGACGACCACGTCCGGGGCGAGATGCTTTGCACGCGCGACCGCCTCGTTGCCGTCCTTTGCCTCTCCGACGACCTCGATCCCGTGTTCCGTGCCGAGAAGGGCGCAGAGACCGTGCCGGACTATCGCATGGTCGTCCGCGATTAGCACTCTTATGTTCTTCATTCTGGATTGTCCTCCTCCTCGCCTTCAATTGCGACTGTCACGTCAACGCGCGTGCCATGTCCGGGCGAGCTGTCGATGGAAATCGATCCGCCGAACGAGTCTACGCGTTCGCGAATTCCCTGAAGCCCGAAGTGGCCCTGGTCGATGCTCGGCGCGGATTGCGGATCAAATCCGCAGCCATCGTCCGAGACGGAGAATTTGAGAAGGTCGCCGTCGATGCATCCTGCGATCCTGATCGTCTTTGCGCCGCCGTGCCGAATGGCGTTAATGGTGAGTTCGCGGACGATTCTGAGCGTCGCGTGCGCGAGAGCGTCCGAAAGCCGCGCGCGCGGAACGCGGAACCTGATCGCGACCGACGTGTCGCCGACGTGGGGCCTGATGGAGAATTCGACCGCCTTCTCCATGTCCGGCTGGTCCAGCGCCTCTCCGCGAAGGTCCCAGAGGCAGTTTCTCAGTTCGTCGCGGCTTGAGGCGATTGCGTTCGATGCGAATTCGAGATGCTGCATGGCCGCCGGCGGAGCGCTCTCTGGGAGAAGTCGCTGCGCCGCGCTTATCTCCATCGAGACGCCGGTGAGGTTCTGTGCAAGCGTGTCGTGAAGCTCCGCCGCGAGCCGCGTGCGCTCGCTGACCTTGAGAGTCGACTTGATCTGGCTGAGTTGCGCACGCAGAAGCGCGCGACCGCGCTTTTCGGCGAGAACTCTGAGCGAACGGTTCCAGATGAGAATCGCGGCGACGGCTGCGAGGAGGATCGCGATGACGGCGAAGAGTCGCCCGCTTGTCCACCACGGCGGGCGCGCGACTACGCGTAGTCCGCCTGCCCCGCAGACGACGAAGAATCCCCTGATCTGCGGGAACGCGGCGTTCGGACGCCAGTTCTCCACGTCGAGAACGCAGACGCCCGTTGCCTCCACCACGCTTCCGGGTTCTATGTCCGGGTCCGCCCCCGATGTGACGACCGGCACGACGAAAGATCCGTCTTCGATGTTCAGTGTGTCGCCGTTGCGGTTTCTCAGGGTGCCGCGCAGAACGATGGTTTTGCCGAGGAAATGCGGCTTGACTTGTATTTGTCCGCTGTTGCCCAGCATGATCTCCCGCGCGGTGACGTTGGTTGCGGAGCCGGCGGCAAAGTCGTAGGGTTCTGCCGGACGCCACCTTGCGCGTTCGAGGTTGACGCGGTAGACGTCCGACACGGGGCGCCCGGCGACTTCGGCGAATGATCCGCTCTTCGGAGCCGGACGGCTTGCGAACGAGACGCGCACGAGTCTTCCGGAGGGCGTTTCGAGAAGCGATTCCGTGCCCGACCACGACGCGAGGATCCTGCCGGCGGTCCGGCGGTGGTCGAGGCGCGATATCTCGGCCGGCGTCATCAGTTTCGTGTCGCCGAGTTCCGGCACGTCGAAGGGGTCGCTTGGCGCGGGCCGCAGAACCTCGATGTCGTTCAGACCTGCGATGAAAAGCTGCCGGCCAAGCTGGCGCCTCGGCTCCGGTACGTATGAGTCGCAGACTCCAGTCGCGCGGATTCTCGCTCCGACAAGCCGTTCGACGGAGGACATGTTGTCGTTGCCGCATTTCACCGGCGCGTAGATCGTCTCTTCCTCCTTCTCGAGGACGAGAAACACGTATCGCGGGTCTGTCTCGTCGTTCAGTGCGTCGGAGACATCGGCCACGATCTCGACGCGCAGTCCATCGACCGACCCGCCGAGGAACTCCGCGGCTGACACGGCACGCGGAGCATCCGCCGCGCACAGCTGCACGGCGAATGCGGCGAGTGTGAAGAGTGACAGCAACTTCAACATGTCCCTATTGTACCATAAAGGACTCGTCTTCGCCCATCCCCCTAATTTAGTGGGGTGTGAAACTCGGGGGCCGTTTGATAGAATACGCACCATGAAAAAGATAATATGCATAGCGACCGTGCTTGCGGCGCTCGTTTCGCTCGCGGACATACAGTCGGAATGCCAGCGGCTTGTGGACGACGCGGTTGCGCGGGGCGAACAGTGCGGGGTGCAGTTCTGCGCCTACAGACACGGGAAGAAAATCGTCGACGTGTGCGCGGGGCGGCTCTCAACCCGCCCAGACGCGCCGGCTGTGAAAGGCGATTCCCTCTTCCCGATCTTCTCGACCGAAAAGCCGCTTCTCGCGACTGCCGTGCACCGGGTGGTCGAGAAGGGGCTTATGGACTACGACAAGCCGCTCTGCACCTGGTGGCCGGAGCTGAAGAGCGACGGCAAGGAGAAGCTGACCCTTCGGGAGACACTGGGCTACAGGACGGGGCTCCCCGGGGGATGCCCGACGCGGCTTTCCACCCACGACCTCGCCGACTGGGATCTTGTTGTCAGAGAGGCGGCCGCCGACAAGCCGGAGAAGACGCCCGGCACCGTCCAGCGCTACATGCCGTATGCCTACGCGTGGATGCTCGGGCATCCGCTTGAGGTTGCCTGCGGCAAGCCGCTCAAGGATGTTCTCGACGAAGAGGTTCTGATTCCATCCGGAATCGAGCGCGAATTCTACTTCGTCGTCCCGCGCCCGGAATATCCGCGCGTCGCAAAGTTCTACAGAAGCATCTTCTGCGAAGTGATGAACGAGGACTGGGCGCGCGAGGCATGTCTGCCGAGCGCGTGGGCCGTGTCGAGCGCTCGGGCGCTTTGCCGGTTCTACACGCGCCTGTGCGGATACGACGGAAAACAGCCGCTCATCCGCCGCGAGACGCTCGACGCCGCGCTCAAGCCGTGCAGGCACGAGAGCGATCCACTGCCGTCCCCGCAGGAACTCAAGGACGACTGGCACATGATCTTCGGAATGGGCTACGGGCTCTGGGGCGAGGCAGAGAGGATGGACCGCGTGTTCGGACACGGCGGCGCAGGCGGATCGGAGGCGCTTGTCGACCGCGACAACGAACTTGTCGTCGCCTACACCTGCAACTTCAGCCAGAACCACGACAAGCTCCGCGAGGCGCTTTACGAAGTCGTCGGCATGCGCTGGCGCTACTGGAAGGACAAGAAGAGTCTTCAGGACCTGCAGATGAAAACTGCCGGCAAGTGACAATCCCCCCTAATTTAGCGGGGTTCAACTCAATTAAACCATTTGGTACAATAGCGACATGAAAAACACAGCAAGACTGTTCGGAACGGTGATTGCCGCCATCATTGCATCTGAAGCCATAGCCGAATCGACTGTCGGCAGGCACTACGTGGACGACTCGCTTGTCATCGACCTGGGCGCCACGCCGGTGAAGGACCAGCGCCAGTCGACAACGGCTCCCGACCTCGGCTACGCCGGCTGTCTGACCGAGGGCTACGGTGACTGCGCATGGTTCTACAACCCCGCGCGCGACAAGACGACGTGGAAGCTGTTCCAGGAGGCCGGCGCGCACGTCCTCAAGCAGTGGGACTCCGTGATGACCTGGCAGCGCGGACGCCATGAGTCAAAAGACGGCAATCCGGATCCGAAATGGTGCTTTGACTTCTGGAAGAAGCACGGCGTGAAGGTTCTCCTTACGCTCGAGCACCACAAGGTTTATGAGGACTCGGGCTGCACGAAGAAGACCGACGACCTCGAAACGGTCAAGAAGACGATTCTCGAGTACGTGCGCTGGATAGTCAAGAACGGCTACAAGGACGTTGTCGGCGGTTTCGAACTCGGCAACGAACCATACTGGGGAAGCGATCCCGAGGGCTACGCCGCGCGCTGGGTGGCGATCGTTCCGGAAATCAAGAAGATATTCCCCGAGGCGAAGATCGGCATGCCGCTCGCCGAATACCGGCCGAATGATCCAGACATCGCCTCGGTCCGCGCCCGTGCGACTGGGCTTGAATGGGTGCAGGGCGGAGGCGAGTTCTCCTTCTCGAAGCTCAACCAGTGGTCCGGTCGCTTCATCCTCGCGATGAAGCCGGTGATGGACGACATCTCGCACGTGATCTACCACTTCTACGGCGCAGACCGCGCCTATGGATGCAGCCAGTCGGGATTCAACCGCATCCACAACTTCGCCAAGGTGTTTCCCGAAATCGCCGACAAGCGCGTGTGGATCACCGAATGGCGCGAGCGTGCCGACGAAGACCTGCGCTGCCACCAGCGCTTCTTTTCGACGCTCTGGAAGGGACACTACATGCTGGGCGTACTCATGCAGCCGGAGATCGACGGCATTTCGCTCCACAACCTTGCGACGCTTGCCGGGGGGATCTACGTGACGACTTCAAAGAAGACGTGGTGCGTGCAGCGGGACGCGAACGACCGCGAGTATCCCTACGTCGGCAACTCGTCCACCCCCGTCGCGGAAGTGGGCCCCGCGGGTCCGGTGTTCCGGCTGTTCACGGAAGGCCTGATGTCGCATCCGCTCGTCATAGAGCACGTTGTGCCAGGAAAGGACAGCGAAATCGTCCACGGGAAGGGCACCCATGGGCAGTGGCACGGAATCTGGGGCGGAACGCTCTTCTACGAATCTGGTTTGCGTGCGCAGAAGGCGGCGGAGTCAGGTACGCCGCCTGACCAGTGGCCCGAAATCCAGTCCATGTGGGAATGCGTCGTCGCCCTGAGCCCCAAGCGCGATTCGGTTGCGCTCCTTATGGTCAACACGCATCCCAAGGAGGATGTCATCCCTGTGAAGCTCGTGAACGGGAAGGCGTTCGCGGGCGAGGCGGTGATCCACTCGGCGTCCATCGACAAGGCGCATCTGTTCGAATGCCAAGTTCCCGGCACGCCGCACCTCTGGACTGAATCGACCACTAAGGAGAAGGTCTCCGGGAAAAAGACTTTCAACGTCAAGCTACCGGCGTACAGCATCCAGACCGTTGTTGTGGGCGTGAAGAAATAAGTTTGATGTTTGATGTTTGATGTTTGAAAATTTTAAATCTGAAAGGTTGAAAGGGTTATGAAAACACACAATGGTATTTATCTTGCTGCGGCTCTTTGCTGCGCGGCAAGTGCGGGACTGGCGGATTTCGCAATCGATGTCGATCTCACCGCAGACCCGATCAAGGACGTCCGCACTTCGACCTGCGGGCCGGAGGTGGGCTACGCCGGATGCCTCTTCCCCATCGACGGACCGAGCGAGATCGCCGATACCTACTGGTTCAAGACGCGCGCGGCGGAGACCTCTCGCGCCATGCGCGAGGCGGGTGCGTGGTTCCAGCGCATGTGGCACGCCGCCGACTGGTTTGCCCGCCGCCTTCCTGCGGAGGAATACCGCGCGAAGTGGAATATCGACGACGAGACATGGAAGAAGAAATTCCGCCGTTACGAGCGGACCGACCCGGACGCCGCATTCGCGTTCTGGAAGGCGAACGGCTTCAAGGTGCTCTTCACGCTCGAGGCATGGGGACATGAGAGGTCGAAGAAGGAAATCATCGAGCTTGTCGACTATATCGTCGCCAACCACTACGAGGACGTCGTCGCCGGCTTCGAGCTCGGCAACGAGTCCTATTACGACAAGAACTACGCCTCGCTTGCGCCTGTCTGGTGCGAAATAATCCCCGAGATCAAGAAGCGCATGCCGAAGGTGAATCTCGGCATCAACCTCGCCGAGCTCTTCGAGCTCAACCCCGACATCACGCAGGTACGAAACCGCATGCTCGCCGCTGGCGAGATCAAGCGCGACACATACTTCGCCGCAGGTGACTTCAACCGCTATTCGGCGCAGTTCGTGACGGCGATGTCAAACTGCATCAACCAGATAACGCACGTCATTTACCACGCCTACGGCGCGGAGACGCCCTACAGCTGCTCCTACTACGGGTTCCAGCGTTTCCGCAATTTTCTTCAGGCGTTCCCCGAACTCAAGGGGAAGAAGATGTGGCTCAGCGAGGTTCGTCCGCGCTCCGACGAGGACAACTACTGCCAGCGCATCTTCCGCGAGGCGCTTATAATGGCGCACTACTCGATGATGGCGATCTGCCAGCCGGAGATGGACGGCTTCAACCATCATCAGATCTATGCTATTTCCGGCGGCATCTACCAGTCCGACGGAAAGAACTGGCGCATCCAGTGGCGCGACGCGGGGCGCGAATACGTCGACTGGCGCGCGCCTATGGGCGAGCCGCGGCTTGAGATCGGCGCGTGCGGCGTGATGTACCGCATCCTCGCGGAGGCGATCAAGGAGCATCCGCTCGTCCTGCGTCACGGCACTTCGAAGGAGGCCGACACCGAAGATACGTTCTTCACCTCGGCCCGCGTGATGGATCAGGTCTACGCCCGCCGCCGCGCGCTCAAGGAGGGCAAGAGCGGTTGGCGGCTTCCAAAGGTCGTTGGCGAGGTAGAATGGGTCGTACTCGCCGACGCACGTCGCGAGGAAATGTGTCTCCTGATGGTGAACACGAAATCCGAACCGGCGGAGGTGACGGTCACCGCGCGCGGCAAGGTCAAGGACGGAGTCAAGGACAAGATCTTCGCAGCGCCGACGTACCGCACGTTGAGCTGCCCCGAGAAGTTCCTCGACTGCCGCGCCGTGCCGGGCGAGGGCCATCCCTGGACGCAGCTCAGCTGGGAGGAGACGCAGTCTGGTTTCGACACAATCCCGATGGCGGCCTACGAGGGCATGAAGCCCGCCGCATCCGTGCTTACGGTCGAAATCGCCCCGCACACAGTGCAGTCCGTTACCGTCCTCACCCGCAACGCGCCCGAAAACAAGTAACCCCCTAATTTGATGGGGTGGGCGGTTTGGGCGGATTGTGGTAGAATGTTCCCAAAATCGTAAAAGGATTCTGCCATGACAACTTCGAAAAACAACAGGTCTTTAGTATGTCTTCGCGCTGTAGCGTTTCTTCTTGGCGCGTTTTGTTTCGTGGTGTCTCCAGTACGAGCCGAAAACAACTGGACCTACTACGCCGCCAACGCGGCCGGCAACCCCACCAACGTCGCCTGCATCGTGAAGGGCGACTGGATTGTCGAGGTGGATATCATGACTCTGAACAAGGGGATGTTCTCTCCCAAACATATTCTCGCCAGCGCCTCGGACGGAATTCTCGATTTTCGCGATCTCCACATCGACGGCACCGCGATCACGAATATGAACATACGTCAAGGCAACCTATGGCAGGACGCCAACGTCGTTGAATTCTATGCGAACCATGTAACGGCCTTCAGCGAGATCTTCGGCCGCACCACGGCCAACAGCCGCATTGTCCATCTTGCGAGCGACACGCTGACGACCATCGGCAGCCGGTACGCCAGTCTGACCAACCTTGTATTCAACTATCCGAATGCAACGACATGGAGCGCGCAGTTCCACAACTGTTCGCTCACGAACGACGTCTCCGAAATCATCCCGCCATCCATCCAGAAATTCACGGTATCGTCAGGTGGCCTCGGCGCGGGTGTCACGGGTGAGCTGGTGCTGACCAATTTCTGCGAAGCCCCGACGACGGTGTCTGGCGGCCTTTTCCCGGCCGGCGTGTCCTCGGCGAAAATCAAGTTCACGGGAACCGACTTCTCGGGGCAGATGTTCCGACTGGCCAGTCCGAACGCTTTGCGCGACGTGGAGCTGATCGCCACGAACGTCACGGCGATGAATCTTACGTACGTGCTGAACAAGGGCGTCACGAACATGGTGCTGGACATCCCGAACGTGGCGAACGCCAACAGCAGCGTGCTGCCGATTCCGGACTCGGCCCCATCGTCCGTGTGGTTCTACAACGCCCCGAACGATCCGTCCGTGGTGACGCAGCTTTTCAGCAGCGTCACTGCGGTGGCATCCAACAAGAACCAGGACAAATACTGCACGATCTACTGCTCGAAGAAGCAGGGGTGGGCCACGCTGGCCTCGCCACTCGAAGGCGACTACGAGCGCGCGCTCGCGCCAGAGGGCTGTTTCGGCGTTCTCGTGACCAAGAATGGCCGCGCCGCATGGATGGTCCATCGCGCCTCGCCGTATGACAAGAGCGGCCTGGCAATTTTCGTGCGGTGACGCGGTAGGAGGGAACATTCATGAATGCAAAACGATATGCGCCATTCGTTGCACTGGTGATGGCGCTTGCCATGCCTTTCGCGGAAGGTGCCGTCAAGGCGAAGGACGTTCCGCCGCTGCTCGTGACCGATGCAGGAAAGACGGTGACCGATGCGCAGATGGGGGCGGACGAGATAGTCGTCTGCGACCAGCTGAAGCAGACGATTGACATCTACGACGCCGGCGGCTCGAATGTCTGGCGCTGGTGCGCGAAGGACGATCCTGGCATTGCCGGCGGGGACAAGGGCGGTTTCATGAACAATGTCGCGGAATCGAAGCCGTTCGCGGGCGGGTCGAAGATCGGCATGGTGTCGTGCGGCGGACGCTGGGCGGTGATCGACCGGGCTGCACACAAGGTCACCGCGTGGGGCAGGTGCAACGGCTGGGCGCACTCCATCGAGATGGTCGGGCCGGACGTCGTGGCCGTCGTCTCGACCGGCGGTACAGGCGGCAATTCGCTGTTTCTTTTCGACATCACGGGCGACATGGCGATGAATCCTTACAGGCAGAAGAAGTCCACTCTCCAGTTCGACTCTCCGCACGGACTCCACTACGACGGCAAAAACCTCTGGCTTGTCGACACTCCCGGACTCCACCGCTGCTCGATCTCGCGCGATGCGGAAGGCGTCCCTGTCGCGAAAGTCGAGAAGACGTGGCCGTTCTCGGAACTCGGTGTCACACACGGACATGACCTTCGCCCAGTGCCGTGCACAAACCTGCTCGCCATGACGACGCACGAGAAGGTGCTGTTCTTCGACATGAAGACGGAGATCTGGCGCGAGGATATGTTCATTGAAAGGCAGGACGTCAAGGCGTTCGACCCGGCGCCTGACGGGAAGTCGTTCCTTGTGACGACGGCGAAGACGAAGTGGTGGACCGATTCGCTCGAAATTTTTACGCCAGGAAAGAAGGGCGGAGAGCCGGTCTTCTCGCCTTCTCTTGTCATCCCCGGCGCGAAAATCTACAAGGCCCGCTGGGTGAAATGAATGACATGATAAAAATGACGAGAAGGGGATTCGTCGGATCTTCTGTCGCGCTGGCGGCGATGGGTGCATTTGGCGCGGATGGCGCGGCGGATTCGCCGCGTCTCGCCGCTACGAAGAAGTGGTTCAAGGAGGCGCAGTTCGGAATGATGGCGCACTGGGGGCTCTACACGCTTGCCGGTGGCGAGTGGAACGGAAAGCCCGGTCGCCGCGCCTACGCAGAGTGGCTGCAGTGGGGCGAACGGATACCGATGAAGGAGTATGCCGCGCTCGCCAAGGCGTTCAATCCAGTTCTCTTCGACCCGAAAGACTGGATGAAGCGCGCGCGCGACGCCGGCATGAAGTATTTCGTCATTACCTCGAAGCACCACGACGGTTTTGCAATGTTCCGCTCGAAGGCGTCGAAGTACAATGTCGTCGACGCGACGCCGTTCGGTCGCGATCCGCTCGAGGAGATTGCCGAGGCGTGTCGCGACACCGGCATCCGGCTCGGGCTCTACTACTCGCAGGACCTCGACTGGAGCGACCCGGACGGCGGCGGCAAGAAGAACGAGGCGGGGCTCAAGAACTGGGGCAACGAGGACTGGCGCAACACGTGGGATTGGCCGGCGGACCGCGACTATGACTTCTCGCGCTACTTCGAGCGCAAGTGCAAACCGCAGGTAAAGGAGATACTGACGCAGTACGGCGACCTGTGCCTCATCTGGTTCGACGTGCCGTCGACGATCCTTCCCGCGCAGTGCCAGGAACTCAAGGACATGGTACGCGCCTACCAGCCAGGATGCCTCATCAACGGCCGGCTTGGCTACGGGCTCGGCGACTACTCTACGCCCGGCGACAACTGCATCGCGGAGAAGACCGAGGCAGGTGCGCTCTACGAGACTGTCGGCACGATGAACGACTCGTGGGGCTACCGCCCGACCGACACGCACTACAAGAGTGTAGACGAAATCCTGGCGATAAAGGCGAAGTGCGCGTCCATCGGCTCCAACTACATGCTGAATGTCGGGCCCGATCCGCTTGGGCGAATCCCCGTCGCCGGCATCGAAATACTCAACGGCCTTGCCGCTGCCGCAAGGCGGTCATAGGCCCTGTGAGAATTCTCGTTTGCAGTTTTAGCCGGAAACTGCTATACTACTGCCATAAGGCGAGCCTTATCCGGTAGGTGCATTGCAACGGGCGTTGCCTTGCAAGCCAGCCGGCGTAATAAAAACCCAGAGGAGGAGACACATGAAGGCGTTGAAATTTATGTTGCTGGCTGCGGTCGCGACGGCTGCGGCACTTGGGGCGAAGGCCGCGCCTGCGAGCACTATGAAGGTAAAGATGGCCGAAATGTCCGTCAAGATGGCCGAGGAGAAGGCCGCGAGATTCAAAACTGGCACCATGGTCAAGCAGAGTACGAGGGAGGCGCGGGAGCGCGTGAACGCGCTTCTCGAGACTTCGGCGGACGATCCTGCCGTGATCGCTCTCGACGAGCGCGTGAAAAAGCTTGAGGCCCCGTTTGAGGCAGATGCAAAGGAGAGGGCCGAAGCAAAGAAGGCGGCGGAAGAGAAGCGCGCCGCCGAGGAGAAGGCGGCAGCCGAGGCCGCCGCGGCGAAAAACGCCGTGCTCGAGCACAAGGCGGAGCTGCCGTGGGCGATGGAGAAGGAAGACCGCGACAGGATCGCCAAGTATGTTGACGAACTCGGACGGACTACCAACAGCAAGCTTGTGGGCGACTTCAAGAAGGCGCTCGATGCCCGTGCCGAGGAGGACCGCAAGATCGTGGAAGCGAACTGCGGCGGTGTCGACAAGGCGAAGGAGGAGTTGGATCTCTACGAGCTGTTCCTCGACCAGGTCGGATACCTTCCGATCGTCGGATACTTTAACGGCGACGTGGACCTTGAGAAGAACATCGTCAACTTCAAGGAACTGCGCATCCGCACGAGCAACAGCAGCGTATACGTGCGCACGAGCGCCGAGGACCAGAAGCTCTATTTCTACGAGATGAACGGTGCTCGCTGCTTTGTCGAGGGCAAGGACATCGATGCGATCAACGAAGCGAGGCGTCGCTTCTACTACGTCGATTATTTCCTTATGAACCGCGACAGCCAGGAGTACCGCAAGAACTCCGCGATAGCCCGCGTCCTGTTCGACTATATCGGGAAGGCGCTTGCGAACAACTCTCCCGACAAGATCGAATTTGCGCCAATGCCAAAGAAGGGCTCCCTTCACGCCGAGTTTGCCAAGGATGCGCTTAGGACGATCACTACGGAGGCGGACAACTACAAGGACGTCTACGAGGTTATAATCGATGCCGACAGCTGGCAAACCGAGACTAAGCTCGGAAGCATCGTCCGCCGCAAGTTTGGCGGCTGGGGGCTCAAGAAGCTGAAGTATGGCGTCCGCGCCTATCGTGTGCAGTGGTGCCAAGAGCATCTTGGTGGCGGGAAGTACGGGCCTCTCCGTCTCTACGCTACCGCCGGCGGAAGCATGTACGTCAAGTGAGCTTAGGCGCGGCTCTTTAGCGCGTTGGTGCCGTCGCTGACGATGGACGCCCTGTTTTTTGGTATAATATACCGCCATGAAACAGTATTCAGTAGGTCTAGTGGGCGTCGGTGCCGTCGGCACCGAGATGATCAAGGTCCTCAAGGAGCGGAACTTCCCGCTCAAGGGGGCGGTGCAGGTGTTTGCGTCGCGCGAACGCGACGAGCAGATACTCGGTGAGACATATCATGTCAAGAAGGCCGACGAAAACTCGTTCAACGGCCTCGACATCGTCCTTTTCGCGGGAAAGACGGATGTCGCGATCCAGCTCAAGGACGCCGTCGTCAAGGCCGGCGCGAAGATGATCGACAACTCCCGCGCGTTCCGCCAGGATCCGGAAGTCCCGCTCGTCGTCCCTCAGGTCAACGCCGAGGATCTCGACTGGAACAAGGGCGTAATCGCAAACCCCAACTGCACGACCGCGATCATGCTCGAGGCAGTTGCGCCGCTCCACAAGGCGAAGGGGCTGAAGCGCGTTGTCGCGGCGACCTACCAGGCGGCGTCTGGCGCAGGCCAGCCGGGGCTCAACGAGCTTGAGGACCAGATCAAGGCCTACGCGAAGGGCGAGCCGCTGACGGTCAAGGCGTTCCAGCACCAGTTGATGTACAATCTCATTCCCCACATCGACAAGTTCAACGAGGAGAACTGGTACACGCTCGAGGAGCTCAAGATGCTCAACGAGTCGCGCAAGATGCTTCACCATCCTACGCTGAAGCTCTCGTGCACGTGCGTGCGCGTGCCGATCGCGCGCGCCCACTCCGAGTCGCTGAACCTCGAGTTCGAGAACGACATCACGCCCGCGGAGGCGCGCGAGATCCTCTCGAAGTGCGAAGGCGTCAGGGTTGTTGACGATCCGCTGAACGGCTGCTATCCGATGCCGCTCGACGCGACTGCGAAGTACGACGTTCTCGCTGGACGCATCCGCCAGGACATTTCGCGCGACGACACGAAGGGGCTCGAGATGTTCGTTTCGGGTGACCAGCTCCTTCGCGGTGCGGCGCTCAACGCCGTCGAGATCGCGGAACACCTCGTCAAGCGCGGGTTAGTCTGATCGCATGGGCCGCTGGTACAAGTGGGCCGTCGTCGCGCTGCTGGGTGGAGCATACTTTTTCCACCAGGCCGACCGCGCGATCTTCGGCGTACTTGTACCGTATATCCAATCCGATCTCTCGCTCACCGAGCGCCAGCTTGGGCACGTCAACACGGTCCTGTTCCTCACGATTGCTGTCGTCACGTTCATCGCGGGCTTTCTCGGCGACCGTTTCAACCGCAAGCGTATAATCACCTGTTCGCTTGTATTCTGGTCGCTTAGCACGATGGGGCTCGGCTTCGCCTCGTCGTTTCTCGCAGTCGTGATGCTGCGCTCCGTCGCTACCGGCGGCGGCGAGAGCTTCTACGGGCCGAGCGCCATGTCTCTTCTCGCGTCGCATCACCGTGAGACGCGTTCGCTCGCGTTTTCGATACACCAGGCGGCGCTATACCTCGGACTCATGCTGAGCGGTGTGCTGGCGCTTCGCGTCCTCGACTTGCTCGGGACATGGCGCCGCGTCTTCGTCGCGTTCGGCGCGGCAGGACTCTTGCTCGGCGTCGTATTCGTGTTCTTCCTGCACGACGGCATGCGGAATGGCAGTGGGGACGAGGGGCACGAGAAGGAGAGCGCGCGTCTTTCCGAGTCGTTCAAGGCGTTCTTCTGCTGTCCGTCGGCGCTCTGTGCGACTGCCGGCTTCATCGCCATCTGCTGCGTCAACAACACTTACATAACATGGGCTCCCAAGATGTTCCACGAGAGGTTCGGGATGGATGGTGCAACTGCCGGTGCGCACGCGATGTTCTACCACCACCTCGTCGCGTTCGCGGCGATTCTCGCTGGCGGCTGGGTGACGGATCGCTTCGTGTCGCGTTTCCCGCGCTTCCGGCTTGGCTTCCAGATATGCGCGCTGCTCCTTGGCGCGCCGGCGATTTTGCTCATCGGGCGGTGCGGCACATTTGCCGCGGCGATGGCTATGACGGCGGCGTACGGGCTTTTCCGCGGGCTTTTCGAGGTGAACACCCATGCATCGGTCTTTGACGTGGTGCCTGCCCGTCACCGTGCGTCAGTTGTAGGGTTCATGCTGCTTCTCGCGATGGGGATCGGCGCTTTCTTCTCCGGCGAGCTGATGGGCTGGGTGTTCGAGACTTTCGGGGAGCGTTCCTATTCCCTTGCGTTCGCCCTTATGGCCGGGACATACGCGCTTGCTGCGCTTTTGATGTCCATCTCGTTCTTCTTCACCTTCTCCCGCGACCGCATCTCGGAATAAACATTGTACCGAGGTCATCGCCCCGTTCGGCGTGATTATGGTATAATACTCCAAATTAGGTCCTGTAGCTCATCTGGACAGAGCAGCTGCCTTCTAAGCAGCGGGTAGTGGGTTCGAGTCCCGCCAGGACCGCCATTGAAAGAGAAGAAAAATGAAATTGCTTGACGAACTTAGGGCGCGCGGACTCGTGGAGGCCATGACCGACCCGGAAATCGAGAAGGCCCTCGAGAAGCCCATGACTGTCTATTGCGGTTTTGACCCGTCTGCCCGCTCCTTGCAGGCAGGAAACCTTGTTTCCATCGTCGTCCTCCGCCGTCTCCAGCTCGCCGGCCACAAGGTGATCGCGCTTGTCGGCGGCGCGACGGGGCTCATCGGCGACCCGAGCGGCAAGTCCGCCGAGAGAAACATGCTCACGGTAGAGCAGGTCGAGGAGAACAAGAAGGGCATACGCGAGAACCTTTCGAGGATACTCGACTTCGACGGCCCCAACGCAGCCATTATGGTCGACAACTACGACTGGTACAAGGGCACGAGCGCAATCGAGTTTCTGCGCGACATAGCGATCAACTTCCGCGTGCCGCAGATGCTCGCGAAGGAGTCGGTCAAGAAGCGCCTCGAGGCGAGCGAGGGCGCCCTCACGTTCACCGAGTTCAGCTATCAGATTCTTCAGGGCAACGACTTCCTGCACCTCTACGACAACTACGGCTGCCAGATGGAAGTCGGCGGCGCGGATCAGTGGGGCAACATCACGGCTGGGACAGACCTCGTCCGCAAGATGCGCGGCAAGTCGGCCTATGGTCTCACGTTCCCGCTTCTTCTCGACTCGTCTGGCAAGAAGTTCGGCAAGAGCGAGGGCAACGCGCTTTTCATGAACGGCGAGATGACGCCAGTGTTCGACTGGTATCAGTACTTCCTCAGGACGCCCGACGCCGATGTCATTCGCTACCTCAAGGTCTTCTCGATGAAGTCGCTCGATGAGATTGCGGCGCTTGAGGCCGAGATGAAATCGCACCCCGAGGCCCGCATCCCGCAGAAGGCGCTCGCGGAAGAACTTACGCGGCTGGTTCACGGCGAGGAAGGTCTCAAGAAGGCCCAGGAGGCGACCGATGCGCTCTATGCGAAGAAGAGCGCAGCAGACGTCGCGAAGGCAGAAAATGTGCCGAGCGCGGCGGTTGCGCTCGCCGACTGCGTCGGGAAGCCCGTCTTCGCTGTCGCGGCCGCCGCGGGGATGTTCAAGTCCAACGGCGAGGCGAGGCGCATGGCGGCGCAGGGAGGTCTCTCCCTCAACGACGCGAAGATCGACGCGAACCGCCTCTTTGCCGCTGACGACGTGAAAGACGGCGTCGCCGTTCTCCGCTCCGGAAAGAAGAACTATTTTGTGCTTAAGGTGATTTGAAAAGTTGAAAGGTTGAAAAGTTGAAAAGTTGAAAGGTTGAAAGGTTGAAAAGTTGAAAGGTTGAAAAGTTGAAAAGTTGAAAGGTTGAAAGGTTGAAAAGTTGAAAGGTTGAAGGGTTGAAAACAATCGAGAAATACGTATTCGGATCATTCCTGTCGAGCTTCCTGCTCGCGTTTCTCGTTTTGTCGTTTGTCATAACGATAGGGCTTATGGTCCAGATCGTCGGCTTCATCCTCGACGGTGTTTCGCCTTCGCTCATCGGCCAGTTCGCGCTCGTGAGCTTCCCCGAGACGATGCAGTGGACGATGCCGCTTGCGCTTCTCGTGGCGAGCGTCCTCGTCTTCTCCAGGATGAGCGCCGACAGCGAAATCGCCGCGATGCGCGCCTGCGGCGTGAATCTCCTTTCGATAATGAAGTGGCCGATCGCGTTCTCTCTCCTTTGCGTGGCGCTTGGGTTCTACATCAACAACGAGGTCGTGCCGCGCGGACACGAGGTCCGCAGAAATCTCAAGACAAAGGTGTCGGTGAGCACGGGGATTGACCTCCTTGAGCCGGGCCACGTCATCGACGACTTCCCGAAGATGAAGTTCTACTTCGGCGCGAAGGAGGGCAACTGGCTCTACGACATCGTAGTCATGGACTATTCCCAGAAGGTCGACCGCATGATAACCGCCTCGAAGGCGCTTGTCACTAGCGAAGGGACGGACCTGCACCTCGATCTCTACCAGATGACTGTCGACCCGCTCGACGCAGACCACCCGACCATGGCGCGCGCAACGCGTTTCCCCTACGTCGTCAAGGACGCGATAAAGGAAGTCAAGTATTCGAAGAAGGACAAGGACCTCGACTTCGGGGAGATACTCGAGAAGATGAAGCTCCAGAAGATGTTCGTTGACGCCGCCCATGGGAAAAGCAAGACCGCCGGCACGGAGAAAAACCTGCGAAAGCGCGACCTCTCGAAGACGCGAACTGAGTTCTCGAAGCGGCTTGTCTTCGCTATGGCCTCGTTCTGCTTCGTCCTCGTCGGAATTCCGCTTGGCATAAAGGCGCAGCGAAAGGAAAGTTCGATCGGCATGGCGATATCCCTTGCCGTCTCGCTCGGCTACTACATAGTCGTGATACTTATGCTTTCGGCGCAGAAGAACTTTGCGATGCGCCCGGACATCCTCATCTGGATTCCGGTTCCCGCGTGCTTCGCGATAGCGTCGTATCTCGTGCCGAAGAACCTGTAGAAAAGTTGAAAAGTTGAAAAGTTGAAAGGTTGAAAGGTTGAAAAGTTGAAAGATTTTGAATAGTTTAAAGATTAAAAATTGAAAGGTTGAAAAGTTGCCATGAAAATTCATCCTACTGCGATAGTCGAAGACGGTGCACAGCTCGGCGCCGACGTTGAAATCGGCCCCTATGCACATATTGGCAAAGACGCAAAGCTTGGCGACGGCACAATCGTCAAGCAGGGCGCGATAATAGACGGGCACACCACTATCGGCTCGATGTGCCAGATATTCCCATACGCCTGCATCGGCATGAAGACGCAGGACCTCAAGTACAAGGACGGCTCTGTCTCCTATATTGAAATCGGCGACCGCACAGTGATCCGCGAGTTCGCGACCGTCCACCTCGGAACGGCCGACGGCGAGAAGACGATCATCGGCTCGGACTGCCTTTTCATGTGCTACTGCCATGCGGCGCACGGCGTCATTCTCGGCGACCACTGCATCTGCTCGAACTCCGTGCAGCTCGCTGGCGACGTCCATCTCAACGACTGGGCGATCGTCGGCGGATGTGCCGCGGCGCACCAGTTCTGCACCGTTGGCGAGCACGCGATGGTCGGCGGCATGACGAAGATCCGCCAGGACGCGCCGCCGTTCATGCTCGTCGACATGGTCGAGGGCTCGATGAAGGTCATCGGCGTCAATGTCGTCGGGCTTACGCGCCGCGGCTTCTCGCGCGAGTCGATTCAGGCGCTCAAGGAGGCGCACCGCTTCCTCTACCGCGACGGGCTCAATCGTTCGCAGGCGCTCGACCGCGTGGAGCACGACGTCGAGCAGACGCCCGAGGTGCAGCGTCTCGTCGCGTTCTACCGCAAGTCGCAGCGCGGCGTCGCCTGATTCCATTGGCAGACTCGGCTTTGTTTTGCTATACTATTGGCGATGAACATCAACGACATTGTAAAGACGCTTGACGGCACGCTCGTTGCCGGCGGAGATTCCGACCGCACGGTCGGCACGGTCGTCGCGAACGACCTCATGAGCGATGTTCTCCTCAACGACGGGGACGACATCCTGCTTCTCACCTCGCTCGCCTCAGACCAGGCGATCAGGACCGCGAATATCGTCGGCGCCATGTGCGTCGTCGTGCACAACGCGAAGCCGTTGCCGCAGACGATGTGCCAGGTCGCCGACACGCTCGGCATTCCGCTCGTGAGCTCGCCTCTCTCCAAGTACGAGAGCTGCGTGCGAATCCACGACTTCCTCAAGGCCGAAGCCGGGTCGTGATGGAGTACAAGCCGACGATCCTGAGCGGCGGCGAAAGCCGCAGCGACGACCAGATCATGGCCGCGCACGAGCGCAAGCACGTTCGCCGCGTCTCGGGGCCTGGTCTTCCCGGCTCCGACGGGCAGGGCGAGCCGCTCGTCATAATGGAGCTTTTGCAGCGCCTGCGCGTCAAGGACGTGATGCGCGACCACGACATAATCTCCGTCGTTCGCACCGACACGATGCACTTCGCGCAGAACCTGATGAAGCGCAACCACATCTCGGGCGTACCCGTTGTGGAGGGGAAGCGGCTCTTCGGCATCGTCTCTATCAACGACATCATCATGGCGCTTGAGGGCGGCTGGATCAGCGATCCCTGCCAGAAGCACATGGCGACGAATCTCGTCGTTCTCGAGGAAGACATGCCTCTCGCCTTTGCGCTCAAGTATTTCGAGAATTATATCTTCGGGCGCTTCCCGGTGCTCAACAAGGAGCGCGACTTAGTTGGCATCGTCTCGCAGCGCGATGTCACGCGCGTCATGATGCGCGAGCTCACAAAGGAGCTAACGCGGCTTGAGGGCGGGGCAGGACACGCCGTTTCCGAGGG
>Ga0265299_10000419_pt1 | contig 53573 bp, 68 predicted proteins | sample AusTroGonzalo_MG_4_FD_193485 | JGI IMG/M metagenome (GOLD analysis project Ga0265299, IMG submission 193485) | Bovine rumen microbial communities from tropical cattle in Woodstock, Queensland, Australia - Gonzalo_02 | ecosystem: Host-associated > Mammals > Digestive system > Stomach > Rumen ...
TCGGTATGTGCTTGTTTCCGCTCGTAGTCGGGTGTGTGTAGGCGTTAGCACCCGATGCCACACCGTCTAATTTTGTCTTGTCGGCTGCGGACATCAGACCAGCAGCCGATTGCGTGGCTGCGGAATACGGTACTTGCCAAGTGCCGTCATTACGAAGATATTTAGTTGTATTAGAGCCGTAATTTAACGTACCAACACTTCCTATAGTAGGTTTATTGCTTAAATCGTTGTAATTACCCGATGTTGCAACTGTCGCTAATCCCGATACATCGCTTGCAGTATGTGTGTGGCTTTTGGCTGCAAAGTTAGCATCCGCCTGTGTCTTAGTATAGTAATTGCTCAAATCCACAGTAGTATCGCCAATCTTTTCCCAATGAGGCGTTGCAACGGTAGCAATATACACATATTCGTCGTATACGTTCTGATTTTCTGACTGCGATTTTGGTACAAGATAAATAGTTGTGCCTGATATGTTTTCTGTCGGCAACGATTGTACAACCGCAAATCGTAGGTTCGGAGCAATCATGGTATCAATTACATTCTTTGTGTAGTAATAGGATAAGTCATTGACTGCCTTAGTTATGAATCCCGAATCGTTGTTTAGGTCGGATGTCTTGGTAGGAACTATGATATTAGCAATCTTGTTTGTATTATCGTTTGCCGAAAACGATTCTACATTTACACCGTTGCGTTGAATTAATAATACGCCCTCGTTAACGTTAGGCGTAGGCTGTACGTTGATGCGCTGCCACTCGTAGTTAATTCCTATATATTCACCATGTTCGTTATATAGATTCGGAATAGAAATTGTAATACTTTCAGAGATAGTTAATATCGTTGCTGTTGTTGGCAAATTGTAATGCACATCGAAGAAAAATACAAATGTGTCATCACCACCCTCAGTGAGTTCTCCATATTGCAATGATGGAGGGAATTTTATCAACCGTATGTCGGTAGCAATATTGTTATATGTGCTTAATTGCTCATTCTTTATGCCTTCTAAGCAGTAATATCTTTTACCTTGCAATGATATTAGAACCGTTACACCACTTTGAGATGAACCCGAAGCATGAGAATCTGAATAATAAATTTGATAAGCATCTCCGTTATCCATAGATACGTTTATACCAAACAATTCGGCTACAATGTAGTCCTTGTCATCTACTGTATAACCATTTTGCTCGCACAGTTCTTTGTAGTCTAATAAAGCCTGTTCTACACTCGAAGATGTCATCTTATAATTATCACCATCGTTTGTGATAGGCAATCCATAGTAACAAGATATTATGCAATCAATAGACATTACCTGTCCAAAGACATAACTACCATCATTGTTATATACCAATCTATCTCCGATACGATAGATAGGTAGGTATACCTTGCCATTGCACCAATTATTTATTTCTATGAATGTACCACCGTTAACAGCAGTAACAGATAAATCTCTATTTTTGTACGAACCGACATTTGTTTCAAATTCAAATTGATTATTTTCAGTAACATAACATATTTCGGATGTTCCGTCAGGAAAATGAAACGTAATCATGTTACTATTAGCAGGTAGTGTTATTGTCGTGTATTCTAAGTCCGCTATTCTCTTGTAAAAATACCCGTTCGTGTATTTGCTGTCGCTCTGTCCGATATACTCTACAATCTCACCATCTTCTGCGGTTGTATAGGCATCTAAATCTGTAACTTGCTTTACAAATTTTCCATTTATTTTTAATTGATTTGAGGGGTTTTTTCCGATACCCCAATTTCCATCATCATATTTCACGTTAAGCGTTAACGTGTCGTTTTCAGGGTCGGATTCTATCAATACAGCCTCACCTGCTACAATGTCTATTGCGTTAGAAGAACGCTCTTTGTTCAGTCGTTGTATGTTGTTACCGTCTTTCTTGTAGAAATATCCGAACACGATATAAGACTGCGTACCGTCAGGGTCGATGGTGGTAATAGTTCGGTCGTTTTTGCCTTGCCAATGGAACACAGTTCCGTCCTGTAATGCGACAATATCTGCGTGGGTCTTGCATTTTACCACATACGATAAATCTTTGATTGACAAACGGTTTTGGCGGTCAATTTCAAACGTGTCGGGGTCGAACTGCAAGTTTACTCTGTTGCTGTTGTCAACATTAGTTGATGTGCCGCCGAAATATTGTGGTAGTACCGAGGCGTTGAAATTGCCGAGCAATTCCCACCGACTATCCGCTGTATATACATATTCTTTGTAGATATTATCGTTTTCTCCGTTGAAAGTAACAAGATAACACCATCCAACTTGCGGATTGTCAACTTGATAAAGTGCCTCGTAGGAGTTGAGTATACCCTTCAATATCATAGGGTTAGTGATAGAGGCAAGTTTGTTGCGCTCGTTGCTATTCATCACCACGCCGTCAACTACCGTTACGTTGCCTGAGGCATCTGTAACGAGAACTTTGTTGACGTTGTTTGACCCCTGAAATACATTTACTTTGTCGGCAAGTTTATCCTTAATAGACATTACATATTCAGTAATGTCTATATCATTGCCTTCATCGTCTTTCATGAATATACGTACATCGTCCTTTTCCTCGAAGCCGAAGGATAGCATCGGATTGAAAACTTGTGCCATAAGCCTTAATCTCCTACAGATTGAAATTTGCAATAGAATATTACATTACCTGTTACGGTGTAAGGGAATGTTACAGCCTCGGTAAATTCGCTGTCGGTGTAACAGCCCTCAAACGTGTTAAGTGTTTCGTCAATATGCTCTTTAACAGCCGATTCTGACAAGGAATAGTTAGGGTCGCAAACTATCGTGTCCTCAGTGTTAAGACCTCTGCCGTCAACGTTTACGAGCGTAACGGTGTATTCTATCTTTGTAAATCTTGCGGTTAATGTTGTATTCTGAGAAATTGTGTAAGGCGATGCCGTTGCCTCTGTTGCGCCTTCGGCAAACCAACCGTCAAAGGTGTATCCTTGCATTGCAAGGGTTTCAAGATTTACAGAATCGCCAATATCGTAAAGGTCTGACGATGTTTCAACGTCATCCACCATCAGCATTAGCCTACATTTGTAATATGCAGTAACGGTAACATCTTCGTTCATCGTAAACTCGCTATTCTGCAAAGTAGGTGTGCCGTTATTGTCTACATACCAACCCATAAAGGTTAGGGTTTGTGAAGTAGGTGTTTCTAATGTAACCGTAGCCCCCTCGCGCACTTGCGTTGTAGTTTGTGCCGCACCGTTCACTTTTGTTAGATTGTATAGACGTGTGTAACGGGCATTGATTATTGTGTTATTTGTTATTACAAAATCATCTGTAATGTGCAATTCGTCTATATACCAGCCGTCAAAATCGTAGTTTTGTCTCGTTGCGCCTGGCAATGAAGAAAAGTTTACAGTATCGTTTTTAAGCAAGTGCCTTACAACGTCCACCGAACCCTCACGCCTGATTACAAGGTTAACAGATTCCACAAAAGTAACCGCAAGTCCAATGTCTTCCTGAGTTACTTCTTTTTCGTCAATATCACTTTCGGCATCGTTGTAATAAAGATTAATTGCTACATACGCAATTTGAGATGCGTAGTTGTTAATTATTTCTATTGTTGTAGGCGTACCTGCAACTGCTTGCACAACCTCAGATTTGTAGAGAACTGAGTTTTGTTCAGTGTAAGCAACGCACTGAACATTCCACAGCGAAGATGCCACACTGACTTGAATTTTTCCCGTGTTAACGTCTGGCTGTATGCTGTCGGACAACAACGGATTAGCGGTTTTGCGCCGTGTTACCATCACACACCGTCCGTTACCTCGTATTACAGGTGTGTTCATGTCAGTAACAATCAACTCCTTCCCTACTGAGAATTTCAGTTTTGTCAGGTCTTGCTCGGTGTAATCTGTAATTCCCTCCTCCTGCTGTTGCTCGCTGCCCGAAGATATAGTGTCTTGCGGAGCAAGTGAAGATATTTTAACGACCTGACTGTTTTCGTTGTAATCAAATTCAAGAATGTATTTTGTGATGTTGCTCGACAAATATATAGCCCTCTTGATGTTTTTATTACCGCTCGGATTACGTTCTGTCTCAGATACATCGCCGCTATAATACTCGTATTTAATATCGTTGCCGTAGTGCGACTTCCATTCGTCAATCGAAGGTATATCCATTGCTTGATTGACAACTAATTTGTCGAGGTAATATGTTTTACCTTTGCGTGTTACGGTATTATCTTTCCAATTGTAGCTTAATCCGCTCCATAAAAAAAACGAATCGGGAAATACCACGGGTTTTGTCTCCCAACCCACGGAATTTCCTGCTATATCGAATATTTCTGCCGTTCTTTGATATAATGTATTCATGATTAGTTGTTTTAAGATAATTTTTTAATTCTGATATACCCTAAAAACGGGTCGTTTCCGAGACCTTCGCCCGCAGGACGTGTGCGGCGAGTTACACCTTGAACGTTCTTGTCATTGCCTAACGGCGAGTTTGCGGATATTACCGTGTTGTTTTTGCCGTCCGTATACTCGCAAATCTCGTTATGATGTTCGTAACAGAGTATTGCGCCTGCTTCGGGTTTGTCTATTTTTTCGGAATATTCTGTATTTTGAAGGACGTTCCACGTGTTTTTTGCCAAGGCGGAAAGTTTTTTCTTAAAAAATTCCTTAGCCTTGCCCTCCGACACTTGCAATAGTATCATTTTTACAAACGTAGCGCAATATGCTCGATTTTCGGGCTTAGGATTGTTTTTTGCCCATCCTGCCGAAACCATGAGTTTTTCAAAATCCTTGTTTTCCCATCCTGCGTTGTTGCCGACCTCCTTAGTGCCTACCCATTTCTGCGCTTCAGTAATAATTTTCTGTGCTTCGGGAGATGCGGAAATTTGCTTTGTTTCGCCCGAAGGTAAGGCTACTTGTACTTTGCTTTTGCGTAGTCTTTTAAAAGCAATCACCGAGGCGGTAACAATACCTGCGGTGATTATGGTTATGAGTGCTATTTTTGCGCCGTTTGTCATATTAGTTCGTTTTAAATATGTTCCAATGTGTCAATTTGTCAGTCTCACTGTCGTAGTTGTCATCGACAATAAGATTTGCGTGATGTACCACGTTGATATAGAGTTTCAGAGCCTTGACAGCCGAGCGTGTTTCTGTATTATATTTGCCGTCTACTTCAATGTCTTTGCTTACGGCAAGGCGGTAATCCTGTATAGCCAAAACCTTTGTTTCTGTTTGTTTTGCCCTCGCAAAATAGTCGAAAATAGGGTCTATCAACTTACCGAGCGCACCTGAACGGCGGAAAGCATTAAGTTTTGTCTGTAATTCTTTAATTTGATTTTGCGACAAAAGAACGGTCGGTTTAGGTTCAGGTTCTACACGTATTTGTTTCACCTCGCGGTATGTTTCAATAACCACTTCGGGACGTGTTTTGCCGTCCTTTTTGCGCTTATAATACGTGTATGCAAGATACGCCGCACCGCAAACCGCTAATACCGTTAATGCTTTGTTGTCGTTCATTATAGTAGTGCAGTTACGCCTATTTTGTTCAAAATTCTTTGATACTCTTCCCTATCGTTGGCATCGTCTTGTAACAAATACTCTACAAGCGTATGATATTCACCATCCGTATTATCTTTGCGAGAATCAAATGCAGTAACAACCGCATACCAATCGTCCTTTGTCGGAATCTTCGATAATTGCGTTTTAATGTCTTTTTCGTTATAATATTTCCATTTCCACGCCTTCAAATCAAAATCATTTTCCAAGGCATCAGCGATAGCGTTATGCTGAGATGGCGTTAGTTGGCAATTATCAGGATTACCACCTTCAGCATCCACCGCAGCCTTGTTACTTTTTTGAATTTTATTAGAAGCCTTTTTTACAACCTTGTAAATTACAAATACAGCGAGACCTGCTCCGACCGCTATGCCGACAGTTTTAAGTATTTTGATACCCGTTGACTGAGTTGTCTTTATAAGATTCGTAGCAGAGTGGATGAGTTCGGGGTTTTGTGCCGCTGCTGTTATTAATGTTGCCGCCATTTTTTATAATTTTGATATTATACAATTATCAGAAATAGTTTCAGGAATGATTTTCCAAAATTCTAACCTGAACGGGATAAACGTACTCGCGTCTTCACCGTAGTTGCTTGTAAGTATCTCCAACTCCTCGCTGAAAAACTTATACTGCGTGTAGGCGGACGTGTTGAGCGTGTTCTTGCTAAAAGCAAAATAGTTGTCAGGCGAAATCAACTCTATTTTCGTATGTATCTTAGTATCCACCTGCTCGGAAGCAAATAGATATATATACTTATTAAGGTCTAAAATGACATCAGGCGTGTTTACGTCAAGAAATATCGGGGAAGCCTTAAAACGGTCAATTCCTCGACTTGTCATCTCTGTTACAATATAGTTCTGTATGTCAATCATTGCTATTTCTGTATCGGTTTTTCGATATAAGTTATATATACTTTCAATCGACAAACCTTTTCAGGGTCGGTGTCGATTAGTCGCAGCACATACGATAGATTGTTGTTCTCAGGTGTGCTATAGACAGGAGTGTTTTTAACGTTAAAATGTTTCAAATCGTGAGCAACGTAACGCTGATTAAGTATTTGTTCGTTAGTCTTTTCGTTGAATAGCGACAAATACCCCGTGCCGTTTGTCAGATTAGCACAGACTGCTGTTATCTGACAAACATTTGTCGGCAATACGATAGAATCAATTCTATCCATGTAAGTATTGTCGATTTTAACGTTGTAGAGGTATAGTCGTGTGCGTTGCATATCTGTTATTTTTTAGGTTTTGTTACGCTCCAAAGGTTGATTTTAACGGTAAAAGGCGTAAACGATGCTGAGTTGCTCGATGCAATGTAGCCTTTGATAAGCGAGCCATCGGCACGCTCGTTGCACGGATAGATGTTCTCAAAAAAAGAGTTACCGCTTTTAGCACTGATTAGTGAGCAATCGAAACCGTCAGGGAGAATCTCCTCGTTGTCGATGGTCAACTGCATTGTGCTTTCGTTGATTTGTTTAGTAATATCCTCGCCTGTTTCGTTAGATGTCAGGATAATACCAACAATGCGGTCGTTAGTGATTTGTGCCTGAGTTTCAAATACAAATCGTGTGTTCGGTGTGTTTATTTTTACCGTGATAATCTGCATTTTAAGGCGTACATTGTTGAGTTGCAGATAACGAACATTGATACCTGAGTTTACAGGTGTGTCGCCGATTGGAAAGTTGATATTAGCACCTTCTTGTGCCTTGTTGTTGTCTAACGTTGCCATATTTCTGTATTTATAATAATTTTAACATTGGATTGTCTGCAAGTTTTTTGAAAAACTCTCTGTTTTTCTGAATTTTGCCGTAAAGCACATTGGTAAATGCGTTTTCAGATACATTTTCCAAAAGGTTTTGAATTACCAAAATCTTTTTTTTAGCGTTTTCTTCGCTGTCGGCATTGATGGTGAATGTATATCTGTAATTAGACATTGCTTTCGGTGTTTTGTGGGTTAGTATCTTGCTGATGTGATTTTTGCACAAAGCGGAATACTCGTTTGAGTTCGTTATCGCTCTGACTGCAATACTGACAAATTGCAGCTACAAGGTCTATGCGGCTTTTGTCAAGAGTGTTGAGATATGCGTTAATTTCTTCGATAGACGATGCCGTTTCGGGGTTTGTGGCTTGTAAGTTAACAGAACTAAGGTCGGAGTGTGCGGTGTCGGTTGCTGCGGCTGCGGTATCTTCGTCAAGAAATCCTGCAAGTTTTTCGTCAAGCTTAAACTTTTTTGTTAAAGCACCGATTATGCCCGTAGAGGCAAGGCTACCGAGTGTGAGTTTGTTTTGCAAGTTTTCAATTTTGTTCTTGCTATCACGTTCAGCATCCCACAATTTGTATTCTGCCTTTTTAAGTTCGTCTCTAAGTTCCTCATTTTTTTCTTTTAGGCGTTTTACCTCATTTTCCAAATCTTTTTTGTCTATTTTCAGTTCGGAAATCTGACCAAGTGCGCCTTCAAGTTTATCTTGCTGCGCGATCATTGCAGCCGAGGACTTGATAATGCCTGAAAGTCCGCCTTCAACGCCGAGCATACCGAGGCTTCGCCCGAACCCCTCCAAAAAGTTGTTCGCTTCGCCAAGGTTGCCGAAACCGCTAAAAGGCTGTGGCGTGTTGCTTTTTCTCTTTGTCATTTTCTTAGATTTTTTTAGTTCAAATTCAACTCGAGATATTGCTTCTGCGTCATCGCAACAATTGTTGTACTCAGTTACCAATACCGAGGTGAATTTTTTATTTTTCATAATTTGTTCAATCGCGTGTTTGAAAGTTTCCGCACCCGTTGCATTTTTGCGGTTTTGTAGGATACTTATAATAGGGTACGCTATATCACCCATTTTTGCAGTTATATCAAAAAAATAACGGGTTTGAGCGTTATCTTTGAATATAAGGGTATTGTAGTATTCAGAGAGTTCTTCTGTCATTGTTTTTCGTTTTTTAAAAAAAGAAAAAGGGACGGGACTATGAGTCTCGTCCCTTTCTTTTGATTATTGACAAAGTATGAAAAAGCCTATGCCTTTGTAGTCTTAACTCCGATAATGTCAACGCGAATTGCTGAGTATGTTTGTGCGCTCTCGTCAGGAATACCTGCGAAATCGAACTCAACGTTGATTTCACGCTGCGGATAGAACATCTTTGGGGTAGGAAGTATGTAAAGACCAGCCTCTTGGTCGGTGCGGTTAGCGTGTTCAAATACGCTTGCAGCCGATTTGTCGATGTAGGTTGTGCTTTCCTGTCCGATGTGCCATTCGCCGTTGGTGATGTTAGCAATCGGGGCTGTCCACTGTGCTGTTTTAAGAAGGTTGTAGTCGCGCGATGCGAGACCGCTTACTGAGCGTACACGCAAACGGGTAGCGAGGAAGTAATCCTCAGCAGGCATACGACCCTGAACAACGTTTGTGATGCCGATTACGGTGTTGTCTCCTGATTTGAAGATGTCAACGTGGTTCTGCTGACTGATGAACTCTACACCGTAGTAGATGAAGGGGACAATCTGCCAAACGCCTTTTTTCAGCTTTGTCTGAGCGTCTTTCGGCAAAAGATTGATGCGCTGCTCGAAAAGAGCTTTGTCGGAAAGGTTAGTAGTTTCTCGGGAGATGTTGTGCGAGCCTTTTTTACGAGCAGCCGCCACTACTTTTTTCTTTGCTGCTTTTTTCTTTGTTGCTGATGCACCAAGACCGTCAATGCTTGCCATAAGACCGATTAAAGAATCGTCATCGAGAGCCTCCAAGCCTTCTACAACAGTAGTCTCGTCTTCTGTTAATGCTGCTGCGAGTTGACCAAGTGAGCCAAATTCGCCAAGTCCAAATATTGCCATGTTTGTAAAATGTTTTAAGTTAATTAATTAATTGGTTTCATGTTAATTACAAAATCAATTCGCCTTCCAAGCCTTCTATTGATTCAATAGGGCTGTCGTAACGCGAGTATGTCAGTCCGCTCGGAATTGGAATATCCAATGCTGCAACAGCATCGTTGCTGTCGTTAATGTCTCCGACTTCGTTTTCCACCCTGATAGGGTCTTCTCCGTTGATGCCGTCAAGATCGTCGATGTCGCCGAAATCCTCGTCAGGGTCGCCTAAGCCGTCCAAATCGTCATCGTCTCCGATAAGTGAACCCATGATGCCGCCGCTTAATGACTGCGTGAGGCTCTTTGACCACAAGAGGCGTGATGCTACATCGCACAGACCGCCGACCGCGATACCGTTGCCGAATTTTTTAGCCATTGCGCCCTCCGCACCTATCGAAATACCGCAACCAATTACGGTTGTAGCAACAGGTACAGCAAAGTCTTTTAAAGTCTGCGTTGTAGACGCACCTAAGCCGTTGACCACCGTTTTGCTTGACAAAAATTTGCTCAACATCTTAGATATAGCCACAGAGAGTATAGCACCTCCTGCGACTGGTGCAAGGTCGAACATTCGCTCCTTTACACGTGATAATGTTATTTGTCCCATTTTTGTAAATTATTAATTTGTTTGTTATTCTTGGTTTTAAAGAGATTCTTGCTTGCCTATGACAGGTCAATCGGTTCGATATATCCTAATTCTTCGGGAGGTTCGTCATTGTCGCCAATGCCGCTTAGCAATCCCGAAACAACCTGTGCCGCTGATTTTTTTTTCGAGAAAATAACAGCCATAACTCCGCCGATGAGTAGTATTGCTCCTGCACCGATAAAGATTGCTTTCTTGTGCTTAGCAAAAAAGCCCTCTTTTGCCGATGCCGTAGCAACTTCGCCGCTGCTGTTTTCCTCAGATGTTACTGTATCGCTCATTTCGTCTGTGTTTATGTTAAACTTATTTTTAATGTAATTCTCTCCTTTTTCGTAAAGTCCCGGCGCAACTGTTTGAGCAACTTCCACTGCGTTAGAATACTTTTCCGCAATATTGTTCACATCAACGCCACCACGGTTTTGCTTCTGTTGCTTTTTACTTTGCTTTGCAACTTGTTTTTGCTGCTTTTTGCTTTGCTTTGCAATTTGCTTTTGCTGCTTTTTGCTTTGCCTTGCTTCTTTCCTCTGCTGCCGTTTTGCTTGTCTCTCTGCCTTACTCATGTTTCTTTGATTTTGAAATTAATAAAGCCACTACTCCGCCGACAACGAGCAAACCTCCGCCAATCACAGCCACTTTTTTTGCTGTACTCCATCCTTGCTTTTTGCTTTGATTTTGTTTTACAGGACTGGCTAACGTTCTTTTTTGCGGTTGTTTCTTTAAAACAACTGCCGATGATTGCTTATAGTTGTTATCGTCAGATTGTGTTGCTACGCTTCCAGCTTCGTCTTCGTCCTCAACATTGTCGGTGTCGTAGTTGATATTCTCATTCTCGTCCACTTCCTGAGGCATCATTTTGTCTTTTATCGCATCCTTAACAGATTCGGGGATAGCGTCGCCAACTTTCTTGAATATGTCTATTGCTTTTTTGATAATCGGTGTTGCGGAAGCCACAGCAGAAGATACCGCAGCAGTAGCAGCGAAACCTAACTCGCCGAGTTCCTCACTATCTCCGATTATCTGATAACTGATAGCATCAAGCCCGTTGATTTGCTTATCCTTCTTGATAAGTTTGTTTAGCCGAGAACGAACTCTGTTGTAAACTTGCTGATTGCCGCAAAGCATACGTCCGATGTCGTTAAGTTCTTCTGTAAGATTCCCGACATTCTTTTTTGAACCAAAAAGAGCCTTCTTGTTTTTGCCTTTTTCAACAGCCTTTTTAAGTTTTTTCTCTTTGCCGCCAAAAACTTTCTTCCATGTTTTGAGAAATTTTTGGTAGGCGTTTTCGTTGTTAGCGAATTTCGTAGCCATGCCACGGAAGTTAAGCCTGATAAGCAGCATGAACATTGAGCGAGGTAACAGCATCGTGGATTTCTTAGCAAAATTGGCGATGCCCTTTCCTACTTTTTTAATCGCCTTTACAAAACCTCCTCTGTTTTCTGCGAGTTTCTTTTTTGCCGCTTTTTTGCGCTCTTTTGCTTCCTTCAAAGCCTCTTTGTCGCCTGACCTTTTAGCCTTGCGGATGTCCTTTCTCGCTTTGCGTTTCTCCCTACGAGCCTCTCTCCGAGCCTTACGACCAGCAAGGTCGCCTACTTCTGTCTCTGTGTAACATTGTGCGCCGCTGAGTTGGTAAATATCGCAACCGTTCAGCGACATCGGATAAAGGTAAGTCTTTGCGACAGGGAATGTTTTTTCGTCTTCGTACTTTTTTTCTGCGTTAAAAGTGTGATACACAGGGTCGATAATAATATTTTCCCCCGCGCTGTGTGCAATTGTGTAGACGTGTTGCCATCCATGACTTATGCCAAGCGTGTCGGCATACGCTGTTATGCGAAAACTGAAAGGAATTTTGAGATTAAACAATATGCAGCCGACAAATAGCGACATACAATCGCAGTCGGCTGAATATTCGGGTGTGTCGGGATATTGACGTGCCATAATTTGAGCGTCATGCCACGTCCGAGATGGTGTGCGTAATTGTTCACCTTTTTCAAGGTTATATTTAACGTAGTCTACAACGAATTGCCAAATTCTTTTGCAAGTGGCTTTTACGTTAAGTTTTCCGTCCTCTTTTACGGCAAGTTTTCTTGCTATTTTAGCAGTTTGATAGTTGTAATCTTTTACCATTTCTTTCATAAATTCGATGGTATCAGACACTTCGCCGTCTTGTTTTAGCATTACCTTGTCGTTTGTGGCAGGCGGAAAGAGAGTGTCGAACCGTGAACCGTCTTTAATTACTCGGTTTACAGCCGATTGTGGAGCATATCCTAACTTATATATTGGTGCAGTAGTTCTCATTTTCAGGCTAATTTAGTTGAATACGGTATCGCTATATCGCCGACATAAACCACCATCGCAACTTCAAGCAAGGGCAATAGTTTCGTTAACACGTTATTGGAAAGTGTGTTAATTAAATTAGTGATGTTGTCTTTGAGTTTTGCGTTTTTGTTAAACTTAAAGCCTTCGCCCGCTTTGCTGAGCATATCGGCGAATAGCGACACGGTTTGCAATGAAAGGATTGGTATCTCAAATGTCATATCTTTAAGCATACTCATACCTTGCGGCTTAATAGTTACGATGTCTTTTGAAATCTTTGATTGAGCGAGAACGCTACCGTTGTACTTGATTTGTACCGTGGGTTTCTCGAATGATACGGAGAGTTTTGTAGGATTGATGAACTCGATATTGAGTTTGATAACGAGTTTTTTGTTTTGAATAGCAATTTTACCCAACTTAATGTTAAAGTTGAGTTGGTCTACAAAAGCCTTTGCCTCAATGGTTTTTTGAGTGCCTTTGTAGATTAAATATCCTACAACTGCGGCGATTGCCGTGCCGATTAGTACTTTTTTTACGTTCATCTCGTGTTTTTTTGCTATAAAAGCACCGCTGTTGTGCGGTGCGGTAACAACAAAAGAATTGTTTTCTACTACAATTTTCGTTTGCGAATATACGAGGTGAGATTTACGTAAAAACCGTTGTTTGTCCTGGGTTGACGTGTTTTGTCGTTGATTTCCTTATTTTGTCGTATTTTGTCGTAGATGAGACGTTTAGATACAAAAAATACGGCTGAGTTTTCACAACTGAGCCGTATTCACTTAGTAAATCAATATAATATGAAAAAATTAACTATTATGAATGAATTAAAATTAAGAGTTCCAATCAATAGTCCTTATACCATCTAAACTAACTTGTATTAATATATTTTTTGGCATTCGAGACAACCATTTTATAGAAAAAACGATTTCTCTTTCAGGATAAACCATAATAGGTGGTGATAATCTTAGTTCAGAGTTTTTGTCAAACATTGATAGTGGACAATTTTCAAAATAAGTACAACCTTGTTGTTTTAGTCCAAATTCGCCAATGTGATAATGATTGTTGATATTGAATAACTCTACATCTTCAAACTCGTATGGTAAATATTTTAGCGTAATACTTGTAAGAAGAAAATAATAAGGCGGCATTTGCGACTTACTAATATTTGACATAATAGGTGCTACGGAAAATACATTCGGAATTTCTTGCAATCCACCAATGGGAATAATCGTATACAATGAATGTCGCTGTATGTGCCATTGTCCGTTGCCCAATTTTTCATTATATTCATCGGGGATTTGCCACCGCCGTTTTTCAAAACTTTCGTGAGGCAAAGTGTCAATCGTTTCAATTGTTTGGAATTTTTTAATTTCTTCTATTGTAAAAGGTCTCATTTTTATAATATTTTAAGTTTAACTATCTTTTAAATACCGACTCTACCTGTGTTCGGTCGGGTGTGCCGAGTAGTGCAAAGATTTTTTCGCACTCTTGAACCGTATAAAACCACTTTCGGGGTTCTATATATACACGGTTTTCTAATTCATACCTCAAAGTTCGTAACGAAACACCGTATATTGCGGCGAGTTCGGACTTTCGGATGCGCTGAGGTTTTAAATTATCTTCCTTGTCGAATAAAAAATTGAGCATAATATTTGATTGATTTAAAAATTAGTACTATTTTTGCAAAATCAATCAATCAATTTTTTGTAGCCTTGCGACCTTTATGGCGCAGGGCTATTTTCATTATCGGTATCTTCAAATTTTTCTACTCTCACAAAATCGACTTTACCGTATGGTATGTAGATTTTAGCCTGACCTTTGGTGCATACATAGTGGGGAGACCCACAAAAATTCGATGGTTCAATGCGCTCTACTACCAATATATCTTTATTGGTGAGAAATACGGTTATTTCTTTACTCTGTTGTTCCATTTTCTTCTGTGTTTTTTTGGTTTATTAATTCAGTTATTTTCATTTGAACCTCATATAGGTTCGTTATATAGTAGTCCATAGCCTCGTTAAGAGAGGGGGGGCAATTCCATAATTGTAATATCAGGTCGCTGCGTATTTTTAGATACAACGATAAAGTATCGTATATCTCGGCGGAACATTCTTTATAGAAATATTCCATCGGCACGTTGAAGAACTGCGCTAATTTGGAGAATGTTTCAAGCGTAGTGCTGTTTCGGTGCATAGCCATAGTGATAGCGGTCTGAGATATACCTGTTTTCTCTGAGAGTTGTTTAAGCGTGATTTTACGCTTAAAACAGAGTTCTTTGATTTTTTTGAGATTCAGTTCCATAATTGTTGATTTATTATTGTCTTTTTCATTTTTTTGCCGTTTGTGATTTTATAGGTTTCATTTATTGGTTCTAATTTGCAATCGCTTGTCCCTTGTATAAATCGTGCTATCCCATCACAATCACCACATACTGCATAGTTATTGACTTTGTTTGTTAATACAAATTGAATAATCTCGTCAATATCAATATAATCAGTTTGAGCAATAGAAACATCTCCTGATTCTATTTGTACCTTACATCTACTAACCCAACAATCAATTAGAATTGTATAATCGGTATTGATGTAAGATTTAACCGCTGATAAGTCAATTTTTTGCATATAGTTTTTTTTGATATTCAGTTTATAATTACTGCATCTTCGATTACAACTTTGTGCGTGTCATTTAACTTTAAATCATCCGTTGCCTCTTTCGGCAATTCAAATGTTTTGAATATAATATTGCCATCGGGTGTTGGCGGCAACATTATTGCGATTCCAAGATTATTATTCAATACTTCTCCCATATTTGTTAGTTTTAGGTTTTATAATTTGAGAAAAAGACACGAACCTATCACTAAGTGATGGTTTGCCATCTTTGCGTAATAAGCGACACATAAAGCCATCAAGAATTATTTTTTGTGCCTGATACTTAGTACCGTTTAAGTCGGTGATAATGTCGCCCTCTTTTATCAGAGCCGAATATTCATCACGTACTATGATACTCAATTGTTGCTTTAACTCTATCCGTTGCATAGTTAAATGTGCCATTTGAGAATCAATTTCAGTGATTTTTTGTTTAATTTCTTCTTTTGTCATTTTTTTTAGTTATTTAAAAAATTTCTTTAATAAGTCTACTGCATCTGAATCATAAAATATAGTTCCTTTTTTGCTTCTAATCCTATATCGTTTTGCTAAAAAATATTGTAAATATCTACTTATTTGTCCTTTTTTTAAATTAAATAATTCTGTCATTTGTTCCGTAGTAAAATAGTTGTTATCATCTTTGATAAATGTTGTATAAGCCAAGTTTTCATAGGCTTGTTCAATTCTACAAGATATTTGGTCAATTGCCATTTGATTGTATAAATATCTACGACCCACTATTTTGGTAGGAACTATATCCAAAATGCTAATAACTAACGAAATTGTGGTTTTACTTGATTTTAATTTCTTTGCTATCTCTTCCTTATCAAGCAATATATTTTTTTTATCCTCACTATTCTCATTATTTTCAGTTTTGTATTTATGGTTATTATATGCACTTCTACACACATTTGAACAAAATTTTTTATCGGTTCTACCGATAAATCCCCGTCCACATTGTAGACATTCATTTGTTGTCAATTCTATTGTCTGCGTAGGTGTTGATACAATAGGTGGTGTTTCCTTTGGTAGTTCTATTTTTGTAGGTATCGGCGTTAAGGATATTTCTTCCTTTTCGGGAATAAACTCGAATTTTATCCCTTTCTCCGATAATATCTGTATTACGGTTATAAAATCCGCATCATTTATTTTTAGTGTTTTCATATAGACTTAAAATTTATCTAAGGTTGTACTATTGTGTTCCATATCCTATTGCCCATAATATAATGCAATGATTTTATATTATTTTCAAGGTTCTCCAACCGTTCCAATACTTTTTTTTGAAACTCGGCATTGATTTGTGCCTGAGTTTGTTTAGGCGGTGCAACGATTTTTTCAATCCTTGCCCGAAATTTTGAAAGGCGTTCTTGAATAATACTTGCTTTGCAATAGGTATCACAATGCTTAGGATACCATCGGCTTTCTTGGACAAATGCCTTATATAATTTGTTTGCGAGTTCTTTATTCGGAAAATTATAGTATTCCGAAATACCTTCGGCTATCATTGCCGAACCTACCGTAATAAGATAGGCTTGTATATCGTTTGTGTAAAATTTTTCGCCAATTTCAGGCTTATATTTGTCGATTATTGTGTCAACTTGCTTTAAAACAAGTGTGGCATAAACTTCTTTATTTTGTGCTTCGTCCACAATCATAATCAAAACAATTCTTGTTGTTGGTATGTATATTTTTCTTTTATATAGGCTTTCACCGCCTCGTTGTCGGTGGTGGCAATAATTTTTGCAATTGCTCCGCCTTTGTCTTTGGAGGCTGATATTGTCCGAACTGCGGTTAAGATCGGCGCATAGTTCGGGTCGGATTTTTCGGGTAATGCTTTCATTTTATTATTTTTTGGTTCGGTAGTTTCGGGCTGAGGTATGGTTTGTTGACGGTTGAGCAACCAACAAGCCGTAATTAAATACGCAGTATATACGGCGTAAAAGATTGAACATATAAGGATAAAATATTGTTGGTCAATATTTATCCGAAGATATATTGCAAACCCGTCTAATAGTGCAAAAAATAACACATAGATATAATGCTTTACTTTTACTACGGCGATTGCGGAGATTATAGAATACGCCAAAGCGGAAATTATTAATATACCGTATTCTATTGTAGATAACGGTACACCATCGGCGGCAATCTTACGGGTTAAAATCATTAGGTCGCCGTTGGTAAACCAAAGTTGCAAAGCAAGGATTGTGGTTATGAATGTAATTAATTTTTTCATTGTTTCTGAGTTTTTAAAAATCTGACGGCTACACGGTAATGCAACCGTCAGGACAAGAAAATCAAAGTTTATGTATAATAATGTTAATGAGTAGTGTTATGCTTATCGAATAAGCCTATGATCCAAAAGACGAAAGAGAATGAAGTAAAACCAATAAATGTTAACCCAAACCGTCCCGATATGTCAAACAGCCAACGAAAAAACTCGCTGTCGGGGTCGGTGTATTCAAGATAGTTGTTGCTCCAACAATTAAGGATGCAACAGAGTGCGAGGCAAACAATACTGATGATTGTTCCTATGCCAAAATACTTATTTTTCATATCAATCAATTTTTAAAAGTTAATAAAATTATCGAAGAATGATTTTGAGGCTACTTTTTTAACCTCGTTATATATAACCTCTTGTCCTTTTTTCAGGGTGTCAAGGTCGGTGCGGATGGTGTCCTGACCTGCTTTGATTTCAAGAATTAGGGTTTTCAGGCTGTCAATGCGTTTGTTGAGGAACGCATCACGCTCGGCAAACTCTTTTTGTGTGAGTTGCTCAGTCCTTTGGAAGTATTGATTTATCCCTATCACTCCTATCAGGATCAGAAGGACTGCTAAGATTGTGGCTGCTGTTTTCATTTTCAAAATCTTTTATAATATTAGACATTATGGTTAATTTCAATCTTTTACTTAAAAATCGCCAAAAGATTTTAGCGAGTAGATATTTCTTTAAGCCTCGTTTCGATTTCATTTTTAATTTCATTTATAGAGGTTAAACCTTTTTGATTTATTCTTTCGAGAATTATCTTCTCAGAATAAGGGTATATCACTTTCTTTGTGAGTTTTGTGTACTCTACAACAAGTTTATGCAATTCGGCTGCGGTGCAAACCGAATCGGTGATTATATTTTCGTTATTAGCCTGAGCGGTGGGGTAGGTGGGGGACTTGGTTAAGAAAATCGTTAAAGTAAAAATCAAAGTAATAAATAATATTAGATTGATTTTCTTTACTTTCTTCAATTCCTTATCTTTTTTTTGAATGAGCAACAAAGGCACAACTTGACGGCGGCAATTGGCATCGTTGATAGGCTTTTTGTCAACGGTCATACCTTTTTTTCGTAAATCGTCAATGACGTAAGATGGTAGACCCATCTGCCCTCCCATCGCTGTAAATATGTTTTGGTGTAAACCTTTGCTAATATCTTGAATGTATTTATCATCGTTCAGAAATTTGAGAATTTCACCAATATCATCGGTAACGACAAGAGGCGTTGGACGGTGAAAACTTTTATTCGGTGTTTTATCTATTGCAGGTTGACTGCATTTTGTTTGCAGATTGTCTGCAATACGGTTGCAAGATGTTTGCAAATCGTCTGCAATACCGTTGCAATTTGTCTGCAAATCGTCTGCAAATTCGTTGCATTTGCTTTGCAAATCGTCTGCAAACGGGGTTTCGGGGTTTTCTTCATCATAGAAAACTTCGCTGACTTCTCCGCTATCAGTAGGAGAGGTGATGAATGTGTATTTCTTTACAGCCATTTTTTTAAGTTTTCAAGGTTTATTTCGGGGCATTTGGTATCGTTTAGGTCGCAATGACCTTTAACAAATTCTTTCGATAAACCGTACTTAATCATTAAAAATTTGACGGTTAATATTAAGAGAATTTTTGTTGAGAGTTTATCACGGTCGGCAGAGTGGATGCACACCCCTATCGTTTGCGAGTTGTAGCCTTTTGTATGCGCTCCTTTGGTATCAAGATTGTGAACTATATAGACTTTGCCATCTTTTATGTAGATGTTGTATGCAAAGCCTGTTATTTCATATCCACACGTATCACGATGGTAAATTTCAATTTCTAATAGACTGCAATCTCGAAAAATATCATCGTGGTGTATTACGATAAATTTCGTTTCGTTACGAAAATTTTTATCTACATTAAATACTCCTGTCAAGTCCACTACCCTATTGCAGTACACGCAATAGGCGATAATGGTAAGCACAGCAGTAAATTTTACTATGAATATTATAACTCGTTTCATCAGAATATCCCTCCGAACATTTGTTTGATTAGTTCCCATATATTAATCCAAGAGCCTGTTTTGATGAATAGGTAAATAACATACCCTGCGAGGAAAACACCCATCACTGCTAAAAATTTTTTGAAGAAACTTTTAAGCAATTCGCCTACAAGTCCCCAAATTTCTACCACAACCCAACGGATGGCGGCAAAGAGGTTGATAAAGCAAAATTTTAACGCTGACGGGATATTAACGGCTATAATTATTATCACATCAATCACACCGCAAATCACCGCTACAATTGGAAAAATGCCCAAATAATAGGCAATTTTTATAGCCCAATGGCAACGGATTATGCCGAATTTTTTTACCAATCGGCTTGTTAGCGGAAATACATTCGATACTTCCATTGAGGGGCTTTCCTCAAATTCAATCCAATGTTTTTGGATTGGGACAGCGATATATGTAGTTTCTTCGTTCATTCTTTTGTCGGTTTAAAATTTTAAAAAAAGGGTGTCGGTGTCGTTTCCCAGAGTTTGAAGACGTGTTTTTGTTGATGACTTATTGAGGCTTTCGCCTACGTCCTGACACCCTTAGTGCAATTCTGCTGTTCTATTGAAAGGTTTATCCTACGGTCTTAAAAAAATAGGGGGGATTAGCCAAATCTTACAGGTGCAATACCATCTCCCCCCTATGGTTGCCTATTCGGGGCTTGCAGGCTCTCAGGTGCGATAGTGTGTTCTTTCGGTTCGGGTTTCGCTTCGGGCTGAGGTTGTTTCGGCAATTTTTCAAGGAACTGCATAAGATATTGCAGTACATTGTCGCCGTGCTGCTGATTGAGAAATCTTCCAAACAAGTCCGACAAGAACCCTAAGCCGTCCATTGCTTGTTGTTGCTGTTGAATTTCCGCTTGCTGACGGATGCCCGTTGTTTTGTAGACAATATATGCTTTCGCTATTGTCTCTACTGTGTCGAATAATTTTGCGATAAGTAAATCGTTCATTGTGTTTATGTTTAAATTTTTGATATATAGTTATTTATTAATTGCCACGTACTCGGATTGCTACTCCCGTTGTATTTTTAACACCATCTAACCAATCTCTATGAAGCCTAAAAAATGTTTCTGCGGTCTGCATTGTGCCGTAATACATATCTATAATGCCATTTTCATACTTAATCGGGTAACATTGAGCGTTATTCTCGATATAAGATTTGTAATCCATCAGAGACATTTGCTCTCGGAAGGCATTTTTTACGTTTTCCCAAACTGCAAGCACTTGCTTGTCGGTGGAGGCTTGGGGGGGCTGCGGCGGAGTGGGGGGGGTGTTTTTTCCTTTTCCCTTTCCTTTTCCGTTATTTTCTTTTGCAAGGCTATATTTTTGGTTCATTGGCTTTTGCAGAAAGTTTTGCGCTGAGCGGATAATTCCGCCTTTGTAACCGTAACCATTTTCACCTTCGTTGAGAGCCTTGAACTCTACATATCCATTTTCGGTCATCGTTATACCCTCGGCGGCGAGAGCCGCTTTTATTTCTTCAATTGAAAAAACTTTTTTTTCGTCGGCTGTGCCGTTTTTTAAAAAAAGGTTTTTATTATTTGTTATTTCTTGTTGAGTATTGTTATTTATATTATTATTTATATAGTTGTGGTTAGTTGGATGGTTAGTTTGTTGGTTAGGGAGTTGGTTATCTTGTTGGTTAACCTCTTGGTTAATTTGTTGGTTAGGGAGTTGGTTATCTTGTTGGTTAACCTCTTGGTTAATTTGTTGGTTAGGGAGTTGGTTGATATTTTTTATTTGCGGTTGGTAAGTGTCATAATTTAAGATAGTTATAATACTAATTTTGTTGGTTGATTCTATTGTAATACAGTCTATTTCTTTGAGGTTTTTTAAACAGGTTCTTATGTTTTGTTCCGAAAGACCTGTGCCAAGGCTCAATTTTGAGCGCGAACCCACATACTGACCTCTTTTTATAGTCATTCCACGCCATATCTTATCGGTGATATTGGCTTGTCCGATAAGGTAGAGAAATAGTTTCAGGGTATTACCATCATAATCCCAAATAGAACTACTAAATAGTTGTCTGTGAACAAAGAAGAACCCACCGTAATTCATAGCACTATAAGATTTTGATTTTTACAAGTTCCCAATAGCACCTTTTTAGTGCTCGCACATCTTCAATAGCGTTGTGTGCAGGGAATCCCACCTCTTTCGCCTTTGCGGTAGTAATACCGTGTACTCGGCTCGCTGCTTCGGGTATCACCCAACCATCAGGCTTTATGATGTAGTCTTTTTCAACATCACAAAAGTCCCACGACAATTGCACAATACGAGGGAATCGGAGCGCATTGTTTATAGGGTCGTTGCAGGGAGGCAACAATCCTGTGGTTTCTGTGTCGAAAAACAAGTATTTTGGTTTCGGCACTACCTTGTTTATGATATGAGTTAATTCTTCCATTTTTTGTATTTTTTAAAAAAGCCCTACCTTGCAGATTTATCATCCATCCCTTCCGGGAGATAGGGCTAAGGTGTTTGGGGTCAGGCGATACCTCGTGAATGTGCTTTATTAAAAAGCACCCCGACAGTAATATGTGGTATTAGTCGGTGGGTTGTCGGGGTGCGTTGATGGTGGAATTATTTTGCTCAAAATATTGTAACGCTAATGCGGCGTTAAATATAGCGTTGCCCTGATTTCCCTGATTGTAAAAGGCTCTCAGGGTACAGCCTTTTGGAGTATCGTAACAACCTTGTGCCAATCTCCTTGACACGGTGGCAACTGATATTCCGCATAGTTTCGCAAACTCTTTTTTACTCATAAAAGACTGAGTAAATGAAGTTTGCTGTTTTATTTCCGAAACGGATTCTTTCAGGCTTTCAATAGAAGCCCTGCAAGCGACTAAATCCGCGTCAATCTGTGCTAATCTTGTTTCTACCATAAATTTAATTTGTTTTACACGGTGATTGGTATTATCTTTGCCGTGTTTTGATTTGTTTAACAATGCAAAGAAACATAATATTTTCTGTAAAAACAAATATTTTACAGATTTTATGTATGTTTTTTTTGAAAAAATGTGTATATCGTTATGAAACAGAGATTTAAAAAGGCAATTAATTATTTAAAAAAAATTGGAAAGGCAAAGAGCCAAAACGAAATAGCGGATAATATGGATATTACGCCGCAAGTTATCACTGAAATACTCGGCGGACGAATGAATCTTAATACAGAAAAGGCTGTGAAATTCTGCACATTGTACGGTATTTCTGTGGAGTGGCTATTGACAGGCGAGGGCGAAATGTTAAAGTCCGCAGCATCAGGCAACACGATTAATAATACAGGCAATTTCTGCGAGAACACCATCGTAGATTACGGACAGCAACTCTGCGAACTTATTAATATGCAGAAAGAAATGCAGGATATGATGAAAGAGAAAGACCGTCAGATTAGCGACCTACTGACAATCATAAAAAACAAAGGAGCGTGATTCACGCTCCTTTTTATCGGGTGAGTTTTCGCAACTGAGCCGACACAATATTGATTGATATGTAAAAAGTAAATTAAGCGTTATTAATTAACGTTTTAATGTCTTTTAGGAAAAAACTTTTTTTATTTTCATCCCATTTGTATAGGATGCTTATCGTGCCATCCAACGGAAAATAAATCTTTTCACTATTGCTATCGGGGCAAGCCTCAGCATATCGAAACGGACAATCAAGTCCATCATTTAGTGTGCAGTTGCCGTTTTTGTTGTATGTGCAGTTAGCACCGTTATTTAATTCTTTTTTTCTTGCCATAGTTCTAATTCTTTGTTGAGTTCTACTAATTCTTTTTTTCCCATAATTCCTCGATATTTGTGGATATTATTTCGGATGGCATCAATGATGTCTTTATCGATGCAATGATAATCAGGATGTTCTTTTTTTCTCCTGCTTCTGTCAAAGCAAATTGGACATACTTTGATTGCAAAATACCATAGCGTTTTTGTTTGCCATACGTCGATTCGCAAATCAAACCTTTCATTATAGTATGTTGCTACCTGTTTTGCTGATTGTGGTATTGGCATAGTAAAGTCCTCCTTTATTCTATTTTAGAAATAGATTTTACATTTTTCTGAAGAATCGGTAAGTCGTAGTATCCTATACGATTCTTGCTCGCTGTACCATCTTTTTTTACTTTATAAAGGATTGGTTGATAACAATCACGCGAATTAACATATTCAAACTCTCCATTATAGAAGCCTTTGATAGACTTTAACTCCTTGGTGTACTCCTCGTATATAATTTCTATAAAAGAGCCTTTTAAATTTTTCCAAGGTTCTTCTTCTGCATATAATTTGCAAATTTTTTCGCGATTATCTCTTAGTTCCCTTTCCAAGGATAATACAGCCATATTGTGTGAAGCAATATCGCGTTTTATCCTATTGATGTTGTTGTTTAAATCTTCGTAATTTTCCATTTTTTTAAATTTTAAAGGTTTCGTGTGTGAAATAGCATCTTTGTTTCACGTAGTATTTTTTTTGACACTGAGGGCATTGCCATTCATAATCATCAAATTCAATGTCTTGCGGTGTATCTTCGGTGTGGTCATATTCATAAGCATAACCACAATAGGGGCAAATCCATTTGCCGTCCGTTGAATAAGTGTCAATCTTACCGTTGCGTTCTATTTTTGTGAGTATTTCAGGCAATAGTTGTGTTTCTACGATTCTACTACGGTCAGATTCTGTTTCAATCCCTTTTTCAAGGTATGCAACCGCTTCTCCTTTTAGATAATCGGGGTTATCTTTTAAATTACCGACGATGGTAATTTTTAGTATTCCCTCTGCAATTTTGTTGCCTATTTGGTTCATAGGTAGCCAACAATAGGATAGATAACATCCTGTACTATCCTGCCTAAGGTATTCCAACCGTCTTTGATGGTTCGGTGCTTCGACTAATACGATGTCGCCGACTTTTATATCAAGAATTTCCATATATTAATCGGTTATGTTTTAAAGTTTTACAATTTCTACTGCTTTATAATCAGTTGTTTCATAATCTGTGTCAAGCCTTTTGCGAGGCTCAGGATTTGCAAAGTCCTTAGTATAACAAATTGAGTATCCTATGTCTTGATGGTATACCAAGAATTTGAACAATACTTTGGTACTCCCAATTTTTAATACCGATTTGCTCGGTCTTAAAAAACCTACTTCTGCGTATGTCATATATTTAGCATTATGATTATAGATAAAATTTGCCACGTGGATTAATCCTGTCGCGATATTTCCACGTTTTACGTGCGGTGTAAACCTCAATTGGCTTACGTGTAAGGTTTTCTGCAATGATTCTATCTCCGCGAGTAATTGTGGCAGGGTTTGCATTAAAACAACCCTCTCGTTGTTGAATTGCATCGTCATCATTTAGGGCGTGAATATCAAATTCTACACCATCAGAGAACTTGATATGGTATTTGTAATGCCGTATCACCTCAAAGGGTTGTGCAAATTGTTTTTCACAGAATTTCACAAAATTCTGTAACATTTCATCCTCATTAGGAGAGGTATTAATGTATTCGTGTTTAATTTTGCGTTTGCCTGATTCTATCCAATATGAAATCGAACCTGTTTCAAAGCAAGTGGCTACTAACCTTGTATCTACATAGGCTTTCATTCCATTATAGTCCTCTAAATAATCAATGTGTGCTTCCATAATGTTAAATATAATTGATGTTACATAAATTCAAAAATTGCCTAAATTGTCCGATTGTCGTGGCGGTGAATGTGTCGATGTGGTTTTGTTGTGCTACGTCGATTTGCCACTTTGTAGAATCGTGATCACATTGCAATACGGTGATGTTATCTCGCCGATAGGCATAAAAGTCCTTTTTGAAATGACTATTTGCAAGATAAACGCTCGTGATAGGAGTATCATCAGCGTAAAGTTTCAGAGGAAAATTCTCAGTTTCTAATACACTACGTTTGTTCATCTCTTTGCGGAGAGCGCAGTTTGCACTCCTTATCTTATACCTCAGTTCATCAACCTTGTCGCAACTATCCTCACAGTCGCAAGTGTCAGGCACGAGCGGGCAATATTCTGCGTCGCAAGCGCAGAATGTTTTTGGACATTTGCTTTGACCTGAATATTTACACAGGTCTTTTATCTCTCGGTATTCCATATTAATTGTAATTTTTGATTATCATTGTGGTTTGTTTTGTTTGTATTGATAATATATTCTGCATTTGCATTTCAATTGCTCTCTAAAATTAGGGTCGTTGATAATGCACTCACCTCCTTTCCAAAATCTACATCCCAAAAAATATGGATAAAAAGAGGTTTTTGTTATTTTTTTTCTTCTTTTTTGTACGAGCATCCACGTAAAAAACAACTTGTTGCGGATGAGATATTTTACAAAACGCCTTTTTTCTTTGCGCTTTGCAAGTTTTTTGGCTCTCTTGGTTTTTGGTTTAATAATCAATTCCATCTTCACATAGTTTTTTAATTGCGAATTTGTCCATCATTTATGTTACAATTTGATTTTTTTGACTTCTTGAATAAATTGTTCGAAACATTTACGAGCGCGTTCTGTGAAAATATCTTCGGGATTGTAATTGTGTTCAATAATTTTGCGATAGAAGTAATCCCAATCACCTCTATCTTGAATAATATCAATCCAATTTTCATCTACCCAACAAGATAGAGCCATTCCTTTTGTCGGATAACTACTTATGTAGAAGATATGTTTTGCATTGATAAAAAAGACAATACTGCAATCTTCGCATCTCGTGCATATTTTATAAAATGTTTCTTTTTCCATTGTGATTATATTTAAAGTTGGTTTATTTTTTGTCTATTACGTAATTATTAATGAAATCTTCCAATTCTCCATCGTTGGAAAACATTATCTTTTTCATATACCTAATATTAAGAGTTTTTTAAGAGCGAATTTATCTAACATTGCGAGCCTTGCGGTAGAACAAAATTTTTTATCATATCCGAAAAACAATTTTTGTCCAAAAAATTGTTCTCCGTAGGCTTTTAATGCGTCTATTTGTTTGTCAGTTATTGGAATTTCAGGCTTATTTAAACAGCGGTCGTAACCTGCGTATAATATCCAATTACCGTCAATTTTGACAAAACCATTATCTTCAAGATATGAATATTCACACCCATAATCAACGGTATATCCATAGTAATCGCAGATTTTTTTTGATAGTTGAATGTGGCACATTTGCGCCTTAATACCGTCCATACCAAAATAATCACCGTTTGGTGCGAGCCAACCAACAGCGAATTGCTTCGCACAAATATCCGTTGGCTTAAATTCATTTTCTGATGGTTCTTTTTTGGGTTCTGTGGGTGTTTCTTTGGTTTCTTCCTTGATTTTTGCCTTGATAAGCGTGTAGTAATCTTCAATAGCATCGGCATTACCCCAAAAGGTATCAGGGTTGTAGTTCAATATATCAAATAAGGCTACAATATTTTCTTTGTGGTTATTAAATTTTTTCGCTTTATTGAGAAAATCCTCACAATTATCTTTTTTCAGAACAAACGGAGCGTTCCTTGTTTCAGGGTCTAAATCCATCCATTTGTCTATATCTTCTTTCTCTGCGTTAATATAATAATCTAAATTAGCGAGTTTTTGTGCATTAGCAATAATGCGACTACCGTAGTTTGCTAAGTTTTCTACGTATTTCTCTACCCTCTCGCAGAATTGGGTAGTGTCAAAAGTAGGATAGGCTGCTAACCTTTCTTGATTAAATTCGTGTTTTGGTGTAACTATTGCCTTTTGTTTGTCGGTGTCGATGTCGCAGATGAGTTCCATCTTCATCAATTTCACTGCAATGTCGTTGCCACAGCATAGGCTCTTAGTCCACGTTTCCAAGGCTTTTTTTACATTGTATTGATGTAGATGGTCTAATGAAATCTCGTGAAGCCTTATACCGAGATTTTTCCCTATTGTAAAGTGCATTTTAAGAGTTTCCATTGCTATATATATTTATTCCCTACTCCCTTGCGGTTTCGGGCGTGAATTATTGTGCAAATACAATATTATTAATGTATACCTCGCTTTCTTGGCGTTGAACACCTGTTTCTTTATAGACGATAGTTGTGATTATTCGGCGAGCATAATCTCCTGCAATATCATCTTTTGCAAGAATCCAAAGGTCTTTGCCTGTGATAGTTGAGTGTCTGTTTAAGTTATGGCGACTGCAAAATGCGTCGCTCCCTGCGGTGCAGTTTCCTGTTTTAATAGAATCTTGATACACGAATTTTCTTTTAAGGAGTTGCGTAACAACCCTTTTGATAGCCTTGTGTTTTGTTTTTTGTGAAACTACATATTTTTTCTGCTCGGCTACCCAAATTCGTGCAGATGCAAGATTATCTGCGTGATATTCTTGGTCGTTAAATCGACAAAATATAGATTGTTCGTAGTGGAATGTGATTTCGCCGTTAATCTTGTGTTGTTTGTTACAATCTTCGTGAAATACTATTATTTCTGCGCGGAAAATATATTTTGTGATAGGTTTTAAAATGCGTGTCAGAACACCACCTGATAGGAATAACCCTTTTATATCAGATGGTTTAAAATAGGTGAATACATCGCCGTGTGTTGGGCGAAATATACACGATTTTGCATAGTAAGAACGGTGGTCGGCGTATGAGATAATCTCTTCGCCAAACTTACCCCCAATAGCCTTGCAGAGAATTGACTTTTCCTCGCCCATCGAGTAATTAGACGATGGCAAGGCATCGGCAAAGTGCCGACACTTTTCTCTGATATATTTAATAAAGGAGGGCGTTTCGTTTACGATTGTAGATTTTACCCTAAATATAGCCTCGTCGATGGCTTTTAGGGCAATCTTGGAACGCCCAAAATGCTTTATTGCATTTGTTTTATTCAGTGAATAGGTGTGCTTGTTTTCTCTAACCCATTTAAATATCCCTTTACGGATGTTGTTTTCCTCTGCTGTATACATATCAATCATTTTTTTTAATTTGCACCGCTTTTATTTATGGTGTAGTTCTGCGGCGCACTGAACTACAATGCAAATATCATAATATTTTCTGTAAAAACAAAATAAATACATAAATTCTTTGTTAAAAAATGTTAAAATATTACTAAAATACACATAATCAGTGTATTATAAAAAGGTGTTTAGGTGAAAATTTTTTAAAATGTAAAGTATACTTATAATATCGAAAAATTTTTGCCTTGTGCATTGGTTTACATAGTTAAAATTCTTACTTTTGCGCTATGAAGTATGCCTATAAATATGAACTCGTGCAAAAAGGTAATGCTCGCGGAGAATATCCGCTGCGCTGCCGTGTATCTTATTGCGGTCGCAGGGTGGATATTTTTGTCGGCTGCTCCCTTGCTCCGTCCGAATGGATTACCGACAAGCAGATGGCAAAAGGCAAGAGCAATAAGGATAAGAAAATAATTGAATGTAACTCACTGATTAAGACACTATCACAAAGTATTGATGAACTTTTTGCAAGGTGTGAATTGCTCGACAACCGTGTGCCGAGTGTTGACGAAATTAAAAATCTTACTGCTAAACGTAAGTTTACTAATAAGTTAAGTGAGGTAACAGAAATGTTTTTGCAACAAAAAAACAATATTACTCTCAACTCTATTTGCACTTATCAATTCGCTGTTAAAAAACTTATCTTATTGTTTGGTGATATATCTATAAATGAGATAGATGCCGATTTTTGGCAACGGTATGAAAAAAAATCGCAATTGATACATACAAATCGCACTTGTCAATTGTATATCAGAAAGATACAAAGCATACTGAGGTGGGCTGCACAGAAAAATCTTTACACGGCAAACGGAATAATAACCGTGCCTTTAAAATTAGTGCCGAAAACAATTATCTACTTAGAGGCTGATGAACTGCAACGGCTTTACACGTATGCTATGGAACACAAAAATAATGTTGCTCTTACATATTGCTTTTGTGCCTTCACGGGATTGCGCTATTCGGATATGAACCAACTTCGATGGACGGATATTGACAACAATTGTATTAACATTGTTACGCAAAAAACGTCAGACGAATTGCATATTGAACTGAACCGATATTCGCAAGAGATTTTAAACTATTATCGTGGCGTTACATACGGTTTTATCGAATATGTGTTTCCACGGTTTTGTTGCGTTACGGCAAACACTACGATTAAGGTGATAGCAAAAGAGTTGAATTTTTATACACCGATTACACTTACGCACTACAACGGGGCTGAACGTATCACCGAAGTAAAGCCAAAATATGAATGTATCACTACTCACACAGCCCGAAAAACTTTTGTGGTAAACTCAATCAGACTTGGTATTCCGTTAGAGGTGATAATGCGTTGGACAGGACACAAGGATTTGCAAGCAATAAAACCGTACCTGAAAATAGTAGACGAGGTGAAACGCAGACAGATGGATAAGTTTAACGATATATTTTCATCACCCGAAAAATCACCCGGAAATAATGCAAAACAATAAAACACGGTGAAATACGATGCAATTTTTGCGGCTCTTAATGTACTGATATGTAATGCAGTGAAATACAGTGCAAAGAAGTAAGGATTATGCAAATATAATTAATAGTATCTTATTTTCAACATATTACAAAATTTTCACCCAAAAACCACCCGACTTGTGATTTGTTGATTTTCTGCAAATATACAAAAAATAATAATAAACACAAAAAGTGGCATCTGTAAATGCCGCTTTTTCTTTGAGTATACTTAACAAGTTTTTTATGTTAAAAAATGTTAATAGCGGATTTTTTATTAACTTGATAATAAAAAATCCGTATATTTGTAAAGCGTTTCCGAAGGTTATAATTTAATCGAACCATGCGGAATTGAAACAAACACATACCCTCGGATACGCTTTTTAATCGAACCATGTGGAATTAAATTTTTAATCGTTCAAAAAACAGTATATAAAGGCGTTGGGAAACGCCTTTTTGTTTTTTCAGGAAGGCATTACTTCGTATTCTTCCCACTCCGCATCAGGGAATTGGGATAGGATAAGAATTAATAGACCGCCTGTCATTGTTTTGGCGTCTAAATAGCAGTTAGCAGTTAGCAATTCGGGATGTTTTGGGTTGTCGCTCGGCATACTGATATATACAGATGTTTCTGAGCGTTCAATTATTATTTTTTGAACGCTGTTATTCTTGTTTACAAACATCCTTGTGCCGATAAAACTATCATCGGCTAAGTATGCCTTACATTGTTCCCTTAGATATTCCAATATCGGGTCTATTTTTTTTATAGACAACGTATCTTTACCGCGTAGGTAGGCGGCAAAATTAGAACGTGTGATTTTTTCACCCTCTGCGCATTTGTTGTAGGCGTTCACAAAGGCGTATTGCGTTTGCCCTGATAGGGATAATAGGGCTTGGATTTCTTCTCTGATTGTCATAACTATCTATAATTGTCAAAGTTAACAATATCATTAGCATTTTTGTCTATCCAATCGAGAGCAATTTGTCGCAAATCCTCAACCTTGTTGTTTTCGATTTCTTCCCACGTAAAGAAATCGTGTAAAAATTCTTGGTCGCAGTGTTCAACATAGTCTGATAACCATTCGTTACAGAGCGCATAATGGTCAAGTGCATACTCTTTGCTATCCTCAAACCATTGTTTTACTAATTGTTTAATATTGTTTTTCATAGTGAAATGATTTAATTGTTCGACAAAGATACGGCAATTTTTCAATCACCGTATCAAAACTTAAATTATTCCCATTCTATCAGTGGAAACCATAATGCTAAAATTTTATGCCCTACTCCCTTGGAGGTTTCGGGCGGTTATTAATATTGTTTTTCGTTATGCTGTCAATTTGTAGTAAACATCCCAAACGCTGTCATTGTCGCGTGGGAACATTTTGAAAAATGTTTTCATAGGGAGGTGCAACACCTTATTACGGAATGTAGTTTTGATGACAATTACCATCAAATCTTCTCCCTTGTCGGTTGGAAGGCGTTGGAATGTTATGTGTCCGTAAGATAGTTTGTAGGTTTTTGTCGCAAACCTTATTGAAACACCTTTTAAAAGGTCTTTTACGGTCTTTTTGTGTGCAAACGCTGTTTTCATAGTTGTATATTTTTAAATTTCTTACTAATTTTATTTCTGATATTTTATACGGCAAATGTAGTGCTAATGTTTAGCATTATCAAAATTTTAATGTTAAAAAATGTTAAAATTTGAAAAATCGTATTTACAGGTAGTTGTGGGTGGGGTGGAAGCCGGCGAAAGGGTGATAAAAAAATAGTGGATTGAGGGGGGACACTTTATATATTATATATAGTGTGCCATACCGAGGGGGTATGGCACACGGTGCTGCGAGAGGGGGGAACGCCTACTCTATTATATTTACAGGTGCTGTGAGTAGGGGGAAAAAGTAATCGTAAAAGGGTTTGGAGGTGGAGGGGGAGAGGGTGCGGTAACGGTGGTAGAGGTCGGACAAGCCGCCTTGGGTGATGAAGTGGGTGCGGTGTCCGAAACGGTAGTCGCAGGGATGGTTGGCGTGGATTCGGTTTTCGGGACGGACGTATTGCGTAACGTAACGCTTAACGTGGTCGGTGGATAGTCCGAGGTAGCGCACTGCATCTTTGGCGTAGATTAGGGGCGTGCCGTCGGCGGTGGCGTAGATGTAAAAGTCCTGATTGTCGTAGCGGACTTCTTGAAGAATATTAAGGCGGTGGCTTTGGGGGACGGCGCGGTTGGTGGTTTTGTTGGTTGATTGGTTGGTTGATTGGTTGGTTGGCTTGTTGGTGGGGAGCGTGAGGGCGTTCATCTTGGAGGGGTAGGATATGCTTGTGGCTTCTGATAGTTGCCGCTCTAATGTGGATATGCGGTGTTTCTGCGTATTGTAGGCATCTATCAGGGTGTCGATTATCCTTTCGGTGTCGGCGGTGGCTGAGGGTGCGGCGTAGAATCCTTTTTGGCGGATGTCTTTAAGTATCTGCTTTATGCCCTGCTTGAACTGTTTGGCTATCGGATTACGGCTCTGCATTAAGAGTTCGTATAATCCGTATTCTGTTAAAAACCAAGCATTTCCTTGACGACCTAAGGAATGTTTATGTCGTTCATCTTCGCTCACAGATTTAACCATCATACTTATATTGGTGTGTCCCAACATATCGGCAACCTCTTTTGCGAGAAACAAAGGCTCGTCGGGTGTGCCGAACACGGACAGGGATTTGCCGAGGAAATCGGTCTTTTTTAATACTGCTAATTCCATAGTGCTTAGTTTGTGATTTGGTTTAACATAGAGATTACCGTAACGACTTCATCGGCATTGAGGCGGATGGATGCCGTTTGGTTGTGGTAGGTGTCGGTAAGGGAGATTTCAAAAACAGGGTCGGATGTGTCGCCGTGGGGTTCGGAGATAAAATCAAACGATTCTTCGGACTTGGACACTGAGAATGAGAAAACTCTGTGGCAAAAATCCTTGCATAACGTGGTTTCGGTGTTGACCGAGTGGCACACTCCTTTGAGTGCGTTTTCCGCTACGTGGGCGGTGTTAACTTTTCTTTTTGACATATCAATCTTTTAAAAATCAGGCATAAAAAAAGCGTCTGCCTACCCGCTGTCAATTCCGAAAAGTAAGGAACGCGCACACTATTACGGTATGCGCACGGTGGCAAACGCCCAATTTCTTATGTACTTTTCTTTATTGACAATGCAAATATAGGGCAAAAAATTGAAGTGTGCAACTTTTTTGCAGAGAAAATGAAAAAAATAAAGGTGTGGCTGAGTACCACACCTTATATTATATATGTATTAAAAATTATTCTTCTTCATCTTGTGGTTCGCCAAATAGCACAAACTGTTTGAGGTCGTTGAACCGATTTTTGATTGTTTGAGCAACGCCTTGCTTTGGGAATGTGATTGTGATGTCGCCATCGTACTCTTTGTTTTGCGAGCCTCGCGTTTTGCCGTCTTTGGTTTGTCGTGCTATGGCTATTAAGCCTGTGTTTGGGTGCGTTTCGTGGAACTGCCAAAGTTCGTCGTAGTCCATACCTGCGTTTTGGCACGAATCAATAAAAACAAAGTTGTAGCCTCCACGAGCCACAATAGCGTTGATGTCTTGCGGAGATTTGGCTGTAAAGTTGATGTCAAAGAGCGACAATTTGTCGCCTATAAATTCAAGTTTACGACGGATACGTGCTGCGTTTTCCTCGTTTGTAAAGTAGATAGCCTTACCAAAGTTTTTAGCAAGGTAGTTGGCAAATTTGAGTGCGAATGTACTTTTACCGAACCCAGGCTGCGCGGACAATATCATATAGAAATTTCTCTCAGGTCTACCGAGAAATTCGAGCCACTCGCCTGTAAAAGGAAGCGCGTTGTCGGTGGCTTTCATAACCTCAAAAGAGGTCATAGTTCCGCCCAAGCCGTTGAATGTGCTGCGACGCTGAGGTTTGGGTGTTGGCATCGGCAACGCGCAAAGTTTGATAATATCGTCAACAGGGTCTATTTCCGTGTTTTCTTTGTTTTGCGTTTTTTTTTTATACCACTGAGCGATGTAGATTTGATTTCGGGCTTAGCAACGCTTCTGCTAACGGTAAACTCTTTTGCCTTAATTGCAGCCTTGCATTTTGCCACGAGGTCGGCGTATGCAGGTATGTCAACTTTTTTCTTGTCGCTGTTTGCGTATGTGATGAGTTTGTCCTGAATGTCGCGGATAAGGTCGATGTTCGGGGTTTTCTGTCCGAGTTTGGCATTAAAACTGCCCTGAATCTTACGCACGAAGTCGCGCACTCTCCAAGTGTCCTTGCTCTGACCTGCGTAAGAGTTGACAAAACTTTGAAGTGTTGACAGCCAAGCGGGTTTCTCGCCTACTTTGGGCTTACTCTCCTTCTTTGCTTTGGGGGCTTCGGATTTGTCGGCTTGGGTGTCTTTTTTTGTCGATGTACGTTTTTTTGAGCCTGTTTTTTTAGCCTTGCCTTCGTCTGTTTCCTCTTTTTTGGTTTCCTTCTTTGTGTCGGATTTAGGCTTTTTTTTCGGTTCTTTTGCAGGTTTGGAGTCCTCTTTGGGTGCGTTCTTTTTTAAGAACTCGTTGGCTTTTTCAATCCACTTGTCAACAACACGTTTTGCATCGGCGGATTTGTCGTACAACCCTTTTTCGATTGACAATTTTACCATAGGATAGCCTTTGTCTATGGTGTCGTTTTTGCCTTTGATAAGGTCGTAGTCGCTTAAATTTTTTACTGTTATCATTTTAGGAAAATTTTTGGTGTTTATACTTAAATGTTTAGCAATTCTAATTCGTATTCAAGAAGTTGCAACTGCAACATCAAATCGTCATCAGATAATTCTTCGTCTTTTGTTGACGGTGTAGAGGGTGTGCCGCCTTTGTCTTTTGCCATCTGCAATAGGTGTTCGGCTGCTTGAAGTTCGGAGCGTTGAACGCTGCCAAACTTTTGTTTGTACAATTCAACATCATAACCGTACTGCTTAATAGTGTCGGTCATATCTATTTTTACGTCCGAGAGGTTATCAGGTTTTGTAAACTCGTCAGTTTTGCGCCCTACAATATCTCTCATTTCGTTGCAGATTTTGTCGGCGTGGGTATCGTCAGAAAAATCTGCGTTTTTGATAGTTTGTAAATCTTTCGTATTCATAATATTATGCTACTAATTTTAATATTTCTGATTTTGTGTATTTGCTTTTTGGCAATATCCAACCTTTGCCATCGGCAAGGCGTGAATTGTATTTTGCTCCTGCGTTTTTGAGTTTTCCCCACTCTTTGCTTGTGCCGCCATACACAGCCCACGATTTGTCGGAATAGTCAACAATACGTATAATTCCCGATTCGGTGTTGCTGTCGGTGTTCTTTTTCGACTTTTTAGATACCTTTGATTCGGCAAAGGCAAGTTCCATTTCTTTGATAAGCAAATAAGAATATGCCTTAGAAGGTGGAATTTTGTTAGTATCATAACCAAGAGTTTGCCAATCTTTTGGTTTGTATTTTGAGAAATCAAGCGCATCGGCGTATTGAGTAAGGTTGGCAAATGCCACTCGTGCCGAAAATTTATTATTGCTCATTACGTCAAGCAATTGGCTTATGTTGTTGACATAAACATTAAATTCGCCGCTTATGGACGGGATTTCGCTTGTGCCAATGCTTTCGAGAGTTTCAGGCATAAAGAGAAATTCCTTATAGCCTCGTTCTGCTATAAGGTGAAACGCCATATTGTCGCCTCGGCGTATGCCTTCGATGTAAAAATATCCGTGTCCAACGGGAGAAACAAAATCTACACGGCTGCTGCTTGTTAATGACGATAAAATTGGGCGTTTGGTTTTTAATGTAACGGGTACGGTAGCCCATTTGCACATTTCAGGCATTTCAAGTACGCCGTTTTTGAGATCAGGCTTAACCACGATACCATTTTCCATACTACCATCTTCAAGAGAGTAGCGAGTAATAACGCTTGTGGCAGGGTCGTTGAGATACGGTACAATGTTGCCTGTAATGATAGAAACTTCCTCTCGGCGGTTGTCGTTTTTAAGGAATGTTTCGTATGCTGATTGCGAAGATGATTTTTGGGTTATATCGCTTATAATAGCGAAACCAGCATCGGCAAAGTTTTGTGAAATTCCTTTTTTTGCATTTAACGGGTCGGTGCAAGTAAAATTGATATTGAGGTTGCTCGGTGCTGAGAATAAGTTTAAGCCCTCGTAATCTTTAAAAGATATTTGCGACACACAATAAATATTGTTGTTGTGTTCAAAGAATTTTCCAACACGCACTTTGTCAATGAGTTTTCTAAGATTGTCGTAACGCTCTTTGAGTTGTTTAAGGTGTTCGTCAAATTCGCTATCCTTGCCGTTTTTAAGGTCTTTAAGTTTTTGGGCTTCAACTTTGAGTTTTTCACGCTGTTTATCAACATCTTCTTTTGTGCCGTACTCTTGATAATCTTCAATCAATTGCTTGATTTCGGTTATTTTGTCCTCTTGCTTTTTGAGTTGATTTTCAATGCGTTCTTTTTGTGCTTTCTTTTGATTATCTACAAAGGTGTCGTAATCTTGCTTAAAACGCTTTAAAATACCGTCAGTATCACCTAAACCACTTTGTATGTTTCGGTTTAATATTTCATTTAAGTCCTTAACTGATAAGAATTGTGTTTGCTCTTTGATAGAGTATTTTGTAAGAAAACTTGAACCTTGCAATTCGGAATGTGTACCGTCATTTTCTACTTGTTTAAGAATGTTCTCGCTTATTTTTTTTGCCTGAAAATCGGCGGTCTTGATTTCAAGGTCGTATTTATCTTCGGCAATAAGTTGGTCGATTTTTACATTGTAATCTTTGAGAACTGAATCGTAGTAATATTCCTGTTCTTCGGGCGATAATACTTGCATACGTCCAAAAACGGTACGAGCCATTTCGTCAGGGCGTTGTTTTTGACGTTTTTTGTTAACGGGGTCTTGCTCCACTGCCAACGGGTCGTTTAATACGTGATTTAAGGCACTATCACGAGCCAATAGTTCGGTAACAATATCATCACCGTATTTGTTGAAAAAATCGTCAGTTTTTAATACGGTGTCGTTGCTTTGTTTTTGGTTGGCGGTGGTGTTGGCATCGAGCGATTTTAATTTTGCTTTAAGCATCATCATAAAGCGTTTTTCGCAGGGTATACCTGAAAAAATATACTCGTACATTGGCGGTATGTGTTCAAACTGACCTGTACGATTGATACGTCCTCGTTTCTGTACCTCAGTGTTAACGTCTAATTCGGCTTGCGCTATAAGCATAACACGCTGCTTAACCTCTTCGGGTTTGAGTTTGGTGTTTTTGTTGGTAGCGTGAGCCGATTTGCCCGTTGAGCCTGATTGGTTTATGATAAGACAATCAAGTTCGTTGTTGTTGAATTTTTTATAGCACAACGACACGTGTTTGCCTTGCTGAGCCGAAAACTTATCTACATTCACAATTTTGGAGTGTATGTAGTCGCCGTTGTTGAATTTCAGGCGCAAAGAACGTCCCGTACATTCGCCAACCGAATATCCCTCACGTTCAATTCGTTCACGGATAATGTCGATAGGAGAGAAGCACAATCCCGATGTAGTGCTATTGAATAGGTGCAAAATGTTGTTAAATTCGGCAACGGCATCACTGCCGAGGTCTTCAACGGGAACGTCCACACGGTATAATACCTTACGTCCTTTTCGTACATTGTAATACAATAGGTTGCGGAAAATGTTTTCAAAGGTAAAGCAATAATCACCGTTGATTGTCATACCCTCTACTACTTCGATAGAAGCGTCATCTTCGCTGTCGCCTTTGCCTGCTGTTTTGCGGTTTTTTAATACCGACTCGTTGGTATCAGCCAAAGCAATTACCACAGCCCTACCTTCTTTGATATGTTGTATTGCACGTTCAGCCACAGGAAGGGCTTTGATAGATAGCAAAATATTGTTAGTGAGGTGGAAAAGCGAACTAAACAAACTTGCTGAGGCTACCGAAGGCGGTTTTTCTTTTGTGTTGCCTTGTTTTGCGAGGCTTTCGGCAACATCTATCAAATACGGTTGGAAATAAACCTCTTGAAAATCTCGTATTCTTTGGTATATTTCCGTAATGTTTTTGTAGATAGCCCAATGTTCGGTTTTGAGGTCGGGGAGACCTGCCTTTTGTGATTTTTCCGAGCCGTCAAGAGTATAATACTCAACAACCATACCTTCGGTTTTACGTTCACGGCGAATAAACTGCCCGAAACGAGCCATTGACGAAGATATGATTTCTTGCGCAGGAATAGATTTGAAATAAGTAGATATTTGAGACAAAGAATCGGCTGCACGAACATCACTTTGTTTCAAAATATTTTCCTTTGACAATGTGCCGTTTGCAAGGTCGCTAATACAGGTATTAAGCGCATAAATAGGCATATTTTTAGGTGTTTTGGCGTATGTAGCCGAAAGGTACATAACGCTTTTGCAACGGCTTAATACTTGCGTTTGGAAGAAAAATGCAGTGTTGCCGCCAATGATTTCTTTTTTGCTATTGGTTTGCACCTCTCCACCTGCGTTGTGGCTCTCGTCAAGGATAACAATATTGTCGGTGGCTACGGCTGCAAGAAAATCAAGTTTTGCCTTTGATTTTTCGCTGCCTGACGATACTTGCGAGTATGTACAGCAAACAAAATCGTAATCATCGGGGATTATTTGTTTTTGTATTGCACTCTCTACGGCTTCGGCTTCGTGTTTGTAAATTTCATCACCGTCATCGTTCATAATGTTGCCGCCTTCTTTGTTGACAATTAGCGGTTTGTAGTATGAGCAATGAATATCGCACAAATCTCGGTAAATATCGGAAAATAACGATGGTTTTTCGGTAAAAAACATAGGTTTGTGTCCGTGGATAATGCCATAGCGGATAAACGAGGCTGCTACACGTCCTTTGCCTATACCCGTTTGGTCGCCTACTATCAAACCCTGATTGCGTGCTTCGGCATTGTAGATAGCAAGGGCAACGGCATCAATTTGTTCTAATGCCAAAACTTCGCCTAATTCGGCAAGAGAGAATTGGAGACGTTCAGCCACAAATTCTGCCACATTGCCAACTGCTTTTTTAAGGCGTTGTAATGCTTCGGCGGTGCTTTCGTCCATACTATCGGGTGTAAGCACATTGAGACTTTTGCCGTTTGGTAGTTCGGATATAGGCTTGTATGCTCCCGACAAGGTTGCAGAATTTTTTGGAATAATTATCTCGTTGAGCCTCGATTTTGGGATATAATGCCACGTGTCTTGGTCTGTCCAATTGCTCGGCAATACATTGTACATTATAGGAATGTACGCAACACTCTGTACATTAAGGTTGTAGTCGCATTTTGCTCTCGTGCAGAACAAAGTGCGGTCATCGCCTTTTTTCTTGAATGTTCTGAATTGTATGTCAATTTGTTTCATTTTAATTTTGGTTTTATGGTGTAAAATTAAAAATAATTATTCTTTTGCCAAACATAATTCCATTTCGGAAACCAATAAAGTTGGTATCATCATTATTCTCCGATACTTTATAATTCTATCAATCTCGTACTTAATTTCATCATTTAAATCCTCGATAGTTAATCTATCGTATAGTTTTTGCGTAAACCAATATAGTCCTGATATATTGTGCGCAACCAAATTAGGGCTAAATGTACCAATAGAGAAAATTTCTTCGTGAATTTTTTTTACATTCTCTTTTTTACATATAAGCCACGTTTGATATATTTCTTTTCTAACTATTGCAGAAAAAAATTCGTATGCAGCCCATTCTATATCATTTTTTTGGTGATATATTGTAAGTGGGTAATTCAACTCTTTTGGATCATAATAAGAAATATTCTCAGGACTTATTGCACCCTTTATATTATATGCTTTTGGTTTGTGTCCTTTTTCCTTAATACCAAATACCCACGGCATATTATAGCGGTATTCTACACTTAAAGTACCTAAACCGTTAAAATAATTGCCATTTTGTTTTGTGATTATAAAAAAGTTTGTTACTTTTGCAACAAATCTCCGAGGCACCTTGGGCGTTACGGACGTTAAGTTAGGGGACTGCTTTGCAGGGCATCTATCGTGTACAGAGTAAAAACCGTTAAGACCTCTTAGCGGTTTTTTATATCCTGTTTTTGGCGACAACTCACCATCTTCATACTTATCTATCAAAATACAATATTGCTTACCGTCTGCAAAAGTTTTTATAAATGCAATGCCCTGTCCGTTTTTTGGATTTGATTTTGGCAGTAGTAATTCATCAGGATTACTAAGAATTTCGGGAATACGTAAAAAATCGGACATTGTTAATGGAATTTGACCTTTATTGTATTCGTTATCTTTGCTATGCTTTTGCAAGTGTCGCAAATCATCAGATATTAGATAAAATTTTGTTATCTCCTTTTTTAGCATACTGCTTGCTTTGGACTTATTGTATTCGCTTACAAGTTCGGTACAATCAAGTTTTCCTTTGTATTTTTTATTTTGAATAGATTTCCTTATAAAGTTTTGATATTTTACAAAATCAGTATCAGTAGTTCCTAACTTTTGTTTAAAATGTCTATTAAACTCCAATCCCAATTTACAAAAATCTTTGAGGGGATAAAACATCGTTTCGCCGCTTTGATGATTATAAAGACCGATTTCTCCTGATGGTGTTATCCACGAAACCGAATAATACTCATATATTTCCTTGTCTTTTATCGGTTTAGTTCGCAGCCAATCTTCGATACGGCTTCTTTGTTTTAATGATAATTGTTTTTTTCGTTTAAACTCATCACCAACCTCAACTAATAACTCTAATTCGGCTTTTAAAAGGTTTGTTTTGGCTTTTTTGATTCTGTCAATCTCTCTGAATTTCTTTTCAGTGCCGAAAATCTCCCATTTTACGGTAGATGGCATAGGGTCAGAAATACCTACATTGTAGGTCTTACAATACCACTCAAACACCTCTCTGCCTTTATCTTCGCCTAACTCTTTAATCAAGTGATTGAACGCCATACGCATTGTTTCTCTCTCATCGAATACCTCAGTGGATGATGTGTCGTTTTCAGAAATATACGGCAAAAAGTATTGCCATAGTTCCTCAAATCCTGCAAGGTCGATTTTGTCAATATCGGGATTGTATACACGGTGCATAGAATCATTGTCAGAGAGTTTTTTTGCCCGTCTGCCGTTGATTAGTATAATGTGCATAAAGAACGATGTACCTTGCTTTGCATATATCTTTTTGGCGTTGATATTAATGATTTTAACAACGTTGTACTCTTGAAACAACTTATCGTAAAAGCCTGTAAAACTACTGCGTAATTTTGTGCCTACATAGTCGGTAAACTGAGCGTTGCCGTCTCGGAGTATTGCGCAACGTCCACTATCTTTCATTGTTTCCAATGCGTTGAAAATCATTGCATTGGTTTCTTGACCTTTGAGAAACGGCGGATTGGTAACAACACCGTCAAAAATACGGTTGTATTCAAACGGCTGACGGGCATCTTGCTCAGATACTTTGCGGTAATGCTCGTTTTTGAGGTTTTCAAGTCGGTAACGGTCTATCTCGTTGCAAATTGTGTTCTCTTGCGGCAATGCAATTGTAAGGAAACCGTTACCTGCGGACGGCTCAAAATATAGCGAAGAATTTGATTGACCTTTTACAAACTCGCTCATTAAAAAGGCAATAGGCAACGGTGTAGAATATTGCTGCAAAACCATCTGTTTAAGCGTTTTCTTTGTGCCTACATACGGTTGGCGGTTGTACAAATCAATCAACTCATCGTATTTTTGCCGCAATGTTTTGTCGGATTGTGCAATGCTGCGTGCAAGGTGCATAAGTCCGATTTCAACGGCTTCTTTTACCTTGCTGATATTGGTATCAAGGTCGATGCCGTTTTGCTCGCAAACGCTACGTATTTTGCGGTTGTCGGTTGTGCCGCCGTCTTTAAGCGTGTTTTCAATATATGCGGTTATTGCTTCCATTATCTTATGGTTACTCCTGTTTCGGTTTCTACTTGTTGAACATTTGCAAATATGCCGTTGAAGATACTTTCAACCTCGATATAATCTACGGGGTGAGGATATGGATAGTATTTCATACGGTCGGGTTCGGCGGTGGGGATTTGTGCCAAATATTCGTTGATTTGGTTTTTGTCGCTGAGTTTTTTGATAACATACCATTCAAAGGCTCGTGCTGAATATTCTATACACGTAGACCAATATTTTGGGCTTCGGCGTTCATATTTATCAAGATTGAAACTTGCATCAATAAAGCCATTGTAATTGGTTTCAAGGTTATTCAACTTATAAAAATATTCGTAATCATCGGGACGATTTAAGCCTACACGGTGGGCGGTGTCCCAAATACTTTCGGGGTCGTTAGAGGCAAATTTACCTCTGTTTTCAGAGAAATCCCATTCTCCAATTTTTACGGGAAGCACCTGATTGTCGAAGGCGTGAAACCACTCGTGAGCCAAACAGCCTGCACCGTTGCGGCGTGTAAGGTTGATAACTTTTTTGGTGGGTTCGTAATGTGCTGCGGGAGCGTGTTTGCCGCCACGTCCACGGCTACCAAATGATATTGCAAGACTGCCGCCTAACGATATATTTTCGGGCTTAATGTTGAGAACATCGCACAAATCCATAAACGAATCGAATGTACGGTTAAGGTGTTCCCAACGTTCTTTTTGCGGCATTGTTTCACCAAATTCCACGGCACGGAAGCCGAATGTATCTATAAAATCTTTTGGTTCGGCGTTTCTGCCATTGCGCCAATCTTTGCCTTCACGCACTTTGGCAAACAAGCCTTCTTTGTCTTTAAAACGCCATTTGTCGGGTTCTTCTATGCCGTATTTTTGTGCGTAAAGTTCTTTGCCTTTAACGTAGAGTTCGGCGTAATGCGAATATAAGTCGCCCCAACTATTTTCGCATATACCTTCCTCTAAATTGCTTATATGATTTACGCTTAGAGAAAAACGCCACGACCTTGTACCTTCGCTCATATCTTTTTCTAACATAAATACAATGCCGTTATTGGAACTGTGCATTACACGGAATACAGGGAAATTGGTTAAAGCGTTTTCGTAACAAATATTAAATACTCGCTGCTTAACATCTTCGGGAACATTGTCTTTGCCTTTGTCTTGGAAAATGTATTTATCACGGTATATTTTCCACATTTTGTTGCCTCTATTGTGGAGTTTAAGCACGTTTTTGTAGTCGAAATCGTCTTTTAAGCCTTTTTCGAGGTTCAATGATAAGGCTGTGTAAACAAAATCAATAGCGTAGAAATGTATTTTGAGGTCGGGGGCAAAATGTTTGTTTGCATAATTTTGTGTGTGATATTTGTTCTCGATAAAGTACGAAGTAACAGCGTCTTGTATACTCTTATCATCGTACAAACCGTAAATATCAAGAATAGAGTTTGCATTATAACCTGAGTCTTTATCGTATATGCCGTAATAGTGGAAGAAACAGAGCCTTGCACAAATTTTGTTAAGTCCGAACTCTTCAAAATCGGCTACTGAGGGTTTAAATTGTGTGTGTAAACATTTGTAGCCAAAATTTTCTATTTCGTCAAGAGTAGGCAAACGATTGTAACCTTTGGGTTTTGTAGTGTCGGTGTTTTCTTTGATTTTACGTCCAAAATAGCGGTCTTTGGCTGAGCCGCCAATTTTTTCGCCAAAATCTTTGAGTTTTTCGAGTTCCAACAACCGCATTTCAGTTACAAGCAACTCTTTGCTAAATTCTTCATCGTCGATACCGCTTAATCCTGACGGCTGCAATGTTTCTACTACATTGCCGAGGTTATCGGCTTCGAGTTCCATTTCTTTTGTCAGAAGGTCAATGTTGACGATTTGTAATTTGTCGTTGTCGGACATAGGTATCTCGTTTTTGGTTTTGGTACGGTCGGCAAGGTCGATAACAATGTATCGGTTGCCTTTTATGTCAACGATTTTAAAGATAGTTTCTTCGTAGCCTTTGTAAGATACGATGTCGCCTACGTGGTAATCATCTGATAATACAGCCTTTTCCTCTAATTTCCAAAAATAAATTGCTATCTTTTTCCTTCCTGAAACCGTATCATCAAACTCAATTTTATACTTATCTCCGTCTACAAAATCTATTATTTTTGCCGTTGCTCCTGATGGCATTTTTATAGTATCACCGATATTGAATTTGTGAATCACGCCTAAGCCTTTCTCACCACATTTCAACGCCCTCAGCCTTTGATAAAATACCTCTACAATACCCTCAATATCATCATTTTTGTAATCATCGGGGATATGGCTGAGGATAAAGTTACGTATGCCTTTTTTCTCAAAAGAATCGTCTTTTACAATGCTTTCAAGTTGGTTGTATAGTTTTTCGTAAAATGTTTGTTTTGTGGGTTCGGAAATAAGAGAACCTAAGCGGATTGGTTTGGCGTTTGGGGTAGAGGATAAGCCGAATAGACCGTTTTCTTTAAACGTTAAAATACAATCTATTACAATAATGTTATTTTTTGGGGTTTTAATAACATTGCGTTCGTGCAAATCACCTATTAGAATATCAGAATTGTGAAAAAAATCTAAAATAGGATGCACTCCTTCAACTTTATTAGTTATGTAGTCTATTATTTCTGTGAAAGTTGGTACTTCACCTTTGAAAAATAATTGTTCTACGATTACTTTTAAATCCCCGTTACTATTAGTAAAACCTAACAAGTTGAGTGTCGAATCAGAGAATAGGCAATTATGGATTACTATTCTCTCGAAAATTTCAGAAATATCATTATAAAATATATGTTTCCAATCTTCGGGTATATCTATGATTTTGATTACTTTACGTTTTTCATTTTCGTCTTTAATTTCATCACCCGAATCGTATACGCTATTATCCGAACCTTTGTCAAGATAGTAGTATTTTTTACCGTATAAACGTAAATAATCACCCTCTTTTTCGTAAAAATCAGTAATCCAACAGTCTGATAATTTAGCGAAATTAGTTAGAAGGGCTATTTGTTGCTTAATTCTTGCTTTCCGAGTGCTTGTTTCTTGCGCATCTCGATTGTTTGTCGATGGCGTTCTATCTGTGCTAATTTTTCCTCGTGTGATAATGGCGGCTCCGATAGTAATTCTATTATCGCAGGGCTTTCCATATCTACTAAGTCCATTAAATTTCGTCTGTATTTTTCCATCTTCAATGTCGTTTATAATATCATCTAATTGTTGCAAATATACATAATTAAATCCATTTTTCCAAATATTTTCTTGAAAATCTTGTATTCTTTTTTCGTCAGGGGTGAGTGATAGACCTGCTAAGTGAGATTCTTGATACGCATTGTATAGTTGTGTCAATATCTTTTTTTTATCTTCTAATTGCTGATTGTGCGATTTTTCGGTGATAAATAGTTGTTTCGCTGTATATTTTTTTAGACGTTGATATATGCCTAATTCGTATTTCATTCGTTCACATAATAAGTCAACAGGTTTCCCTTCATTGCGTTTTATGCCGTAATTAGATACTATGTTTTTAACTTTTTCAATTATTTCATTTGTAGAAAATTTTAATGTTACAAGTTTCATCTCGCTGAGTAATAGAGGAGAAATAGATTGTGCTTGCAATGAAACTAACCAATCGTATACTTTCAGAAAATCATCAGCACTATAAAAATCAAAGGCACTATACGTTTCTATTGCAGTTACACCAAGATTTTCTTTTATCCAATCTGCCAATGGGTCTAACCCGTACTTATTAATATCCAAAGATAAATGTAACTTGTTGTTTATCAAATCTATTAATTTATCATCGTCAAAACTGATACCCATCGCATATTCCAAAACACCACTGATATAGCAAAATACATTCTTTGGTTGAAATTTTCCATCAATAGTGAAAGTATACAGTGAACTCTGCCAAGCAGGAGGATTATTAATTTCTTTATAAAATCTCAATCTTGGATTGCTTTCAATAAATGTTTTTGCACCATTAATAGCGTTAATATCTGCTTCTAACGATTCCTTTAAGCGAGTTATATTTACTTTATATTTATCTTTTGTTTCTTCGGGTAATGATTCTATATTATTGAGCGTTAATTGTATTGTTGCAGCATTATAACAGCCGTTGTTACATAAATCTTCTATCGGTGTTTTAGGTTTACGTATATAAGTATCTTCCGACTTTTCAATCAAGGTATAATCAATACTTCCGTCTGATTGTAGAGTTTGCAAAGTACGATATTTATAATTCAGAGGGAACGAATTATGTTCTATTGTGTCGAACAACTTTTTTTTATGTTCTAAATCCTTGCCCTTTAAAATACCATTACCAAAGTCAGGGAATATCAATATATCTTTTTCCTTATCGGAAGAAAACCAATATTGCTGTATCAATTTATCGAAATCATTATTTTGTTTCATCATTTTCTTCGTTTTTAAGATGCCAAATACTGATACCAATTTGGTTAAGTACAAAGCGTTGAGCGGATTTTGCTATATCCACAATGCGCAGCCAATCGTTATCATCACCGTCTTTGGCGTATATTTGTGCAATTTCCATTGCATTGTTTTCTATTTTACTATGTGTCATAGGTTTAAACCATTTGCACCCGACACAAATATCTTTCGTCCATTGCGCCAAATGCGGTTTTATGCAATATGCTTGTAGTTTTTTCTCCATCTCCTTTTTCATCATTATATCCAATAAATTTGTGGTGCATCTGATTTTACCCTTCTGTCCCAAACGAACCACCCAAAGGGCATAAGGGCGTTGTCGTGGGTGCGGTCATCGTTGCGGTAACAAGATAGTCGGCGTGTAAAAGGGAATACATACGTCATTGGATTGTCGTAAAATAGGTTGTTGTATCTATTTTCACTCTCCAAAAAGGTAAGTTTTAACAGCATAGCAACCACACCTTTGTTTGAAACAAGTTTTAAGGCGTGGTTGCAAAACTCAACTGCAAGTTCGTAAGGCGGATTGGTACAAATACAATCGTAGCCTTTGGGCATTGTTTTTACTTTCAGGAAATCAACGCCCGTTTTACCGTAGCCACGGTTGAATAGTTCGGTGCTGTATACGGTGTGTCCGTTTGAGATAAGTTGCTCAGAAAGCCGTCCATTGCCGCAAGCACATTCGTAGACTTTTTTAGGCAATTTATACACATCTTCGAGGCGAGATATTGCTCCATCGCCCGTGGTGTAGTAGTCGTGTTGCACTCGTTCACTTCCGAGCGGACTATGCCCTACTATGCTGTGTGCGTATGCTCTTTTATTCGCTGTCATTTCGTTTTTTTATAGTTCCAAATCCTGATACCCATATCGTTGAGTAGCAAACGAGCCATAGCCTGACAAGATTTGACAATCTTCTCCCATTCGGGGTCATTGCCATCTTCTGCATAAATATTCGCAACGTCCATTGCAAATTGGTCTACCTTAGAGCGTTTCATTGGTTTGAAATGTTTGCATTTTGTTTCACATATTTTTGCCATACACATACTTAGCCGTGCTTTTTGACAATAATTCGTATAATCCACAATATCCATATTATCAGGTATATGATTGTAGATATTTCGGGAAGATTGTTTCTTTCTTCGTTCATCGTTTTGTCTTTTTGCGCCAAACGTAGATACCGATGCCGCTACCTACAATCACGCCTCCCAATAGTAGCCACAGCCATAGTTTTGACTTTTGCATTTTCTGAGCCGTGGCGAGTGCGGTAGTGGGAAGGGTATAGTTAAAATACTTTTTCCATATTCCGCTGATACGGTCGGCACGGTCTCTGATTGCTTTTGTGCCGTCTGTAAGGCGACAATTGAGCGCACAAGCACGTAATAGGTCGTAATTGAGTTCTTTTTGCTTGCCTTTGCTAATCAGGTCTTTTTGACGTGATACTTCGGCGTTGAATTGTTTTGCCCAATTCTGAAAATGTTTTGAGCCGTTCCAACAAGCGTAAGACCAATGCACGAGTAGGCAATCATCGTTATCTACAATGTTGCGGTCGAGGTTAAATTGTTTGCACAACTTAACGTAGGTGTCGTAAATCATTGTAGCGGCAAGGCATTTGAGCATTGCTGCGGTGTCGCCTTCGGATTTGTAGTTGTATTTCCACGTGGTAGAGGCTTGCTTAGAGTCGATTATGCTCCAAAAAAGTTTACCTGCCGTGGTTTCGTTAATCTTGCCACCTGCTACACGATCGATGCCGTACATTGTTTCGCCCGATTTGCCCATAATAGCGAACTTTTTTGGGTCTGCCGCTTGCATATTAGGATGGTAATACCCACCCTCTAAGTTGTCGATTACTATTTGTGTAACGTGGACGAACTTAGAAGGTGCCGGTGTTACTCCGTAACCTCTAACGGCTTGGGCAATTTGTTCCTCTTTTGTTGCCATTATTTGCTTGGTGAAAAGGTTAATTTTCGGCGAGTGCCGCTGTATTGTTTGCCTTTGAGAGTAGAGTTGTATTTGTAACTCTTAGTTCGGAACGAGCCAAATTTTGCGATTGTAACGCAAGAGTGGCTGTCGGATGCCATTTCTCTGATAAACTCAAATGCTGCGTCTATAACGCACTGCGCTTTTGATTGTGATACACCGCATTTTTCAGCGGCATACTTGGTGATGTCGGCTTTTGTGAAGTTGTCTTTGCCGCCACGAATACCTGATACTCCGTTGCAGCCCGAAAAGGATTTGCGGCTGCGGCGAGTGGTGCGGCGTGTAGATTGTTTGCCGCTATCCATTAGTGAAAGAAAATCGTCTTGCATAGTGAATTAATTTTTGGTTGATTTACGTTTGTTTTTGCCCCTTGTTTTGGGCTTGGGAGTTGATGTTTTAGTCTCAGTTTTTGCGTCTTTTGCACCTTTTGATTTGGTTGAAGTGGTTGCAGTAGAGGCTTTTTTACCACGTCTTTTGCGTGATGTAGTTGTGGTAGATTTCTTACGTTTAATTGTGGCAGGTTTTGATAAAAAATTGTCCGAAACAAAGAATTTGGCTTTTGTAGTGTCCTTTGTTTTAACGGGCTTTTTTGACTTTACTTTTTTCAATCCCTTGATATTGTAGGTGCGACCTACTTGGGTAACACAGCGAATTGAGCCAACGTTAGGAATTGTGATGTTGGCTTTTTTGTTAGTTTTGAGAGTTGCTTTGATAGTTTCCCAATAGGCATTAACAATAGCGGTGGCAGCCTTTTTGGTTGTACCAACTTTTTTTGCAACTGCGGCAATGATGTCGGATTTTTTAACGGCTGAATAGCCTTTGGGGGTTGCGCCGAGTTTGTCGCCTTCGGTCATTTTGTAACCGTCCTGAACGATTTTTTTGTATGTGTCAGGATAATGTTTGGCTACGTATGCGTTAACATCATCGGCTTTGTACGAGAGGTCGGGCATACCGTATTTGTGGCAAAATTCGGGAATGGTGTAAATGCCCGAAGCAAACACCGAGTTGAAATAATACTCCTTATCGTCAGAGTTTAAAGATTTAAATTTCATAGTTTAAAATATTTAAATGTTTATAAATTAATATTTTAAACTACTACACACAATAGCGGCTCACGCCGCTAATTAGGATATTTTAACTAAACTGCGTTGCAAATATAACGATGTTTTCGGTTAAAAACAAGAGTTTTTGAAGATTTTTTTAAATTATTTTCGTTTTACTTTGCTTTTACCGTAATCGTCATCATCGAGTTCATTTAAATACGAAGATAACATACTTGCAGCATCGGTTTTTGTAATTTCGTTGTAGTACAATTTTTTTGCAATACTAATAATAAGAACGTTACCCGTTTTCTTCATAAAGCCGTATGCTTTATCTATTGTTATCTTGCCGTCAATCAGGCAATACTGCATTAGTTTAACGAAAAGAACGTTATAGTCCATTTTTGAATTGTCTTTATGATACTTTGGAGTTACGTGTCTGGGACGTTTCCATTTTGAATCATCTAATAATTTGTTTGCCATTTTGTTTTATGTTTTTTTTGGTTTTTAATTGGCAAATATATACAAAAAAAAAGACTTAGCAAATGCTAAGCCTCTTTTTTTATTCTTTGATTAACTTATTTAATATTGTCGAGAACCGATTAAAGGCTGCCGTGTTTTCGGCAATTACCTTGGTGAGTTCCACGTTGACGGTTTTGAGGTGTTCAAGGTGTTCCTGCCGTTCAGCCGTTACTTGCTTAATTGCCTCTCTGATTATCTCTATGATTTTCTTGAAGAAATAAATCAGCACACAGAACAGTACACAGCATACCGCTACGGGAAACGCAAGGTTTTGAAAGATATTCACGATGTCCATAGGCTAACAATGTTTGAGGTATGACCAAATTTTTGTGTTGCCTTCGTAGGGGCTATCGGCATCGTTTAACCAATTGATTGCAGCCTCGGCGACAATGTTAAGCATTGCTTCGTCTGATGCTTCCTTAAACCACTTGTGATAAAGATTGTAGTTGTCGGCATAAATCATATTGATTGTAACGTAGAAGTCGTATTGGTTGTAATCCTTGTGCAAATCGTCTTTGAATCGAGCGTAGATTTTGTTAGATTGTTCGAGAGATACAAACGCTCCAAATACCTTTGATTTTGTGTCTGCGCTCTCTTTACAATAAAACATTTTTGAGACGGTATGGATAGCGCAATCCTCGTCAAAGTGTTTTCCGTGTACGCTCTCGTGAATACGCCTGATAAGGCATTGCTCCATATCCTCGCAATTTTGCTCGTCAATGTAGTGGGCTACAATGTCGAGAACGTCTGAGGTGTTGAAATTGCTTTCAACTTTGTGTTTTTGTATGTATTCGTGTAACATATTATGCAGATTTAATATTGTTTAACTTATCGAGAATGAGGTTGAAACGCTCGTTGAAATTTGCGTTCATTTCATTCATTTGAGAGGTGAGTTTGTTGATTTTTTCATCGGTTTCTTTTTTCTCCTTAAACGAAACATCGTATTCTTCGAGTGCTTTTTCGATGTTGCCGATTTTGCTTTTAGCAAATTCGCCTTTCTTGATAGTGCTTTCGCAAGTAAGTTTGAGGCTTTTTAACTGAGTTACAAGATTCTGCTGGTCAATAACAAGAATTGTGTGGTTAGGTGCTGACACGTAGTTTTCTTGATTTTCATTGATTGTGTATGTAAGATTCTGATTGTTATAGTTAATATTCAAGTCTACGACTTTACAAGTATACTGCTGAATATTCTTAGTTTCTTCGTATCTCGGATGCGATACATCAAGTAACGTTGCAGGATAGACTTTGAACCCTTTTGCAAAATCTTCTATGACGAAAATCGGTGTATTTTTGGGTAAATTCTTGAATAACATATCGTTAAAAATTTAAAAGAGTGCGGATATTGCACCGCACTCTTGATTATCTACAAAAAAAACTATTAAATCGTTAACAACTACGCACCTGCGGTGGTTGTGGTAGTTTTGAGGGCTGCAATTGCGGCAAGAACTTTCTCGTTTTCCGATTTAGCGAGTTTGTCTCTAAGGTCTTGAATTGTCTGAGCCGACAAACCGTCAAGAATCTTCTGAGTGTTGTTGCTGTCGTTTTGCATACTTTCACGGATAAGATTGGCAATGTTGGTGAAACCTGCCTGCATAGCAATACCGAGGTTTGTGCTTGCTCCCGTGATAGTGTTTTCGATTGCGTTGGTGCGTTGACAACCTTCCAAACGGTTTTGTGCCGATTGTTCCAAAATGGTTGATTTTACACCGCAAGTACCCTGATTGTAGGCATTAATGGTTCGTTCTGCATTGAAGTCAGATTTGCCGCCGAGCATTGCAATAGCGTTTTGGGTCATTCCGTTGCCGATGTTGAAGGCGTTGATTGCTCTTTCGGCGTTAAAGTCGATTTTGCCGCCTACCTGAGCAATCGCACTTTGAAGTCCGCAAATTGCGGTTGATACAGATGTGAAGTTTTGACCTAAATTCTGCGCCAATTGCTGCAATGCGGCTGTGTTGCCCTGAATTGCTTGGTTGAGCAAATCGGTGTTGCTGTTGTTGTTGATTTGTGTGCGAATTGCATTTAATTGGTCGTCTACATTCATAGCCTGCAATGCGCCACCGTTGCCGCCAAAACCGTTGTTGCCACCCCAGCCCCACATCATCATCATAAAGATGAACCAATATGCAGCGTTGCCACCGATGCCGTTGTTGTTAAGGAGAGCGAGCATTTCCGCAGGATTGTTGCGAGAGTTGTTGAGTGCAGACATAAGTGCAGCCATATTCATTGCGCTGCCGTCCTTCTCAACTGCGATAACTTTTGTATCTTCTGCCATAATAATTTGTTTTAAAAGTTAATGATAATTTTAATTGTGGGGTAAAGATACTATTTGGTTATCTGTTTATCAATAAAATAACTATCTAATTTGTCGGCAATTACTCGCTCGGTTTCTGCCTCAACTTTTGAACGTGTGTACTTGATTAAGGAGATGTATAGTTTTCTTATTCCGTCATTGCTACGGCGTAAGTAGTTAGCAATAGCGGACGTAGGAATACCATAACGAAAACAGAACTCGACAAATAATTTTCTCGCAAATGATACGGTTTCTGTACGTTTGTTTGATTGTATATCTTCGATAGAAACATCAGTAGTTTCGGATACTATTTCTATGATTTTATTGAGATATTTTTTCATTATTCGTCTTGCTGATTCTCATCTGTGTTCACAATAGGATTGCTAATATTAACATCATTTACATCAATCACATTGAAGCTAAAATACATAAAATCAATATTTTCACAATCAATGTAGTAATACTTATACTCACTTTTCGTTTTATTTTGAAACTGATTTGTTTCGGAATTTAATTCTGTTTTAGATTCTCTTTTAATGAGGACAGGAATCTTGACCATTTCATTCATTACTACGATGGTTGCAAGAAATTCACCTACTTCGTTTGTCAAAAAAGTTAACACTTTTCCTGACTTCAGCTCAATCGTTAATACAACCTCTTTACCACTTGTCTTGTTCACTATTCGACTGCGCTCTTGATTAATAAGAGTGGTTATGTCTGCATTTGTCATATTATTGTATTTTAAGGTTTATAATTTATTTATTCTTTTGCTTTGTTTTGTAGTTGGACTTTGTTTAATTCAGCCGCTTTTGCGGACTCTACGTTTACACGCTCAATCATAATTAATTTTGATAATTCGGTAGTATATAATGAGAATAATTCGTTATCATCGTAAAGTTCCGTTCCTTCTTTGATTTCAAATTTCTCTCCATTATCCATCTGCGACTTGGCTATCTTTGCAAGTTCCCTCGCCTTGCTGCGTTTCTCCTCAGAAATGTTCGGTTGATTGCTGTAAGGTGCAACAAATCCGCACATAAGCAAAAACATAAGTCCAGAATAATTTTCACCCACATTTGTAAATGTTACAGTGTTTGTTTTTTCGTCTTTCATAATTTTAAATTATTTTAAAATGTTAAACATTCATATTATTGTAATTATGTTGTTATAAAACTAAAGCTGCCTGTGTATCTTGTGCCGTTTGCCAACGCTCCTCGGTACAATTTTATATTAATAGATGTCTGATTATCAACGTATTCAACTAATAATATACATCCACCGCTTCCATTATCGTTAGAGGCTAAAAAGTGTAGATTGTGAGATGTGCCTATTCCACCAGTTTTTGTGATTGTCAGTATTGTTGTTCCATTTGAACTAACAGACGATACTGCCGTAAATTCTATCCAACAGCAGCAAACACTACCAAATCCATTACAGCCATATGTTAAAGTATTAGTATAGGACGTAGTGTTAATTGTTGCTGTCCATCTCGAACTTACATTTGATGCCACACCGTCTAATTTTTTCTTGTCGGCTGCGGACATCAGACCAGCAGCCGATTGCGTGGCTGCGGAATATGTGGTATTGTTGTCGGGCGGTACTTTCCATGTTCCGTCCTCGCACAAGTATTTGGTTGTTCCAGCTGTCGTACT
>Ga0265299_10000422_pt1 | contig 53444 bp, 60 predicted proteins | sample AusTroGonzalo_MG_4_FD_193485 | JGI IMG/M metagenome (GOLD analysis project Ga0265299, IMG submission 193485) | Bovine rumen microbial communities from tropical cattle in Woodstock, Queensland, Australia - Gonzalo_02 | ecosystem: Host-associated > Mammals > Digestive system > Stomach > Rumen ...
ATTCAGGCGGGGGGTCTGTTCATGCGGGTACCCCCCGCCCCTTTTCAAAAACGCGTTCATTTTATGTTATTTTTATTTTTTTCACTTTGTTTTCTTCTGTTTTTACTAGAATTTTTCTAAAATTCTAATTTTGTAGCAGTTTTTCCATTTCAATAGGTTTTATTATTTCGTCTTTCTTAACTTTTTTATACATTTTACCATTGTATTTTATAATTTCGTCAATCGCCATATCTATCTCTTTATTATTAAGATCCTCAGATAAAGAATAAGAGGTATTAGCAATTCTTGCAAGATAGGCGCAGGTATTATAACCTTTTAATACATCAAATTCATACCATTCATCGAACTGATTGAAAGGATTGTATGGATTATCTACAGTCGTTAGCATATACTCTTCATCAGACATTCTTTTCTCACCAATCCTTTCTTATCGCTTTACATTGTCTTGAATAGTAGAAACCGGAATTCCAATAAGCTCAGAAATCTCTGCCCAACTATACCCATTATTATGTAAGGACTTAGCTCGTGAAACTTGAGAAGTAGACATTCCTCTTTTTGCTTTTGGAGTTGCTAATTTCTTTATTGTTTCTTTATCCGAATTGTCTATTATTGACTTCAATTTTGTTTTAGAAACAGCCCCAGCTTGAATGGCTTCCCATTCTCTATCAGTTATCTTTATTGATTGTTTCTTCGCCCCCACTCTAGTCCTTGCTTCCGCCAAAGCTTGAGCCTTTACCTTCTTAAGTTCGGCTTTGTTTTCATAAAGAGAGGGGTTGTCCTTCTTTTTAGATTCCACTATGACGTTGGCAACAGTTTGAGCTTTTCTTTCATAAGGGGCGTTCTTCTTAGCAATTGCTAATTTTCCATTAAGAGAGGCTACTTCTTTGGCATACTTCTTGTTTGCAGCAGGGGAGTATGTTATGTCTTTGGTGGAGACAGATTCTTTCCTAGCCCTATTAGCAAGAGCCTTCATAGAATTAGCATAGGAGGCGTATGTGTTTTCTATACGGGTGCCTGAAGATAAAGCAAACGCATCGTCTGTTTCAGCCATGGGGGTAGAGCTTTGTTTTCTAAACCTAACTTGTTCTTTAACCTCCCCCGTCCTTTTGTTAACCTTCTTTACGGTATATGTTTCTCCAGTCTCTTGATATATCTTCTTTCCGGTACTGGGGTCTATTTTATACTGTATCTTACGTTGATTAACTCTATAATCAGAGCTAGCTTTTGAAATAAGGGTGGATGCTCCTTTATTCTTACCCCCCTGGTACTTTTCTTTAAGCTGGGCTATTCCGTTATCAATATAAGATTGTTCATAATTAAGTTCATGCTTTGGGGCATCTATAACAACCATAGAATGTCTAACGGCACGGGCTATTTCTGATTTATTAGCTCCTTTTATTGTCATGTCGGTAATAAGATTAGAGACTTTGCCCATTTCGATTTGTTTTTGTTTATCAGACATTACTTTCATACCTTTGTATTTAGGATATACAGACTTTGGATCAAAATCCTTAAGTCCTTTTATTGGATCATCAGTCTTTATCCTTCTGTTATTGTTTGGAATAACCAAAACAAAGTCACCATCGAAATCGGCCCCGGATAAACGAGAAGCAACCCTATGATTTATACCAACAGCGTCTTTTGCGTTTCCTATTATTCTCTTCGCTTCGGGATTTCTATTATTAACTTTTAATTCTGGTATTTCGAATTTTCCACCATGAGGATATCTTATAAGAACCACCGTTTCTCCAGGTTTAAAATTAGGAGCATAAATTTCATTATCCTTCAAGGAGTTAAAAGGCAATATAACATGCGTAGACTGTCTAGGAAGAGCTGCAGCTTTCAAATGAACAGCAGCAGAATCGCATTCTTCTGCAAAATCAATAAGCATTTTTTTTCTAACTGTAGGGTTGGATATTGCCATTATGTCATCGTATTCGCCCTTTTTCAATGCGTATTGAATATCCAATTGTCTCTTGGCTAATTTTGCTGGTTGCTTAGAAAGAACCTGCGAAGATATGGTGTTTGACCACTTCCCCCAATCTCCTTCTTCGTTTACTATATTCAAAAAACCTCTTTGAGCAAATATACGACCACCAGCATTCCCTTTATCTTCTATTTTCAAAGATGCGCCAAAAGGATTATCTTTATCTATATTTCCATCAGCATCCGTTTTCATTGGCTTCAAAACTTCGAAAAATGAATTAGAATTACTTTTATTCGTGTTGAATCGTATATCTATTCCACTTGGAAGGTCGTCGGCATACATAGCCATACCTTTTAAATAATGAGTTCCGTCTACTCCTATTCGAACCTGGGCATAACTTGATGCCCCGAGATCTAATCCTTTTACTCCTCTTCTAAGTTCTATAATGCCATCCTTTTCGGTTCCTCCCGTTTCGGCATAATTTATTTCAATTCTCTTTGAGGATATAGATTGAATCGGCTTTAACCCAAGAAAAGATCTACCTCCATCTTCCGAATGCTCATCTATAAGACCGATTTTCCCTTTATTCTTAGATATCTCCGAATATGTAATGCCTGGCTTTGCTAAAACTTTTATATATGTAAAATTGCCAGTTCCTAACTGCTCTACTTTTATATAATTTATAGTATATCCTTCTTTTTCCAAAGCTTTGATTGCGGTTTTCATCTTGCTTTCGGAAACGCCAAGCATGTATTCGGTTCCTTTTCCCACATCAATATAATTCTTTTCATCTGCGTTTTTTCGAATAACGTCTGCTATGTTTTCTGTTATTTTGGCATTTTCTTTTCTTTGCGTATCCAAAAGAGATCTAATAGAAGATTCATTTTTGCCCATCTGCCTTCCTATTTCAGACGGACTCATTCCTTTATCTCTTAACCTCTCGGCAAGAGCAACCTCTTCGGCCCTTATTTGATTTCTTGACAAACTTTTATCGGCTCTAAGTTGAGTTGTGGTCATTCCAAAAATATCGGCTATTTCTTTGTCCGTAAAACCTTGGGCTTTTAAATCTTCATAATTTTTTCTAAAAGTACGAGCGCTTTGATAAGGATCTTCTCCAGACCCCCAAGGATATCTACCACTATGACGAGGAGTTCCATAGTGAATCAAAATATCATCTGCCATCGTTACTCCTCCGCTTTAAGCTCTTGGATTTTCTTATCAAATATTTTTATTTGATTCATTATGTTAAATATAATGTGCGGTAAATCTGGCTCGGTTTCGTTATTACAAATTATTATTTCATCGTTTTGATAAATTCGTAATTCAGATTTGATATTGTTTGGGCTTTCGTTGTATTCCAAACAAAACAATGCCATATAAATAAAAAGCTGATTCATACTAGCAGGAGTCTTTCCAGTCTTTAAATCATGAATTCTTAAAAAAGATTTTTTAAACGAAATGGCATCGCAAGTCCCAAAACAATTTTCAGAGAAAAATAAAGGCTGTTCCGGAATCATTCTAAAACCAATGGCATCATTCACATACATGTTAAGCGTTTGTTGTTTTCTAGGGAGCCTTTGTTTTAATCTTATACAATCATAAGCAAATTTATGAAGCTCGGTTCCTATAAGCTTCGCTTGATGATTTTTATACACATCAACTAGTTTTTCTTCATCATAATTAAGCCATGAATATTGGCTAGCTCCAAGAAAAGCATGTAAATCTTTAAGCTCTGAATGATTGTTGAAGTTCATCAAGCACCTCCTCTTTATTTTCTGGATAAATAAAAGAAGCATAAGACATTTCATTTAGCATTCCAATATAATAGTCTTGATTTGGTTGATGCTTTGAATTTTTATTTCTCTTACATTCCAGTGCGGCCCATTTTCCATCATTTAAAATTAAAAGATCTGGTATGCCTTGAATATAATTAGGATCATTTTTCAAAACAATAGAGTTTGGAAACCGACTTTTTATATCATCTATTACATTTTTTTGAAAATCACTTTCCTTAGACACGATGGACCGCCTCCTTTCGCAAAAACAAATATGATTTGGCGCAAAAAAGATAGGAGGAGAAATAAAACACGTCTTTAAAACGTAGACAACGTCTTACTCTCCTCCTATTATACCCCATGTTTTTCGCGCGAATCATTAAAACCGGCAAAAGACTTTTCATTAAAGTTCTTTTTGTTGTTTAATGCTCTTTTTATCGCTTTGTCAATACTTGAATCAGATTCCAAATGATAAAAATATAAATCTGAAAACGGAGTGTTTATTCTGTCTATTCTTCCCGCCGCCTGTATCATTATTTTATAACTATAATTTTGAGAATAAAACACTATGGCGTTTGTGTCTATGCAATTCCATCCTTCTGCTCCGGCAGTATATTGAACAATATAAATCCATTTGTCACTTTCTGGAATTGATTCATGTTTATGTCCGGACCATTCTGCGAGTTTTACGTTTTTTTCTTTTAAAAAATGCCTTAACATGAAACGCTCATAATCAAAATTATAAAAAACTATAAGTTTATCATGTTTTTTCATAAGTTCTTTTATTGCATTTATTCGACTTATATCGCTATTAACAATTCTTCGATATACAAAACATAATTCAGAAGCATCTCTAATCGGCTGATTTTTAAAAATATTCCATCGTCTTGGAATATTTGTTTCTGGATCTATCGTTACTGAATTGTATCTTTCTTTATTAAAAGAAACATTAATTCGCTCGTGATGATGAAGAACTTTTCTTTCAACAGGCATATAAACGAGAATATCATTTCTTCTTCTAACAAGAATGTTCTGGTTTATGTATTTCTTAACTTTTGGGTATTTAGAAAATCTATCATAAACAACATGCCGCTCTCTAAATTCGGTTATGTTTCTATAGAAACCATTCGCTATAAACACCGGAGCGTAATCAAGCCATGTGTCTCCTGGAGTGGCGCTCAATAAAATCCAATCATTTAATTTTGCTATTTCTATAAAACTTTTAGACCAAGCGCCATAACCAACCACCCTTTGTTCGTCAAATATAAAGAACGAATTGGTAATGTCTTTGTATTTCTTTATGTTATTCCATGAATCTATTACCACATTAACTCTCATTGGATTTTGGTCTTTATGAACCGTTAACGAAAACGGAAGTATTTCATCTTCCCATTCGCGAGTGTCTCTTTTTCTAGCCGTTGTTATGATATAAAGATCTTTTGGATTCTTCATTAATGAATATGAAAATTCTCCATTGATTTTCACAGAACCGTCACAAACTTTTATCAAATAATAAGCCAAAGCCGCTCTCGACTTTCCAGAACCGACGCCACCACATAAGATGGCGCCGGTCTTGAGCTTCTCTATGGCTTCTTTTTGATGTTCATAAAGTTCTATTCCCATAATATCAATCTTCCGGAAAAGAAGACGTTGGATCATTAGAAGAAGGAACGTCTCTATATTTATCTGCAAATTCATCTTCGACAATCGTCACATACATGCTCTTGCAATATGCTTTTACTCCGCTTCTTCCATTAACCTCGTAATTATACGGACGAACGACAAGATCTACATTCTTAATCTCGGCCCAATCAAGCATGGAAACCGTTTCGTTATCAAGAAGCGTTTTCTGAGTGTTAGTGACTAAGAATATGGTTGGAGGATAAGGATCATAACTGACACTGACGTTAAGAAGCGCCTGCTCTTCCTCGCCTTCATTCCTAGGAGTAAGATATCTCACATTCCAACCGTCAGATTCAAGTCTCTTTGCGAATTCGTTATCATCGATGAACACGCAGAAGTTCTTCTTTCCAGGAGGGTTAAACTTTCCCTCTTTTCCAGAAAAATTACGAAACCCGATCCTACAATTATCAAACACGATGTTATTTGTAACTTTAGCCATTGTAAAACTCTCCTTCCAAAAGATCTTGAATTTCCTCGTCATCTATTGAATCAAGATCCATTTCTTCATTACAGAATGGGCAAATATCAAATCGCGCATCTGCCATCTCGTAATCCTTTAAGGAAACCTTATGACCACAATTTTCGCATTCTATTCCCATTCCTAGATCTGAAGATATAAGAAACCATTTATACTTTCCCATGTCATCTCCCAACAAATTGATCGAAATCGCAGAATTGTGAAATAGTATCCACAGCTTCGTCCACAAGTTTTCTATAATATTCCTTATCGATTTGATCCTCTTGATGAAGCTCTTTTACGACTTCGGCTTCTTTCCATCGATAATCTTTTGCCCCTGCTGCAAAAGTATATCTATCTTCTCCATTTTTGTCTTTGCTTCCTCTTAGTAAAAGCCCACCATTAGATCCTCGTTTTACAGGACAGAAAGAACCTACCCTTCCGACAAACCTATAGTCGTGAGTTTCTTCATCCACTTCATTGAAATCCAAATATAATGCCGCGTCTCCGCTAACGGCCTTTGTCTCGCAAAGATCATTGAATTCGATTTCCTCATGACTGAATAGAGTCTTGAAAACGTATGGAACTTGGAATTGCTTTCCTGTTGCTGTCCATTTATCATTTTCTTTAGCAATATAAACGGCATCGTTTACCAAACACATCTTAGAATATGTCGCCTCATGCTCGAATGTGTAATTCCACTTCTCTCCATATTTGATAATGAAATCTATTATTTCTGGAGTGGCATTAGGAATCTTTATAGAATCCGTCTTTATATGAGCAACGGTAAAGCCTCTCTTTTGAACCTCGTGTTTAAGGTCTATCATGAATAAGGCTCCTCGTTTTGCAACGATATTATCGACATTCCTGTTATCCCTGAATTTATTATCAAATTTTGCAGATGTCAATCCGTATACGGAATTAATAGGAATTTTCAACGCATTAGACAGTGTCTTTGCTTGATTTGAGTCTTTCAAATATGGTTTTAGCTTTCCGTCAAACAATTCTCCAGCCTTATCGAATTCCCCATGTTTGATAAATATACGAGCGTCTACAAGTTCCTTAAACTTTGCAGTATACTTGTCCCCAAACATGTTCAACGCAATGATACTATGTGGATGCATCGACGCAATATCTAAAAGAGCAACGTTTTCATACATTCCTGGTTCAGAATATACATAACCGCCTTCTCCTGGGTCTTCATCCCTATAGAAAGACTTTCCTTCAGAAAATGTATAACCTTCGAAATATTCGCTAAGATCTGTGTAAACGAATTGATCTTGAGGATGGGGATCGTTTCCAAATATCATTTTAGCGGTGTGTTGATTATTTGTATTATTAACAGTAAGGCCGCTTATACTAGCAAGAATTTCTCTAGCTACGAAATCATCATACCGAGCTTTGAATGTGGCTTCTGTTGAAACTACGTCATTCACGCAATATTCTGCAACCGTATCCCATAAAGCCTCGTCAACTGGTTGATCCCAAGGAAGACCTAGTTCTTGGTGATGCATGCCCAACTCTATTTCAAATTTCTTCAAACTTTGCTTCTTGCTTGAAAAATCGTAAACATCGGTGTAGGAAATATTGTATGCTTCTCCAAACATGGCATTCATCGAACCATTAACTATTCTTTGACTAAGTTCATATAATTGATGATTGTCGTATCCTAACATTCTTGCATACAAAATATGATTGTCGTATCTACGGCAGTTAAAACCAACAAGTTTGAATTTCACAAGTTCTTCGATTTCTGATGGAGTTGGATTTATCATCTTTACAGGAGCCTTATCTTCCGCTTTCCACACAACAACGAAAAGATTAGGAAAGACCTCGACATCGTAGAATATAATTACGTCATTATCATACTCGTCTGTTTCAGAAGGTTGGTCGGAATGAAAATGCATTTGAGCAACCAGATTTAAACAATTCTGAGATTGATTCGTGCTATTTGCCGCGAAGGCCATGATGGCCGGTCTCATGTCGGTTACATCATAGCACATTCCGCCCTCATAGGCATCGTCTAATATCTTTTTGATAAAATCAACGCTGGGTTTGGTCGCCCCATGTATCTCCTTATTAAGGTTTCTTTTTATCAAAGTCCTTAACGCCTTCTCGTTTTTCAAACCCTCAAATTTTATCACTTTTTCATCCCCTCCTTTCAATGGCAAGCCCGAAGAAATATGGGCTACCGGGATGTTGTTGCAAACGCTTAGTTTTCTCCTTAAAGAGCTATTCCCAGTAAACACTTTTATCTCTATGTTATCGTCATACACTCTAGACAACTTCGAGACATCTCCATCGTAAATATAATGAAGATGAAGTCCGCTTTGCGATTTGCTAACTTCCGCGTATGTTTGAGGAAACTTTTCGGCAGCGTTTATGTTTCTTTCAAGATTTTTCTCTCCGTTTTCTGAAATATCAAAATCTATTACTATATGATTTTCAGGAACCATAACATAATGGAGCTTCTTTGTGTTTATGGAAGAAAGAGTGGTGGAAACGTTCTCCCATTTCTTTTTCGGAGTACCCTCTTCGTTTGCGTATTGTGCGGGACAATCAGAAAGTTCCTTATCCAACAACGATTTGGTTGACGACAGATCAAGCCATGAAATATAATCCATCTCTTCGTCTTTCTTTGATTTATGTCGAAATTTGTCGATTAGAAACCCAGAATATACATTTGTCATGTGTAATCTGTTTCCGTCGTCGGTTTTCAAATACACATCGGAATCAAAAGTCGCGAAGTAGTTAACAAGCTCCGCTTTGACCAATCTTTTAGAAAATGGAAAACGAACCTTAGCGTCTTCGCAATACTCTTTATACATCAACCATATCTGATTCAATTCGATGTAGTCCTGTTTCTTGAATGTCGAGAAGTTGTCTTCCATGAAATTATAGAAATCGTTGGTTTGCCACATCATGGCCAATGGCTTATAGTTGTCAAAATATGATTTACCAAGAGTTTTGTATACTTTCAAACAACGATTAGCGATTCCACCAAGTTGAAAATCTATCTTCTGCATGATCATTCTATACTTTCCTATAGGAAGCGTGTTTCCTGTTGGTTGAATATCGATCAGTCTTCGCATAAGACCGGATTTCGCATCCGTTATCTTAACAGGACGATTCGTGCCTATGAACAACATCGATCTAAATTTCATAGTATACATAGATTTGAATTTTTCATTAACAGTCATTCGCTCATGAGAAACTATGGAGTTCAATTTCGAATTATCCTCGATCTTCGATAGATCGCCATCGTGCTCTATCGCAACTAATGGGTTTTCCTTAAGTTGTGATGTGGAAAACGAAGCATTAGAATATCCAAGAACCTTCGATTCGAAGACACTGTAATACCCCTCGAATAGTTTCTGAATGATGTTCAGCACGGTAGATTTTCCAGAACCAGCAGAACCATAGAACACTATGAATTTCTGAATATCCACAGAATCGCCGGCAATCACAGATCCTATCGCCCATTCTATTTTCTTTCGTTCTTCTGGAGAATATAATGTTCCCATCAATTCGTCGTATTCTGGAGTTTGTTCGTTTGTCAATCTGTAAGGTAATTTCTTAGTTGCAAAGTCTTCTCTTACGATTTCATGGTCTTCAAACAGAATCTTACCATCAAGTTCTTCCTTGCAGTTATCTGGTATGTTGCGAATATAACTTTTCCAAGCAGCAAGACGACCATCTACAGAATCACACATATGCTCCACTTTAATGGCCATACCCTGATCTTTATCAAGCTCTTCTCGAAAACGCTCATCTAGCATCTCGTCTATTCTGGTGGCCATGAGAAGCTCGTTCTTACTCCATATGTTATTCTTTTCATCCCAGAAAGCATAGAATGCCCCGCCTCTTATCATGATATCTTTAGTCGCAATGTCGATGTGAAAATTCGGGTATATTGTCTTCACACCTTTCTTATTCACGACTCTGATTTGCATGAAATCCAATGGCATACCTCCTTTCTGAAAATATAAACTTTCTGCACGTAAAACAATACATAAAAGACGCGCACAACATCTGCACGTAAAAACGTAAAAATTAGCGTTTTTAACTTCTTATAGAAAAATAAACTTCTCTAATAATTACAAAAAAAAGACGGGATTACGTGCAAATACATCAAAACCCCCGGTAAACCCCCATTTTTAGCAAAGAAAAAACACGTGCAAAACACGTGCAAAACACGTGATTTTTCGTGATTTTAGAGATTTTTCGAGGTTTCAAAAATCATGCACGTAAAAAAGTACGTGATTTACGTGCAAAAACACGGTTTAAAGCCTTTTAAATATCAAAATTTTCATCAAGATAAGCCATCGCTTGGTACCAGATCTCCACTTTTCTCTGGTCTTCATGAGGGTTTTCAAGTGGAAATGGAGATCCGGTACCATCATAATCGAAGGTCCTATCGAGCCAAGCGTTGAGAATATAATCGATGTAGGCTATACCAAAACGAAAGTCCAAGCCGATTTCCTCGTTCGTAGCCTTTTGCAAACCTAGATTGTAGATCATCATCCAGAACCATTCCGCTGTCCTGTCTCCGATCTCTGGATCATACATAATATCATTCTCGATGCTCATGGCCAAACCGATAAGCATCTCCAAAACAGAACACGGGACATTCAATCCAACTTCCTTGTATTCGGAGATTGGATAACCGGTTTCTTCTTCGAAGGTATACCTCAAATATAACCCGGCTTCCTTTCTATTGCTATCGTTGTCTATAAAACAATAATACTCTTTGTCGAATAATATGGAAAGAAGAGTCCTATGTTCTTCGTGGTTTGAAATATCGATCTTCGAAAGAAGCCACCTATAGTAATTCAGGCCGCTTGCATTCATCCTCAACACCTGATCATCGACAATACTCAATCCGTACCTCCGACGTCAAGCTCTTTGAAGGCATCGGCGAAACTGCCGGGGTCCATCTTAACCTCGTAATCGGCACCAAGGGTTGGGTACCTTACATAGAGCGAATATGAATACGGATTATTGATGAGAAGACCCATGACCTCGTGTCCGATTGTATCCTCAATTGAGGCCTCCATCATCTTCTCATCGTCTGCAAGAATATCATCCTTGACATAATAGGTGAGCTTCGTCTTCGTGTGATCCATCTGGGTGGTTTCGAATTCGCGCTCCCCGATCAACTCGAAATCGAGGGTTTCGTAAATAGCGCCATCCTCATGCCAGGCATGAACCTCTTCGTCTGACGATTCGGTTTCCTCGACGGGCTCTTCTGAAATATCCTCGTCTTCGTCGCCTGTTTCGGGAGCGATGTCGATTCCAACGCCCTCCTCGCCGACAAACGAGATAACCCCATCGTCTTCATCGACGTCCGTAGACTCTTCGAAGGTCTCCGTCACCTCCTCTTCGTCCGCCTTCTTACAGGTTTTGGATTTTATCACGCTTATGGCGACACCAACTACAAATCCTGCACAGAGCAATAATACTCTCTTCTTCATAATATAATTCCTTCCCTTTGCATAACGTAGAACCAACGGAACATATCCGCGGCTTCTCCTTTCATTTCCACATCCAATCCCAATGGTTTAGATGTATCGAAATATAGGACCATCCACATTGAAGTCGAGCAAGATGCAGCTTTCCCTGCCATTCACAAAGTCCCTCTTAACCTCTCCATCAGGATCGTTCTTGAAAGCATTCGTATAGATTCCGAAGTCGACATAATCGTCTCCTCCGTGACCAACAAGCCACCCAACTAACTGACCTTCCGAGGTTCTGGGGATTCCAAGCTCATCATACACATCGTTCAGGAACAAATATCCGTTCGCATGCAGATAATCATTCGCCCAAGCTTGGACCTGCTTGACCTTCATGAGGTTATACTCAGGATTGTTCTCCCATTCAGTCGAGCCCTCATCGAAGAATCGGGCATAGATGGATACCTCGTTAGGATCGAATGTCTTTATTTCCTCCCGGATCTTCTTCTTGCGTCCGCGCTGTCCGGGATTATCCTCCTCGTAGACAAGCTCGTCGGTCTTGAGACCGTAGCGGAACTCGCGATCCTTATCCTCACCGAGACTCTCCCTAACCCGCTTACGATACTCATCGAATCCCGTCTTGATCGTCTCGTATGCGCTCATCAGGGCGAGATTCCTCTGCTTCATGACATGATGCGACGTGAGGATGAGGCCGATCGATGCTGCACCCATTACGATGCTCGGACCGTACACCCTGAGAAGCTGCATGGCCGCACGTCCATAGACGATCGCAGTGTCCTTCTTGGCGTCCTCCTCGGAATATCGCTCCCCATCATAATTGGCGAGAGCATAGTGGATATCGTCCAGGGACTCCTTCGCATCATCGACGATGTCCTCGACCTGAAGCGTCGCTTTGCATGCAAGGACTCCAGAACCGACGATTCCAACAACACCACCGACAACCATGATCGTAGGAGCCGCCTTCTTGAGCTTCAAGGCGCCCATCGAGAGCGCCTTCTGGGTTCCAGGTCCACCTATCTTCGTGGCAACGATCTTTATGATCTTTCCATAATTAACCATTGTTACTCCTCTTCCTCCTTTTATCCATAACCTCATCTGCATAAATCGTGAGCAACCCTCCCTCTTCGGGAGATCTGATGTTCGCGTCTTCCTTCAATTTCAGAAACCGGATAAAATCGATTTCCCGGACCATCGTCGTGAAATCCGTACCCAGATCCTTATCGAGCCTTTCGATCATCGTCCGCAAATATGCGTGATCGAGATCCGCGCTATACTCCTCGATGACCGCGATGGGGATCGAGCATTCGAGAGCGTAGTGGTATCGCTTGAGCTCTTTCCTCCATTTCGTCCCCATGAAGCGCTTTAGGACCGCGTATATCATCGCGACCTCCCTGTCATCATAGACAGAATATGGGTACTCCGTATCGGACGTCATCTTCACCGAGCTCTTCGTGCCGTCGGAGAAGAACACTACTGTCGCGGGTCCGCTAAATATAACCTTCGAGATCTTGGTTTTCCATGCTACGATCTTCAAACCTTCCTTGCACAGTTCCAACGAAGAACTCGCCCAGGTCGTAGTGGACCCGGTGTTGTTATATCTGTATGGTTCGGGGATGGTAGTGATCGCGTTGGTACCGTTCGAATTGATGGAATATACGAGTGACTTGTCGTTGTTAAGGTTGCTGATCGTAAGCTCGTTCGATTTCAGATTCTTGTAAGAATCCATTGTTCTTCCTTTCGAAAATATAGATTACTCGGTCAGAAGGTGCGGTTCCGGCATCACGATGAGATAGCCTTCCCTCACCCTTTCGATCCTTGCTCCGTGGACGTCGTCCCAGCCCCAATCATTATCGGTGAACACGCTCGGGACTCCTGAAAGATCATAAAGATCCGCCACGGATGTCATGCCATAATTGATAGTGCGGCCGACAAGGGCGTCCAATATCTGCTCCGCCTCGCTCCTGCTGGGAACCACGACCTGATCGAACTTCCGTCTCTGAGAAGTTCTATCCCTGCCATAATATCGATCGTCTTCCCATTGATAAGAGCGACCAGAAGAATATCGGGACTTCGAGTAATAGTTGTTATAGCTGACATAACTCTTATCGCCATACCTCTTCGTGTTCGGACTTGGCCTATTCTCGCCGAATAGGAACATGTTGATGCCGGTCGTGACCAAATCGCTTATCGCATTCTTAAGCGCCGGAATAACCACATCGAACATGAGATATTCCCCAACGTTCTTGGCATCGTCCTTTACAATCGTCTTTGATATCTTGCTCCAAAGAGATTCCTTCTTATCGACAGCAACACCCTTTGCGATTGGCTCCAATTTCTCACGCTTCGCCAATTCCTGCTTGTAAGCATTGGAATTTGGCTTGAGATCGGATTCCTTAACCGCGTTCGGCTCGATTTCGTGATTAGCCATATCGCCTTCCCTCCATCATCAAAACATAAACGCACAGATGCTTCTTGTAACCGTTGATCAGCGATCCGTCTACTATAATTGCGGAAATATCCGCTTTTCCGAGATACTCCGATATCGTGGTGATGAACTCGTCCGCGTTTGGATGATGGTAATTAAATATGGTAGACCAGTAAATATGCCACAACATCTGCGCATCCCATCCGGTTAGATGGTACTCTTTCTTTACGTATTCAATGGCTTGAGATCTTCTCATTTCCTTTTTCTTTCTCTCGAAAATATAAACACGCTATTCCTCATTATCCTTACCGAACTTCTTCTCAAGAAGACCAGAAGCTGCTTCGCCTGCCATGTTTGCAACCGCTTCGCCTGCGATTCCGATGATAAGCATTACGACAATTCCGATAATGCTAAACTTCCCGTTCATGTTGCTCTCCTTTCGTAAAAAAATAAGACCCCGTGTAAATATCGCACGGGGCCTTATCTTCGGCTGGTATCAAACCTACCTTTTATCGTGGTTAACAATGTCTAATCGACGTTATCGGTGTCGGAATCGACGTTGGTGAAACCGTCGTCGGACGTCTCCACCTCGTCGGAAGCCTTGCTCATGGAACCAAGAACAACCAGCCCTGCAATCGTCACGCCAGCGACAACGCAGATACCGATCTTCTTGATGTTCCTGTCCAAGCACCTTCCGATCTTGGTGAAAGGTCCATCCGTCGCAACGATCTTAACCTCGACCTGCGACTCCTCGTTCGTCATATCCTTCTTCTCGTCAACCATTTCATTTCTCCTTTCCGGTCGACAACCTTGCCATTATACCACATGTAATTTTCGCGAACTGTTATTCGTTGTTAATGGCATCTAAAACTATTTTATGGGCTTTCTCTGCATTGAAATATCCCTTGCAATCCTCTGTGCAGGGACAATCGTACGGATGCGCTTTGACATCGCTGTTACCGCAAATATAACCTGCAAAACCCTGCTCGTATAGCCAATGAATGAAGTAACAGTCCCTTCTTGCGTTATCTTGAGCCACGAGAATCACTCCCAATCCGACATCGATAGCGCGGTTACATCATACTGGAGAATCCAGCAGGGCTTTCCGTTTTGTAGATTCCCATTCACGAACCGTATGTCCATATGATCTCCGCTAGATCTGAGAATATCCCAACCGAGGATTTCCCCGGCTTTCGTATTCGGTAGGTCCAGGCAATCCATGAAATAATTCTGATCGACCACACCCCCGATACATGCACCAAGTTCTTTGTTTACCTGGTACTCGGCTTCTCGGACATCCTGTATCGTGCTCTTGAACACCTGCCCGGTTACCCCGTCCATGAACAACTGCTCATCCTCGTTGACAATATAAACCTCCTTGGGAGGCTCGATCTGCATACTCTCGATCTTCCTTCTAGCAACGCCATCTTCGATGGCCTTTATGGTCTTCGGTTCAAAACGCTCGGCCAATTCCTCCTTGTAGGCATTGAGCGTCTTGTCAACGAAGGAATATGCGCCGAACAACGCGGTTTGCCTGTCGAGTTGTATCTTGTTGGCGAACAGGAAGCAGAATATACCGAAAGACCCTAAAGCGATTGCCGGAATATAAGCGGGTATCGCCGAAGCATAGATCTTTAGTTTCTCTATCTCCGGTCTATCGACTTTTCCACTATCTTCTATCTCCGTCCGTTTTTCGATCATGAGAATACGTGCTTTAGGCGCACCCCTAACCGCAAATATAACAGACCCGACGAAACTTCCTATCCCGACGCCAACTAGAATTGTCGGGGATTTCTTTCCTATGAACTTTGCGACTTTGTTCATCTCAAGTTCCTTTCTGAAAATATAAAGCGTTTTTAGCTATGGAACTTGAGCGCTTTTATAAGATAACCCGAAGTATACATCAAAGACGAAAACGCGGCTATCAATATGCTTATCTCTTTGTAGTTATCTATAAACCAACTATTCCTATTTGTGCCATACGTTCTTACCCTCATCATGACCAGCTTTCCCCTTTCTTTTAGAAAAAGTTGTTTTTCAAAATCATCGCGACTGCTACTATGAAGATTATCGGCAAAGCCGCTGCGAAAATATACGGTGCTAACCAAATCATAGCCGCAACTCCGATAACGCATAGAAGAACCGCAGATCCTCCAAACAAGAAAGCAAAGGGAGACAATCCTAACAGAAGTCCAAATATCGCGCCTTTTCCGACCCCAACCATGTCTTTCTTTTTAGAGCACATAGGGACACTCTCCTTTCCTTTTAGCGTTTCTCCATGCTAGCCCTATTACCGAAAATATCCACTTCAGTTCGCTCTTTCCAAGACTTGTCGTATCGTTATCGTTCTTTATCACCCTTCCTCCCCAAGGTCTCCTTCCGGGCTTGCCGAGAAGATAAATATACCGAAACGTCATGGGGCCATACGCCTCGGTCAACTGCACCATTATCTTGTTCTTCGTTTCCACCTTGACCACGACATACATCGCGTCAACGCATGCTTCGAATTCATCCAACATCTTCTCGGCCCTCCGCTCACCAATTCGTGTAAATATCGGTTCCTCCGTCATAACCGACACCACAATCGTACACTTTCCCTTCTCCGAAGGAAGTATCAACCAATCCCCCTTCTGGAATATCATCTGCAGCGACAACGACATAACCATCGGAATCCCGCCAAACGCCATTCTCATCTGTATGCCACTCATCGATTCTGTAGTGACGGAGAACATTAGACGAATAATACGTTTCCCTTCGCCCATTGTATTGGTTCACTCCGGACTGTTTTGTCAAACCGCTTCCATTTCCAGAATATGAATCGTCGTACGTAGACTCTTCATAGTACTCAGTATCGTCATAATAATCCACCGTGTCTTCCGGAATATACTCAACCTGCTCGACGATCTCCTCTGGTTTCTCCTCAACCTCCTCCGGTTCTTCCTCAACTGGGGGAATATACTCCGCTGAAACAATCGTGGAGCTCATGGCTATCTCGTCTGTTATCTTATCGTTGAAGTGATACGCAGAATATGAGATTACTCCTACAACGGAGAATAAGACAACAGTCAAGGCTATCAAGGAGACTCCAAGTTTCAAATATAAGTTCTTAAGCTGCGTTTTAGTTGCGTTTCTTGTTTTCATTTCAGATGCCCCTTTCTAATGCATCCACCAACCAATCAATGCCCGCTCCCAAGCCTCATGTAACGTCAAATATGCCTCGGTTGATTTATTGCAAACTCTGCATTTGACATACCACAACCCATGATCGAAGAGACCTGGCGCTTTCTGAATATAACACGATTGCAATGTGCTCAGATTAGAATCGTCATGCCGACACTCGGTCGGGACTGGTAAAACATATTTATCTTTCGTCATGTCGGATCACCCGTCTGCGCGATTAATCTCGGAGACTCGACATCGCAGCCCAAGGCGATCGCCATGGCTGCGATGCTCTTCAGGGTCATGTTCTGGCCATTGAGTTTCTCGGAGAGCGTCGAGATGCTGATGTCCATCATCGCGGCGAGATCCTTCAGCTTGATGCCCCTCTCGACGCAATGCATGATGACCTGGTTCGAGAAATCGATTGACAGCTCGTAGGCGAGCACGTCTGGCGTAAGCTCGAACTCGAACCCTGACCCGAGAACCGCATCAATATCGTAATCACGCGCCATTTTCACTCCTCTCGCCCCACTTGCAAAACCCGTCAGGCTCGACTCGCGGATGGTCGCCCTCGAATCCCTCGCACCACTCGGCGTGGCATGTCCACATGTCCACCGGCTTGAACCGCCTGTCGGGTTGCCATTCGGAATCGTGCTTGACATGCTTGCAATCCCGGCAGCGCACTACTTCTTCCCATCCAAGTGCGCGTAGCCTTTCTGAAACCTGATCAACGTCATGCTTGGTTATTTCGTCCATGACGTAATTTACGTAATACTCAATTTCCGCAGAATTTATCGGTTTCGCAGCGAGCGGGCTCGGCTTTAGAACCGGTTTCGCGACCCTGTATTGCCCGCTGTGATGAAGACCGCATTTCGGGCAGCATCCGCTCATTCCCGTTGTCGTGCCAACCGTGTTGTAGACTGCTCCGCATACGCACCTGACGTAGCTCATTCTTCCTCCTAGAAAATAACACAAAATTGTCTAGCTTGACTATGCCCATACATCGAAGAATAATTTTTCATAACCAAGGTCTTTTGGATTGTACGCTTTTAAGTTTTTCAGAGAAAGCGATTCGTAAGGTTTACTGAAATATCCATCTGATCGACCTGCTCGATTATGCGCATTCGATACATGTACTTTACCGTCTTTGTCTATTTCGGTGATTTTATATACCCCAACATATGGAGCGCCTAAATCGTCAGTTGCCATCCGAACAATCCCGTGGACGATATCTCCTATGTGCAACTCGTCTCCCCACATATCACATACCATCTACTCTACCACCTTCGCTCCGCACTCTGGACAATAGTTTGGTCTTCTCCAATCGTCAAATGGACAGGGAATGTATTCCTTGCAATTAGAGCAAATATAACCTCTGGAACCAAACAATGAAATCGAAATTGTCAATCGTCCCTTTCCGGCTTTGTGTTTTTTCATAGAACAACAAAGACAATCTGGTTTCTGCCTACCCCATTTAAATATGCTCATCGTCTTCCCCTTCAAAAAGATGATAAAACGACGGAACGATCAACCTCAGGACAAATATAAACACGAAACCGACGATTACAACCAGCCAATCGATGTCATACCACCCATGAACGGCATCTTCTACGACGAATGAAGTTACCAGCCAAAGAAGTGACAGTTTAACAGCGGGTTTCCAATCGCACATCCACATGTCCTGAAGAAAATATAAGATCTTGTTCATAGCGACCATGCCTCTTTCCATCCATTAAAGATGTCCTCTGCGTGTTCCCATCCTCGACAATCCCCGAGAATATAGGTTTCAAGCAAACCCGCACGGCGCCCATTCGAGAACCCGTGGATTACGGCATCATCGAGCATCTCCGTGTTGGACTTGTTGTAGAGGACGATCTGCTTTCCTCCATGAAGCCGGTTGACTCTGTAATTCCATCCGGCCTTGGTGACCATCTCGACGAGCTTGTCGAACTCGGTGAAGTTGAGGCTATCGTCAAGAGGCTCCTCGACATACTGCTGAATATAATCGCTCATTTCATGTCTCCTTTCTCATCATAACCAGAATCGTCGTCGATGTTGACCATGAAAGCGTCCCAATCGAGACCTTTGTCGAGATAGGACTCGACCAATGCGCTCGCCTGCTTGATCGGGAGCGCCTCCCCGACCATCACGGAAGGCTCCCTTCTCTTCCATGCATAGACGTTGTATAACAGATTCCCCATTTTCGTCTCCTTTCACACGCCCTATAACGTTATAGCGATTCCGATCTCCTTCACCCGGTAATCGTACTTATTGTGGTCGCGCTCCATAAATATAAGATGGTACATCGCGTCCGTCCAATCTATGAAGTGCATGAACTTCCCGGAGTCCTCGCTCGTCCAGGAACCATCTTTCAGAAGAACCTCCTCCTTGTTCGTTTCAAAGCTTTCCCTTACAATGATGTACACAACGTCCTCCTCTCATAAAAATATAAGCCCGGCTTTTATTGGTAGGGGACGAGGGATTCGAACCCTCACGCCTCTCGGCGGCGGATTTTAAGTCCGCTGCGTCTGCCATTCCGCCAGTCCCCCAAAATATAAGACTGGTGGGCCCGCCGGGATTCGAACCCGGAACCTTGGGATTATGAGTCCCCTGCGCTAACCGTTGCGCCACAGGCCCAAAAGGGTGAGAGTTTTACCCGATTACTCCTAGATTGGCCAACCTAGGAGTAATCTTTTCCCCGACTCTCAAGGGTGCACATATTTCAACCCTCCGCCTGGCAGCACTTCCAGACTTCCGAGATTACGCTCCCGGCAGGCGTCCAACGGCGTCCCATTGGAACTAAGCGTTAACCGAAACGGTCGCCGGAATCGTACCGACCCCTCGCTGATGCGATTCGAACCTCGCTTGAAAAATATAAGAGGGGCTGAATGGAAATCCAAACAGCCCCTCTTAGTCCTTAATAACATACCCGACCAAACACCTCTGCGCCGCATCGAGGACAATACTCGAAATGCTCTCCTACGCCCTCATGATGAATCTTATTGCAGCTAGAACATTCCCAAATTCCGCTATTATGGGGAGCTTGAGAAACGAGGAAACACATATGCCCATGAGACAAGACTTTATGCGCCATATCCCACAGGATCAAATCCTTGAATTCGATATTGATGGCGAAATATGCCTCCATGCAACACCCATGACTCTTCTCCCATCCTGGGAGAAATATAATCGTTGGGTACTCCTTTATGGCCTCTAGGCAAATGAGCATCGCTTCGATCCAATCCATTCCGTTTGGAATCTCCTTCATAGGGTTGAAGATCTTGGAAGCTCCCAAACTACGAACGGTGTCCTCGATAAACTGGAACTTGTGCACTGCCACCGACCTATCGATTCCCGTTACGGGTCCGGACAAATATACGTCCTTACCCAAGATGGCCTCTTTGATGTAATCCATTGATTCCGAGCTATAAAGCTCCCCCACCATGTAGTTTGCAACTTCCTTATAGAGATCCACCTTCGCCATCTTCGCCTCCTTTCAAAAACATAAATCCCTACTCTTCAGTGGAATCCTCGGGGTTCTTGAACATGTTGTCAGGCCATTCGATGTAGGTGACGTTTCCGAGATTGATGGTGTCGTACACCTTGCGCCACTCGCCCTTCTGCTTCCGCAGCGCCCTGACAACAACGAGATTCCGGCTGGCATCGACCATAGTGGACGCATAGAACAGCTCCTTCGCCTTCTCGATGTCCTCCATCTTGTAGATGACGGTGGACGCCTGCGCGTGGCCTCGCTTGTCTCCTCCATTCACGACGTTGTAGTGGACAATTACCATGATGTCATTATTCGCGGTTTCCATTCTTAAATCCTTTCTACTCGCGAACTCCAAAAAAATATAAGGGGAGTGTTTTCCCTTTAAACTACAATCTATTGATTGGTGACGACATCGAACGTCACAACTCTCCTCCTCATTATAGAACATGTTTTTTTCGCGAAAAAAAAAGAAAAGCCGTGCTATTCACACGGCTCTTCCTTTTTGGTAAACCACACCCGCTTCAAATTGTTGTAGAAGCAAAGTGCCTCTGACTGATCCTCGAAATATCGGTGAACAACGGGCTTGAGCTCATCAAAGTACTCTCCTGTGACTGTCGACGGAAGCAGCACTTCAAATATAACTTCGTAGATCGGATGACAATTGTCGCATTTGCCTCCATCGCAATTGCCACACGTGTCGTCCGTTTCAAACGACGAATGATACCTGTAGTGACCGCTCATCGACATAGTCATGGAAAGCACATAATATGTCTCAAACTTTTCGGTTCGCTCCATCTCTTGAATAGCCATAACAATCTCTCCTTTCAATTCATTTGTTGGCCGAGGTGATTTCCTCATTATAGAGCATGTAAATATCGCGAAAAAAAAAACATAGGCCACGTTATTAGCGCGACCTATGTTTCTTCGAGTTAGGCTACCTTGGTTTTAAATCAGAAAATCCTCGGGATTTGACCAGATGCCTGCCTATCTAGAACATCCTCTTTCTGGAATATAATGATCATCCCCGTAACGATGATTGCTCCTACTACTTTGATTATGATTTCAGGCGCGATCGAGCGTTTCCTTTCATTACGTGCTCTTTCGAGTCTTTCAACGCTTTTGCTCAAAGTTTCGAAATTATCATCGTCCGGATCAAGATCACCAAGCTCTTCCAGTTGACGATCGATCTCCTCTTTCAAGGGATCTGGTTTGGTCCATGGAAATTTCATCATAATATCTCCTTTCGGTTGGCCTATGCCTCCATTATAAGCCATGTTTCTCACGCGAATATCACATAAGCTCGTTAACCTTCTTCTGAACCGCGTCATACTTGGCTCCGAGGATGGTCTTTCTCACGTTCCCATCTCCGTACTTACCGGCTATGACTTCCTTTGCCAGCGTGTTGACCGAACAACGGGAAATATGATTGATGACCTTCATGACCTCGTCATACTTATCCCCAAGCTCCTTCTTCCTCGTCGCGCCAGTACCGTACTCTCCAAGCATCGTCTCGTAAACAAGCGTAAGCATGGACTTTCCTGCAATCTTGCTTGGAGTAGTGGTCTTGTTTGTGGTGGTCTTATTGGTTGTCGTTGTGGTAGTCTTTGTAGTAGACGTAGAGCCCTTCTTTGCGCCGGTTGCATACTCGTTCCAGCGCTCCTTTGTAAGATAGAAGAGGCTTGCGTCGATAGCCTTGCCTGCCATATTAAGCTTATTGGTAAATTGCCAGCCCACAACCGTGCACCCTTTTGTATACCCGGAATACGGGAAACTCCTGGTCGTCCAGGTAGTCGAGGGAGGCGACGGATAACCCGCAACCCACATACCACAGCGTTTCTTGACGTAATCATTCACGTAGGTATTGATGAACGACGCACTTGCATAGACAACACACCAAACGCCAGTCAAAGTGTGAATCCTATCGATGAAAGCCTGAACCTGAGCCTTCGAGCAAGCAACCTCGACATCGAGAATCGGAATTCCCTTCTTGAAATATGACTTGCAGTTCTTGTAGAACCAATTGGCCTCGGTAACGCCATGACCCCTGAAGAAGTGATAGAAACCGAACGGCTTCTTCGAGGTGACGATCTTCTTGGCCCACGTATCGAAGTAGGCATCCTTATAGTTGGTGCTCTCGGTTGCCTTGATGATCAGACCGTCTGACTTCGCCAAAACCGTCTGGACGTTGATTCCTCCCTGCCAATGTGAAATATCCGGAATCTTAAGCGTCATCTTCGCTCTCCTCCCAATCCGCGTCGTCATCTTCGATCACGACGTCGTCCTCGATCTCATCGAGAAGCTCCTCGATCTCCTCGGGCTCGTCCTTTGCCTCGTCGACGAGCATCCTATAAACCCTGTACGAAAGCTCTCCGGTCATGGGAAGACCATTCTTGAACTCGAAGTTCTGTATGGCACCCTTGGTGGCCTCATCGACAACGCCATTGACCTTGACTAAATTGGAGACTTTGTCGTGAAGAACCCTCTGGGCATTTTTCACCTTTTCGAAATCCTTAATCATTCCTGACATGCGAAACCTCCCTACAAGTTTTGCTATAAAACACTCTCATTTTGACGGAATCAATTGACCTCTTTAGTTGAAGCTTTCAATAAAAACCAAAGTCGTCGATTGAATCTCATCCGTACAGATAATCGGTGAAGTCCTGTACTCATCAACAAAGATGAAAGTCATTGGCTTCCTCCTACCCTATCAATGAATCGCCGACCCAGAAACTATGGGTAGATCCCTTCACGACGGTATTGTTCTTCTTCCAAGTCACTTGGAAGAAAGCGTTCTTTCCAGATACCAATGAAAGAGACTGAGCCTCTGTCAACGAGAAAGAGACATACTGTCCATTCGTATCAGTACCGGTTGTGGCCGTAGGCTCTATCAACACCATGTTCTGCGCAACGGCAACGGTTGGAGTTCCCAAAGCCGTGATCGTCGTCGAAGAAGGGAGATAGACCTTGAATGTGGGCGTCTCACCCCTTATCATCTTCATCTCTTTCTCCTATCTACGATAATAGCTGGTTGACGCGCTTTTGAACGGCATTGTAATCGTATCCAGCGGCCTTAAGCTTCTTCTTACGAGTCTCTCCATTACCCCACTTGCCAGCAATGACTTCCTTAGCAATTGTGTCGACAGACTTCTTCGTAGTCTTTGAAGAAGTGGAAGACGTGACCTTCGACTTGGCCTCCTTGCTATCAAGCTTACCATTATAGTGAATGATCATCTTCCAGGGATAATTGTAATATGATCTGACCCAGGATTCCTTACCGGTCTGGTCACCGACCTTCCCTCCATAGGCACCGCCCCTCTCGTTGATGCGGAACTCGCTGAGAACATCGGGCTTCTGAGTCTGGCACATAGCAACATGACGACCAGGCATCAAATATAAATCTCCAGGCTCGGCAAGGAAGCTCATAGGCTTCCTCACGAATAGACCAGAGGAAACGAAAACACGCTCGATGTTCTGTGTATTAACCGCACCATCTAGAGCATGAGCATATTTCGTGTTCGCGAGAACCGCTTTCCATGCATCGATAGAAGATGAAGAACAATCCCGGTCTCCAATCTTGATGCGCCACTTTATTCCACCTAGGGAACCGGAAATATAACCTTTACCAGTTTGTCCCCATCTTGAACCAAGGGCCATGGTGTATCCGAAGCCCGGATTGGTGCACATCTGCTTATGCGCCGCTGCAGCGGCTTTCCCATAATCGGCCATCTTTCACACCTCCTAAGCGGTTCTCTTCCAAATATAAACAACCATGTATGGCGGCATGTTATTGTGAGCTGTGACATTACTCTCGCCATCATTCGAACCATAAGCCCTGGCTCCAACAGCACCACCTGTTGCAGTGGGCTGCTCATATTGCGTGTTGTTCGAATCTCGGACAAGGGCATTCGTACCGGTATTTCGAATGAAACCATTATAAGTGGTTCCACTATTACCAATCTTATAATTGCCAGTAGAGAATCCTTGATTTGAACTCGACGTGACGTTATACGTATGGTCACCGGAAATCGCATGTCTATGGTTCGAAATGGTAGGCTGGGTGAACCCATGTGTATGCGCACGAACAGCAGACTCATTCTCGGTGAGCTTGTGGCTTGCCTCACCACCGTCTATCGTAGGCGTCGAATCCTTGACATGGTTCACGGAATATGTTGAACCGGCGCCAAGCAGGAATGTATCCTGAAGCTGCACCCATGTTCCTCCGAAGAGCGTAGATGGGTTGGTGTTATTGACACTCATGTAGATAGAACCAACAGGATATACATCATCTATTGTAATTCCGCCCCCGCCTCCTTGAATCGTAATGTTACCACTGCCAAGAAGGCTTTCATTATTAATAGTCTTTATGTTTGTGCCACTTACAAGAGCCGCTTGCTTACCATTCCAATTGGAAATATCGGAAGATTGAATTCCAGAAGCAGCAGATGCTGAGAATATAGGATCTGATTCACTTGTTATACCTCCGCCACCAGAAGGAGGATTACTTGTTCCGGCATAACGCCAACACGGATTGGATGCGTCATAAATAAAGGTTAAAACATCGCCAGAAGACCACGTAAGTTGATTTGATGCACTTGTCGCGGTGGTTCCTTTCCAAATGTCTGTAGCTCCAGTGCTATTGACGTTTAGCGTTAGTTTTCCAGAAACATAGGTATTAGCATAAGAAGAAACCATCGTGATTAACGCACCATGAGTAAGAACGAAATTATCTATAGTACAAGTTTTAGAGCCTGTTGACGCGCTACTATTACAAGCACCATACCAACTACCCGCTCCTCTAGAAGACTTAACGGTTGCGGCGGATTCTGAAAGCAAATATCTCCAATATGTTCCATCATACATAAACGCTATTATAGTATTAGCGCTCCATTTAAGGACGTTGGTTGTAGAATTTACAGCAGAGTTTCCAACGTATATAGATATAACACCCGTTTGATTGACATTAAGAGTCGGTTGAGCAACGGTGTTGGCCGTTGAAAATAATACCGCTATAATAGCCCCAGATTCTAAAGTAAATCCACTACAGGTAACAACTTTTTGAGTAGTGCTAGCTGTCGTATTACATGTACCATACCAGGTTGTTTTTGTAGATTGACCCCCACTTACATCGATATTACCACTACCAAGAAGACTCTGATTATTGATAGTCTTGATGTTCGTACCACTTACAAGAGCCGATTGCTTGTTATTCCAATTTGAAATATCGGAAGATTGAATTCCAGAAGCAGCAGATGCTGAGAATATAGGATCTTCCTCCGTCGTGATTCCTCCGCCACCGGAAATAGTGATGTTACCGCTTCCAAGAAGACTCTGATTATTGATAGTCTTGATGTTCGTACCACTTACAAGAGCCGATTGCTTGTTATTCCAATTTGAAATATCGGAAGATTGAATTCCAGATGCGGCAGAAGCAGTAAATATAGGATCGACTTCCTCCGTTGTGCTACCACCAGAATCTCCATAAGAATAGGTAAGCTGATAGTACCCAGGCTGATGGAAATATCCTCCGGAATTGGTTCCATTACTTTGGATAAGCAATGTGCCATTACTATAATTTGCGGTCCAATTAGATGTCGCTTGAGCCTGAGAACCCATCTCCATGCCATGAACGTTGGTCCCGTCATTAACCACCACAATCGTGCGGGTATAGCCACTTGATGTGGAGAAATTGGACTTAAATATACACGACCAGCTAGTGGGTTCTTCCTCTAAACCAGTGAAGGAAATGCTAGTTGCTCCAGAACCAACCTGAACGTCTTTCGTCCCAAGATTCGTGCTCTCTCCATAGGTATATAAAAGTTCGTATTCATTCGCTTGGAAATTTCCATTGGAACACGTGATCGTCAACGATCCATTAGAATACGATTTTGTAAATATAGAATTACTATAAGTAACCTGAGCATTCGAGGTGTTCGTGATTATGGTTCCTATCACGTTCGTACCGTCGAACACAACCGCTGCGACTTTATAGGGAGATGCTCCAGTAGCCAGATTAGCTCTTGAAATAAGAGAAAACGTAGTCGGTTCTCCAGATATTCCAGTAAATTGAATAGAATTAGAAGCAGAAGTTAGGGTCTTAGTGGCGGTTCCTATATCAGGTCCTCCGCCACTACTTCCTCCATTATCTACATAATCTTTAATCTTTTCCCAAAGATGGGATAGATTAGTAGAACCTATATAACCCATCTCCTTTCTCCCTTCTACTACACGCAGATGGCATCGATTTCAGCTGTGGTCATCTCAACGATGTTGTTCTGAACAACAGAGAAATTAGATGCGCTGTATGTCGATTCGGTCTCTATGCAGAAAACCATATCTCCGATTTCACACGTCTGCCCGACGTAGGTTCCTGCTGTGCCAACAACCCAATAATATCCAGCAACCCATGCAGATGCTCCTGAAATATCAGTATTCGAATTGGCGATTCCCTGAAATGCGGTGGCTCCTGAAACCTGCCCAGCCACATAATTGACAACCGCGGCCGTCGTGGGAAGATTAGCAGAAGTCGAACCAGAAGATATAGATGTGTCAACTCCCTTTGCGGATGCCGCTCCAATCGTATAGCTAGACGGAGCAAGAGCACCAGACGAATTAGTCACAACGATCTTATTTGCAGTGGTTCCAAGAGATGTTCCGACAAGAGGAACGTTACCAGCCGCAGAACCGGCGGTCTTAGATGCTGCACTTCCAAGAGTCGGCTTATTCTTGATATAATCATCAGCCGTATCGGTAGTCTGGTTCCAGTCACTCTGAACGTTAACCTCTGCTCCCTCTGCAATCCCATTAAGCTTCGTCTTATCGGACGTACTCATAAGACCATGAACAGAAGTCGTAGCATCAGAATATGTGGTATCCGTGGCTGCAATGGTTATCTTATCGTTCGTGGTATCGGGCGTAAGCGTAATGTTTGCCCCGGCCTTAAGCTCAAACGTATCGGTCTTTCCATCTGCAGCGATGGTGCTATCCCCAACGGCAATATTTGAGAATGCATTCTGATTAACTTCTGCTCCGGAAGAAATCCCATTAAGCTTAGTCTTATCAGACGAACTCATAAGACCAGAAGTAGAAGTCGTCGCATCAGAATATGTAGTGTCAAAAGTGACGACGCCAGACGAATCACTGGAAACGCTTACGTTATCTCCAGCCTTCAACTGAATATAACCAGATACAGAAGAATTCTCGATAATCTTCAAATATGGATCTGCTTGGGCTGCGTTTCCAGTACCAGTAGATGCGCCAACCTTAGGTACAGCGGTATAATGAGTATCTGTATCGGTTCCCGGAATTCCTAAAGCGGTGATATCAGACTTAGCAACTGCGGTTGCCGCGCTAACATGACCGGTCCCATCTACAGTAACCTTATATAAACCACTAGTCTTCGACGTATATGTCGGATGTGTATAGTTGTTAGCACCTTCTGCTATGCCATTCAATTTTGTCTTATCGTCCGCACTCATAACACCAGCCGCAGTGGTGGTTGCGGAGCTTATGCTTGCGGCGGAACCGAGATTATCTCCAGCATTGTTCTTAAGCTGAACGGAAACAGTGGTTGCGGTGGTAGATGAGGATATGCTACGACCGAACCATAATTTACATTTGGCCCATAACTCGGTAATCGCCGATGTTCCTGCTAATGACATGGTTCCTCCTTAAGAAAGCAAGGCAGCCGCTTGTGCTGCTGTTAGGACATTTGCTTGAATTGTTCGAACCTGATTATCAACGAGTATGTTCTTATTTGGATTCGGATACCCGTCTATACTATCCGGCTTATTTTCATCTGCCGTGTAATTACCAGCAGCTATAATAGATCCCGTATCTGCAACGAACGAAAACGTTCCAGACGAAGGAGCCATTAATATATTAACCGGATTTGATATCTCGAAATCAACACTAACATCGTTGTCTATGTCGGCAATAAAAGATTTAATCAACGACATCCTCGATCACCCCGTCCTGAATAATCGGACCAACCGAGATTTCAACCCATTCAGAAGCCAAAGCAACTCCCATATCGATCAATCTTATCTGCATGTATGCTTTTCCTTCAGAGAGAGATAATGTCTGCTCCTGCGTTAAAGTGAACGTTAAAGTCGACACGCCTTCATCAACGGTTATCGTCATCTGATTGTTCGAGGCGATGACCTTTGCTTGATTGGCTTTTCTTCCAATAGCCAGATAACAAGTATAGCCAGTGAGATCCATTTCGACAGTTGCTATAATCGTAGGGGTTGTTCCACGAAAAATATCATAATTGATATCGCTCATTATTCACCTCCTAGGTAAACCGTAATGAAAACGCATTAACCTTATCCTTTACGACTCTTTCTTGGCATATTCCTTTTTCTTAACATCATCGAGAATCCATACATCATCGTCATCAAGCTCGTGGAAGAGCTGCGCAACGGTTCCATTGCCTCCAAGCTTGCTATAGGCATCGAATGTTTCGTCAAGCTCTGCTCTACGTTCGACAGTCATCTTCTTCTGTTGAACATGGTATTTATAATATCCGTCAACGATCTGAGTTCTAAGAAGAACCCTCATGCCTTGTTCCATTGCGTCATCATGAGTTTGCTTCTTACGCAGACTATTACCGAACCAACCAACTGCTCCGGCAAGAATCGCAGTTATAACCCACTCGATGCCGTGTATAAGAAATGGACTCATGGACACCTCCTAACTCGTCTTTACATATAGACAGGTTAAACGAACTGTGGCAGACGCAGCAGTTGTTCCGGTGTTCTTAACCGCTACTTGCGCCTCGGTGCTACTCGATCCTCTAACAGCATAAACATTGAACATTGTCGTTCCGTCTATATACCATCCAACAACCCCTATGAAATCATATCCGGTTTTACTCACCGTTATAGTTACCCATGCCGTTCCTCCTGCCGAAACAGAACCGGTGCTTTTAGTTTTAACATCTGTTTCGAACATACTATGAACGTTAGATTGAACCATAAATTGATCAGGAGACGTCCATCCATCTACCGGATCATACACACGTCTTGTTATGTTTCCATTCAACGAAAAGCCAAATTTACTTGTTGAATATCCCATAGAATACCCGGTAATGAATAATTGCCCATCGCTGTCAACGCTTATTTCAGAAGCAGAATAATTAATACGATCATCAAGATCGTATACAATATTTAGGTGATGAGTTGAAGAATTAGTGGAATAGATACCGCCAGTATTAACCATGAAAACGGTTGAATTACCACTAGTAGCGCTTCCATTTCCAACTTGGAATAGCCAATCATATATCCCCATAAAACCAGGATCATTGTACTTACCTATAGCGACTGCATTATCTCTGATAGCTTTTGTATGATCGCCAAAAGATACTGAATTTTCTCCTTTTGCCTCCGTATTTGTACCGGCAGCTATAGAGCAACCTCCGAGTGCTTTTACTCTATTTCCTAAAGCTATGCTCAATGGGCCTATATCAGAATTTGGATATCGTAAACCCAACGTATATGCTTTCGCAGTATCTTCGTTAGTCGTATATGTAATGGTAATCGTTGCTCCTCCATTAGGAGGTGTACTAAAATCAATATATGAAAGAGCCTTTGTAATAGTTCCGCTATATGAACCCGATACAGTTACTGTATAATTCGTAGAGCTTGCCATTGGAAAAATGTTTATTCTAGTAGATACGCCATCGGACGTAATGGATTTAGTTATTGTAGAATATCCATTTGCATCTCTCATGTCATGAAAATCAACATAAGTATTCGCATTTCGGTCAATCAATTTCATAGACCGATAATCCATTTCGATATGCGAATTATCGCTACGTCCGATCTGTGCTCCGGAACGTCCAAAACTAGCCGTTATATTAGATGAGTTATTTCCCTCTCCATCGAAAAATGCAACAGCATTTCCCGTCCACGTCGTGATGTACGTTAATGCTTTTCTTATAAGAATCCCTAATGAATTTATAAGAATATTATGGCCAGTGAAATCGTTTTGTTCCATTGATTCCTGCCATTCTTCTTGCGTTATTTCAGTAACATGAACTCCGTTATCATCATACCAGAAATGCTGGCCAGTAGCTTCGGCTACGTTTTTAGCTTCTTCGGCTATTGCAACAGAAGAATCCGTCTTATTTCTTAAAATTCTATTCTCTTCTCCGTTTTTTAAATCAAGTTTATAAACTGCATCCTCGACATTTTCAACTTTATCGTCGATTAACTCATCAAGCTGATTGATAACTCTATTAGATTCGACATTTATAGCTCTACCAACGATACCATTTTGCTCAACAGCGTTTTGGATCTCATAATTAGAAATATTTTTGGCCCCTAAGGATCCTATCGAAGGATCGTCGACATTACCAAGGATATTGCACTTCCCATTCTCAATACTGACGCTTACGAAATCGCCGACCTTGGCATTGGCAAGGATCTCTCCGTTCACAGGAGTCTCCTGATCGGAACCGGAGATAGAGACCCATGGCATGCCGTCCGTATCCACTTTGACGACTTTGGCGCTCTTGATAAGAGAGGCTTTCTTTGTTCTTTTCCTAATCTTGGAATCCATGATATCGCTTATCTTATTGGCCAACTTTGTGGCCGGATCATTTACAGCCATCTATTCCACCTCCCATAGAATCTCTTCCTTACCTGCAGTCTCAGAAATCGTTATCCCCTTTCCACAGGTAAGAGTTTGCTGAAGGACCCTCATCTTACCGACAAGACCAGCCCCTTCTATCGAACCAGTAACGATGTCGAATGGGCGGACATCCGGCCAATACTCTCTTTCATAAGTTTTATTGACGACAATCGTTGAATTACTTTGAAGCTGCCTTTTGGCATACATCTCCAACGATTCTCCATTTATCAAACTAGGACTGTCATCGATTTCCTCTATGACAATGCCGAGTTTGCTGGTAGTTGAAGTCTCGGATGTCTCCGAATCATTTACAACTTCAACCACAACGTTTCCATCTATAACCTTATACACATTTGGAATCTCGGTTATATCTTTGTCCTCTTTTATCTCAGGAAACAAGATGCAAGCATGAGCCTGATCGAGAATAAGAGAAGCCTCAGTTGGACTTTCCTGTATCGTTATGTTCCCATAGCCATCAAGCTTTATACACCAGCCAGCCGCATCTAAAATATACCAAACAGCATCAAGATAAGTAGAGGAATGATCGAAAACGATGTGATCATCCAGCGTGAAGCTGCCTTCTGCCGAGATCTTTACCCCGAAAGGTAACGATTTCCTTAGAAGCCTAACGCAATAATCAGCTCCATCGAAACCTTTTGGAGCATAATCTCCATCATTCATATACCTCTTAGAAGCTGGCCATAAAACAGACTGACCATTAAGACTCAGAATATCTCGATTCTTATCTGTGGTTTTGTCTGATTTTCCAAAAAGGAAAGTGCCCAAAACCTCTAAATTTTCACTCCCATTTTGACTGGCGATCATCTCCACCCGATAGAAGGCGAAAGGCAAAGACGCCCCGACTTCTTGAGAGACTTCAAGCGAAGCCGTCTCAAGAAGCGGAACGTCGTCCGAACAATCTCTGGAGATGGAGATCGAATCCACACCGGTAAGGATTTCCTCGTCCGCCCATGTGAACTCATTAACTCGCATAACACGCCAACTGGAAGAGTAGGATTTCGTCCAATCGACAGACACGTTTTCATCTCCTTTCGTTCTATCACCTTGCAACGAACTCGTTGGTGAATTCTATCTCCGTATAACTCAAACTGATAGTGGCAGTAGGCGAATTGTACTCGTATGAAATCTCAACTGAAACGTCTGCACAGAAAGCATCTCCATAAGGCGTTCTAACGAACACGGGATTGGTATAAGCGGCGAGTTCTCGGCAAAGCGCCAATCTTGTTGCGCCATCAACATCAGAGCAGTCTATCCTGCACATAACCGTATCGAAAGACCCAGTATGAGTACTTCCTGTATTCCAATAACCGGTGACAGTTCCATCCATATGGATTCTATTCTCGAAATCCTTACTATACGAGTTTGAAACATTGACATTCCAAGGAAGCTCAAGATGCTTGGAACCGTTATCCCAATCCAAGGTTAATCCGTTTCCTGTAAGAGTATACGGAACGTCCACGAAATCTATATCACCATCCACGGTTCTGGTTACCAATCTGTACTTGAGTTCAATACCATCGCCAGACTCATCAAATATAGTGTTTATATGCATCGAGTACGGAGGGTAGTCGTCGATTATCTCAGAACCAAATCCCAACCCCTCATAGATAAGCTGTGCTCTATCCTGGGTTACACGATACACATCGCATAAATCACTAGATATATAATTAGACGGAGCTTCCGGAGTGATGCTCATAGACGAACCAGTTCCAATCCTTTCGACAACGGAAAGAGAACTAGGAGCTTGAGCAGGATGACTCCAATTGATGGTAAACTCTACGGCTATCTCTTCCGAAAATAAACCCGTGTTTCCATTATAGAGGGTAACATATAGAATATAACTTCCGTTCTGTATGAAATCGAGTGTTGGAAGTGTATATGATGAAGTATACACTCCGGAGTTAGCCTGTGTCTCCATCCATATCAGATCGTCTATAGCCTCGGTCCATATGCAATCCCCTAGAGGCTGATAAACCTCCCCGTATGGTCTGATTTGCATGACTCCCTGCGACTCTATCCTGGCGAATGCCATGACTCCTGCCATATTTGTCGTCATCGAGAAGGTCATAGGCTGCGCTTGAATATAGGTTATACCCTGGCTTACAGAAGCGTTCGGAAGAGTTACCGAGCAAGTAGGAGGACTGGCCAGAATCGTTTCCATAGCACCAGAACTAACCCAGCCATTTGGAGTAGAAATATAAGTTGAGGTTTCCCACTCTCCACCGGTTGTCACTAAAACCTCGAAAGCCAGACTGTTTATATTATTGACGGTTGCGGAATTCGCAGAAAGAAGAAGATTGTCAAGTTTACTGAAAAAATCCTCCCAGGAAATTCCAACATAACCGGCATTTCCTTCTTCCATTGAAAGATCAAAGGTAACCGGAGTAACGTTTGCAATCCCCGCCGTACATTTTAGAATATAAGCCGTTTGATTTCCAATAGCCTGATAATCCCATGAAACGGAGAAATCTTGACCAATAACTATTGGATTAGGAACATTCAACACCACACTATCAGGAGCCGATAATGGAACCGCTTCGAATGTATCGGTGTAAACCCCATGAACATCATCTGATGTGATCCTTCTAGCACGAATATAATACTTAACGCCCTCTTCAAGATCTCTTATTATAGCGGTCGCTTGATGTGTATAAGTTTCAGACTCCTCCAAAACCCAATCCGCATCGACAACCTCGAATGTATTTGCGCCAGAGGAACTAATCCAAGCGTCTTTATAATCACTATATGAAATCTCGGTCTTATTCGAAGAATCATCATACCATCCAAGGGTAAGCCTCAATCCCTGTCCGTCCGGTTCAGATTCTATCGAGGTTATGTACACGGCATCTTGATAAACCGGATATGGGGTTATAATATCCTTAGGTGCTGAATATGATCCAAATATCGTACCGTTGCTTCCATCCATGTAACGCCTTACCTTAAAATAATAACGAGTTCCAGAATCAAGATCCGGTACAGATATCGTTCTAGTTTCGGCAACGCCCTTCTTTTCATCAGCCATGGAATATGTTTCTGGCCCATTAGTTGTATTCCACGCATCGCTACGCTTAGAATATGAAATTTCGGTTCCATCAGAATCATCAGCCTCATGGCTTGTTGTTATAGTTATAGTGGTTCCATCACTAGATGTGGAAAGAGAATCTATAAAAGCGTTGTCATCTTTCGAAGAAACCGTAATCGACCACGCGCATTCCTGCTCTGAATACTTGGTTCCTGATGCATAATTAACCCCATATGAAGTGGTTGAGTCGCTTTTAACAAACCGTCTAGCGTCCAAATATATGATATCGCCTTTTGGCAACTCATCTACTATAAGACTGAATGTTCCATGATGACTTACAATAGCAGACGAATCGAGATCTGAATCTAAGACATCATGGCTGGAGAACGAAGCCGTCGTTAATGCTTTTGGAGGATACTTGTTAGACCACATTATCTGAGTGCCATTGCTTTCATATGTGTTCTCGAAGGCCACCTCTACAATCATAGATTCCTTCTCAACATCAACAGTAACTCCGGTTATGCTACATGTATCGCTTCCTGATAAGGAGCTTGTCGGATCGAAAACCGTAATGTAATTAGTATCCTCATCGCCAAAATCACCATTAGGATAATATACATAATCCGAAGACAGCTCGGAACTTGGAACACTTGGGTCTCCGGACCCTTGTTGTAAAACTCGTTTGAAACGGAGTTTATACTTTTCGCCATTCGTTAACCCAGAGATTGAGAATTTATACTCGTGATCCCCAGAAGAATCAAGATAATTATATGTGTTATCTGTAAGTTCTACGTTTTGCCAAGAAGTTTCGCCTTTTTTGATATACTCAAGAACCGACTTATCAGAACCTTTCTGGTGGGTTCTCCATAAAACGTCATACTCTCCTCTATACCAGCTAACGGTAACTTTTATAGTATTACTGGTCTGAGAACCAACGGAAGTGAACGCTATATTCGAATCTGAATTCAAATACTCTTGTAAAATATCATCGATTGAAGGGACAGTGAGGGGAGTTGCGTCTAGAAGATTAGCAGAAACGCCTCCATTCACTCCATCGGATATGGTGTAGTATGACCACTTACCTCTCGAATCGACAGAAGGAGATGTAGTTAGATTAGAGCACAACGCTCTGCAAACCCTCATAACATACTTATGCCCAGCGGTAAGATTCTGAATATACCAGGAGATATTACCAGTCTCGCTACTATCAGGAATGCCATTAGCCAAATCCGTGAGGATCGTCTCACTTGAAAAATCCAAAGAGGCATACGTTTGGGGTTCTATCAATTCCGCGCAAGAATATACAACCGAATTCGAAGTCGCAACCCCGTTGTTTATTTCCTTCGTAAAAGAACAATCAACACCAACGGCTTGCGTTGTTCCAACAGAAACGTTAGTGTTGACGGAAAGACTCAGAATCGAAGACTTATCAGCACTTGCCTCCAATGTAGCTAGATCCGGACATTTAACAGCCTCAGAATATACAGTATAGTTATCATGCGTTGCCTTTATCCTATACCAAACTTCTTTTCCCGCTTCAGAAGGTCTCGCGTCGTATTCGTTATCACTCAAACCAGAGCAATAAGCATCATCCACGGCATTACTAACCGAACTAAAATCAGATCCAGAAGGCGTATGTCCTGTGTCAACTTGTGCCCTTTGAAGCTCAACCTGATCAACAACATGTTTATAATTAGTATAATTTGTTTTCAACATGACGAGTATCATCTGACCAAGCTTCTTTATTCCAGTTATAGTCGGAGTAGCGGGCCATCCAAATATATGACAAGCGCCCCCTTCGTTCGGCAAATTAGTTCCAGAAACTTTAGTAAACGTAGGTTGAGTATAATCCGAAGCTCCTCTTAATCCTCTTGATCTAGCTTTACAAATAACCTGTATCCAGTCATCTGGTCCGAGATTATTCGAATCCGTTATGTTTATAGTTCTAGTAAATTCACCACTTGTGCTTGTCAGCCCATTATCTCTCCAAATATAATCTTTATCTATAACCTCAGCTATGTTTTGCCCATTGACGGTTCTAGCTTTTATATATCGTTTATACCCAACCCAATATTGAGTATGTGTTCTGGGATTAGATGTTCCAGAGTCTGCAGTTTTTATAGTAAACGTGACCTGCGACGTGTCAGTATTGACAGATTTTGATATGGTCGGCTTTGGGGGCTTATTCAAATTAAGCGTTCCAGTATTAACCGGTCCACTACCAATCTTGTTCTGTCCGCATATCTTAAACGTAATGCTTGTTATCGCATTCGATGTGTTAGGATAATAAGCATTCGCGCCTCCCATTTGAGCGAGAGTTAACGAAGCAGAAGTAGTGTTTAAATTAGTGGTTGTTGTCTTGTTGAACACTTTCTCTATGGTTTTCTTACCTGTCCATATCTTGACGTTCCATTGATAATAGATTTTCTCGAATCTATTATCTTTACTTCCGCTTTTAGCATCCGACGGATACTTCCATTCAACCTTGAACGTATTGCCACTCCTCGTAGGGCTACCAAGAGAGGTGACCTTCAAAGAGGGCTTCTTGGTTATCTTAACATCTGCCATTTAGAACATCACCCCTCCATGTTAGTTGCCGTCTCAAGCTTTCCGACAACACGATTAACGAACATGTCCATAGACTCTCCAGGCTGCTGAATGATCTTCATGTTATTGTATTGATTAACTACATTTCCAGAAGAATTAAAAGCGGCTTCTGCGGCAGCGTCTTGCGCTCTTCTCCTATTGGCTATGATATTCGAAGAGATGGCGTAAGCATAAGCTCCACCAAGCATGTTCGAAATATCGTCAGATTTTCCTATTACATCCGTGAGATCGACAACAGGCGTTATGACTGGAGAGGAATTCATATCGTTTTCCACAATGCCAGAAACCTTATCGGCAAGAAGGGATGCCGATTTAGCAGCGTTTCTAACAACAGCTCTTGATGCGTCCTCAACAAGACCCGCCTTTTTATAAATACCAACGGCTATACCTTCGGGAATACTGACACCGATTTCATCCCTAAACAAACGAGAAGGAGAATTGATATCCGCTTCGTCTTTTGCGGCATTCTTAGTCTTCTGAATAAGTTTACGAGCATAAGACGTTACGCTACTTAACATTTGCGACATACCGCTAATGATACCATTTACTATTCCAGTACCGATAGAAGTCCATCCGACACTGCTTGCGCTGGCTTTCGCAGAAGAGACAACGCTTTTAGCCTTGCCCACCACTAATCCAGCTTTCTTTCCCATTTCAGAAACTAAATTGTTTGAATATTTAGACGCAACGGAAAGGCCAGCACTAGCGGCGATTTTCAAAGAATTTATTTTCACCTGTTCCTGTACTTTCTTGGCCGCGTCCATGATTTTAGGAAATGATTTACCAGTTAATTCGAGAATATACGCTGTTCTTTCGGCAATGGCGTTTCTTTTGCCCTGTTCTTCGTATATCTTCTCTAATTCAGCACCTCGTGCTGCGTTTTTGTCTCCCATTTCCCTATTCATTTGACTTGACCATGTGCTTCCGGCTCCAGTTATCATTGCGGAGCCAGAACCCATGACAAATCCATTCCATCCAGAAGCAACGTTTTTCGCAAACTGCTCTCCTGTGGCCTTTGCTCCAGGCGCCATATTGGTAATTCCAAGAAGCATCGAATTGGAAAGCTCGTTAATCATGTCCTTTACGCCGCCGTTATGAATCCAATCGGAGAATCCGCTCTTGATGCCTTCTCCAATTTCTCCCATGGCGCCTTTAAGGGTATCGCTATCGGCGAAATTGAATAACGACTCTCCAATACCGTCGCCCAACGCATCTGCTTCGTTTTCCATAACTTTAGACGGGGAATGAATTCCAAATATAGCCTTAAAAAGACCTATAATAGATTCTCTAAGATGCTCTATGGCCGTGGCAAGACGCTCATTGGCACTGCTTAACGCTTCTGCAATTCCCTCGATAAGACCGATGGCTATTTCTATTCCTCCAGTAACAAAAGCCTCAATGCTATCAGCAATGGCTTGCTGAATATCTAAAATAAGATCTGTAACTGCTCCTATGACGTCTTTTGCTCCAGCACCTAAGCCTCTTATAAACGCAGCAACTACGCCAAGACCAGCTTCGACGATTCCTCCCATATGAGCTTGCAACGTTTTAAGAATGTTTTCGATTAAAGTAACAAACGCTTCTGCCACATCAGAAGCCATGGAAGTAACCGTATCAATTATTGAACGGAATATGGCTTTAAACGCCTGTCCTATTGCTGGGGCCTGCTCGCCGATAGCCTGTATAAATTTGGTAAATCCCTTGGCCATGGCCGTGGCAACATCCGGAATCAATGTCAATAATCCAATGACTATAGTTCTTATACTAGCAACGAATGCCGCGCATCCCGCAGCGCTTGCTCCGGCCAACACCGTAAAGCCAAATGCTATTGCAGCTATGGCAAGTCCAAATAAACCAACGGCGGCTCCAAATAGTGCAATGGTTACCGCTAAAGCGAGCATTAATGGAATAACAGGGCCAAGAAGAAGTGCAGCGCCTGCGAATAACAACAACACTCCAGCAACCGCAACCAAACCCTTTACAATATCTTGTATTCTCACCTTAGAGAATATGGCAAATGCTGCGGCTAATGGAATCAAAGCCATTGATATAATCAAGAAAGCAGCAGCAACTAAAATGGCTTTTCCTTCCGGGAACGCTCTAAGCGCCGTTCCTATAAGAACGATTCCTAAACTTATACCAATTAGTGCTTTGGTTACGACTTCAACCGGAATCATGCCAAACACAGCAATTGCGCCAGCGAAAAGATACAACGCCATGGAAACAACTCCCAAAGAAGCACCAAACATCATTCCATTCTTTGGGAATATCTTAATTAATGCGGCAATAACTCCTATCGAAGCGGCAAGATTGGTTAATCCTATAATAACAGCCTTTATTGGTAATAATGCGAAAATAAGAACAGCGCCAGCAAGCATATACAAAGAAGCGGAAATGCCCATGATGGCTAAAGTTGTGGAAACGTTGATTTTCTTAGAATATCTAGAGAATACCAAGAACATTCCCATAATCGCCGAAAGAGCAAGCACTCCCTGCATTACCTGACCAAACGATAAGCCACCAATAGTCGCAATCGCTTTGGCAACAACCCAAAGAGAAAGCGAAAGGACGAACATCTGACCGAGGGTCTTATCGATTCCCTCAAAATCTATCTTAGAACGAGTCTTGTTTAATATACTAATGCCTTCTAATGTGCCAATCATTATCGCTATCGCTCCAGCCATTCCGGTAAGACCTTGAGCAATATCGGCCCAATCGAGTTCTCCAAGTTTTGCAAGAGCACCAGCAGCGGTTGCGAAAGATCCAGCAACAAGGAAAAGAGCAAACGCCTTTCCTACCATTCCTGATGGTTTGAAATCTTTAATGCTCTTTCCTATTTGGGACAGAGCGAATGATGCTCCAACTAAAGCACCGGCTATTCCTCCCATAGCGACAGACGCTTGTGTAAGTTTATCGGTTGGTATCATGGATAATAAGAATAACGCTCCTGCTAAAACCGCAATTGCTCCGGCTATTTTTAACAAAGCTTCTGCTCTTAGTTTTGACTGAAACGCTTTCAACGTATTCGATACCTGCTTCAAAATTCCATTGATGTTCTTTCCGAATTTCGCTGCTTGATCAAATATAGAATGAATTGGCTTGAAGAAACCACTAATTGCTTCTGATAATTTAAAACCTCCAAGTCCAAAAAGGGCGATTCCTCCTCCTGCAAGCAAAGAACCAATCGCTCCTATCGGATTGTCCTTTTTCACAACTTTAGAAGCTTCAACATTGGCTTCGGCATATGAAGTGACAGACTCTTTCGCGCTTGAAAATCCTTCTTTAACCTTATCGAACGCGCCTTTAAACGCGCCAGTAGTGGCACTCTTCACTCCATCCATTTTTTGTTTTATGTTATCAAGAGCATTAGAAAGATCCATTGCCGATTTTCTAGTCTTTTCTATTGTTTCCGCTATCTTTTTAAAAGCGGCATTATTAGACGCCTTCGAGTTCAAATTCTTAGAAGATTTAAACATAAACGAAAACGTTTCTTTTATGTTGTTCTTTATCTCTTTAAGTATGTCTATTACTCTTTGCAATGACGGGAATATATTCTTTATAGCATCTATAAAAGGCCTTACGCTATTTTGGGATATGGATTCTTGCATTGCTTCATGAATTTTAGTGAAGACTTCCGGTATTGGCCCAAGCGACCCAATAACTTCACTCATATTGGTTTTCATTCGATTGGTTAAGATCTTAACCTTTAAAGAAATCCAATCTAAAAACTGACCGATCTTTCTAAATATAGAAGTCCCAACAACTCCTATGAATTGAATTATTTCGTTTATAGTTTCAAAAGCGTTTACGCTTTTTCCAGCAGCGTTTGCCATCGAGAACAAAGAACCTATAAAATTCCCGATTATTCCTGCAATCTTAGCGACTATAGATAATAACGAACCAATCCATTTAAAAATAACCTTAACGATGTTTAATGCAACCTTTATAACGTTTCCAAAAAATTCTACTATACTAGTAAGAGAAGAGAATGATTCATTAGCGTTTCTACTGTAAATCGTCATTCCGTTGAGAATTTTGGAAGTCCAATCCCTAAACTTAGAACTTAAATTTATTAAAGTGTCTGCGTTTTGTTGAACCGTTTTTCCAAACACGTTATTAAAGCCCTTGGCTATTGCGGCAAGAGGGGCTTTTATTATTTTATACAAATTGGAGATTCCTTCTATGAAGGCTTTTCTACCGTTTTCGTTCTCGTTCCATAACTTCAACGCTTGGTTTCTCGCATCTCCAAATTTTTGAACCAGCGCAGAAACCTCGGTGTTTATGGAGGTAAATAAAAGCTTTGCTTCTTCGAAATCGCCCAAAATATACTCAAAGGTCTTTGCCCATTCGGAACCTATGGACTCTTTGATGGTATCAATCAACTGAGTAAACGTTCGAACCTGAGTAGCTGACTTTTGAGCCGCCTGAGCCAAACTAAGATATTCCTTTATGTCTTTCTTAGACATATCAACGTGTTTGGACATTATGTTGGTCGCTTCATCTAACCATTTTGCTTCTTGCTCACTGGTTCCGACTTTTTCAAGAAGAGCAGAAGTGGTTTCTGCAATTGCTTCTTTATCTTTCTTTTCAAGATTTGTCTTTTCTAGCATCCACTCCGTTACTCCGGTGGTGGTCATTTTCTTCATCGACTCTGTGAAAATATCGGCTGTTAACCAGTTTTCGGATAAAGTCAACCTAAATGACCCGTATTTTTCTATAAGCTCGTCAATCGCAACACCATGTTCTTTTGCCGTCTTCTTGAGAACATTCTGAATCTGCTCTCCGCCCATTCCGGCTCTTTCCATGGACATCCAGTCCTGAAGACGAACCATTCCAGCGCCAAGTGCCTGAGACATCTGATACGTAGCTCGGGCTTGTTCGGACGCATTTGCGCCGGCAAGAGCTGCGGCATTCGACAAACCTTGAACGGCATCCGTAGCAGTTTTAAGGTCAACTCCTGCTGCCGTAAATTTACCAATATTATCAGTCATTTGACCGAAATTATAAATCGTCTTATCCGCATAAACATTAAGCTCGTCTAACGATGCGGTAATATCGTCAAGGGTTGTTCCCTTCGACTTCGTATTGGACAAAATGGTCTGCACAGAATTTATCTTAGTTTCGTATTCTCTAAAACCATCCAATATAGGCTGTATCGTAAAACTTTTCATGGTGGAGAAAAGCATGTTTGTCAGACGATTGGCAATGTTAGCTATAGCAGTTGTAGCAACAATGCCAAGCGTAGAAAATCTATCTGAAATTCTACTAACGCCATTCTCTATCTCAGAAAGAGACTTTTTAGACGATCCATTATTAAGAGTTTTGTCGAGATTTTCCAATGATTTCATACTGGTCTTTATTCCATTCTCAAATTGACCATTGTCAAATTTCATCTCAACTACTCGTTCATCAACACTACTCATGCTTTGGTCACCTCCATCCATGCTTTCTCTGCTATTCTATCAAATACCGGTTGCAAAGCCGGATTAATATAATCTATTCCTACAACATAACCGCCAGTTCCAGTACCGTGACCATATTGTAATATCAACGCGATGTTTACTCCATTGTTGATGTTCGAATTGCTCCATATTATCGATGCTGAATTAGAACCGGTCTCTATCTCATAACTCCAAGAAGAAGCGGTTTTTCCAGACAACTTAGGGGTAGCCGAAGAAAGCGCGGAAACTCCCTCTTTTGCATACTGATCTAAAACCTTAATATAGTTTTTATTCTTCATTGCTTCAAAAAATTTAAAGGTCTTTTTAAAATCACCCTTTGCTACTATTTGTATTGGCATTTAAAACGATCACCCCTTAGTATTGTATTTCGCTCTTCTTGCCGCATTAAGAGACCGATTTCTACTATAAATTTGGGATTTGCTCATTTTCTTCGAAGGCGCATTCTTAAAAGCGCATATCTCGATCAAAGCCATTAATCTGTTGAGATGCCATTTTTGGTATTCAGACGGTATGTTATACACGGTCATCCAAAAATATATCAATTCGGAAGTTACTATTTCTCTACTTTTAGGACCTCCTTGATTTGGAACTTTAGTAGCAGTCATTGGATTTTCAATATAGTCGCCTATTTCTTTATAGTTTTCTGAAGTAAGAAAATTATAAACTCTATCGTCTACATTTTGAGTAATGGTCATGCATTTAACATAATCAAGCATCTCCTCATACGTCTTCTCCTCACGTATGAGGAAAGGCTTATGATGTATTGCTTCCCATTTGGAAATGGAGACGAGAGAGTGCTCAAGCTTTATTCTTTTCTCTTGAAATTCGATAAATTCAGAAGTTTTTTCATCGAACATTTCTCCAGCAGGTATAACAATCTCAAGCATCTCTCTCACTCCAATCAACTAGTCTTATTGCTCTCCGTCAACAAGTCCTTCAAGATTCTTCTTTGCGGCTTCAAACTCATCATATCGTTTTTGTTGATCGGCAGTTAACTGAGACTTTTGAGAATCCGTTATCTCAGGAATGTTCGGAACTATTCCGTTCACGAACTCGGCCATTGCGTTTTCATTAGTGATAAGCTTCCAAAACAGCTCATCATAAGCCGCCGTCTGCGTAAATGCCTGAGCAATCTCCGGAGATTTAACAAACCTTCGACCATCTTCAGACTTTTCGCCATATGCCTTCAAAACGATAGATTCAAAAGCCTTTAACATTCCGGCCGCATCGTTAGAATCTATCATGTCCTGAATATCCTTCTCAAGAGACTGATTCTCAAGAGCAAGCTTCATTGCCTCTGTCTTCGTGATGTTGAAATAAAGCTTATCGCTCTTAGCATCACCGGTAAAAGGATCTTCGTAAGAAACAACAATACTATACATCGTATCTCTCCTTTCTAAATTGTTCTATCAAAACATGGGAGTGCTAAAAAGCACTCCCATTTTGACGGAATTTCCAAACTTGTTGATTTAAGCAAGTAGAGCGAGAAGCTCGGTCGGGGTCGGAAGCGCGGGAGGAACGGCCGCAGTGCTACCATCAGCCGGAGTACCGTAAAGCTTCTGCTCAAGAAGCGTGAGCTTCGCAGAGGCAAGCTTGGTGCTATCAATCGTTATGGAAGCAACGGGCTTGTAACCCTCAACGGCAACCTTGGTCGCAGAGATCTCCCAACTGAACGTGATCGCCTCGGGCGAATCATTAACGGTGGCATAGCTCTTCTCAGAAGGAGAAGCGGTGCAGCCGTAAATAAGATGGAGCTTGTAACCATGCTCGTTGAGATCGCTGTCGTTGCCAAGAATCGTACGGTAGCAGAGACCGAACTTCTTCCTCGGCTGCTGACCAAGCGTCACGCCGGGAAGATCGTCAACCTCGGCAGAACCATCGCAAAGCGCCCACTCATCCGGATAAGTAAATGCCTCGATCGTGGCACCGAACTCCTCCTCAGAGCGAAGCGACAGATACTTGATATTATCGGCATACTGAGCGGTCTCCTCGGCGCCGGAAGGCGACTCGGTAACGGCGGTAAGGCCGTTCCAGGCAACGCCATCGCCATACGAGGTGCCCTCCATCACATAGAGAACGCCTCGATCCGTACCCGTCTCGTATAAACGAGTACCCTCTGTATCCCAATTAAGCACAAAAGCAGGAGTAGTAGGCATTATGTGGCCTCCTTAAATCTTAATAGTAAATTACAAAAACATCGTGGTTTAGATTATCAGATACAAAATGTCTGTCCCAACGACACATCGGAAATCTATCGGGAATGTCAAGAGTGTCAACAAAATCTGGATCTTTGGAAATGACCATAACATCATAGCCTTGAATTCTTATATACGAGCCATTATCAGCATACTTGTAATCCCCGATTCTCTTATCATAGATAATCGCAGGATACGATAGCTTCACGCTCTCTGGCGGCTGGAAGTATACATTGCCGGACCCTAGACATTCCTCAAGAGATTCCTGAAAAGAATATCTTCTAAAGTCACTCATTGTACACACCGCCTATCTCAAGTCTTATCCTTGGATACTCGATCATTATCGTATTAACTTTCCATTTAGCCGAGCTTCCGTTAATGGTGACATACTCGATATAAGCCTGGTTGTCCAACATATAATCATCGGCAACTATGCTTATCTCATTCGACATTGAGATCTCACCATTAACGGAATCCGGTTTGCTCCATCTTTTATTGTTTCTCGTCAAATCCCCAACATATGCGATTTCCTCTTCAACAGGAAGATGAACGCCATGACCGTTATCAACGGTCTTGACGAATCCTATAGTCCCGTAGAATTTTGCCATGGCGCCCTCCTTCGGATGTTGCTAGAAAACAATCCCATTTTGACGGAAATGCCAAACTTAGCTACGGGTGTAATAGGTGGTGCCGGACTGAACCGTGGTGTCCTCGGTGAGAGTGTACACATACGGATCAGCAGCGGTGCCAGCACCGCTACGCTCATAGTAGCTGTTCGCGGGGATCGGATCGCCAGTCTCAACATCGGTGACCTCGGTGTAGGTGACAACCTTACGGTAGATCTGAGCGGCCTGCGGGAGAGTCATCGCACCGGACATACGGGTCTCAAGCAGATACTTCTGCTGGTTGTAGTCGATATCGAAGTCCTCGAACTGGCTGATCTGGCCACCACGATCCGTGCCAATGGTGTAGTCGATGAGGTTGACCTTGATTCCCTTGATGAAGTGATCAACGCTGTTATACTTGTAAACGAAGTCGGCCATCAGCGGAACCTCGATGATCTTGCTGACTCGAAGAGCGGAGCAAAGCTCGGCGTCGGAATCATAGAGCTTGCGGCCCATCTGATCCTTCGTCCAAAGCATCTCGCTATGAACCTCAGGCGAGCAGAAGAAGACCGGATTGCCGGAACCACGATAATCCTTGTTCGACTTCGAGATCTCCTCGATGAGAACCCTGTAGTCGCTATGCGCAGAATCGCTGACGTCGACCTTGAGCGAATACAGATCCGAATCGCCAACGATCGGGCGGACATTGATCTCCTTGATCTTATCGGGATCATCGGCCTCACGACCATCGCCGATAAGGATAGCACGAGCGATTTCCTCATCGAGCATGATCCTCATCTCGGACCAGAGCCATGCGATGACATCGAAATCGGTGATGTCGAGAACGTCGTCACGATCAAGCTTCTGCTTCTTGTAGATCGTCTGGGGAGTGGTCTCACGCTTTGCGGCGGTGATGACCTCATTGACCTTCTGATTACCCTTGACATAACCCCTTGCACGTGCCTCATCAGCAGTGATGTCGACAACCTTCGAGCGAATGCGGCTGAACGGGGTATGACGGGTTCCTCCCATAACCGCGGAAACCCAAGCCATCTCGCGCTTAACGAAATCAGGGGTGTTGCGAATATCCTTGGCGTCCGGGAAAAGAACATCGATGTTGTCAATACCATACTCTGCGGCATGAGCCATCATGGAATCATGGAACGAACCATAAGAACGAGCGTCGGTCATGACAGAATTAAACACATCCATCTTCTGGGAATGAGTAAGAACCTCGGTGCCGTTCTCGGTCGAACCCTCAAAAACATTATGCTTCATGTTATCAATACCTCCATCTTCAATATCACTATGCTCGGCGTCATCGCCATTATCGCCCTCCTCAAGGGCAAGTCCAACGAAATACGCGACGACATCCTTCTGCTCATCGGTCATGGACTCGTAAACGTCCATAACGGTACGATCTTCCTTATTATCTGCCACTTTCGTTTCCTCACTTTCATTTGCGTGAGCCATCTCTTCGTCTTCATTATCGACGTTTTCAGAAACTTCAGACTCTTCTATCTCATTATCAACGTCTGAGTTTTCCTCAATCTCATCCAAAGATTCATGCTTGACGTAATCGCCATCTTCAGGATTAAGATACTCGCCAGTATAAATGATTGCTTCGGGTTCATAAGCACTGCCATCAGAATGCTCGAATGAAATCGAATCAATCATGGCTCCAGGATTTGCTCCAGCGAGAACGAGACTAACCTCTCTGATGACGCCATGAACAACATCCTTGCCACTCTTGGTGGGAACCTGCTTAAGGTCATTTGCATAAATGGATAACGCTTCTATATCTCCGTGACGGACAAGCTCCTTTGCGTTTGCTCCTTGCTCCGTGTCATTACACAGACAATAAGCATATACGCCATCGGACCTGTTCTCCAAAAGCGCATGGCCTAAAACATTATCGCCGGACTCATGCCTATGATTCCAAACTAACGGAACCACTGCGCCATCACAATCATTGAATGCCCCGGGCCGGATCGTCCGGCCATCGGAGCATCGAAGATTGTTTCTGGTGGCATAACCCCCAAAATCATACTTCATACGTACACACTCCTAACTGTTCTGATCCAGCATTTCGGACAAAGCTGCTTCTTCTCTTTCCTTTTCCAAATCCTGGGTATCCGGACGGTTGTTTCTCTCATCTTCGACCCATTTCGGTTGGGAAAGATTAGCATTATGAAGCTCGTCGGCCTTTGGATCTTCAGAAGGTCTGATTCCCATAACCGTACGAATATAGTTTGCCTCAAGGATTTCATTTCTAGTAAATTTATCCGCAATATCGGCCATCTTCTCAGGAGCCGTGAATCGGAACGGATCATTGAAATACATGATTCTCTGGTTTTGAGATCTAGCCGTCTTGGTCAAAAACTTCCTACTAATTTCCTGAACAAACGCCTCAAGAATAGCGCCTATAACTCGCTTATAGTAATTCTGCATTACCTCTTCGCTAGCAAGTCCACTCATAATATCATCGGTCAAGCCCAATTGACTATATAAAAGCTTTGTTAGATACTCGATCTGTCCCATGAGATTATTCTCAACGGCGCGATTCAACTGAGTAACGTGTTCTGTTGCATCTATATAACCTATTCCAAATTTACTATTCTCAAGCTGCTCTTCAAGCTGACGCTTCCTAGTCTCCGCTTGCTGTTGCCTAAGTTCGGACTTCAAAGCATACGGAAGCTGAATTATAAGGTCCAACTTACCGGAACCGGATTGATCATCGATCGCATCAAGCTGATTAAGCTTCTTGATAAGTCTTTGCAATATTGAATTGGGTTCGTTCATAACCGAATAGAATGGGTTCTCTATGATAGCCACTGCTGATTTGGGCAAATATATCTGCTGAGTCGTGGATCTATCGCTATTCCATCCTTCAACCAGAACCTGCTTCGGAAACCATTGAACTATCTTTCCGGCTCTAACCGTTGACATCTTAAATGAATCCTTTAATCTAACATCAACATCGGTGTTTTCTGGAAATATAGCAACATGACCGGTCTCAAGCATGGAATAGAAAACATCCTGTTTAAAAGCAAATGCCGTTTGATCTATGTTGGCCTCTTCGGTTAATATGTAATTTAACGAAGACTCAATGGTCTCAGAATACCTACCGGCCTCATCGACTTTTACATGTTCGACTTTAACAGAAGCGGCATCAAGAGAAATCTTGTTATAAATTGAGGCAATTATAGAACGTTGACTAAGAGTATAAGATCTCAACACCCTAGGACGATCTATATAAGCCGGTCCCAAATCGACCGGAAGATCGTAATTTGAAGAATATTGTTCCGAAGGATCTTTATTCCGAAATGCATTCCAGGCATGTTTCAGCCTTTCTTGTAATGCCAATAGGATCACCTCTCTTCTATAAAGATCGAATCTTTATGAAAATGTTTTTATTCGAACGCGTCTCTGTTTAGTTTCCATGCGACATAAGCATCCATCATCGCGGAAACATTATCTATCTTCTCGTTATAGCGACGCTTTAAAAGCTTACGATTTCCATTAGTATCTTCAAGAGTGATGGCGTTTCCCATAGCGAACGACATTAAAGATTGATCAAATATCAATAATCTTTCCTCTGCGAGTTTCTTCAATTCGCCTAATGGAACCGATTCCGTCTTCACACCTTGTATTACTTTTTCAATACCATAAGGACCATTCTCGGTTTTCCATCTCTCTATGAAATCCTTAGCATTATAAGGATCGTATCCTATACAACGAACGTCATAGCTTTGCGTAATAATGAACTGATCAAGATCCTCATATACATCCATCATATCTAAAACGGTTCCCTCAAGAACCATCAAAGATCCTTCGTTTATGAATTCATCGTATTTCTGTCGAATCGCGTTTGGAAGCTTCATCAACGTATGGGATGTTATATAGCTTCTGGTTTTCACTCCGAATTCGTTTTGACGTAATGGAAACAAAAACGTAAACGCACAAAAGTCATCTCCTTGGGATAAGTCGATTCCCAAAGAACATGGCATTTGCCAAAAACTCTTTTGGCGATGAGGAAGCGTTTCCTCATATGTAAAGAAGTATGTATAGCCTTCCATCGGAATGCCAAAACGCTTTGCCAAAATATCATTCCTTGCTGCAGGAGCGTTTTCCGCTCTCTCAACATCAAGCTGATAAGTTTCATAAGTTACAGTCTTTCCAAGATTTGGATTGGCTTTCAACCACATGCTTGGATCATTCACTTCTTTAATGTCATCAAGCTTGTAATACCAAATCGAAACATGAGGATTGACGTACTCGCCCTTCAATATCGAGATTAGCTCCATCTTTATGGTATCTCCTGCATTATTGCGAACCGTTCCCTCGGAACTCATGGCTATGATAAGATAGTCGTCAAGTTTCGAAGCGCCCTGCTCTAAAGCGCCGATGACATCTTCCCGAATATCCCCGGAAAGCCACTCATCGACTGTGCAAATCTTCGGCCGCGCTCCCTGAAGCTTGTTTATGGCCATTGGCCTTATCTCGCATATGGAACCAGTCAGAAAGTTTTCTATTCCCTTTTTAGTAGAAGCCAATTTGACCCTGTCCATTTTATTACCTGTCGTGTTCTGTATGGAACCTTCTGTTAAAAACTTGAAATATGGGCCTTTTGCTCTTATGATAGCAGTTCTCTGAGGAGACATAACTTCTTCTGCTTGCTTCATGGTTGGAGCAGTTGCTATCTGAACTGTAGTGGAAGGATCGCAGTTGAGGAAATAACTTTGAAACATGGCGCCATACATCGACTTCGCGGCGCCTCGCGCAACTATCAAATATTGCTTGTTTATAAGACGTTTCTTTATCTTTTTCTTTATAAAATGAACGCCTCTTCCGTTTGAATTGGGAACGGGCAAGGAACGCTCTACAAAATACCACCAACCGAGAACTTGTTCTCCCCATAACTTGAACGTATCTAGAAGTTTAAGATCGCTTCCATCGGTTAATGTCATCTCGCCTTCACAATAAGCAATCCATTTCTCAACAGCATCTGGATCGTAATAAATCCCGGGATTTGCTATAAGCTGATCGATTCTATTCATTTCCATGGCGATTTCCTTATTAACCGGAATCTCGCCTCTAAGCACTTTCTCTCGAAACCGGCCATAATATACCGGAACAGCATAGTTCGATAAAGTCATGGCCGGTCACCTCTTTTCGTCACAACGATCAACCAATAAGACTTTTCACCTTTTTAATTTGCGAAGGAGCCTTCTCAATTTCCCAATCTATAAATTGATTTCCAGCTTTCGTCATCTGATTTGTAGCTATGTTCTTTGCGCTTGTCTTAGCTGTATCATTTAGCGCATTAACGACCCAACTACGATTGGCCCTTTTCTCCTTGGCAGCAAGCTCACTGACTTCCATCTCCATCTTTGCTCTATTCAATCTTTGTCTAAGTTCTTTATCACTAAGCTTATCCATATCTTTTGAAAGTTTTCCAGCCTTGGTAAGTTTTCCAGCTTTAGGAGATTTCGAATCTTTAGAAGTCTTAATCCGATTCTTCAATAATGATCCCATTACTTTATGCCCAAGTTGCTCAGGAGTACGTCTTACGCCCCATTTCATTCCTTTAATTCCGTGATGGATTAAAATATCATCCGTTTGATAATTTTCTTCAATTAAGGAATGTCGTGCCATGCTAGGAACTTGTTTTGCAAAATCGCTAGCAAGTTTTCTTGTACCTAAAGTTCCTGTTGACGCGGTTGAATTTCTGGCTTTCTTAGAGGAATATCCATATGCTTTCATAGTAAGGTTGGTTCCAAGTTTTGATCCTGCTCCAGCCCCCAAAGCTCCTCCAATAGCCGTTGTCCCCATAGTCACAATCGCTTCAGTCTCTGGGCTCATTTTTGTACTAGCGATCAACGCTGTTTTAAGTGCTGGATTCTTTGTTTTACTAGCCACATACTTGGCTCCTGATTTATAAAACGAGGGAATTCCAACACCAATAACTCCTCCAATTGCCGCGCCCGTGATTCTACCAGCCAAACCATTACTTGCTGCTACGTTACGAGCTCGATGAAGTCTATCGGATTCATAATTGCGAGCCGATTGTATACCTTGACCTTCATTAAGCTTTCTATTAATTCTGCGCTCTCCGCCTTTTCCATAAAACTGACGGTCTCTTTGACGTTGCTTTTCGGTATAGTTAGGGTTTTTCCTATCGTGACCAAGTTGCTCAGGAGTACGTCTTACGCCCCATCGCATTCCTTTGATGCCATGATGAACTAAAATATTAGAAACTTCTTCCGAATGTTTAACGTTTTCATTCTCTAATCTTTCTAATTGTTCAATTTCGTGCAGATCATTAGTAAATTTTTTATCTCCACTCATACCTTGTTTATAGAACTTATCCCATTGTTCATCATTCATCTTAGTAACAACCTTAATCTCTTTCTTTATTTCTCTATCGCTCTTACTTAATATTTTATCATCAACTTTATCGACGTTCGCTATAACATCTCTACTTTCACGCTTCATAGATTTATTAAGATCGTTAAGATAATTAGTAAAAGCCTTATTAGTTTTATCATCTTTAATTGAACTACGATAAATACCAAAATCAACAGGTCTAGTTGGAAAATCATATCCTAGTTGTTTATACACATTAATTAAAGTTTGTACTTCTAACTCGTTTGATATGGCTGGCCCAAACGCTGCTTGATATAATTTAGGATTTTTCGGAGATGCCGAAATGCCACCATTTGCTCTAATTCGTTCTCTAATCGTAGACTCTTCATCTCGTTTAGTGTTTCTTTTACCTTTTGAGATTTCTGAAGTTTTTGATTTTTCATGTCCTAACTGCTCTGGGGTACGCCTTACACCCCATTTCATTCCTTTAATGCCATGATGCATTATAAATTCTGCACCAGAATCGACAATGTCGTAAGAAATATAATCTTTATTCTCCTCCATCGTCATCCTCCTCTTTACTCTTTAAATCATCAAGAACCTTCTGAGCTTGCTGAGCAGCAAGGGTAATGTTGTTGTTCTTCCACCAAGACCAAACAAAAGTAATGATCGACAAGATCGATCCTATAACCGTAAGTATGATGTCAGCATCGGCGCTTATGCCGCAAATAGTAAGAATAGTGACTATAACAGGGACGATACCCCTTATAATCCCCATTATACATTCCTTCTTGTTATAAACGTCTTCCATCGTTCTCACCTCTCGTTTTATACTATTGTTTTGGATCGACCAAAACATTGAGCCTAAACTCTAATTCAGAAATTTGATCCTTTACTGCTTGAAGAACGAAAGAGGTTGCTGGCGGATCAAACAAAAGCCTTACTCGAAGATAGACATATGTCCTAACCGTCTCAAGTTGCTCTATGTCTTTGAGATAGTCAGTCCATTCCTCATCTCCTGTCGTAAGGGAAAACCCTCTTTCGCCAATTCCAAATTCAGTAAGAACCATAAATGTAGAATTTATTGCTCTAATTAAACTATTATCGAAAGCATCGACCGATAATGGTATTCCAAGATCTTCTTTTACAGATTCCAAAATAACTTCATTCATCGAATCCTCCCTTCCTCCATGGTGACGTATCAAATGGGGTTCGCTCAATAAAAGTAGAAGGCATTAGAAGATTCGAATCCCCATAATGTATTGCATTATGCGTTGTCGTTGAAACACAAACTAAATACTCTGGATCAAAAGCCAAAGGCGTCATCTCGTAAATGTCTTTTTCGGTTATAGGATTAATGTGATGGACTATTAATCCTTCTTCTTTTGAAATAGGTCGATCTTCTATTGCAAGATCACAACCGTTATCTCTTATGATAACATCTCTTCTAACTTTTCTCCAAGCTTTCGACTTGTAAAAGTCTTGATTTAACCATCGATGCCCCCCAAACGTCATATCGCCAACCATAGCTGTTGTTTTTAAAAAATCAAACCTGTCTTCGAATGTTTTACGTTCTAACATTTGAGAATATGTCTTAATCATCATCAACACCGCCATCATATCGATACGAGGTGAATGCTTCGATGGCTTTTTCAAGAAGTTCTTCTTGTCTTTGCTGAGATCTTATGGCTTCCGTCTTTGCTTCCATTAATTCTTTTCTCATTTCTTGAATTTCCAATTCTTGTCTTTCTTTTGCTGAGCCCATTCTTAAAAAATGAACTAATTCTTGAGAAGAAGCTTTACCAGATCTGATTCTTCTTTCTGTTTCGTCGTAAGCTAATGCTATTAATTGATTCTCTCTTGCTTCAGGAGACATAGCCGGAGGACATTTACGAGGCTTTTGATCTACTTTTTTATTAGAACTCACCGACTATCACCTACTTTCAATATACTTTTATATGGTTTTTATGGGGGTATGAGCTAGCAGCTGGGAACCGTGAATCTCGTGAAAGGAGAGAAAGACGAGGCACTATGCCGGGCAGGCGTAAGAAAGCATAGAGAAGGAGACAATCCAACCCATACCCCCATAAAAACCATATAAACCTCTCGAAAAAATAACCCGCGGAGGAATTTTGAGG
>Ga0265299_10000423_pt1 | contig 53428 bp, 63 predicted proteins | sample AusTroGonzalo_MG_4_FD_193485 | JGI IMG/M metagenome (GOLD analysis project Ga0265299, IMG submission 193485) | Bovine rumen microbial communities from tropical cattle in Woodstock, Queensland, Australia - Gonzalo_02 | ecosystem: Host-associated > Mammals > Digestive system > Stomach > Rumen ...
ATTTTGCCAACCGCTTTAATTAAAAATGGTTCTATTTTTGCTCTATCTTCTTGCGGTAATTCAACTTTCAAATATGCACTTAGAATGTCATTAAATAAAAGTTCACTGCTGGCTTTATGAAATGGTACAAAATTTCTCCATAACGCATTTAAACATATACAATCGTCTAAAGCAATTAATTTAATGTTTTTATAATATTGATTTAATATACCACCCCATATTGTATCGTCTGGCACACCTTTCCACATATCATCACCTTCTTTTGGTTCAACAAATACGGTTGGATAATTTTCAAGGAACCAATCATGGACCTTATCATATTTTTCCAAATCACATAATGTGTTTCTAAACAAATCACCACTAGCCATGATAAAGTTACCAGAAACATATAGATATCCAGAATCCCATTGCCAAAAGATATAAGAACCATAAAACTTATCCGTATCAAACAAGGAACCTCTTAAAAATTCATTTACATAACTCAAATTAATAAGTGTTGTAGCATTTGTCTTAATGATTACATCATATTCGGGATGTTTAAGCAAATATTCACTCATAAAAATTCGGTGTTTTAGATAAATGTCACTATCCAAACACTCAGTATATAAAACATCACCAACAAGTTCAGTTTTCTCACCAGCAGTAAACGAAATAACATCAACATCAATAACATCCAACTCGAATGTTTCTTTCATTCGACGGTACATATCTTTTAATGCTTCTGTATTTGCTTTGTACAGTTCCTGGTTTGAACTTTGTATCGCTATTAAAACTTTCTGTTTCATGTTAATTTTCTTTTATCGGTTCGTGATTTTCAAAATCCCATTCCAGGTCCTCATCTTCTTCTACACTTGAATCGCAAACAAACCATTTCACAAGGTCCTGGTTGTCTTCGGTTAGTGTTACACCCTTTGGCTTACACGGCCAAATAATCCAGAAATTTTTCTTACCTCTGAATAGACCATTCTCAGTAACTTTGTCATAGGTGAAATATTCACAGTTCTGAATATCAACCCAGTACTTTTCTTCTTTCTCACCCTCGATGTATCTATAACAAGGAACAACAAAGCCTTTTAAATATTCGTAATTATCAATCGTCATAAACTAAACTATTTTTCTTTTTTACTCATCACAATTAAAGCCTATCAGGACTACCTATATCACCTTCATCATCATTATGTGTATGCCACCACTGCTCTTCAAGTTCCATAAACAAACCTTCTTGGCATGATTCTGGACTGTCTGGCATTTCTTGAAGACACGCATCAAGTTCATCAGCAATTATCATAGCACTAGTACATAACCCCTCTCGAAAACCTTCCTGAAGATAAAACAGTTGTTCTTTGGTCATATCGTCTGACCTTATTGTTCCCTTTCTTATATCTCTCAATGAGTTGATGAGTTTCTTTAAAATTTCTATTTTCTCCATATTCTTTAACATTATAACTTAATAATAATTTTTACCAAACAAATTTTTAAAACATCCGTAATTGTCAATCGTCATAAAAACTTCCAGTATATAAACTGCTATTTCTTTTTTTCTTAATTATTTCTTTATTCATTTCCATCCACTCCAGACCAAGTTGCTTACGTTTTGGTTTACCCCACATATTCTTCCTGTCCTTTGCGTTGAGATAACTGAATAATGTTTTTTTCTTCTTTTTACTTCCCATATTATTCTTGAATTTTCCAGACCTCATCATCGTAAAAACGCCTAAGGACTGCATTCTTGTAAAATAATACTTCTTCCAACGATACTGGCGTATAATTGTTGCAATCAACGCCTACATCCATACCAAACGATTTGATCTTTTGCCTACCGTGTATGTGACCGAACAATCCAAATGTCTCAAGACCAGATACACCACACAACCTCTTAACCAATGAAGGCTCGTGACCAAGCAACAGTGAATGTTTTTTACATTCTTTATCGGTAACGACTAATGTAAATGCTGTTTCAGAATAAAGATCAAGCACTTTCCTTTGTTCTGGACAAATAACATCTTTTTTATCTCTCTCGTAATTACCTTCAATAAAACAAATTTTACCAGTAAGGTAAGAAAGTGGACAATCAGATCCAAAATCACCAAGATGATAAACGGTATCATATGGGGTAACAAGCGAGTTCCAACGCTCAATCATTGCCCAATCCATATCCTCTATATCACTAAATGGCCTACGAGACAGTTTTAAGGCCCTGTCAGACGAGAAATGTGTGTCAGAAGTAAAGTATATCGTCTTATTGGTTTTAGCGTCTTGTATGTAAGATTTTAATGCTTCCACACATTCCTCCAGTGTACTATGTACACAACCACCGATTACATTCTTATACTTGGTAGCCTTATATTCGAAATATTGTCTACCAGGGAACTCATCATTTACACCAAGAATAATTCTTTTTCCCCTGGCCATATTCTCACCAAGTTCGAAACGAGTAGTCTGTGCATACGAACGAGCAGAAACAACTTCTTTCTCTTTCGGGATCCAGAAGAGAACGATGTTTGCCATACGCAAAGCATCTGTTTCCCACTGTACTTGCTCAGCGTGGTTAAAGTCGTTCAAAACCTTATCATTTCTACGTGGAGATAACCACAATACATCTTCTATTTCAGGCAACGTAAATTGCCACTCTTCTGCACCCTGGATTGGGCCAGCAAGAAATACTTTCCATTTCTTATTTTCACCTTTAAGGCTCAGATAATCTGGAGCCATGATCAAATTCTTCATATTATTTCAACGTTTCTCTTATTATGCTATCTTTAATTACCACTGAGTCAGGAACTATAAGCCACGTACATTTTTCGTTTCTACTATCCCAACTGTCGTACAATTTACCGTCCTGGCCAACACACATATGTCCATTTGAAATCATTCCAAAAGGTTTGTTACCAAGACCGCTTAAGTTACCAATTTTTTTAATTACCCTGGAAAAGGTATATTCGTGTCCGCCAATGTACAAAGCCTTGTATCCGTTTTCCTCAAGTAAATCGATCAAAACTGTTTCACAATTTGGATTTAAATGCCTAATCTTAGCACCAATTGTGATAATATCGAATGCTTCACCCCAGGTTGCACCAAACAACTTTGTAAAGGCCCTGATTGCGCAGTCACCACAGTTTTCAACGTTCGGCTGGTAATACACGTAAGGTACATTCCATATCTTTTTCAAGAAATACGGTTTAATCTTTTCAATGTACAACCAAATACACAATGCTACAAAGGCAATTACAATAATGGCGAAATTAAAACCGCCCCAAAAATACTTTTCCATATAACAATTATACAAAAATAAATTAAAATGCGCCACCCAGTAATGGGTGACGCTGTAAAATAAACTCTTCAAATTACATTGTAATGTTGATTACAATATCATCGTCAGTGTAATCGTGCTCAACAACGATGATATTGTGCTCTTTCCGATACTCCTGCTCCATAAGGTAATACTTGTTCACCTTATTTTGCATATCGAGACCATCGGCACCGAATAAAACGTTGTTGTATTCGATGATGTTTTCAATGTGGTCATCAGACAACTTGCACAAAGGAACATAAATTCTCTTTGAGAACTCACCGTCATCTGTAAACGTACCACGAAGCAAATACTTACGTATTTCCTCAAACGGTGCATCGTCATACACGGAAAGATTCTTAGCGGGAACCTTATTTATTGACATACGCTGGTAATCGGTACCACCATCAATAAAATAGTCTTCATCGCTAACAGTATCGTGATACAACACATAGTCGTGACGGTGTAAAGAACGAAGGATCGTACCGTCAGGTGTCTGGATAATACTTGCAATTAAATTTTTCTCTTCCATATTATTTTATTATTAAAGTTAAAAGTGGTCCCAGCAGGGCTTGAACCTGCGATCATCAGATTATGAGTCTGCCGCACTAACCAACTGTGCTATGGGACCAGGGCCATTTTTCCTAACTACTTCGGTATGGCTACCCTGAGAACTCGTATCGTTTACTTTCACGTCCGATTTTCACGGAAGGTCCCTACTAGTGTGTACATCACTATTGTAGAACTAACAATTTAGTACAACCTATATTAAATAAAGTATTGATGTGCTGTTACGCCAAAGACCACTACTAATACGGGTAACCGTCCAACCAATGCTTCAGGAATTGACCGTAGACTTCATGTCACGTTTTACGTTTACTTACCGAGCGAACTGGCGCCTTATTGTCCGCTACACTTGGGCTGTCACTCTTTAGAGGATGGCTGCTTCCAAGCCCACCTTTCAATAACTTTATTTATGTACCCCCAATGGGACTCGAACCCATAAAATCTTCGTTTTGAGCGAAGCACGTCTACCAATTCCATCACAGGGGCATTAACGCATTATTTAAAATGCGATTGGAACAAGAATCTGTTCAATTTTGTATCTTTGAACAAGTCACCGTTCCTGTTATCTTCCTGGACCTTACCGATAAAATGTATAACCCAAAAGATACACATAAACCAGCACAGGAAAGGTACACAACTGCAAAGCATTTGTACTATCCAGGCCCAATTGTCATACAACACACCACTGTTCAAATTGTACACGCTGTAAATCAGCGTCAATGCCATAAATGCAAATGGCAAAATTAAACTCCAAAACCAAAATGTCATAATTATTAAATTTTTAAATACTTTGTTCAATTAACTTGTCGTAGTGCAAAACCTTACACGAACTGTCCGTACACGGACTCCAATGTCCTGCCTTGATACTTTCACCAAGGTTATCACAATATAATTCAAGTATATCAATATCTTGAACACCCTTCTCCGCTAAATACTTAATAGCGGCGTTCATAATAGCCTCATGGAGGCCCTTTACAATACTGTTATCGTATTCCATACTTAATCGTCGTTACCGTTTGAAAATATGTCAACTAGCCAAATTAAACCAATTATGACTAGAAACAAATAAACCATATACATAATTCACAACAATTATACAAAAATTATATCATTTTGTCTTCCAAAATTTCATCAAGAAGACTAAGCCCTGCCTCTACACAGGCACAAATCATTATAAAAAGCATATTTTAAACTATTTTATTGATCAATTAATCGTACGGTTGTGCAATTCTGTCGTCATCCGTAATAGAATCGTGCATATCGTCGATATAAGCACTACGGACATTAACTCTGAGTTTATGCAGTACCTTATATTCTCTAGTACCGACATAAGGTCTATGTTTCACAATGAGTATTCCACCGTCCTCAACCCAATCATCATAATGCTGACAAGGCTGATTGATGTACACCAGGATGTCACCCTCTGCGTGGGAAAACTCATAAAGCATTCCGTGATATTTTAATTTTTTCGCGAACATAACTTTTTATGATTTTTTACTTCCTCTTTGGTTGCAAGTCTAAACAATTTCTCAACACATGTTTTTTCGGCACCAAAATCGTCATACATACATCTGTTTTTATGGCATTTGTATACCTTGCCTTCAGTAAATGCAGATCCGTCCCTGTGCCAGTCGTATATGCACATATAGAACCTGTCTTTTTTTACGTATTGATTATTTTCCATAAGTTATTAATATAATTCTATATGACTTGGATACATTTTATTACCAACTCGTTGTTTATACAAAAGAGTAATACTGGTAAGTTTAATTGAGTCTGATTTTCCTAACAGATTGTTTGTTTCATTACATATTCTGTTAAAAATTTCTTCCCTATTTGAAGCAATATCAGAACTTTTATAATCTTTAAATACAATTCCACTAGCAGTGGTAACTATCATAGCAACATCAAAATGTTCGTCACTTGATATATTCCTATCACCTGATATTTTCCTAAATCCTACTTGTCCAAGATAATATTCCACACGATCTTTAGTCATAATCAGAAATTTAAAATCCGTACCAACTTTACTTTCTTGCTTAACTGATTGTCCGTCAACCTTTTTCTTTACAGGCATACTATCACAGATAGGAATAGTCATTAGCCGATTGGTATAGCAATCATATCTATCAATCAATAACGAAGCAATATTAAGAGAATCAATGTTATATTCGGGATTTTTCCCATATTTTGATTTTAATTCATAATGAATACCATTCAATATATCCCTAGTATGATCCGCAATGTCGTCTGAATTGTAATTTTCAACCACATTACCACAAGCACGAAGTATATCATTATTGATATCGTTCTGTTGCTTTTCCGATAAGTCTACAGACGGTATACCAAATTTAAGGAACGAAATGTTAAATGCTACATCGTCTTTAGAACAAACAGTATACCCAGTATGAAAAACGTGAGTAAAACCGTTTTTAGAAGTTTCAACGTTACTTTGTTTACAAGAAACCATGCAAGCACTGGCAAGCACGAAAATAAAATAAATAAGTTTTTTCATATTACTAAAATTTTAAATTATTCTAATACATAATGATATAAAGGAAACGTGCTTTCACATTCACAAAGCAAACCAACATCACCACCCAACTCTGGTTCATATCCATACTTTCCCTTTTCAATGTTGCTTCTACATTCTTCCAGTGAATAGCCATAAGTTACCATAAAGGCCTTATCACCATAAGAATAGCCGTAAATGTACCGTATCTTCAACGGCTTAAAAAGTTCTTTAACAAATTCAATCAGTTCTTTAAAAAACTCAATCAGTTTATCAAACAGTTTCATATTATTACTTTTTTTTAATTTTCTGCGACAAAGGTAACACTTATTTTTTAAATCTCAGGATGCGAGAGTGAAATCTGTTTTTACCTTCTGTATTTTATCTTACAAATACCGTGCCAAACTGATCCAAATACAAAAAAAAAACGCCATTTTTTGTTAAAAACGGCGCTTCTTTATCATTTTTTCCTATATTACCACCAACAAACCAGGTACAAATCATCTACATCCTCGTGGTACCACTCCTGGTGACTAGCACCATTTGACTGAACCCATTCTTGATAATGCGGATAAGCCTGTGAGAAATATAACTTATTCCAAATATGTCTTGTTAGTGTTGGACATTTGATACCCCATACTGAACCATTCGTTCCTGCGTATGGTACACCAGCATCCAATGTGCCGTTTGCGACTCCAGAATCATAACCATTGTTATATTTGCTTATTGATTGGCTATGTAAAAATACTGGTTCGTATCCCTTCAAACCAATTGGAGTCCAATCTTTGTTTATAATATAGAAATTCTGACTAGTTGTATTAACAACAGCGTCGATCATGTTTTGTTTTGCTGCTTCACGCTCTTCTGCTGACATCTGACTTCTATCCTTCATATGATATATGACAGTATAAGTGATTAAACCACCTGCAACGTTCATATAGCCAGGAATTGCGTTATACCACTTTTTCTTCTGGATATTGGCCAATGTGGTAGGATAGGTTATAGCAGCCAATTCAGGTTTGTATTGTGTCTCGTCCATAGGTTTGTAACCGTAGCACAAGTTAAATACAGTATTATTTACAAAATCACCGTTTGTGTATGTATATTCAGCGTTTGCACCTACACCAGCACGTTCCTGATTCAATGTGAATATGTGAGCCATTTCAACAATTGGATTCATAGGGTCCGTCTCATAGTGTCCAGAATTGTGCTGTACCGTAGTCTCAGTGAATACTGGAAGTATGCCGTGAGGATTCTCGTAACTATCCAAAGTGAAGTGTTGTTCTATTGAAGCAACGTTACTTTGATCAAATCCTTCCAACTTAACGCCTACACGGTATGGCTTGTCACTACCAACCGCACGAAGATGCAAAACAACCTTAACCTGTTCTCTCCAGGCTTCTTCAGCAAGTCTTTCATCATCTACAGTTCTTGCTTCGAAGTCATAGTCAATTACACAATCATTGAAGTCAAGATCGTATACACCAGTATTGTTTACCTCTGGCCAACTATCCTCGAACATAACGCAACCAGAGGAATGGTAAAAAGTGTGGCCCTCGTCAGTGGTAATATACTGAGAAGGTTCTGGAAGAACTACGTCAATTACGCCAGGAGCAGATAATATCTTCGCTGGGCTACGTTGAATAGTTTTTCTTACATCACCATTACCAACAAATCCCTCAACATCCCAAGGCATATTTGCGTTAGGATATAGGTCTTTTACAATTACACCGTCAACGATCTTGTACATATCAGAAAGTACATAACCTTCACCATTACCTAGTTTCGCGTATGCGTATACATAATGTAAGGTACAATCGTGTTCCTGATTATATACATAAACATCATCTAGATTCCCAAGACTGTAGTTCCAAGGAATCTGTACATACTTTGTCCTACCGAAATTACCGTACTTAACGCGGTTAATTCTGAAATCGTTAAGAACGTAGATACTTACAACGTTTGTATCGTCACGTTCAATGTTTTCTACTGTATTGTAATAAGCAGCAACCATTGTCTTGTTTGGTGACTCGATCATCATCTTAACAGTACCGAATGGTTCCACGTCTCTACCATTCTCAGGCTCAGAAACAACAGGTTTAACGTTGATTTCATTTACCTTGAGATTTAGTTTATGGCCCTGTTCATCAACCCCACTATAGTTTTCAATATAGATAGTTGAAACACCTGCAGGCACACTGATCTCGGCGAAACCGTAATAACCGTCCACACTATCAGGATTGAATGCTTCAATACCTTTAGGGAAATCTTTTTCTGGTGTCACTGGATTGCAGGCAATTACTAGCATTGCTGCAAAAATAACATACAAAAATTTCTTCATCTTATTCATATTAGTTTTTATTTTCATTAACTATAAATACCATTACTAACTAAATTTAGTAAACAAAAAGATCAAAAAGTTGTTTCAATGTTGCGTTTTTATTGGTAATAAATCCGCGTTCCTTTGCACATTCCATAAGGTTCTCCTTTGTAAAACAAGGAAGTACATCAACCACTTTCGATTCTTTCATTAATTTCAAAAACGTTTCCTTTGATTCTCCGCCAGCGATATATGGTTTATAGTCTTTACCGTTTGAGGAAACATAGAACATATCAGCCTTATCACTGAATCTATCATAAAACCGTTTCATAAACCTGGACTGTTGTACAGTCGTAAATGTTTCGCCTTCTTTCATACCAAATAATCTATTTCACAATTCAAAGTATTATTCCAGAATGATGGACCTGGTTCATAGTTATCGTAATCAAACGTATAACTAATTATAAACTTAAATGCATTATTCATATTTTAATGTTTTATTATGTAAATATACAAAAAAAATGGTGACAGTCAAGTGCCACCATTAATTTTTATTTCAAAAAACCAAGTTCGTATACCATCGGACGCATCTTGTCAGACAATTCCTTGTAGAGTTTCTTGAACTCTTCAAAGTCATCTTTCATGTATTCTTTCCAAATGGCTTTCAACTGATAGTAACCACAGTCCCAGGCTTTCTCAAGTTGATATTCAGGGTGCTCCTCAGCAAACAACTGACGGTATTTAAATGACTTCTCAGTCAATTCAATTGCCTTGTCCAATACTTTCAATGCCTCAGGAGAGAACTCGTCCTTATGGTCAAGAATGTACTTGTATACGTAACGTTCCTCACTGGTACGTGCATCCTCATATACCTCGTCCAAACCGTACTCATTTGCCAAGTTCATAATCTCGTCCTTAGACATCCAGAAGAATTCATTCTTGATATCCCACTGCTTACCCTTGTACTCTACTTGGCGCAAGGAAGATTGGTTACTTGCGCTATGGAACAAACTGTAGATTACAGAGTCATTGACAAACTCATTGAACTTCTCATGCTTCTCATTCGGTGCAAGATATTCATCCTTTGAGTTAATCCAATTCTTCTCTATGAGTTTACGAGCAGAAAATAATGCGGTACAACGTGTGAAATTATTTGTACTTATCGAACAGCCGTGCGAACGGCTGTTCGCCCCACTATACATCGTTACATACATAGCATTCATATCAACATTATTACTATTGCTCGCAAAATAACCGAGAGCATTTTCAATAATTTTCCCTCTTCCGTCTTGTTTTACAATGCAACCACTTGACATTTGTGGAGCATCATAAGTTTTCAACTTCTTTACTGCTTCTCTAACCCAATCGCTTGCAGAATTTTCTCCGTCAATATTATAAACCACTTTCTCACCTGTTTTTGTTACCTCACCGTTTACGTTGTCGATAAGATTGTAATTGAAATTGTTTTTATTTATTTGTTTTCCACAATTCCAAATACTAAATGAAATACCCCAATTATCCGCAACATCAGCAAAATGAGAAGCCTTAAATTGTACGCCACTATTAAATGTAAACTCATCCAAAAAATAAGTTCTAAATCCTTTCCAAGATGAACCAGTCAAAAACAATGTCGGACAATAAATTGCAATATGCACATTAGTTAAATTGTACTGTTTTTTAATCTTGGTAATTCTATATAAGAATTGTGCATAAAGATTTTGACAACTTGCACCGATTTTATTCGTAAGCATTTCATCATTTACCATTGTTTTTGCAACACCCTCTTTGCTTGTGCCGTTTGCGCCCATATTGTTTGCAGTGGCATACGGTGGATTGATGAGGAACATAATAGGTTTGTTCTGTTCAAATGCTTCAAGCAGGCCTTTCGGTAACTTATCCAGGCTGTCGTTAAGGAAGTCATACTGGAACGATACAGCCTCTTTGTTGTAACGCTCACCAATCTTCAACTCAGCGTCAAACAGAGTAGAGCAATACAACTCTTTGAACTTGTAGTCACGAGTAAGGTTCTTGGTACCACAGCAGTTGTCCCAAACCACAAACTTCTCTTTCCAGTCCTCACCAAGTTGCTCACTGATCATCTTGTGACCATAGTCAACAAACGGTGTCGGGGTCCAGAAATCACCATTGTTACGACGGTCAGTATCTTCGATAAGACGGTCGGCAATAGCAGTAAGGTTATTCTTCTCCTGCGGGGTATACGTACGCTGGAAGTAACTGAAGAACGATTTGAAACCGTCACCATTGATATCAATGTTACCAAGCGGAGTAACAAGGATATTCTTCTTGTTAGGATGCTGGTAGTATTCGTCAGCGTTGGTAATTACACCCATGAAAATACCAACCAAGTCGTGAGACTTAATCTTCTTCACGTTCTTGATGACGTTACGGCAGAAGTAGTCATAGATAGTGGCAACATTATGCTCGGTAACGTGAACATAACGCTGTACATTCTCAGCCAGGTCGCTAATCTTCTGGGCTACATCTTTGAACGAGAAACTTTCATCGATGTTAAAAACGAACGGATTGATTTCCTCATCGTTAGCAATCTTCAGTACGAAGTCTGGGTATTTCAAATGAGACGTACTAGGAGCCACACTCCAGTCCACGTCTTCATCCAGGTATTTCAGCAAAGAGTTGGTGTGAATTACGAAACACTCGTTCTTGTCACCTACCATACATACGTTAGGCAAGATAATACCGTTCATTTCAAATTGTTTCATATAGAAAACAACCTGAATGAGAACCTTTGCGCGGCCAGTCTTACTAGCCAGCAACTCATCAAGTTTATACTCGATGATGAGTTTCAATATTTTGTTGTTAGAGGTCTTGGTGTCCAGGAAACCATCACACGCAAATGGGTGCGTGATGTTTACCTCAGGGAAATAAAGGTTAATACCCTTATTATAAACGTCCTCTACTTCGCGCTCAATGATAGCGCTTTTAATTTCTTCATAAAATTTGCTCTTTGCCATAATTTTTATCCTTTTTTCAATTTCGTACCGCAAAGGTAACACATTTTTTTTAATTCTCAGGATGCGAGAGTTAAACTCTCTATATTTCATATTACAATTATACCAAAAAAAAACATCCATTTGTTTCACAACAAATGAATGTCTAAGTTGCCACTGGAGGAGTCGAACCTCCCTTCTCAGAACCAAAATCTGGTGTAATACCGATATACGAAGTGGCAAGATAAGAAAAGCAATACCAAGCAGTCTGTTTATCCGCGCTCAATCGGTACCTTTAAACCGTAGATATACGTCCCTCACTGAAACATTATTTAACGTGGCCCGTTAACCAACTCTCCTTTGGGATCATCGAACTTAATCTTAACCAAAGAATCAAGGTATTCAACCTTTCTATCGTCGGGATAGCGAGACTCGAACTCACGACCTCATGCTCCCAAAGCACGCGTTCTAGCCGACTGAACTATATCCCGATTAATATAATATACTGATGTGCTGTTACGCCAAAGCAATCCCGTCTGTCCTACCGAAAAATTGGGTTCATAACCCCGCCATACTGCCAACACTTACTCTCTAAAAGCGGACTTCTACTTAAATGTAAGCGGCAGACCATTGAGTTTACAATGTCATGTTGTGGATGTTTCCCTTACAGTCAATAACACTCTGGACTATTAACTTCCAGTTGCCTAAGGCTCATAGGGCACTTTTTGCGCACTCCTTAGAGGATGGCTGCTTCCAAGCCGACCTTTCAAATATACTATATTTGTGCCTTAGAGGGGACTCGAACCCCTATGCATCTAAGCACCAGATTCTTAGTCTGACGCGTCTACCAGTTTCGCCACCAAGGCATGGTCAAGATGGGATGCTACACAGGCTTCATCCGTCACACGCTCCAATTGCGTGCGTTCTCTCGACTATTCAGCAGTTAAGAATTTCGTTTGCAACCGAATATTTCCCACTTACTTGCAAGTTTTAAATTACTAACTTAAATTTTCAACTATCACTAGTATATAGTCTACTAATTTAAATTTTCATCAATCCTGTCCTAAACTACATCTTGGAGCGAGTAATGAGAGTCGAACTCACCTCTCAACCTTGGCAAGGTCACGCACTAACCGATGTGCTATACTCGCAAATGTTGCGGGACATGAGGGAGTCGAACCCTCACCTCAGGAGAGACAGTCCAGTGTCCTAGCCGTTGGACCAATGTCCCAGAAAATTTAACCCATGAATAAAAACGCGTCGTGTTTGCGTTGCTAATAATCTGTTGTACAATCGAAATATTAGCCCAAGTTAAACTCAACATGTATTATTTAACTCCAAAACCCCAACTTAATAGGTTATCATGGATTAAAATTAATAAAAAAATTTCCCTATCTGGATTAATGGAATTACCTCCAACAGGTGGGCATAACCCCTTACCAACCATTTACCTTCACTTTGAACCATAACTATACTTATCCTAGGTTGTACAGCATCAGTGGTGCGTGTTACATACACATAGTGAGCAATTACCTCACAGCATGGTATGATATCTGTACGGAAATTTATTTTGTGGCGACTGTAGGAGTCGAACCTACTATCAAGAGGTTATGAGCCTCTTATGATCTCTGAACATCGTGTTAGGATATTCGTGTCCGTTTCACTCTGTCGCTAGCGTTCTAACATGGAATTGAACCACCTATCAATGTGGGTGCGCAACCAATGCACACTGATATTTTCTAAGGACTTACTTTTCGGTGCCTTTATTTTAGAACATATACAGGCAAAAATACCTATTTTTTGGAAAAATAGGTAAATTTACCGATATTTTTGATTAATGGGATGAGTCTTGACCCAAATCGCCTACCATTTTCATCCCTTTCAGGACTAGAACACATACGTTATTTCTAACGATAGGTAGGATGCAGACGGATTATAGGTTCCGCAACCACTGCAGCACGTTATATAAACTACTTGTTTCAACCCTTACTCCTTGCGGGATTAGAAGGCGCGACCCTCCTATAAGTTGCATACTCCGTTCACTTACGTAATTTCCTTGCGGTACTTTCACGCCCACCATGTTCCAGGTGGATAACTGCATTTTCACATGCCGCGCACAGCACTTTTGCTTGCTTGTATCATTTATTAAGATTGTTTTTCAACCAATACTTGAATCAATCACACAAGATGTAACCGTGATAAGAGACGTGGCTGTGCTCCAATACCATACCACCTTTTGAGTGGACTAGGTATGTACGCCTCTCTGCTTTCGGTTGCCTAACCTACTAACTATACTGCTAATCTCTTCCCCCTATTTCTAAATTTCCTGCCACAGAATATTGGCGTTTGGCACGCACAAAGGAAGATAACATTCTTCTTAAACTCTATAAGACTGGCAATCTTTTGGAGATTAAGCATCCCTCTATGTCAGGGTTACCCCTCAAGGAGACGTGGTTAGCGCCCCCACCCGCAACTATCGGTTCTGCCCGAACCTACACCATTTTAAGACGAATCAAACGGGCTTATAGGATGGCTTTCACGTGGAGAGGTTTCCAGGCTTACGCCTGTGGCCTCCGCAAAGGTACTTATCTTGTGAACACTTACCTTCACTTTCCCAACTTATGTATTCGCTGGTTATTCTAACGACGGGAAGCCCGCCGCCTACTATATTGCAAGTAGGATTTCAAAACATTATGTCAAAGAACATTTCTTTCGTTCAACATTATAAATATACAAAAAATATTTAAAATGTCAACACTTTTTTATTTTTTTTTCAATTTTTTTGTAGTGCAGACGGGATTCGAACCCGTGAGGAACCTAATTCCAACCGCCTTGAAAGGGCGGCGACCTAAGCCACTAGTCGACAGCACCATATGTATATATTGATCAAATTTTGATCAAAGTTTGCAGCGGGTAGGGGAATCGAACCCCTCTTTTCAGAATGAAAATCTGACGAACTAGCCGATATTCGAACCCGCCATAAATAAATCAAGTGTTTTCTCCTCTATCTTATCACAACACCATTTCAGGTGAACTACCACTTGCAAGTCTGACTAATTGCTTACGCGCAGGGCGGTTGTCGATCCGCCGTCTCTTGATTTGTACTCCAGTTGGGGCTTGAACCCAAAATCTCCACCTTGAGAGGGTGACGGCTTAGCCAGTTCGCCTACAGGAGCATTAAAACGATTCTACCACTGGAGACCCTTGGTTTAATGGATAACGACAACCATCCATCCTTTGGTATTTGAATCGTTGTTTCAAGCAGTTTCATTTTAACCGATAAAACTTGCTTTTAAAACTCGGTGTCGTATTTAAGTTAAGGTAATAACCACCTACTATCTCTATTTTCCCTATTTTGGCATCCTGAACCTTCATAAGAAGTGGAACTTAGACCCTAAGTCTGAGGCTTTCAACTCTTCATAAGTTATTACCTAATGGTCGCGAACGTACGATTTCCACGTAAACTCCTCCTTAGGGGGGAGGTATGTTATCATCCAACCTTTTCTTACTATTCTTCAAAAGTGGCCACTTTATCTGAAATTCATCTAAGGACCCAAGTCAAAATTTCATACGTTGATCATTCGTACTACTCCATTTGATCTTTTTACAGAATCTATTACACTACTTCGCAGTGCCCCAAGCGGGACTCGAACCCGCACGGCTTTCGCCACCAGTTCCTAAGACTGGCGTGTCTACCCAGTTCCACCATCGGGGCAAAAATAAACAGCGCTGTTGCTCGACTTCTGCAGAAGCGTTTAACTTGATTGGCGGCGTTAAAAGTACTCAACGTCCTTCAGAATCACTGTTTATTATTGAGCGGGTAAAGGGAATCGAACCCTCATCCGAAGATTGGAAATCTCCTACACTAACCGTTGTGCTATACCCGCAAAAAATACATAAAGACTTTCCACTGTCAACCGAGGCTTACCTAGAATTATTCTCCTAAGCGATTTCTCAACCACCTCGTCTTGGATTCGAACCAAGATTATCAACTGTATCTGAGCGAGTAATGAGAATCGAACTCACCTCTCAACCTTGGCAAGGTCACGCACTAACCGATGTGCTATACTCGCAAAATAAGTAGTTCATTACGGTCGCAAACCCTGGTAACCAAAAACCGTACATTACTCTGCAATTAGTCTCCGTTTCTGCATACACTGTCCGTATCACTAAAAGGGTTACTTACTCACTTAAAGTGTTTATACTCACTTCACTACTTATAGAATTAAACTCTGGCTAGGAACTGAGCAGTACCTCATTCCTATTTCTTGTACTGACGGTGCGCTCCAGAGTTTTTTGGCGGAGGCTGCAGGATTCGAACCTGCGGACCCTTTCGGGCCTCTGGTTTTCAAGACCAGCGCGATAGACCACTCTGCCAAACCTCCAAAAATCATATTGAAATCTTGCGCAAGCGAACTTAAACTGACTCCTTCTTCATTTCCCAGAGGTTTTTAACGTGGGAGAAGTGTCCCACATATTACTTCAACTGGAAAGTCTAAATTCATTTCAAATATGATTTGGTTTTTTAAAAAAAAGAAATACATTTACCACGAATCAGCAAGTGCTAGCCTATTTCCTTCTGATTCCCTTTGTTGCACTGAGACACGAGTTAAACTACGTGCACGCGGCCTCCTACCTCAATGTAAATTCTTTTTTGTTAGTTATGAGAGCCTAGCATTACTCAACTCTCGTGGTGACTTTTAGCACATCACTTTGGACAGATATAACGCCTACCTGACAAGGGGTTTAAAGTTTTCCTTCTTATATAGGGCGGCCTATCCCGCCATCCACCGTGAACTATTATTTCTCCTCAAATCAGTGCCATTCACGGTCACTGCACTCGTAAAAATGAGCAGTTAATTTACGAGCAACGGCTTTTAACAGCGCTTATCGGTATCATACCTTACACGTTTTAGTTTTGACATACTTTTGGTAAATCTCTTACGTCTTTTGTTGCGTTGCGTTCCTAAAGCCCCTCACGGGATGATCTTGTCATCGATCTTTTTACTTAATCCTTTACGTGACAACCCTTCTGCAGTAGGGATCCTGTACTCACGATAGTAGATGTCTAAACTGCTCGGAAACATTCGATTGATTTCACATCCATGGAAATCATCCAGTCCATTTATTTGGTACGGGAGACGGGACTTGAACCCGTACAGCCATCACTGGCCAAGGGATTTTCGTACTACTCTATATTACTATAGCCAGATATTCACGCAAATAGAACTCAAGCGTCTATTTTTGTCTTACTGTTGTAGTCTAGGCTCTATCTTAACCATATTGAAATCTTCGAAGAATAGAAAAGCGTTCTACGTCCATAGTAAGTTACTCACAATATACTGTCTCACTCCTAACCTGTTTGGACTACTTTCTATATTTCAACTTAGGTTCCTCCTGTATAGTCGTTACACACTGTCTCAGGCACTGCAGGCTTTACTGCACTTATTTTAATGCATCGGCAAAAAGATGCAACCTTAACATTGGCTCGGTATAACCCTAACGCATTATTGTTTAGCGCACAACATGGCTTTACCTTTTGTTGCTCGACACAGACTGGTTACTGCTGTCAGTTATATCAACCATAAGGGTTCCACCGATATATAGGACAGTCTTCTTCACTCAAGAGTACCTTGCCATATTCAAGGCTTACTGAGATTACTCTCTAACCATTTCGCATTTACGGTGCTACTTGCTATTTAACTCTGTTTTGTATTGTGGCTTACGCCATTATTTAGACAATTATCCGACAAACGTCCTGTAAATCCTATATATTTTAATTAGGGAGGTTCTAACCAGGACTTTCGTGCCTGGTCACTCAAATTGTAGATTATACATCTACCGTTAAAGTCCCTCGTGTCTACCAATTCCACCACTCCCGCGTACGTATATAATATAAGGAGTAAACCACTCGCATCCCACCAACTTGTTCCATACTAACCAATTCAGTACAAACGATATTACTATCTCCTGATTGCGGAATTCTGGTCATTTGCCTAAGCCTTGTCCGTTTTCTTATATTACATATTTCAAAATTTGATCAATATGTCAAAGAACACTTTTTTTAAATTTCTGCTGCAAAGGTAATACATTTATTTTAAATCTCGATGTGCGAGAGTGAATTTATGATTACCTTGTCTGTTCGTGTGTTTAAATATACAAAAAACTTTTTACAATAAAAAAACTCTCTTACCTGTTAAGTAGGAGAGTTCCGCGTATTCAAAAGAGTTTATATATTTGTCGATGCTACTCCTACTAATATGTACACACACAATCAAGGCCTCCAAGTTCTAATGAACCTAGACCTAAGGATTGTTCTGATAATGCCATATTTAAAATAGTTGTTTGCATCTGTTGTTTTTTGTTTTGTACTAATAAATATATAAATAATTCAAAAAATTCAATATTTATGTAATTTTTTTTTATTATTCTACCGTTGTCCAGAACTTATCGTGTATTTTTTGACCATCTACATCCCCATATTTACCAGGTTTGATCATTTGGTACCCTTCTGTCATAACGATTAATTCGGTGGTTACATTAGGCCATTTCTTACAAGCATTCTGGAATGCAATGTTGTAATGCTTCGCCTGGATATCATTGATCAATTTTGTTAAACCAATCTTTGTATTGATATGAGACAGACCCTTCCATTTCCTGTTTGCATAACGTTTACCATGTTCCTCGATTGTCTCATTTTTCCTTCTACTAACGGATCCATGGTCTATTTTGAAATAAATAAAGGAATGAATTTTATCAACAAATTCACTTAACCATTCCCATTTATATTTACGGTATGAACGAATACACAATCTATAACCGAACAATAACTGATATAGTCCACCATCCCAGAACCTAAGGTATTCATCACGATAGGTCCCGTATTTCTCTTTACCACAAACGCCAATATGATGTTCATGTAAATAGTCTTCTATGTATTTAATGGCTGAATAAAGGTCGTCACCATTTTTTTCAAACCATTCGTCTCCCCAGTTATGCATAATTATTTCTGTTTTGCAATTTTATATTTCATTCTTGTCAACGTTGCCTCTACAGGATCATCGGTAAACTTCAAATCATCAAATTCCTTTGAATTGATTTCCATAAAGTCACCGCTTGTGTACCATTCGTAATCTTCTTTCCATTCGCTTCTGTAGTTCCTGTACGGTTTTACATTTGAACAGTACAATTTACCGTCAGATTCTCTAACAACCCAGAATCTAAAAAAACTCATTCTTCTCATTTTTCTTCTTTTTCTGTAAATATTATTGGTTCGTGTCCAAACATATGCATAATATTGATTATAGCCTCCAATTCATCATATGTTAATTCATAATTTTTTTCTCTGTCCTTACGATTAATACGTATATCAAAACCTTCTCCATTAGCCCATTCTGTTACCTCAAGCCAATCACCATCTTGTGCTAAATAAGAAATTTTACTAAGATCAACATATGCCGAACGTCTCATTTCTATACCAGAATAGGCTTTTTTAAATTTATCACAATATGTGCAGCAATCCGTATCTTTGCCCAACTTTTCATAATCGTTTTCTTCTAATTCTTCCCCGCAATACTTACAAACTTTTTTTTCCATAGTAGTTTGTTTATTAAAATAATTATTTTAAAAATGGTACATTTTTGCACCATGTTTTGTATTTATAATTATACAAAAATAAATTGAAATATCATGGAAGAAAGACTAAATATTGATTTAATATTATTAAGTTATTACGATTCTTTATTAAAGGATTGGATTGAAGAACAATTTAGCAATAAAACACCACTAGTTGAAATTGAACCTTCAAGTGCAATTACTATTGATCCTAACAAGGTTTATACTGTAACTAGCGCATTATCTGAAAATACTGTAATAACATTTAATGACGCTGAAGAAGAAAACGGATACTGTAATAAATATACTATTATCTTTACTGTAGATAGCAGCATTACAGTAACTTTCCCAAGTGGTACTTTATATAAAGACGGGAATGTACCAACATATGTTACTGGCCGAACATACGAGGCTAAAATATGTAATGGACTTGCTGTTATAAATGAATATTATTAAAAAAGAAACGCTGGGAAAATCCCAGCGTTTTTTATTCAACCTCACGAATAATCACAGAAACTCCGTGATTAATATCACTGATATACTCATATGCTCTTTCTATAGTCGCAAAAACAGCCATAAAATGATAAGTAAGAAAACCACGTTCATACACTTCGAAATTGTTTTCGTTATGTTTTATTCTATAGTGTTTCATATTAACGACTCAATCTAACGAGAATATTACGTCTTACTTTTCCAGGGATCTCATCCTCTCTACGAAGAATGTTGTTTACCTCGTTGTATACACCCTCATACAACTCTGCGCTGGCATCGTTGATAACCGAACCACAACCACCGTTTTTCTTGTAGTCGTAGATGTTGATGTATCCGTCCTGGATATCCAACTTAAGGGAGTGTACACCAGTGGTATTCTTGGTACCAAGCCACTTGTTGTAATTTTCGAGGGAAATAGCACGAAGGCCACGAACCTTCATAATTTGCTTGATGGTTCCTCGATAAAGTTCCTTTTGATAATTTGTTCGTTTCATAAATTTGTTTTTTAAAAATGAAAAAATTTTACTCATATTTTACCGTCTATTTGTCTTAAAGTCAGGCATGTCTTTTTGAGACATGAAGATCGTTTTTATCCCATACGTAGGTTTTGAATACAATTTGCTAAATTGATCAACAATAAACTTGAATTCGTTAGTCTTACCCCAGGTATAATCGTATGATAACCTATTGAAATAGTTTTCATCAATAAACTGCGGTATATGATATGTCATATTGGTATCTGGAATGAAATGCCTCTGCAGGTCCATTTTTTCCATTTCAGTTATCTTCTGACAGAACCTAACAACGTCTTCAGTTTTCCCGCCGAAGAATGCAGAATTAACGTAAATGTAAGACTCGTCGCCTATATAGGCTGAACTCCATTTATTTCGTTCAGTCAAATTCTCTGAAAAGAAATTCTTAATCAAATCATTCCTTTTACTACCACCCCAGGTGTCGTTGTCACCCATAGCGTAGAACGGATGTTTGGCTAACAGAATATAATTGTCATTGATTTTATCTATCAACGTATTCCAATCATACTCTGGATTATCCAGGAATACCGTATCTATGTCGAAATAAAAACAAAAGTCACAAGTTTTATCGGCACACTGTTCTATAAAGTATGTCTTGTTTACATTAATGCTCGGATACAAAAGGTCAAGAATTTTCACAACCTCCACTTCGTTGATTCTGCCATTTTTGATAACGACATTTTTGTCGCTAATAACAGTTAATTTCTTGGAATATCCAGGAAAGAAATGTTTAAGACTGTCAACAAAGGATTCCAAATAATTAATGTAATTATTTGTGACAATTGTTATTATTTGAATTTGGCTTGATGACATTAGAAAATATACAAACGATCGTTAATACGGCCTCTCATTTTATTGAATTCTTCTTGAGTGATTTCTTTCCACTCAGGATCTTCAACTCCACCAGCAGTCCAAAGGTCTCCGTATGAGCCACTGAAATAACTTGAATAGCCGTACTTATTTTTTCGATAAGTTTCTTCAATATATTCAACGGTATAATTACCTTCTTTTGTGCGTTCTAGAACGTGCATACCGCGAAGAACAGAATATCCTTCCTTATCATTAGAGTTACTTTCGTCAAGTCGTCTGAAGTACTTGCCTACATACTTCTCCTCAGGCTCTTTTTGATCTTCCTGATTCTGTTTTCTGTACTCAAGTTCATTCTCAAGTTTAGCAAGAAAATCTTTAAAAATTCCTACTGCATTAGTAAGAGTTTCTTCAGACAGTGCGGAAAGGCCACCGCTAAAATCTGACAGTTTAACTTCGTTATCGTTTTTCTTTTTATTAAACATTGTCGTAATAATTTTTGATCAATTATTCCTCAACGGTTGTGTTTTCATCGTCCTGTGTAAGAAGATGAATCTCGTGATAGAGGTCAGAAAGGCATTTCTTTGCTGCGTTCAACTTACGCTTTGCGCGACCATACTTCTTGGCAACATCAAGGAGTTCATTGATACGGTCCTCGTAAGACTTAACCTCTTCGTTGAACTGGCGGATGTCAGCCTGCTTAACTTGAAGCAGCGCACGTTTGTTAGCAATAGCCAGACCTCTGATAACATCAAACTTGTCCTCTTCAGAACACGTGGCAATACCATTAAAGGTGCCCTCATCACATTCGAGCGTTACACGACAGGTACGCTCGTCAGAATTTACATAAAACTTTTGTGTCATATACTTTAAAATTAAATTAGTTAATATTTCTTTTACAATTATACATTTTTTATTTAAACAAAAGGCCCTCTACAACGTTTCTTCTGTTTTCCTTTTTTGGCCCCACACAATACTGGTGATCAATTTTGTGAATTTGATAATCGGACCAATACTTATCAATTATAGGATTATATTCCAAACCATTGTTTACCCAGGTAGATAAAATCTTTTTACTCTTTGGGTCTGCAGCATCCAATGATTCTCTCAATTTTGTTTCGCCTTCTTCAGACCATTTATCATAATAAGTGGTATTTAAACCGAAATATGGTGGGTCACAATAAATAACTGAATGTTCGTCTGCAAGTTTGATAGTGTCTTCAAATGATTGGCATAAGAAGGTAAATGAACGTTCGTCTATTACTTTTTTAATTTGATCAATATTATCACATAAACCATTAATTAGTTTATCTGTTAATTTATCATTGTTGTTACAGAATGGGACATTAAACTCACCCTTTGAATTAAATCGCATTACACCGTTATAACAGGTCCTGGTTAAAAACAGGAATAACATTATATCGTGTGTCTCGTTAAATTCTTTTCGAATGTTCAAATAATATTCGTTACCATATTTTGATAACTCATTACCCATTTCAGTTAAAACGTGGCGAATACCGTCAGTTGTAATGGTTCCATCCTTCAATGCGTTATAAAATTGTATAACATATGGGTTTATATCACCAGCAATTATTTTCTTGAATTGTTTTGGACAATTAAAACCTACTACCCCAGAACCGAAAAACGGTTCAACCCATGTATCAGTATTTTTCTTTGTTATTAGTTTGGTTAGGTTAAATATATATGGTGTTATCTTTGTTTTCTTACCCTGTGTCTTTATTGGTGGTACAATAAGTGATGACATTTATTACCGTGTTATTCTTTTTCTTTATTTTTAAATGTTGGTGCACATCCGAGGTAAACTTGTGTGCGTAATCTGTGTTTTTCGCTTTTGTCTAACTTGTACTTTTTCGCTACTTCGTCAATTATTTCTTCGCATAAATCCCTGTCAATAAAATGTTTGTCATACGGAACATCAATACAATAACGTTTATCGTGCATTTCTTCTAGACTTAAATGTTTATCTACAACTACTTTTTCCCCTGTTTCCTTATTTTGGTAATTACAAGTTGTATGAATGTAATCGTTAAAGTCTAGTGATGGTTCCGCAGCCGTATACATTCTATTGTACGTTTCTAATACAATCTGTGTGTATAGACTTTGTTTTCCCATTATTTCATATGTTTTTATTTTATATTATTTAATATAGAATAAATATACAAAAAAAATCTGGTATTTCTACCAGATTCTAAGGGGGCAGGGTGGGGATCGAACCCACGTGCGGTAATGATACCCTGGAGCCACAATCCAGTGCCTGAACCACTCGGCCACCTGTCCCATATGGTGGGTGTGGAGGGATTCGAACCCCCTAAGCCGAAGCACCAGATTTACAGTCTGGCCCAACTCACCGTCGTTGGCGCACACCCATATGTTATTTTGCTGAGACGACAAGAATCGAACTCGTATCCTCTGAGCCAGAGTCAGATATAATAACCGTTATACTACGTCTCAATTATTTAGCGGAGATAGGTGGAATCGAACCAACCACTTCCCAAGACTAAGCCAGGCTGCACTTCATCCTTTATACTATATCCCCATTTGCAGGAGTTGCAGGAATCGAACCCACATCAACGGTTTTGGAGACCGCTATTCTACCATTAAACTAAACTCCTAAATAAAAAAACCCTGAAAGTGACTGTGCGTTCATCTTTCAAGGTTTCCAACTGTATTTTATGAAAAAACAAATTTATCTAGAACCTATACCTATGAACACACTGAACTGACCATCCACCAATACTGATGATAGTAAGCAGCCTGACCCATATGTACATAACTTGTTCTCATTTTTTTTTTAACCTTTACTATAAATATACAAAAACTTTTAAAAAATCAACATTTTTACATAAAAAATTGATCAATTTGCGGAGAAGTTGGGTTCCGACCCCAATCCACACGAATGCGAACGATCTGATTAGCAGTCAGTCCCTACTCCTTGCAGGTTACTTTCTCCAATAATGTGGGACCATCTTGAGTTGAACAAGAGCCTCTGGATTTTCAGTCCAGCGAGCAACAACCACCTACACCATAGTCCCTAGACGGGAATTTAGTACTTTTCACTGAGTGCAGTTTTCCCGAAATCTACTCTACACCAATCTGGGCGCTACCCAGCCACGTGGCCCCGATGTGAATCGAACACATGTGTTATCCTTGTAAGGGATACATACTAAACCTCTATATGACAGGGCCTTTATGGTACCGAGGGCTGGGTTCGAACCAGCGACCTCATCCGTATGAAGGACGCGCGACTACCAACTGTGCTACCTCGGCGATTTTGAGTCCGAGGTCAGATTCGAACTGACGTAATAGCGGTTTTGCAGACCGCCGCGTTAGACCACTTCGCCACTCGGACGTTAAAAAAGCACCCCACGAACGACTCGAACGCTCATCTGAAGATCCGTAGTCTTTTATTCTATCCATTGAACTAGCGGGGCATTAAATTTGTCTAGATGGAGAGACTCGAACTCCCGATCCCTTGCTTCCAGTGCAAGAATGTTACCAACTCCACCACATCTAGATTAAAAAAAAATTGTGTACCCGATGGGATTTGAACCCACAATTCAGGGTGCGGATTTACGCCTACCTTTTTATCTGATGTTTCCAGAATGGTCTCGATACCAAAGTGCTACCCTCTGCCCTATTAGATAACCATATCTAAACTCAAGCACATATATTTTATGTGGATAGGATGGGACTCGAACCCACATTATGTTTAAGGTGCCACATAAAATGTGCTTCCCTACTTAATTTCAGTGCAACTGCAAAATTACAGAGCCATATTTCAGATCACTGATTGACACCACGGCCCATACTTTTTACCGCGTTTTGTCCGTTTTAAACTACCTACCCATTTTTTGGTCGAGGCAGCAGGAATCGAACCTGCATGTAACCTATTACTCTTTCAACTCGGTATCAGCGAGAGGAGATATGCCTCGTTTAAAATGTTCTAACCAAACTGAACTACACCAACGTATTTGTGTTCCCACTATATTATTCCATAATGTTTCATCCAATTTCTTACTGCATTGTCAGAAACGCCAAACATTTTACCGATTTTAACTTTTGAATATTTGGAACATAATTCAATAAGTTCTTCTTTACTCGGCCATTCACAATGTTTTTGTGATTCATGTACGCATTTACTACAAAGCCCACTTTTACTATCTTTCGTTATTTCTTTACCACAGTTTTTACAATAATAATGTTTTTTTATGTTTTTACCACAATAATTATCAGTTTGTGCATGACAATTTGGACATAATACCATTAAATTATCTAAATCATTATTGAAATGATTTCCATCTATATGGTGTAATTCTAATGGAATTTTTTCATTATTCCAGGTTGTATTTCCACAATTTTCACATTTTTCTTCTTTTATACCTTCTTTAATTAATTTTTTTAAAAGAATTGAAGATTTAACATTTTTATTGTTTTTATAATACACAGAATTGACATATCTATTTGAACACGTAAATTTAACATTATTGTTATAATATCTATTAAAATGTTCAATATTAATATTATATTCTTCAATTTTATTTCTAATATATCGATGCACACTACTACATTTCGGGTTTTTCCCTAAAAATCTACATACATCAGAAACATTTTTACTATTTTTAACGGCTTTATTTAAATCCTCTTTTGTTAGCATTTTTATTTGAATTCATATACATTTTTTTATAAAAAGTACGGCGAATGGGATTCGAACCCACGGAGGAATAACATTCCTGCTAGATTAAAAGTCTAGTGCAGCAACCAACCCTGCCCCCGCCGTATTGGTGCGCCCGAAGGTAATCGAAACCTCATCCCATGATTAAGAGTCACGTATTCTACCGTTGAACTACAAGCGCGTTTTGTGCTCCGCCACGGTACTGACCCGAATTCCCCAAATTAAAAGTTTGGTGCATCACCTTAATGCTTGCAGAGCAATGTTATCCTAACCCCACAAACATTAAGTTGTGGGATTAACGTTTCTTTATATGTTTCTTAAGAGTCATCATTTTTATCTACTTTTCTTTTATTTTTTTTTTTGGCTGGCAGGGTGGGATTCGAACCCACGGTGGGATAAATATCCATCGGGTTAACAGCCCGAACCGTTCGGCCACTACGGCAACCTGCCAGTAAAATACCAAGTACCACTTTCTCTTGTTAAGGCTTCCGAATCGACGGTTTAGAGATTACTTTCTAACCTCACCTTACTTGTCCGACTGGGCGGATTGGTATTGTGGACCCTGCGGGACTCGAACCCGCTACCTCCTGCTTGCAAAGCAGATGTTCTACCAGATGAACTAAGGGCCGTATACAATCTTTTCAATTATACAAATTTTTGTGGACCTGAACGGAATCGGACCGTCCACTCTCTCCTTGCAAGGGAGAAACGCCAGCCTTGGAACATGCAAGCCCATTTTTCAATTTTCAGTGGCAAAGATAATACATATTTTTTAAATCTCAATGTGCGAGAGTGAATTTTGATCAAAAAAATAAAAGGTGGCCTTATTTTTGTTGTTTAAGGTCACCTTTTTTCCGTTATATATTTATATCTTGCCAATTAGAATACTTAGTAACACTTAAACGCATACATACATACAGTTATTGAAACCAAACGCTGGGCATGGTTTACTAATGACTGCAATATTATTTCGCTTACTTGTTAACATAAAATATCCTGTTTTTTTTAATTGTTCTATTATAAATATACAAAAAGTTTCAAAAAGATCAACATTTTTTGAAAAAAATTTTTATTTATCCACTAATTTTAGTTTATATAACCCCAAATCTCTAAAAGAAAAGGTATCTTCTATTAAACTTACATTGTAAACTTCAAAGTTTAAATAACGGCATTCGTAGTTTATAAAAAATGTCCGTTTATGTTTCAAACGGAAATATTTTCCTGTGGATCGGCTATAAAACAGATAACCTTCATACTTTGAATGACATAGATATCTCAAATAGAAAAAGAAACCTCTTATATTATAATATATAATGAGTATATATCTAACTAGTTTTTCCATTTGATCAATTTATTTACTTTTTTCTGGAACCAGACTATGAACCATACCTCTCCAGCCACAATCCAGACAATGTACCCTATTTTTATCTTTATATTCTTCTGGGCGACTTTTATCAAATATATAGCCGACTAAAGTCATGGTATAATTTTTACCACCACATTTTGGACATACACTATGATCAATACGATATTGTTTCATAAAGTCATAGTATTCTGGGTCCCAACTTCTTTTTTCTTCTTCCGTAGTATCCTTGGTTATTGTTGGAACATTATCTGTTGGGATATACGGGCTATAAACTATATTTTCCATTACTTACCTATTGCTCTATAGTCGAAACCTTCGTTTTCTACTTCTTTTCTGTCGTAGATATTACGTCCGTCGACAATTAGTTTACCTTTCATTATTGATTTGAGATAACTCCAATCTACCATACGGTATTGTTGCCACTCTGTTACCAGTACTACTGCATCAGCGTCCTTTGCTGCTTCATACTTATTAGCACAATAGATTACTGAATCACCGATTCTACGTTTACATTCGTCTAAAGCAACTGGGTCACATACTTTAACTGTACAAGCACTTTTTACTAAATGATCAATAAGTACAAGTGATGTTGCTTCACGCATATCATCAGTATCTGGTTTAAATGCTGTACCCCAAACTGCAATCGTCTTACCCATTAAACTATTTTTGAAATATTTCATAAGTTTCTTAGATAAAACGTACTTTTGATGATAATTGACGCTCTCAACCGCTTTCAATAATTCCATTGAACTACCATTTTGTTCTCCAGTCTTGATGAGAGCCTTAACATCCTTTGGAAAACAACTTCCGCCATAACCACATCCTGGGTAGAGAAACTTGCTACCGATTCTTGAATCTGAACCAATACCCCTTCGTACATCTTCCACATTGGCACCCACAATATCACAAAGATTTGCAATTTCATTCATGAATGAAATACGTGTTGCAAGCATAGAGTTAGCGGCGTATTTGATCATTTCAGCAGAAGGAATAGTTGTATAGATAATCTTGTTTCCATTAAGTACAAAAGGCTTATACAAGCGATCCATTACTTCTTTTGATTTCTCTGAGTCAACACCAATAACAATACGATCTGGTTTCAAAAAATCATCTACTGCTGTGCCTTCTTTAAGGAACTCAGGATTAGATACTACATCAAAAGGCATTGTTACTTTTCGTTTATTTAATGCTTTTTGAATTTCTTCGCGTACCTTTTCTGCTGTACCAACTGGAACCGTTGACTTCGTTACCAAGATGGTATACTTTTTAATGTTCTCACCAAACGTTTTAGCAACAGCAAGAACATATTTAAGGTCTGCTGATCCGTCTTCATCTGGAGGCGTACCAACTGCAGAAAATACTACTTCCACATCATCAAGTACACTTTTTAAATCTGTAGTAAAATGGAGAAAACCCTTCTCGGTATTTTGAATTACCATTTCTGTAAGTTTAGGTTCATAAATAGGTACATCCCCATTTAATAGACGTTTAATCTTATTTTCGTCAATATCAACACAAGTTACGTCGTTACCCATCTGTGCAAAACACGTTCCTGTTACTAATCCGACATAACCAGTACCAACGATTGCAATTTTCATTTCATAGTATATTATATTTTAATTATTTTACTTGTTTAAGGTGTCCACAATATATTTTCCAAAATTGGTTTGGAGTTTTTGTGCCTTTTCGTGAGATAGGCTATATTTGTTATTATTAGTAAGTAAATGGCACCCTCTTATAAAAAATATCTTCTTATCCCCGTAATAAATAAAGACTTTTTCACGGATATTCCACGTTTTTTTGAATTTTTTTGTCGAATATCCATTAATCTTATTTATTATATCATTCGGATCCTCACCAATCTCATCAGATGTGGTGGCCCAGGTTAATACTGGGTCACCGTCTTTTGTTAACACATACAGAAAATCATTCTCGTGAATTAACGGAAATTTGAAATATTCTTTAAATTCTTCCATTATTGTTTTACTTTCTATATGCGCTATCTCCACTACCACCAAGAATAATCAATTGTGCGTTTTCCTGCATTTCCTGGATCGTATGACTGTTCGTATATGTCATACAACTTCTCAAATAGGATTGCATATTGTCAACCCACTTGGCAACTGGGTACTTAACCTCTACTGGGCGATCAATACCTTCTGAAGTTACATTACCGCTACCACCAGTAATACACTGTGCACGTTTTGTACTCATTCCAAAGTAATCACGACATCTTTTAATTTCATAACATTCAGAAGCATAACGTGCTCTTGCGTCCCACTCAGAATAATATTTTGTTGTATCAAACACACCATCTTTTACACCAGTGTAATATGTCGAACCACAGGCTTCTTCACACTCAGCAAAAATCTTACCACACATTACCGCATCGGCACCAAGTGCAATAGCCTTCTGAATATCGTCAAACCAACCGACACCGCCATCAAGGATTAATTTAGTAGGAGCATTACCGTTATGTGAATGGGCATATGCTTTACGCTGTTCATTAATATCGTCAAGTAATGTGGCACTTGGATAGTGTACACCAACGTTGGTACTGCTAGTACAACGTGAACCAGTTCCGATAGATAAACGGCACCAATCAATTCCAGCATCAGCATAGAATGAATAGGCTGCAGGATTAGCAACATTACCTGTCATAATTTGGATACAACTTCCCGCAGTTTCCTTCAATTTTTTACAAACGTCGTAAAGTTCACTTAAGGTTCCATGTGCAATATCAATACAAACGTAATAAACAATAGTATGATCAATTTGCTGAAAATATGAAATTAAGTGTTCTTGTGCCTCTTTTAATGAAAAAGATACAAATGTCTCTTTTGCTAATTGTATTCTATCGGCAAATGATAACCCATCTGGATTCTGTCCACTTTTCTGTACACTACGTGGGATTAGAGGTGTTAGTTTGTTCTCAATCCAAACTTTGTAGTTATTTTGATCAGTTACAGAAGCCATTGGGGAGACGAATATAGGATATACCTGTCTACCACAAATTTCAACAAACGGATTTACGTCACTTCTGTGATTTGCAAATGCGACTGGCGCTTGAATAATTGCCACGTCTTTAAGTTCGTAGCCTACTTTTTTCAGTTTACTCATAAATTTTAATGTTTAACAATTCCAGGTCGGAAAATACTTGAATCCAGCCTCGATAATTTCATCTACATTCAAATCCTTTTTATTGTAATGTAGTCCTGTGGACATAAAATTGTAATCAACAACAGCGATGTCGTTATCATTCTCTACAAGGAACCCAACGTTACCAGGAATAACGTTCTTATATCCATGTTCTGCAAGGTCACGGATTACCTTATTGTAAAATTCACTCTTCATCGTCTAAAAAATATGTAATGTCCATATAAACAACTGGTCCTTGATCACGATAGGAATAGTCACGTAGTGTGTTATAACTAATCCAATCTACTGCAGATTCTTCGTCCCAATCCTCGACTTCCATCATAACGTGTATAAGGTCGTTATACTCGTATACTGCTTGGTTTTGGAATGTGACACCAGTAATTGCCTTATTAAGACCCTGTGGATCAAACACAATAACTCCAGCGTGTTTTTTTTCATCCAGGCTACCAGGGCTGAAATAGATAGGATCTTTCATACCTTCTGGGGTTTCAGGAATACCACCTTCAATCTTGGAAGCGTCATAAACTGGTCGGCCATAATGCCAATCTGTCTGGGCAAACCCAACAAATGCTTTATCTAAGTCCTCAGGCATAAACAGTTCGTTAGCCTCTTCCTCACTTAGATACATCAATTCTTTTACTAAACGTTCTTTTATATTCATAATTAATCGATTAAATCGGTAAAATCTGTTATATTGTTTTCTACAAAATACTCAATTAAAAACAGAATTAAATGTGGATTCATAACATATGTATACCATCCACCCTTATCATCTTTAATTTCACTACAAATACCATTTAAATTCCTGATAACACCAACATTATCATCTTCGGTTTTTGAAAAACCCTTAAATGAAAACTCTTCTTTTGCATCATAATTAAGAGGTTTCATAATATGTTTATCTGTGTATTTTCGAATATCTTGAATTATCTGAAACACAAAATTTAAACGTGTTTCAAAAGACGCTTCATCGTGAAAATATTCTTGTCTTGTTAAATAGTCAACGTGTAGTAACAGACAATACCCAAGTAAATCAAACATATCATTTTTTCTTAATTTGTCTGAGTTCTTAATCCTGGATAGTTTATCATCAAGGCGTATACATATACTTGTCTGGGCATCACCTTTATAAAAGACATTTAGTGGAGACAATGCCGCATTTCCATATCGTTTATTTTTCTCAATTAAAACTTGTCTAATTGAATCTATAACTTTGTTATAATCTTCGTTCATACCGTTAAAATTTCCACCATTGAAGTTCTATGTCAGTGTCAGAAAATACTTGTTCTACCATTGGTTTAACAATATTCCAATCACCACCAGCAAGACCACAGCCAAGAAGCCATGGGAATGCTACAGTCTTAGCCCACTCTTTACCAGCAATTTCATTTTTAAGAGTTACGAGTGCTTCTTTCAATGCATCATAATTTGTATAACACTTATCATAACCCATATCATCCTGACCAAATAAGTTAGCAACATAATGCTCTGCATCAAGTTGTACTAATTGACAAGTACCAAGCCAGTCAGATGATTTACATTGTCTGCTTTTACCTAATTGTACATATTCATTATATACCTTAGGCCATTTCTTTCTAATTGCCAATGCAACACCGCCACCCATTACAAAATAGCAGTTCGTCTGGTGACCAATGACGTTGGCATTAGATGTTGTTATGTCACCATTAATTAATTTTACTTCCATATTACTCTTGAGGTTTTTTATTTACAACTACATCAGCAAAACGGATTATATGCTCATTTAACTTATAACCATAACGTTTTACTTCGATTAATTCGTTTTCTTCTTTATTTTGATCAAACTCTGTTGAGATTGCATTATGATATTTAGGGTCAAAGACCTTATCTTCTCTACCAAATTGAATAACATTCATTTCTGACAGAAGGATAATAAGTTTTCGATAGATAGCATTCATTGCAATATCGCCAGTATTGGCACCAGCCTCAATATCATCCACAATTGGCAACAGTTGTCGAACAAATGCTATTATGGCTAAATTCATGAAAGCGTTCTTAGCATTTTCGCTTGTTCGTTTAAGATTCTGATAGTCGGCTAATGCACGTAGATACATGTCCTTGTAATCTACATTAGTTTCAATAATTTTCTCTTCATTAATTGTTTCGTTTTCCATATTCTAAAAAGCATTTTTACGTATTAAATATATAAAAAAATTTTATGTTTTAAAACATTAAAAAAATATCTTAATTTTTAATCTTTTACTTAAATTTATGTATATTTATTGACGTATAATAAGGACTCTTGAACTAAATGGCTGGGGTCTTCTGAGATCTTGAAAAATTGGCATTTTATGGATAAAAAAGAACTAACTGAAGAACTTAAAAATTTGATCAAGTACATTGGTCAATTGGAAATTAATTTAGACAATTTTAAAAATAACGTACCAATAACCGAAAGAGAAAACAAAGAAGAATACAGGGATATGGAACTTCAATTAAGTGCTATGAACCTGTATAAACTATATCTAGAAAAAAGGGCCGTGAGACGATAAGAAATATTTTATGTATATTTATTGAAACAATAATTTCAATATAATTTATATAAGGTATGGGAAAATATGCTCGTGACCTGGATGAAAATCTAGAGAAGAAAGTAAAACAAATTGCCAAGGAAGTTGGCCTTATAGATTGCGGTATCAGTATTGAAGCAATCAGACTTAGAAAGTCAAAGAAAAATGTGGGTGAAATCGTTCAAGGTAACGATCTAGTAAAACTGTTTACTGGTGAAGAAAACCTTGTTGCAATTGCACTCTATGAAGAAGCATTCCTTTTAGTGGATGACCAAACTCAGAATATCTGGATCGAGAATCTTATTTCTCAAATCAGTTATAACGAGGAAAAAGAAAAAGTGGTTATTACCAAACCAGAACTACAAGTTGGTATCGGTATGTATCATAAATACGGAAACATTGCGGTACAAAAGGCTGAACTTGCTCTGATGACAATTCAACAGATTGAGGCGGCTAAGAAGGCAGTAGCGAAACCAAAGAAAGGTAAAAAAGGTGAAGAACCTGAAGAATAAAAACCAAACCGTCAAGCAATTGGCGGTTTTTTTTTTATATAATTGTAGAAAAGACTATAAACTATATGATACCTTTTTCATATTTACTCGCACTAGTTGTGAGTTTGATCGTTGTGTTATATAATATAAGGAATATATATTATCCAAATAAGTTATCTACCTTACAAAAGGTAAGAAATTTATTTATATCATTTATTTTACCTTATCTATGGGTAATAGCATTCTGTAATGGAAACTATACGTTTTTATCAATTTCGCTTGGTATTATCTCTGGATTTTTTGGTGCTTATTTGTATATTATATTCGGCGATATTATGAAAGACGAGGATAACGAAAACGATAACAAAGAAGAAAATAATAATAATTAACTTAATTTATATATAAATAATGAGTAAAATAATTGGAATTGACCTTGGTACGACATTTTCTGCAGTGGCAGTAATGGAAGGTAATGAAGCAAAAATTATTGAAAACAGTGAAGGTAAACGTACTACTCCTTCAGTAGTTGGTTTTACAAAAGATGGTGAACGTAAAATTGGTGATCCTGCTCGTAGACAGGCTGTAACCAATCCTAAGAACACAGTATCTTCGATTAAACGTTTCATGGGTGAACCTTATTCTCACCTGGCAGAAGAAATTAAAAAGGTACAGTATACCGTTAAACAAGGCAGTAATGACACACCACGTGTTGTTATCGACGATAAAGAATACACACCTCAGGAAATTTCTTCAATGATTCTCCAGAAGATGAAACAAACAGCAGAGGATTATCTTGGTGAAACAGTTACAGATGCTGTTATTACGGTTCCCGCTTATTTTAACGACGCACAGCGCCAGGCAACAAAAGAGGCAGGTGAAATCGCTGGTTTGAACGTTAGACGTATTATCAACGAGCCTACTGCTGCATCACTTGCTTACGGTTTGAATAAGACTGACAAGGATATGAAGATTGTCGTATTCGACTGCGGTGGCGGTACACACGATGTATCAATCCTTGAACTTGGTGACGGTGTATTTGAGGTTAAGTCAACCGCTGGTGACACTCACCTGGGTGGTGATGATATTGATCATTATATCATGGATTGGTTGATCGCTGAGTTTAAGAATGACTTTGGTGGTAACTTGAAAGATGATGTTATGGCTATGCAACGTCTTAAAGAGGCTGCAGAAAAGGCTAAAATTGAACTTTCAACAACTACATCAACGGAGATTAATCTTCCTTATCTAATGCCAGTTGACGGTGTACCTAAGCACCTTGTTAAGACTCTTACAAGAGCAAAGTTCGAACAACTCATTGACGAGTTTATCAAGAAGACTATTGAACCTTGCCGTACAGCATTGAAACAGGCTGGTCTATCTACAAAGGATATTGATGAAATTATTCTTGTTGGTGGATCCACACGTATTCCTGCTATTCAGCAAGCAGTAAAGGATTTCTTCGGTAAGGAACCTTCAAAGTCTGTTAATCCAGACGAAGCAGTTGCACTTGGTGCCGCAATTCAGGGCGGTGTTCTTGCTGGAGACGTTCAAGATGTAATTTTGCTTGATGTAACCCCACTTAATCTTGGTATCGAGACTATGGGTGGTGTTATGACAACAATGATTGAAGCAAATACTACTATTCCTACTAAGAAAACTGAAATTTTCAGTACTGCAGTAGATAATCAGCCTGGTGTTGAGATTAGAGTATTGCAAGGAAATAGACCAATGGCTAATCAGAATAAGCAAATTGGTATTTTCCACCTGGACGGTATTCTTCCAGCACCTGCTCATCAACCACAGATTGAAGTTACATTTGATATTGACTCAAATGGTATTCTTTCAGTATCTGCGATCGATAAGGCAACAGGTAAGAAACAGGATATTCGTATTGAAGCCAAATCTGGTCTTTCTCAAGACGAAATTGACCGTATGAAGAAAGAGGCTGAAGAAAATGCTGAGGCCGATAAGAAGATGCGCGAGGAGGCTATGAAGGTAAATGATGCCGACGCATTCATATTTAGCATAGAAAAGGCTTTAAATGACGCTGGTGACAAGATTACGGAAGAGGAGAAGACTTCTATCAAAGAAGCAATTGAACCGCTTAGAAAGGCTGTTTCTGAGAAGAATATCGAAGATATTGACAAGTATCAGAAAGAACTTCAGGAGAAATGGTACGTAATTGCGGCAAAACTATATCAGAGTGACAAACAACCAGACATGTCTGATATGTTTCAGCAAGTACAATAATTAAAAGGTGGAGACTAGTTCTCCACTTTTTTTTTATATATTTATATAAAATAATGAAAAATAAAATCATGTTTTAATGAAAAAAGCCCTTATAACTGGCGTAAGTGGGCAAGACGGTTCATTTCTTAGTGAATTTTTACTGGAAAAGGGATATGAAGTTCATGGTATAATCAGGCGTTCGTCTGTTGATTATCGTGAACGCATTGCTCATTTAGAATCCAATAAAAATTTTCACCTTCATTATGGTGATATGTCAGACTCTTTATCATTGGTTAAGATTATTGGTAAAGTGGTTCCAGACGAAATATATAATCTAGCAGCACAAAGCCACGTACAAGTTTCATTCGACGCTCCAGAATATACCGCTGACGTTGATGGAATTGGTGTGCTTCGTCTATTGGAAGCAATTCGTGAATTGGGATTAGAAAAGAAATGTAAAATATACCAGGCTTCAACTTCCGAATTATACGGAAAAGTTGAAGGTAGTCCACAAAGTGAAAACACACCATTTCACCCTTATAGTCCATATGCTATTGCTAAACTTTACGGCTTCTGGATTATGAAAGAGTACAGAGAAGCATATGGTATGTTCTGTTGCAATGGTATTCTATTCAATCATGAATCAGAGCGAAGAGGTGAAACATTCGTAACAAGAAAAATAACATTAGGTGTTGCTAAGATAGTTGAAGGCATACAGGACTGTATTGAACTTGGTAACCTTTCTTCTTTAAGAGACTGGGGTTATGCTAAGGATTACGTTGAATGTATGTGGCTAATGCTACAGCAAGACGAGCCTGATGATTACGTTATTGCGACTGGTGAACAGCATACGGTGCGTGAATTTGTGTACAGAGCATTCAAAGAACTTGGTATTGAAATAGAATTTCAAGGTGAAGGTATTGATGAAGTAGGTATATGTATTGACGGCCCAGAAAGATTGGTTGGAAAAACACTTGTCAAAGTAAACAAGGCTTTTTACCGTCCTACTGATGTTGTTAATTTATGTGGGGATCCTACTAAGGCTAAAACAAAACTTAAATGGAACCCGAATAAAACTTCATTTGAAAATTTGATCAAAATCATGGTCCAAAATGATATTACTAAAATAATAAGGGAAAAACATAGTCTTAAACAAAAGTCTAGTATTGAAGAGTACCTAGAATATGGCATTATAAAATGAATAAAGATTCGAAAATTTACGTTGCTGGTCATAGAGGTATGGTTGGTTCTGCAGTATTAAGGAAACTAAAAGAATTAGGTTACAATAATATTGTTACTAGAACACACCGTGAGTTAGATTTATGTAATCAGGCTGAGGTGTCTAGATTTTTCGATGTTGAACAACCAGAATATGTTTTTTTATGTGCAGCAAAGGTAGGCGGTATATTATACAACATTGAACATCCTGCAGAGTTCTTATATGATAATCTTATGATACAAACAAATGTAATACACCAATCGTATTTACATAAGGTTAAGAAAATAGTTGTATTAGGCTCATCATGCATATATCCTAAAAACTGTAAACAACCTATAAAAGAAGAATATCTAATGACTGGTCCTCTTGAACCGACAAATGAAGCGTATTCTTTTTCAAAGGTTGCAGCGTTGAAAATGGCTGAATATTATAATAAGGAGTATGGTTTTAACGCTATATCTGTTATGCCGTGTAACTTGTATGGTACAAACGACAGTTTTGATCCACAGCATTCACATGTGATGGCGGCTACAGTAAAAAAGTTTGTTGATGCAATTGACAATAAAGAGGATTCTGTTACTATGTGGGGTACTGGAATAGCACGTAGAGAGTTTATGAATGTTGACGACTGTGCTGATGCAATCATATATATGATGGATAATTATGATAAAAACGAATTCATCAATATTGGTACTGGAGAGGATATTTCAATTTATGATTTAGCACATTTAGTTGCTAAATTAACTGGTTTTAAGGGAAATATACTATGGGATAACACAAAACCAGACGGTATGATTTTGAAATGCCTGGATGTGACAAAAATGAAAGAAATAGGGTTCACACCAAAAATATCATTGAAGGAAGGAATCAAGAAAATGATAACGGAATATAAAAAAAGTAAACAATGAGAGTTCCATTAATGAGAAATGCTTTTTTGAATGAAAGCGAAACGAAGAAGAAATTAGCCGAGTTTATATTAAACACAAACAAGTTTTCAATGGGTCCAGAATGTGAAGCATTTGAAAAAAAGTTTGCAGAATGGCAAGGATGTAAGTATGCTGTATTATTTAACAGTGGCGGTAGTGCTAATTTAGCATTATTACAAAGCCTTAAAAACCTTAATTATCTTCACAGGTTGGACAGAGTAGGATTTTCCTCGTTAACCTGGTCCACAAATGTAATGCCAATTATTCAAATGGGTATGATTCCAGTACCAGTAGATGTTGATTATAATACAATGAACGTCATGTCTCACAACCTTGAGGAACGTATTAAAGACTGTAAACTTGATGCTTTCTTTGCAACAAACGTTCTTGGATTTAGTGGGGATCTTGATAAAATAAAGGAAATCTGTGATAGAGAAAAAATTGTTTTTATAGAAGACAACTGCGAAGGTTTAGGTGGTGTTGTTAAAGGACAACATTTCGGTAACTATGGCATGGGTGCCACGTTCTCATTTTTTATTGCACATCACATGTCCACTATTGAAGGCGGTATGGTTGTAACAAATAATGATAACCTATATAAAATGCTTAAAATTGTACGTGCCAATGGTTGGGATAGAAATGTTGATTCTGATACCCAGGTTAAATTGAGAAAGAAATTTAAAATTGATGATTTTTATGCTAAATACAGTTTCTATGACTTAGCATATAATTTCCGACCAACTGAAATTACTGGTTTTATTGGTCAGGAACAAATCAAGTATCTTGATGAAAACATTGAAAAACGTATTAAAAACCACGAACTGTTTGATTCTGTTATTAAGTCTAATCCAGACCTGGTACATATAGATTACAGTCATATAGACAAGATTACACCATTCGGTCTTATTGTACTTTGTAAAAACGAGGAATTAAGGGATAAATACCTATCTAAATTTATTGATAGCGGTATCGAGGTTAGGCCAATTATCGCTGGTAATATGCAAATGCAGCCGTTTTACAAAAAATATGTTGCCAGATCTTATCCACTACCATCAACTGAAATGATTAGTAAATGTGGATTCTATTGTGGTAACTTCCCTGAAATAACTGACGAAGACAAGAAAATAATTACTGAAGCATTGACGAAAAAATGAAAAGAAAAATAAGGATTTATTATACAAACTTTTGGGAAGGGTTTGAAGAAGAATATTGTGTTGTCACACAACTGTTGAAAGAAAAATACGATGTTGAAATATGTAATAAACCAGATGTAAACCTTGACTTGATTGTTACGTCAATATTTGGTGATACAAGGCCAATATATAGAGATTTTTCTGGAAAAGTAAAGATACTACAAGTGTTGTTCGAAAATGCTTATCCAGATTTTAATTTTGCTGATTATTCAATTTCTTATTATGATCTTGGTTTCTATAGGAATCTGAGGTATCCACATTGGGCACTTCGTGACTTTGAACGTCGTAACAATTTTTACGAGGACTATGAATTTCAATTCCAGAATCAAATAGAGTTTACTGATGATTTGTTTGATAACCGTTCAAATGAAATACCAATGGCTATAAGAAACCACTATAGAAATGGTACTGAAATTATTGAAGAACTTTTTAAGAAGTTCAAAATCAATTCTTGTGGAAATTGGTTGAACAATGTTCCTAAAATAGATGATAAAATTGAAAGTAAAATAAAATATTTCAATAAGTTCAAATTTTCTCTTGCATTTGAAAATTCAGTAGACGATGGATATGTTACCGAAAAATTGTATGAGTCATTTGTAGCAAATACAATTCCAATTTATTTCGGTACAGACGCAGCAAAAAAAGACTTCAATCCAAAAGCATACATCAATGTATTGGATTATGATAGCGTTGACGATCTTACTAAGGCAATCAACGAGGTAATGTACGATAAGGAACGTTACAAAGAAATGATTACCCAAAAAAGAATCATAAACTACGTTGATTATGACGCACGACTAAGAGAGTTCTTGGTAAATATAATTGAAAACGGACAGGTATTTAATCACTATTATGGTTGTATGTCCTGGATGCGTTACAAATTGTGGCATAATGATTAATAATTTTTGTATATTTGTAATAAAAGTTTAACAATATGAATGTATTAATTACAGGTAGTGATGGACAGTTGGGAACAAAATTCAAAGAGGCTGTCGAAACAATTAGTGAACATAATAATTTAAATTTCAAACCGTTTTATACAACATCAAAAACACTAGATATTACCGATGAAATTGGTATTAATAAGTTTGTACGAGAAAATGAAATTGACATTATTTTAAACCTTGCCGCATATACTAATGTGGATATGGCTGAAGAAGACCCAGATAAGGCTATATTGATTAACTCTAACGCTTGCAGATATTTAGCAAATGCAATTAAAACACGTGGTGGTTATCTTATTCACATATCTACTGATTATGTATTTAATGGTGAAACACCAATTCCTAGAAAGCCAGATGATGAGACTTCACCAATTGGTGTATATGGTTATTCAAAATTATGTGGTGAAAAAGAAATTCAAAAAAGTAACTGTCATTATCTTATTTTCAGAACCTCATGGTTATATTCTAATATAAAAAGAAATTTTGTTAAAGACATGTACGAACGTATTAAAGCGGGTATGCCTTTAAATGTTGTATATGATCAAGTTGGTTCACCGACAAATGCTGAAGAATTTGCAGTATTCTTGTATAATCTTATAAATTGTGAACTTTTTAAAAGAAACGACGGAATTTATCACTTTACAAATCTTGGTGTTACATCATGGTATGATTTAACAATGGAAATTGCTTATTCTGCACATGAATTTGTTAATGCAAAGTTTATCAAACCTTGTTTAAGCGTTCAATATCCAAATACAGCAAAACGACCACACTATTCAGTACTGGATGTAAGTAAAACGATTGAAACATTTGGATATACTCCAATGCATTGGAAAATAGCATTAGAAAAAACAATTTATCAATTAAAAAATAAAGAATGAAAGGAATAGTTTTAGCAGGTGGCTCAGGAACTAGACTGTGGCCAATTACAAAAGGCGTTAGTAAACAACTATTGCCGTTATACAACAAACCAATGGTATATTATCCGATTTCAACGTTAATGCTCGCTGGAATTAGAGATATTTTGATCATTTCGACACCAATTGATTTACCTAACTTCAAACAACTGTTAGGTGATGGGTCCCATTATGGTGTAAATTTCAGTTATGCTGAACAACCGTCTCCAGACGGACTTGCACAGGCTTTTCTTATTGCAAATGACTGTGGCTTTTTACGAGAAGGAGAGGAATGTGCATTAATTCTTGGTGATAATGTATTTCACGATGGTAATTTCACTGAAAAATTAGTTAATGCCGCTGACAGTGCTAGCATATATACTCTTTATCGTAATAAAATAGATACTTATGCAACAGTGTTTGGATATTATGTTCACGACCCAGAAAGATATGGCGTTGCTGAAATTGATGAAAAGGGTAAATGTATCTCTATTGAAGAAAAGCCAAAGGAACCAAAGAGTAATATTTGTGTAACTGGTCTTTACTTCTATCCTGGTGATGTTGTTGAAAAGGCTAAGCAAGTAAAACCGTCAGCACGGGGCGAATTGGAAATTACTACATTGAACAAAATGTACCTTGAGGAAGGTAGATTACTTGTTAATGTAATGAACAGAGGTGCTGCATGGTTCGATACTGGTACATTTGACAGTTTGTCAGAAGCATCCAATTATGTTGAAACAATCGAAAAACGACAAGGTTTGAAAATCGCTTGTCTTGAAGAAATCGGATATAATAATAAATGGCTTAGTAAAGAACAATTACTTGAATCAGCAGAACTGATGAGTAAAAACGAATACGGCCAATATCTTAAAAAAATAGCAAAATGAAAGCAGTAAGAATTGAAGACGTAAAAGAATTATTTGATCAATTAATGTCTTGGGAAAAGAAAGAATTCATTAGAAGTATTAACTTAGATGAATTATTCGACATTGACGAACTGATAGACCAGGTGGTTGGCCGCGAATCAGTAATGGAATATATTAAAAGTTTAACGGAAGAGTATAATGAATGTTAAAGTAACGAATGAGACAGGGTGGAAAAGAGCAATGAATGCTGCCCGCAGAACTGTTGGTAAGGACCCTCTAGATAAAGAGCCTTCAGAGAATTTCAAACTGATGTCATTGTTTGCTGAACATTCGCAAATCAAATTGGTTGAATATCTTATTTCATTCAAAGATTTGCGTCAATGGGTAGGTGTCCATATTTTACGACATCCGTTTGTACTTCCTTTTATCCACTCACAAAGAGAAGATAGGCGAACACTGGATGTACCTCGTGACGAATTACCTCAGGGTACATTGAATGACCAGGACTTTGTTATGAACGCACAGACGCTCATTAACGTATCAAGAAAACGTTTATGTTCTTGTGCTTCAAAGGAGACAAGAGAAGCCTGGAAAGCAGTAAAAGATGAAATTGCTAAAACGGAACCGAACATGGCTGCAGTAATGGTGCCTAACTGTATATACAGAGGTTTCTGTCCAGAGCGAGAATCATGTGGCTTCTGGAAAACAGCCAAATTTAAGAAAGAACTAAAAGAATATCGAGAATTAATTGGTAGGTGGGATGAAACATTGGAACAAAGTAAGTGAAATTAAACCCTCTTGGGAAACCGACGTAGAGGTAATGGATAGAAACGGTCATAAAGCAATAGCATCGTTGATTTATCTTGATGATATTGACAAATACGTTTGGAAACGTGACGATATGTTATTGTTTAGCGATGACTATTATATCTTTTGGAAGAAAATTAAATACAAACGTCTAATTTTAATTAAAATGATGGAAAAACTTAAACAGTCTGGAACCACATTGATTGACAAAATCAAAAACATGTTTGGTATTAAACGGAAATATTGGATCGTTACTTGTTTCACAGAAGAAAACGAGATAACCTCCCAATTTATGTTTGATTCGTATGAGGAAGCATATTCTGCAATGTTAAACAAGTATAATCATCTTGTCGCTGCACTGAAAGATGCTGTAAAAGAAAAATACTTATTTGCTGAATCAGCAGAAATCATTTACGACGATGATCCGTGTGTGTTTGAATTTAAAATAACTTGTATAATTAAATAACAAAATGACAAAGCAAGAAGCAATTGATGAGTTAAAAGACATCTATGATTATTGGCATTACACAAAGATGTATAATAATGAAAGAGAACAAGAAGTAGTGCTGTTTGCTATTGATTATTTAAAAAATAACTAAAGGAGAACTGAAGAATGAAGGCAAATGAACGCAATAGGTTGTGGGATTTGTATACTGTCACCAATAAGATGGGTGGTAGGGCTGATTATACTGCAGTCAGTCCAGTTGCTCTAATGAAGTATAAGGAAGCCTTAGGTAAGGTGTCAAGAGTCATTTCTCTTATTATTACAGGTGAAGATGACGAGAAGTGTAAACGTTACATCAACGAACTAGACGCACTATCAAGGTGGAGTTTTTGCGACAGGAACGGACGCATATCCGAAGAGGAAAAACAAGCAAACGAGCGTATTAAACAAGCAATGGGTGGTTGGACCCCAATGAACGATTAAAAATATTTAAAACTATGGAAACTAATTATTCAATTTTTAAAAAGTACTTAACCAAAATTATTGGTGAAGAAACTTATAACAAACTTATCGAATCCCTCGGTGGAGAAGAAAAGATTGACGATGCAAGTTTTGCAACAAACGCTGATACAGGGCTTGCTTTCCAGGGTAGTCTGTTGGACACCGTTTTGAAATTGGCTAATTATGCCACTAAAATAAACGATCTACTACCAGACAATAACAAGGTTGAGCCAAGATCTATCTATAAGGTATGCCTATTGTCACACCTTTCAAAGGTTATCATGTTTAAACCTAACGAAAACCAGTGGGCTGTTGAAAAACAGGGTAAACTGTTCGAGTTTGAAGATCTACCTGGTGCCCTTCGTTTTGGCGAACGTTCAATCTTACTTGCAATGAATGCTGGTGTACAGTTTACACCAGAAGAGTTTGAGGCTATGCGTATCACTGAGAAGACAGATGATGATTATGCAAAGTATTTCTCAAGTATGCTTGCTGTAATCGTTAAGCAGGCTAACGAACTTATAAACGCCGTTTCAAGACATAGATAATATGGGGCACAACAAGAATCAAGACATTGATATCTTTATTTACAGTCATATACCTTTTAGACCTGTTGCTACCAGCAGTGTTTTTAAGGTATTGACTAATTGTCACGATAAAGATAAATTATTTGATACAAAAATCAAAATCCTAAGGGACTATACTGGGGATAACATTTCTGATAAGAACCTTATGTTTAATGAATATTCTGGTTTTTATTGGATATGGAAAAACTATCCGATGAAAAAGTACGTTGGTATGAACCATTACCGTAGAATGTACACAAATTATAGTCGCCTTCCTGATATTGATCAAATTTTCAAGAGTGGTAAAAAGATTGTGTTGAATAAACCGATTGACCTTCGTGTACATGAAGGTTTACCACGTGGCGGGGAGTTAATGACAAACCAAGAATGGTATAAGTACTGGCACAACATTGATGATTTTAACCTTCTTGGTGAAATAATAAAAGAAAAATATCCAGAATATATGGACGGTTTTGAAGCAATGGCAAATGCTACTTACCTATATCCATCATCAATGTTCATTATGGATAAAGACACCTTCTGTAAGTACTGTGAATATATATTTGACGTATTGAATGAGTTTAACAAACGTAGAGGATGTTATTCTTCTGAAGATTACGTTAAGTATGTAGAAGCACACAAGGATGAATACATCAGACCGTACCTTAAATATTATACGGTACAAATGCAGGCCCGAATTATCGGTTATCTTGCAGAAAGAGCATTAGCAGCATTCCTAATGCATGGTGGTGAAGATTCACTTGAAAAGAATGCTGAAATTTTTGAATGGGCCATGGTTCCAGAGTCATATTATAAAGTAAAATGAAAGAAATCCAAACAAATCACAATATAGATGGTGTTATTGCTAGCGATGAATGGTACACACCAATTGAATTTATAAACGCACTTGGACATTTTGATTGTGATCCAGCGTCTCCAATTGATGCCCGTTATAAAACCGCTGATGTAATGTACACTAAAAAGGATGATGGGTTAAAACAAGAATGGAAAGGTAGAGTTTGGTTAAATCCACCATATTCTTCACCGCTTATTCAACAATTTGTTAAAAAAATGGGTGAACATAAAAATGGAATAGCCTTACTTATGCCAAAATTCGGTTCTGTAATGTTTAGGAATGATGTATTTCCAAATTGTGATGGAATTTTTATTCTTGAAAAACGTATTAAATTTTTTGATCAAAATTGGGTTCAACAAAAGTCTCCAGTAAGCACAAGTATTTTAGTTGCATACGGAGAAGAAAACGTACAGGCAATTCTAAATAGTGGGTTAAAAGGCGTTATGTTATATACAAAAATGCCGAAAATGTGATTTTTTTTGATCAAAAAACACAAAAAAATGTGAAAAAATCACTTTTTTCTTGACTTTTTTAAAAATTTATTGTATATTTATATCAGTTAAGTGAAACTGACAATTTTGGTGGTGATAGAAAAGTTACTTCGATTTTTTAGTTCATCTGGTTAGAACATTTTCTTATGGCGAAAACGGTAATCGGTTCAAATCCGATAGGAATCAACAAAGACACTTTTCTAAACTTTCCCCAAAAAACGTATATCAGTTAAGTGAAACTGATCAAACAAATTGACGTAATGAAAAACGTATATTGACTTATGTGCCTGAAAAAACGGTGGGCAGTCGTTAAAGGACGTGTATGAAACTGAAAAGTTTTTATATGCGGTTAGAGGGTACTACGAAGCATAAGGTTGAATTAGCCACGGTTGGCCAACCGTGAGTGACGTAAGAACAGAACAAACCGTATACTGCTATGGATGTCTGTATTCTGTTGGAGGTAACCATTCCTCTCATCCATTAAAACAATTATTAACGCGGAATAATTGGGATGTGACTGAAAGATGTGCGTAGTTAGAGTATTTGTGGGTATTCCATAATCCCATCATTTGTCTTTATATGTTTTTTTTTATATATTTATATCAATCAAGTGAGATTGATCAAAAAACATTGAAATATTAAAATCACAAAGAACGGTGGTGAAAGGCAAAGTTACTTCGATTTATTAACTCAGTGGATAGAGTATTTTCCTGTTAAGAAAACTGTCATCGGTTCAACTCCGATATAAATTATGTAAACCCTTTGGCTTAGTGTTCCCCGTTTTTGTAAGAAATTTATTTAAAAATACTGTAGTGATTCGAGAGTTACTTCGAAAATTTAGACTGTCATTCCAAACATTAGAAAAACCACTCTCGATGATTTTCTCAGTTTTTTTCTATATACTTATAACTGCGGTAGTGATATGTGAGTTACTTCGATAATTGCTGGTTCGAATCCAGTGATGCCCGCCATCTTTTGGGCATTAGGCGGAATGGTTTACGCGAAAGACTGAAACTCTTTTTTAATAAGAAAAACCCTCACATAGATTTCCTCCGCAGTTTTTTTTGTGCAATTTCTTTTTAATTAATAATTTAAAATAGTGTAAAACAATAAAAAAGTATGGCAAAGTTTAATTCTAAGAAGATGCCCGTAGCACCTACAGAGGTGAACTACATGGGCGAAATGGCATTCAAGTTGTCCGATAAGGAAGAGTTGGTATCAACTGTTATGACAACTTTCTTGACTGACGCTTACTACGAGAAGGAGTCAGAGGTTACTAACCGTATCATCAAGTTGATCGACAAGGTTGACCCATTGTTTGCCGCAAAACTGGCTATTTACGCTCGTAACGAGGGTAAGTTGCGTTCAGTTACACATTTGATCTCCGCATATCTTGCTAAGTACATTTCAGGTACTGACTGGGGTAAGCGCTTCTATGACAAGATTGTTATCCGTCCAGACGACATGTCTGAGATCCTTTCTTGTTATGCTCACATGAATGGTGACGATACAAAGGTTTCAAAGATTCCTAACTCAATCAAGAGGGGCTTCAAGTCCGCACTTGAGCGTCTTGACGCTTATCAGATCGATAAGTACAAGATGGAGCGTAGAACAATCTCTTTGGTTGACCTTGTTAACATGTTCCACCCAAATCCAACTCAGAAGAACGACGAGGCATATCGCCGTCTTATGAATGGAGAAAGCCTTGAAGGTCTTTACTCTTCAAAGATTCTTGAGAAGGAAATGAGTGCTGCTGGTCAGAAGACTAAGGACATGTCCCAGGAGGCAAAGGACGAGGCTAAGAGAGAGGCTATTACAGACGTTCTCGACAACGTTAAGGGTATGCCTATGATGAACTTGCTTCGTAACCTTCGTAACATTCTCCTTTACGCGCCAGACAAGGTAAAGGACGCTTGCGATCAGTTGACTACACCTGAAAAGGTATATAACTCTCGCCTTCTTCCTTTCAGATTTGCAACTGCATACTCTGAGATCGAGAAGATGGACTACGAGGTTAAGGAACCATCTACTTCTATCGCCTTCGAAAGCGACAGAACTAAGATGAAGGTTACTAGACGTGAATTCGTTGACCTTAAGAACCAGGTTCTTGATGCAATCGAGGTTGCACTTCAGCACGCTTGTCACAACATTCCTAAGTTGGAAGGTAACGTAGCAATTCTTGTTGACCACTCTGGTTCCGTTCGTGGTGATGCTGGTGGACACTCACGTGTTTCAGCATTCTCTTCAACAACAAGAGCAATGATTGGTAACTTGTTTGCAACTATGGTTGCTTACCGCCAGGATAACGTTTACATCGGCTTGTTCGGTGACCGTCTTATCAGTGTGCCAATCAACCGCAATAAGAAGATGCTTGACTTCAACAAGGAGTCTTACGACATCGGTGGCCGTTGTGGTGGTGCTACCGAGGCTGGTATCTACGAGTTCTTGAGACAAGTCGTAAAGGAAAAGAAGAGAGTTGATAACGTTATCGTATTCTCTGACTGCCAGATTGGTAACGGTAGAGGTTTTACATCTTGGTATGGTACCTCATACTCTGATAGAGGTGAGCACTTCCACGAACTCTTCAAGGAGTTCCGCAAGATTAACCCACAGGCAAACTTCATCGTATGTAACTTGAACCAGAGCGGTGGAACATCCGTATTCGACAAGTCACAGCGTATTCTTAACATTGCTGGATGGTCTGAGAAGATCTTCGATATTATCACTAGCAACTGTAAGGGTTGGGAAGCGATGATTAAGGAAATCGAGGCAATCGAAATCTAACAAAAAAAAAACCACTAGAATTTCTCTAGTGGTTTTTTTTATTTTTTAAAAGGCATTGTTCCAAAATATTTATTACATTTTTTATTACTACAAAGATACACTGGTTCTCCTTGAATATATAATCCTATTTTACTTCCGCATTCAGGACAAATCTCAGGAACTATTTCGCCTTTATCATTTTTTATTACTTTTTTTTCTGTTAATAATTTATCATTTATATATCTTAATTGACTTTCAGTTAAACGTATTTTTCTTCTACTCTCATCAACATGTTTATAATATACACCGTCTTGTTGTAATAATTCATCTGATGCTTGTCTCATTTCTGGACTTGAGTAATAGTTGTAATTACCAGTACGTTTACTGTAATCTTCTGGCTCTGGAGGCGTTTGTTTTTCTGGTTTTGGTATCATACTATCATAACGATCCTGTTCGCGTTTCTTACGTATCATTTCTGCAGCATAATTTAATCCACGGATGTTATTAAATAAACCTTTTACTTGGTTTTTATCATATACCGTAGCAGTACCTTTACCAGTTGTTGCCTTTCTAATAGGTTTAATATTGTTTACTTGTAATGCATAATGAGTCTCATTTTTTGTTAAATCGGGTATACACATTAGTGTTGCTAATCTCCTATGGAAATTATTTACAGTACATTCATTATTGAAATTAACTCCACCATAAGGCATATTGTTTACCGATTCATCTACATATCTTAAAGCGTTGTATTGTGCCATTGGCATTTCAGAACCGTTACTCATAGTTAATTTTTGACCAATTAATTTATCCCTGGTATCTCTAAAATCTTTGAAAAATTCATGTTTATCTCTAGCATTTGCTAAATGTATAGCCTGCAGTTTTTTATTGTTTGTGTTATCTATTTTTACATCGGTATCATAATTACCTTTATTATTTTGCATATATGGTTCAACGCCATGAGCAATATATACGTCATATTTTTCAAGGTCACATTGTTTAACAACTTCGTCAGTCAAATCAAACATTTCCATGAAACTATCAGCATCCCAAAAGGCAATAACTACAACTTTTTTATTTAATTCTTTTACATCGATAATGTAATAACGACCACAAACACATTCTTCTGGATTTGCATAATTAAATAACTCGAAAAACTCAAAAAAATCACTTGGATATTCTAAAACTTCATTTATATCTAATGTTTCTGGATCATCATTAAAATAATCACACTTTTTTATATTACCATTTTTATCAATAAATTTACCATCAGATGCTGCACCAATTTCAGATAAAGAATAATTATGAAACATATAATCTATTATCTGTTTATCGATACCTTCCCAATGAGTTGAATTATTAGGGCCATAAAACATTTTGTCTATTCCTAATACTTTAATATACGCAAATGGTATAGCAATACAATCTTGACTTTTATATGTGTAATAATTACCATTGAATTTTACACAATCTGGTGTATTGTCATATCTAGTTTCGTTACGTAAATCGCTTGTAAATTTGTCCGTTGTATGTGTGTAATCTAACTTTTTCATTCTAACATATTTTCATTTATATAAATACGTTTTAAACAATAAAAAAAACTTTTATGCCCTGGTTGTTTTCCTATATATCTTTGTTTTTTCCCAACCAGTTTTTTCCTGAATCATGTTAAATAGATAATTTGTTTTTTCTGACTTCCTGGTAGCCATACCACTAAACACCAGGTTACGCCGTTTTGGAAATTTACTTTGTAATAAATTATATAATCTTATACCATCAGACACATTTTTACAAACAACAAACTCGATTGTTTCGGTATCATATTTGAATATTAACTTATTATTATAAAGGAATACCTGAACGATTGAATATTTGTCAGCAATGTATGGTTCCACCATTTCGTCAATAATCCACTGTGCTGTTTTTCTGTCTGTCCTGGGATTATAACCGTATACCCAGAACGTTTCTTCTTCATAGAATGGGAATCTGTCATAGACCATCCATTGATCTGATGTGGTAGCCACATCGACAAATTTACCATATTCATTACGTAATTGATTAACGGTACCACTATTGTCTTTTACGCGTTTCAATACAACAAACTCAGAAAGGTTATCTAATAATTCTTTTGAACGTCGTGCATTGTTTATATGTTTTTTAGGAAATAAGATTGAATTGTTATATTCCATCAATTTTTTCTTTTCCTTCTCAACTTCGGCTAAATTTCTGTATTGACCAACGTATTTTATCTGTTTTCTAAAACTGCAGATTACTATCTTGAAATCCCACGGTTCCTGCCACCTGCGTCCACGCATTTTCTTTTTCTTTTTAGGACCAGGCTTCTTATGTCTACCGATTTTCTTTTTATAGTAATAATATTTCTTTTTTGGCTTTTCCATCTTAATAAAATATAGAAAAATCAGATAAAATTTGTATATTTATTTATAAATAAATATAGTTATGTATTTCTGTTTATTCATTGCATTACTAAGCACATTCATATGGATTGATACAAACATTGCTGAAAGTATAAATGCAAAGATATATCCATATGCAAACGCTGATAGAGACGAGGAAGACAAGAAGCGAGCAAAATTCAAAACTTGTCTTGTAATAATAATGGCCCTATTCTGGGCTGCTGTAATACGATTTAGTTTATGAGTGTAAACCATTTTACTGTGGTTGTTGTTGGTAGCGATCCTGAAAAAATCATGGAGAAATATGACAAAAACAAAAAAATGACTCCGTATGTCTTATATGAATTTAAAAAGGCTGGCGAATATCGACAACAATATATTGATTACTATGAGGAAGCAATAAAGAAAGATTGGCCTGATGAAAATTTCAAGGAAAATCTAAAATTACAATTAGAAGATTTAAAAAATGAGGACGATATATCGTTCTATATGGACTTAACAGACCCATATGAAATTGATCAAACAACTGGAAATGCTATATGCACAGAAAACCCAAATGGAGAATATGACTTTTGTTCTATTGGTAAAAACTGGGCATTACCACTAATTACAAATGATGGAAAAGAGGTATACAGTGCCTTAAAAAAGGATATTGACTTCTCAAAGATACACATGGCAAATACAATACCATATGAAGTTGCCTGGGAAACTGTTGTAGAAGGTAGAAAGCCTAAAAACGCTGAAGAAGAGAAGATATATGAAAATATGAAGAATCGTACAGAGTACTTCAAGAATTTTAAAGATAAGGAAACGTACGTTAACTGGTCTACCGCTTTTTGGGGATATGCATTTGTTGACAAAAACGGTTGGACTGAATTTTCTGGAGGATTTGACGAACAATTAGATTGGGTGAACAACTTCTACGATAGGTTTATCAAGAAACTACCTAAGAACAGTAAAATAACCATTTTTGAGTGTACTAGGTTTTGATCAAAAATATTTTTTATATAATTGTTAGAGAAACAATAATAATTAACTTAAAACAACAAAAAATTTTAGCATATGCAAAAAATTACTATTATTGGACGCTTGGCCAAGGATGCCAGAATCGTCGAAACCCAGAATGGGACAAAATTTATCAGTTTCGCAATTGCTGCGAATAGTAAGGCTAACAACGTAGATAAAACTACGTGGTATGATGTACGCCAGTTCAATTACAATGAGAAGATGGCTCCTTATTTCACAAAGGGTTCCTCTCTCGTAGTTATCGGTGAACTCGACGCTACTATCGAGGAAAACAACGGTAAGAACTATCTGAGACTTTCCGTACTTGCCGACTCAATCGACTTCAACGGAAATTCCACTAGTGGTTCTACTAAGGAAAACACCGCAGTAGAAGAAAGTCCTGCAGACCAGGCTGCACCAGCAAAGCCTAAGGCAACAAAGAAATCCGCTGCTGCTCCTGCCGAAGAGGAAATCTCAATGGGTAACAAAACAAAAGTTGCTGAACCAGTTGAAGGTAATGATGACCTCCCATTCTAAAACGAGAAACGCTAGGATTTTTTTCCTAGCGTTTTTTTTTATCCTACTACTGTATATAGATTAGCATTAGTTGCTTGTTTCTGGCTTCCATATGACCCACTGATATATCTACTACAATTTCCTTCTGCTTTTAAATCAAATTGGTCCCATTCGGTGTAGATTACTTCTCTAACCCAATCGTAGATAGAAACAGTATTAGTTCCACCCATTTCATTATCAGCAACACCTCTTCTGTAATAATTCCAGTTATCTACTACATTTGTTGAACCAATTGTTACCATAAATTTTTCTTCATCATATGCATATAAGCCATTAAAATATAAACACGTAGGGTCTTCTCTTACTGTGTAAGTCGTTGTTCCAGTTGCAAGTGCATTCCATTGTGCTTCTGTAATATAACCAGCAAGAGCAACAAAAACATTTCCGTTTGAATCATATGGATGTTTAAAAACCAATGTATCCATATAATAAAACGTTGGATCATCATAACTAGTAAATGTTGGATAATTATTTTTCCATCTAATTCCCCAAGTATCTTCATAATAAGTCGTTCCATCATAAGTTATATATCTTCTAAATCCTGGCCGTTTTATTTGAACATATTGATTATACCAATATTTTATATAATTATCCCATATACTACTAGTAAGAACACTTCTCAAATTATATAAAGTGTTTGGTTCAAAACCACCCATTACTTCCATTGCTGCTCCATGGTAACATGCTAATTTATCCATTAAATCACTAATTGTTGATATCTTGTTAGCATATGCGATTGGTCTACTATATGATACACCGTTTATTGTATCGCTCCATGTGCCATTATATGATGATATTCCACCTTCCCATTGGCCCGTTTGATCATTCAATGTTCCATTAACAAAATTAATATTATTTTTCTTAACACCAACGTAATAATATGATGTTCTACGATTACTAGATATAGAGCCTCTTTGCCATATAACATCGCCAGTTAAATGATATCTTACACTTGTTGGATATACAACACCATTAGAAGTTACTTTATTCTTTGGTTTAAGAAATATAAATCCATTCGGATCTGCTGGTAAAGTTTGTGTGTGTCCAGTATAAACAATTCTGGCAATTTCTGGATTTAAACCAGTTGGAACTGTTGTATTTTGTTGCGACACATATTTATTTTCAGAACTAGTTAAAACATAAAAACCATCAAAATTAGTTGTATCAGAAAAATTATATGTATATCGCGTTTTCATATATAAATTATTTAATGTTGACCCAGTGTTCATTATCACGTCTGTTGGCGGAACATAAACTGTTTGGTTATTAAGACTACATGTACCTTCGTCAACATCATATAACCTAAGTATAATAGTTTCACCAATGTTTATTGTTACCGTACCGCCACTAACATAAAGAACAAGCGG